>Ga0209744_1000582_pt1 | contig 12481 bp, 12 predicted proteins | sample BarGraNGADG00311_2_FD_184494 | JGI IMG/M metagenome (GOLD analysis project Ga0209744, IMG submission 184494) | Arctic peat soil microbial communities from Barrow, Alaska - Barrow Graham LP Ref core NGADG0004-311 (SPAdes) (version 2) | ecosystem: Environmental > Terrestrial > Soil > Wetlands >... | reverse complement strand
ACTCATCTCGATGTCCTCGATATCCTCAAGGTACAAGTCGACAGCTTTCCTGATGACCCATGCCTTCGACCGTCCTGTATGGCGAGCAACTTCATCGACTCGTCTCTTTAAGTCTCCATCGACGCGGAGAGAAATAACTTCTTCAATCGCCATGGTGTGGCCTCCTTTCGTTCGTTTCATACGTACGACACTGTATTACATATGCAACAGATGTCAACAGTCAACAACGAGAGCAGTTCCAGGAGAAAGGGCTAGGAAAACACGCGTCCTATTGATGCTAGCTTCTACAGCATCGTCTATAGTATTCCACAATCCACCTGGTAGGTTGTCTCCTCTTGGCAATCTCATCCAATTGATCCTGGCCAATACACCCCTCGGATACAACAATATCCTCGGGGGAGGAAGATCACATGGAGCAGGCTCATCATGTCCCGCGCTGCACGGGTGGAAATCGTCTGTCCCTGTCATTCCCGCAAATGCGCGAGCTTTCTCCTCTGTCCGTCATTCCCCTGAGCATTTCTTTCCAATGCGAGGGGCGCTTCTCCGCGCAGGCGGGAATCCATCTTTGCGTCTCCACGTGGGTGCCCGCCTCCGGGGGGATGGCAGCAAGACAAGAAGGCGCCTCGTCCATCATTCCCGCTGCTCCTCTCTCGCCCAAAGGACCGGCAGTATCCTGTCATCCTTCCCCTCCATGTTGGATGAGTCGATGCGCTTGGGCTTGTCAAAAGGGAAAATGGTGTATAATACCAACGCTCTGCATCGCAGAGCAGACATTTACTCGGATCAGTGCCCTCACGCCGCTAATATGCGCTGACCAGAGAGTGAAGTGCCAGAATGCAGAGAAAGGCCACAACTGCAGCATCCCCGATCCTCCCTGTGACTCTCACAGAGGTCCTAATGGACCTAATTAAAGACATGCACACGCGCGACGCGTGGAGCAACTTCACCACAAGCCTCGATCGAGGCAAGAAAGGCCCAAAGAAGACATAGAATGTTCCACCCCAAGCACCTCTGGCAACAGAGGCGCTCTCCATTGCTAGAGTCGGAACCCCTCTTCCGCCATTGCAGCGGCAGTCACACATGCCGAATCGTGCGAGATCCGTCGATTCACAGGAAACGACAGGTTCGGACCTGACGTCCTATCGATGCCAGCTTCTGATCTCCGGAGCACAGACCCCGGTGGATCCGTCCCCATGGGCGAACGGTCTACCTTCCTACGCGGTCCGTTTCGGGGCGATCGTAGTGAGCGAGCCAATCATCTGTCGTGATGTCAAGCTCGTCGTTCCAGAACACGTGCCATCCGTTCTGCACTACTTCTTCAGTCCAACCATCGAGCGCATGGCGCAACGGCTCTGCAACCATTTCAACCACAACAAATGCGTCACGCAGCGGAAATTCCACATCTATGTCACGCAGGCGAAGCCGACGGTCATAGACGCGAAGCGGTACGTCATCGCACATACCGTCTATGCCTGGCACCATTCCCTCACATGCGCCCGCGAGACGGTCCAGATGAGACCTAACCCATTCTCTGGTTAGGTTCTGACTGCCGATCACTTCAACGCACAGAGACCATCCGAGTGACCCTGCCAGCGGTTGCGCTCTCATGACGTACACGTGGTAGCCATCGATCCAGACCTCCCGCTGACCGCTATCATGGGACGGCACTGCGTCCTCGGGTTCTGCTATCTGTGAGAGGATAGTCCTTGTGACGCCAGACTCGTCGAGCGAAGAATCAAAAGACACCCGCCAGTCAATGGAAGTCGCATATGCGACAATGTCCCTGTTTCCACACTCCCTCAGGGCCTGGATAGCTCGGCCCCAAAAGGCATGAATCTCACGAAAAACGTCACGATTTCGGACGGCGACGGAGTACATGCCACATCCCGGTATGAGTTTCTCGGCGAGCGCAACGGTCCTCGCTGAACCAAGAACCGCTGCAAGTGGGCTTCTTCCCGTGCATGTCACGCCAATCAGCAGCTGTGAGATCGTTCCTGCATCATCCAGTGCATCATCCAGTGCGTCCGTGACGTGCCAGTCGCACAATGCTGCTGACTCTTTCAACTGCCCAACAACGTATTGCCTCGGCAGAAGGCCGCTTCGTGACCGAATCTCGGTGCCATGCCGAGCAAAGAACAGATCAAATGCTGCACGTAGTGCATTGCAGACGTCGACCAGGTGGTCATACAGAAGGAACATCGCCGCAGCATCCAAGTCTCGCCGTTGCCTGTCAGACCCGTGGACATCAGTGACCACAAGACGCCAGTCGGCGTATTCGTAGGATCCGTGCCCCACAGCATTTCGCACTATAGGGACCAGGACATCCGCAATCGCTGCAAGACCACGTCCTCTCACAAAATCACACCGTTGACGCACTGTCTGTACGCCTGTGACGTCTCCCCCAGACAGCTGCACGAATGGGAAGATGAAGCCCGACAATGCTCCCTCGACTAGCGCGAAGTAGCGCAGCGCGATCCTACGGCACTCCACAATCCTGTCGAAGTCATCGGTTGGCCATGAACTGCCACCCGTCATCCTGAGGTATGCGTTCTCCTCGTCCAACGCGAGACATGCGCGAGATATCTCTGCTCGGCTAGCGTTTAGACCGGGAACCATTGCCTCGGCATTTGCGTTCCAGCTTGCCTCAAGGCTGATCTTGGCCTGAGTAAAAGCGGCAGGATCGTAGAAGCACCAAGGCGGTTCATCCAAGTACTTTCGAAGTAGAAGAACAGCTTCGTCCGGCGCCGATTCAAGCCCCGGAATGCGTTCACGCACTTCTGCACACTGTCTCGACTTCTGATTGCCCAACAGCCATGATTGGTCTGGCATATGTCCTCCCATCACCCGCTATGTGTACCAGTATACGCGGTGAAGGCAGAAAGGCCTCTCTGCGCCGAGACGCCAAGACAACTCCAATAGGAAAACGCGCTAAACTTCACTCTCGGAGCTGCCACCATCAACTCCCAACGCGTCACCGTCAGATACTCCGTGAGTGACGTATGGTCCCTGGCCACGGCGTCCGGATGGTTCAATCCCCCGCCTACCATACGACCCAGTAGCAGTGATGAATTGCACTGCAACCTAAGATCCAGCACGATCGCGAGATTCAGCATCCAACAGACGACAGTGCTGTGGCACTTCGAGTCAGACAGTGACGCGACGAGAGTGCTGCCACGGCAGTGCTCTTGTCACGCGAGCCTCTCGGACTATCATGAACTGATAAGCATGGCTCCGGCGTCTATCAGTCGTCATGCTTTGGAGGCAACCTGAAGCCGGGCAGTATCGTGAGACTGAGCTCGCCATGTGGGGGGATTAGATGCAAGGCACGGAGAAGGTCCGTTTGTCACTTGGCACTGGCAGCAGCTTCGCTTGTGTCGTCCTGTCAGAAGGACATACCAAGTTCAAGAGGAACGTATCCTTCGGGAGCGGGGTAACGGCCGTTCCGCAGCTACCTTTGGAGCCAGACGCCTGGTGGTCGGAGCAGCTGGGTACAGTGTTTGGCGAGAGGGTAGCACAGTCACATGCCATTCTGTTTGCGAGTGAGACTGGCGTCTCTTCCACCATACTCCAGCGACGGGCAGAGTTGGCCTATTGGGCATCGGCCATTGGATGCGGTCCAACCGGAAGGCAGGCGTATCTCATGCAGGGCGAGGAATCGGATGGGCGCGTAGCAATCCGAGAGGTGTCCGTTCTTCCGGTCTACAGGTATGCAGAGGACCTCTCCCCGAGACCATGGTGCCCTCCTCTACTGAAGTTGTCTGCGAAGGTGTTTGCAGGGCTTCTCGCAGTAGACAATCAGAACGATGCTCCTAGACGGCTGAGACGTGGCCTCAATGCCCTCTTCCGGGCGTTGTCATCCACTATCCTGCAGGACCGGCTTCACGAACACGTCAGAGCGCTGTCTTCCCTCATGGACATGCCGAAAGGCAACGACACACACGAATTCGCGAATCGGCTGAAGACCTTCTGTGCGTCCGGTTCGGACACGGCAAGCTACACGAAGTTTCACAACCTCTACGACTTGCGCAACAAGATTGAACATATGTGCGACCCTGAAGAGACGGAGAAAACCCGACTTCCGGACTCGGACTTCACGATGAAGATTGAATCGCAGACACGTCTGGCTGAGAAAGCCGCCTTAAGAGTCTACCAACGAGTACTCGGCGACCAATCGCTGCTTGCAGTCTTCGGCGATGTCGGCCATCTGAAGCGTTTCTGGGCACGGCCCGAGAAGGACCGCCAGGCCATTTGGGGAAGAACGATGCACGTCGATGGGAGAGTCAGACGCGCGTAGATGCGCCGAACCAAAACCGCCCGGGGACTGCTACTCTCTTGCAGCTATGACCGATTCGCCCTCATGCAGCATCCAAGACACATGACGTCGACCTACAGCCCCCCATGGCGCGACGAGCCTGCTCATCGGCTACCTCGCGGAAGTACCGTATCCACGACTTCATGGTACCAGCACGCCGATGTCTTGTCTCGGCTGATAGCCTCTGCCAATACACTGGAAGGCTCGCATGGCTTCTCTCGACGTCAGTTCCGTGGAGTGCGGCGTGGCTGACGGATTCGGAGAAGACGATGTTCGCCATTTCCTGCAGTCGTCCGATACGCGACATCTTGCAGACGCGTGTGCCTTTTGGGGTCAGCTCGATTACTCGCCCGCTATGAAGAGTACTGACGACTCTGCAGAGTTTCATCCAGACCAACGTGTTAAGGTAGTGGTCCACCTGGCGCGACACCCCGCCAGCTGAAGACGCGTCGGCCTTGAGTTGCTGCCACTTCACCAACAAGAGCTCAGTCAGCTCCTCACTGAGTTCATTTGCACTCGGTTCACTCACAGGCTGCTGCACCAACGCGACAAGGACGGGCTCGTCGTTCGGCGTGGAGCAGCTTTCACGACTCGTCGTTCCCAACAAGCCAGATTGAGCTCGGGTTCCTTCGGATACCAGCGTTCGCGTGCGCGTGCCTAGCTTTACGGTGTTTTCCATGCCATTGACGTCATTTCTCATAGAGTCTCCTTTTCCATTCGTAGTGAAGGTCGATGACCTCCCTGATGCAGATGACAGCCTCCGATGGCCCTAGTAGCGGGGGGCCACTGACCACCAGTTGCCGACAATGTGCTCCCCACTAGGAACTTAGCCGTAGGAGTGGTTTCCACAAGTAATGCCTGAAGTTCTGCAACTGTAGCCACTTCCAGCCACATGGCTACCGTCAAGGCCTCTTGCAGCAAAGTTGCCAGTGACTATCATGGAAATGGCTACAATAGGCCGGCGTTGGTCACTCTCGAAGAAGGCAGGCGTGAGACGGCCTTGCACAGGGAGAAACGCCGAGCAGCCGGACAACGCTGGTTGTCCAGAACAATACCACGTAAGCGAGGGAGGTAGACACGGAACCAGAGGAAATCAAAGAAGCGGAAGTCGATTTTGCGGAAGAGGCACTGTCTGGCAAGCAGGCACAGACAAAATGGCTAAACAGCCACATGAACAAGCCAGTAGAGGTGTTCCTGCAGAACGGGAAGACCATTGAGGGAATGCCGACAGAGTTTGATGCCAAGACGCTCGTCGTGGAACTCGACACTGGCGAACATGACACAGTGCTCGTCTTCAAGAGCGCCATCCAATGTCTCCAGGACTGTTCCCGAAACCGTAGGCCGTCCCGCTCATCACTGCTGGGTTGCTCCCCCGACATCGCCAGCTCGACACCGCCTCGCCACAGTTGGTCCCGTGGACCGGCGAGCGCGGACCCGGCCAGAGGTGTGCCATGAGTAGAGTCGGAAAGTGGCTTTCCAACGGCCTTCTCGACTACTTGGCCAGATTGACTGAGCACATCAGCATTTTTGGCGTCTGTATCGTGGTCGCATCGTTCGTTTGGCTCGCAGTTCTGGGGCAATGGTTTTGGGGTCTGTGGGGGCTTCTCGTGGTAACCCAAGCCGCCATGTGGGCACCTTTGGTCCTTAGCGTCGCACTGATGCCCTCATTGCTGCCAGACTTGTTGCTTCGGCGGTTGCTCTCGACGGGTAGGCATCCTGCGATACGCGCCCTAGGGTGGTCTCTGGGGACGCTCTATACTCTCGCGATTGCGTTCGCTTGGTGTTGCGGAATGTTGTCTTTGGCACTGTGGATTGAACCGACACCATCGACACTTGTACCTGTACTGTTGTTGTCCTCTGTCCTTGCCGTTGGTCCGTGGGGCCATTTGGCCTACATGGAGGGGAAGGCAGGCGACGACACTGCAGGCCACCTATCGTCCGTCGGAATTGTGCTGTTCCTTCTGCTAGGATACGGCATTGCCATGGTCGTGATTGCCCGCGGAAACCACTCTCTCAGGAGTGCCGCCATTGTGTTAGGCGTGAGCTTGGCGGTCGCATTTCTTCAGAGCGCGGTCTTCTTTCTCCCAGCCCTATGGACCGAGATACACCAACCCGAGCCAGAGAAACCCGAAGAAGAACCCACGGAACCGGAGGATACATGCGAAGCCACAGATTCTGAGCCACCACGGGAGACGTGAATAGGAGGACGATGCGGGGCCCACGGCATGGTTGTCGAGATGAGAGCGTAGGGCTCACCACGGCGCCTGCACGCAGAAGTAACGTGAGCCAAGAGGGATTGTCACTGTGAGCCGAAGGGGAGTTGTTTCGCCTATCTGGGCTGGCGCACATGAGGATGGACGTGAAGCCGACGATGGGCACAGGTGTTCTATTGCGTAATGGCGTTATTGTGACGTGTGTCCAGTCAATGACTAGCAGCCTCTGTTCCTGGGTCGTGGCCGCAAGTCGAAGGAGGAGCAATGGGATGGTTTGGCAGAAGTCGTAGCGAACTCGTTCCAGCTCACGGGGCTGTTCAACCGAGCACAGTCATCAAAGTCGGACAGGGCATGGGGCGCGCTGCGTTTCACATTCCGGCCTGCACTGCGGCTCTCCTCTACATGGCCAAGGGTCCCGCTGTGAGCTCTGATTTTGAACTTCGGGTCAAACTAGACATGCTCTCAGGTTCTTTCGAGAGCATGCTGTTCAAGACTGAGCCGAGCACCATCTACGTTGACGAGCCGGCGCTGCTACCTAGAGACGCTGCCTCTGTGCCGAGGCCACCATACTACCCTCGGTACGGTGCCCTGTCGCCCTTCCAACGAGCGATATACCTCAATTGGCTTCAAGACCCGACGGGTCCAGTTGACCCAGGATACGTCTTTCTCTATTACTATGGCCTTGAACGCCAGCTGTTGCTGGGAGACTTTCAGAACGCTTTCGATGAGACTGCCATGTTGCGACGACATCAGCTGAACAAATCCTTCCAAGCGTACAGTATGACAGCACTACTCACGGCCTGTGTCGTGCGCAATCGTCCCGACAGTGCCGCTCGACTCCTGGGTTCGCTGACCGAGGGCGAAGTGAACAACGTTTCGTTGCTGGTTGCAGCGCGTTTGGGGCTCTCCCTTCCGGTAGACACGGTGGCGGGTATTGCCTTGCTCCTACGTGAGCACGTGAACGTGAGGTATCTCAAATCCAATCCCTCGCTCTACAAGGAGTACCTAGCCGCGACTCTGACTCGACGCCACGGGCTGCAAGCTCTGCCACTAGGTTGGCTCCCACCACTTGCTGACCTGCCCAAGCGGCGCCAGCTGTCCTTTGCGAATGTCTCCTTCCCGGATGATATTCGATATCCCACGCTGCCTAGCGTTACTGACTGCAGGACCTTTCAGCAGTCGATGAGCTCACTCTTCGACGAAGTGCACATGCTGGTCAAGGAACGCCTTGCTGCTGACCGCAAGGCCACAAGAGCGTCAGAGAAGCACCACATGCTTCCGGAGCCCAAGGCAAATCCTTCGGTGGAGGATGGATGCACCAATGAGAGCGACGGCACGGGACCATAGCCAGTCCCAGATGACGCCTTGCACTAATGCGTAGGCCGAGACGCAGCCAATCGTAACCCAACCTGTCTCCACTAGGAGCAGTTATGACCTTGTGATGCTGAGACAATGTGACTGGTAGCTCGGAACGGCTCATCAAGTGGCCCTGCAACCGCGAAGTTGCTCTCTCAGCCAGCGCGCCGGGAGCTGAACTCGACGCCGGAGTCGGATATGATGGATAGTCGTCTTTCTTGCTTTTCGTGTAGCCTTCTGTAGAAGAAGTGTCTAGGCCATGTGCAGGGACTATGGCCACATTGCTGACAGAGAGTGTTGCCAAAGCGAATGTAGCCAATCGTCATGTAGCCACTGCGCGACACCGTACTTCAATTGCATCAGCTCGCACCTGGAGTACCCACGCGACTTGAGGACCTAGGCATTGCCTACTCGAACTGCCATGCGATACTGCGTTGCAGCAACGGAGAACTCATCGTGCCACAACTGAAAACACTCGCCAACCGACCGTTAGGCTAAGGATTCCGCCTCCCAAACCTGCGCCCGTTGGGCGACTCCTTTGCAACTACCGTCCCAGCCAATCTCTGAGAAACCAACCGATGAGCCCGCCGATGACCCCCGATATAGCAGACGCTACGACGTGTTCAACGAACCATGCCCCGATGCGGTGCAGGCGACCTGAAGCAGAATGTAGTTCCACCCAGGCGCGCCCTTCATCTGTCAGTTCGATGTCGAAAGCTCCAAGGGGACACGTCAGAGACCCGCCCGGTTTGCATGTCACGAGCCCACGGCCTAGCAGGCCAGCTGGAGTACCTGCGACGATGGTAGCTAGCATCCTGTCTGGTATCATTTCCATCTTGGGGTCGCAGAAACTCTTGAGAGCGGCGATATTTGGTATGTTCACGCCGATGGGCTTAGCATACAGGCACCGAAGCACCGTATGGGCAAGCCTGTCATTGTCTGTTGTCTTCATAGAGCCTCCTCGGTCGGTTCCTAGACTGCTCCGTCAGCCCACTAAGTCCCCACGGCCACCCCGTCCTACTGGAGTTCGCGCCGGAGTACATCGTCGAAGGCTATGCGTTCGACTTTGGCTCCTTCGGAACCTTCCCTTGACTGGCTTTGTACTCGCGGAGAGCGTCATCCATTAGCGCTCGAATACGGGCAGGCAGAGTCCCGGGGGCCAAGTGAACGTTGAACATGAGGTCTTCTAGACAGACCATTCCGTATCCCACTTCGGCGGTCGATTTGAGTGCCGTAAAGAGGGGAGGTCCCTCACTCAGCAGCATGACGCCCACCCCGAATCGCTCCTGGTCACGTTCCAGTTTGGCAATTGACAGTACTCCCTCCCGGTTGGGATGCCCTCCGTAACTTATCACCCTCTTGTACAGACTGCGAAGGGACTCACGGGGAGCTGCCCCGCCGTCTGGCAACGCATCAATGAAATGTGTTATCTGGAACTCCTCCTTGAACCGCTTCTCGTCCTCTCGAGTATCATCCCGCCTGAGCCAGACCATGCTGAGTTCCGGCCTGTTGATAGTAGTGTTGGCATAAATGATACTCTCAAGGCACATTCGTAGCAGGGAATAGCACGCGGGAAGCTGCCCGGATAATACGACGTCGATGGCTGACATGTAGTACGCCAGGGCATAGTTGGCAAGCAGCAGGGGAACCGCAAGATGGTTGGGATTCCCCTGTATGAGGTCATGGGTCATGATACCGTTATGAGAGACGACAATCTCCTGAAACGCAGAGCACCACCCCGCTTGAGACACTCTGCTTGCCTGGCGATTATGCTCCGCGAAATCGAGAAGGTCATTGAGATTAAGTGCTGTATCACCTCTATTGTCAGTCACCCGAGAGCCTCCTTGGCCAGCATATCGTGATTCGACACGAGAGGGACAGCCTCAGACACCTGAACCCTAGTATGCTTCGACCCCAACGAGCTTGTAGCTAGCGACTTGAGAATCGTATATGCCTGTCTTGTAGCGCCACGTCTCGCCCGGCCCAAGTGGCGGGAACGGACTCTCCTTGCCACTTGGGCCTAGGACCATGGCTACTCTGCGGGCTTGTTGCCCCCTGCAGTAATGTTGTGTAAGCCAGCAGCACTTAGTGTCACAATCCGTTCTGGCAAGCCTGCAGGAGCCAGGTGGACGCTAAACATGAGGTCTTCCAGACAGACCATGACATATCCTACGTCAGCCGTCGCCTTGAGCGCGTGAAGCAGTGGACGCCCTTCACTGAACAGTTCTATGCCGACAGACACGTACTCATCGGTCTCGTCAACTCCTCCAACTGAGAGCGCCCCTCCAGAGTTTGGATGGCCACCATAGCTTATCGTTCTGTCGTAGAGACTGCGAACCGTGGCACGTGGAGCTGGACCCGTATCGGGTAGGTCATTCAAGAAGTCCCCAATCTTGAACCTCGCCTTGCATGCTTGCAGGTCGGCGTCTGAGGTATCGCGCATGGCCCACACGGTGCCAAGCTCCGGTGTGCGCACTATCGCATGGGCATAGACAGCGCTCTCGATACACAGTCGCTGGAGGGCAAAACATGGTGATACCTGCCCGGACAGACACGTGTCAACAGCGGCGATGAAGTACGAGAAAGCGTAGTTGACGAGCAGCATGGGAATAGTCAGGTTCTCCAGATTCCCTTGGACGAAACCAGGAGTCATAATGCCATCATGCGAGACAATCACTTCTTGAAACAGCGAGAACCACTCAGACAATAGATGTCTGCTGACGTGACGATTGTTCTCCGCTCGGTCCAGAATCTCAGCTATGGTTAGCACTTCGCTCTGCCTGCCAGTCGTATCCAATCCTCCCTTTCTCTCGATGAGTGCTCTGCTCGTTGATGCGCAGTAGTATCGCCCGCTGGCCACATCGCTTGCCCAATCACCCCAACATGCCTTGCTGCCTTCTCGCAGACCGCCCTATCGGTCCTCAACTAGTGATGAAAGCTACGTTCTTGAACTCATAGGCCACAAGCTCGTGGTTTCTCGTGGTGGAACAGGTTCCTCAAGTCCCATTCCGCTGTCCTAGGTTCAACCATACCAGCTCAACAGACATCGACGCTCTGCTTGCCTCATCGTCCACCAACTGCATCGCTGATGTCCTGTGCAAGAGACTTCGGGTCATAGGCAGCCCGTGCTCTAACATGCATCAGGGGAAGTCCAGCCTTCGCAAGCACCTCGTCGACGAATGCATCTCGTTCCCGCCGGTCTTCGCGCTCATGTGTGGAGTCATCAAGCTCAACCGCAAGCACAGGTGCCAAAGTATCCTTGCTTGCGAGCACAAAATCGAGAGTCTTGCGGTCAACCCTATTCCGGTACGACTGATAGCTTCCTGTTCCCCTCTCCACGTAGACGAGGCTGCCCAAGGGAATCTGGGTGAACACGTGGTAGCGCGCGTGACTGGCCACCTCCTCCAGCACTCCGAAGAAGGAACGCTCTGCATTTGTCAGCAGGCTCTTTCGAAGCGCGTATGGAAGAGCCTCGTGCTCCGCCTGCTGCGTCGTCTTGCTGCCCAGGAACGTCTTCAGGACGAAGACGATGACGAATACTAAGGCCACGAGAATCAATGGAATGACAAGCTGCGAGAATTGCTTTGTTAGGGCTTCCAAACCACGCCTCCTTCATCGGTCTATGATGCAAGGTATTCTAGCACAATGCATGTAGGAAGACGAACCGTCAGTTGCGGCAACTGGGCCTGCTGGCGCTAGCCGGTTGAGTCTAGCCCCGAGTTGACGCCTGAGTAGAGCCAAGGACGACCTCGAACACGCTTTTCAGCACAAGTATCGCGCACGGGTCGCCAGATGACCCTATCGCCCCTATTTCCACCACTACTGAGTCACCGAAAGGACGACTGTTGGGAGTCAGGTAGTCGCTCCTTTTTCCAGTAGCGAGTGAACTTGCAGCCATCACCGCGATGCTTCAGGAGGAGGCGGGCAACCACGACGGTATATCCTCGGGACAGAAGGACGACAAGGCGCCTGCCCGGGAATGACGGCCTGATTCGCAGTATGCGCCTCATGTGGTGAGGTCCTCGTTTCCTGCTATACTTTCTTGGAGACGAACATCGGGTGTGAACACGCCCTGAGCCTTCCATGGACACGTCAAAAGTGAGGTGAGCGAATGTTTGACAAGGAAACTGTGGGGAGATTGAAAGCTGCAAAGGCGAAGTGGCAGCAGGGTGCTGACAAGATCCCTGCCGGCAAGACTTGCAAGGCCTATTCGGCCTGCACGACCAGTTCCGGCATCGACGTCAAGCTGCTATATACGCCCGAGGACATTGTCGACATGGACTACATGCGCGATCTTGGGTTCCCCGGAGAATACCCGTACACGAGAGGAACCCAGGCCACGATGTATCGGGGCCGTCTGTGGACCATGCGCCAGTACGCGGGGTTTGCAACAGTCGAGGAGTCCAACCGCCGGTACAAATACCTGTTGAACCAGGGCCAGACCGGTCTTTCCATTGCGTTTGACCTTCCAACCCAGCTGGGCATGGACGCAGACCATCCACTCTCGGAGGGTGAGGTCGGCAAGGTCGGCGTGTCGGTCAGCTCGCTCGCGGACCTGGAGGTGCTGTTCGATGGCATCCCGCTCGATCAGGTCAGCACG
>Ga0209744_1000577_pt1 | contig 12536 bp, 9 predicted proteins | sample BarGraNGADG00311_2_FD_184494 | JGI IMG/M metagenome (GOLD analysis project Ga0209744, IMG submission 184494) | Arctic peat soil microbial communities from Barrow, Alaska - Barrow Graham LP Ref core NGADG0004-311 (SPAdes) (version 2) | ecosystem: Environmental > Terrestrial > Soil > Wetlands >... | reverse complement strand
TCAAATCAGACCAGATCAGCTCTTCAGCCAGGGAACTATCCTGTTTCAGACTAAACCGGAATTTATGCTTCTTAGCTTTTACAAAGATCTTGACCAGTACAAACCGGGAATCCTTGAGAGTTGGAAACTCTTGCAGGGAAAAGCCCTTTGTCTTAGCGGAATAAATTTTGACCTTATGATCCAAACTATAATTGTCAATCATGTAATCAGGATGCCTGTTTCACTATTTTCACTTTACGATATACGGTCATTCAGCGATATATTATCTGTAAACCAACAGGCTATGGACCAACAGTTCGAAATGGTTTTATCCGGTGAAAGCGCACTTGGAGAATATGAGTTTATTCGAAGAGTAAACTTCATCTATGCTGAGAAATATAAAGAATTTGTTCATCAGCTCAGCATGAAAGAAGGTGTGTTTTTACATTATCAGAGGAAACTGGCGCTGGCACTTTATCCGAATATAAAAACCGAGGAGGAATTGGATGATCTTATGTATAAAAAACTGGTTGAAGAGCAGGTTAATAGAAAATATTATGATATGGAAAAGTCTGATGCTGCTAATCAGTTGGATCCTGTAATATCAAACAGGATCCGGAAACTCCAGAATAAAACAAAAGGTCTCTACAGGTCGGTTTCTAAAAACTGCTCTGAGATTCATTCAGCCTCCGATGGTGAAAATAATTTTCCGGAATTAAATAATGTATTCCTGGAGGCAAATATTATTTATAATGAATATGTTTCAAACTATTCTGACGCACTGTTACAGTATATGAGGATGTTATTGCTATTATCTGAGGTTGTGATTCTTCGGAAAAACAAAGGATATGCGATAACTGATAATCTTCAGCTGATATCAGAGTTCAACAGGAAAGAGGTATTACCGAAAGAAGATCTGAAGTCAGTTAAAAGAGACCTGGACTCCAGCCTGGCGTCATACCGGATGAAAAGCTTAACCGATTACAAAATGAAATTTGTTATGGATGATGATTTTACGGATATACACAATCATTTTCTTCAAAAACAGATGGATTTCATAGATCAGCAGATTATTCAGATACAGAAAGATATCAAGGAAGTATTGAAAATGAAATCAGATGTCTCAATCTCAAAAACCAGTAAAAACCAATAATAATATGTTACCTGATATTTTAAATACCAGCCGTGAGACCGGCATTTCTTATACAAAAACATTTAATGAATCCTTATGCGAAGGGTATCATTTTGAAATAATAGATTATATAAAAAGAGCAGGCTCAAGATCCATATATTATTATAAAACAGAACATTCACTACTTATAACCCATTTTTATAGCAGCCGGGTTCATATTCTGGATCTCGAAACCGGAAAACTCAGGTGGTTTGATCATCATGGAACTACGGTAAGAAGCGTATGCGTTTGTAATCAGGAAATCGTTACAACAAGCTGGGACGGAAGCGTTCATGTAACAAGTTTTGAGTCACTTGAACCACGATTGATCCTGACTGAGAAAGACATGGGTCGCTGCCCCGACGCAGCAATATCACCTGAGAATGAATCTGTCTTCAGCTACTCATACGACTCTGACAAAAATCCTCTTCTTAATTCAAATACTGTCCGTGAGTGGGATCTTACCGATGGTAAACTAAAAAGAAAACTCCAATTGCCGGGGACTCATTTATCGAGCAGAAGATGCGGATATTGTACTGTTTTTAACAACCGGCTTTTTGTTGTCTCCAATTCAGGCCATCTCCATATTTATAATAGTACAACCGGAATTCTGCTGGCAGAGGATTTTTATAATGATCAACTGCAATCATTGTGTCTGCTTCCGGCTTTCAATTTGCTTGCCGTGGCAGGAAGTGAGGGGAATATTTATCTATGCGATCTGTTGGGCCGAAGAATCCTCCAGAAAAGGAAAGTGCATCTTCATGATATTTCCCAATTGCTGGTTCATCCTGATAAACCTGAGATCATGATAAGTATTAGCTTCGATGGAACCATGAAGGTGTGGAAACTGCCTGAATTAGAGTTGCTGGCATGGGTTGATGCCAGCAGCGATCGCCTTTGGACTGTGACCAACGTGAATGATCTCCTGATCTGCGGCGGAGACGAAGAGGAGACCAGTATCTGGGATATTAAAAATTTATCCTGTCCTGTACTAAAAGCTAAGCTGGTGTTTTCTGATGAATCGTATGCTTTTTTGCCCGGTGGATCTGATTCATTCTATACAAACAATCAGTCAATCATGCAGGTCAGGAGAAATGAGGATGGAACACTCGTGGAGGGTCAGTTAGCTGAATATTTGCTGAATACAGCCTGCGACCTCAGAATACTCAAAGATCTGTTTTCACCTGAAAATAACGATCTGTCGAAGTTCAGGTTAACAAATAAAGGACTTCTTCAAATCCCCCAATAATAATCAGGATTATGTTCTCATTCAAACATTAATAAAATGGAAAAGCAAAAAATTCAACTGAACAATAAGATGGTATGGGCAAGCGAACCCTATAAACCCAATACCTCTATAATGTCATCATTTGTCGGCAGAGAGCAGGAAATGGAATTAATAATGGCATCATGGATTGCAGGTTCACATACTCTACCCTTATCCCCTGTATTGATGGGAGAACCCGGGGTTGGTAAAAACCGGATCGTTTATGAACTCGCGCGTTTCACAGGCCGTGATCTATACCTGTTTCAGGGTCATGAGGATATAACAGCTGAAGACCTGGCCTGTACAGTAAGGTTCAGCGACGATACAGCCAACCTGATGGAGTATGTTCTTTCTCCATTAGTATGTGCAATGATGAAAGGCGGGATCTTTTTCCTCGATGAGATCGGTAAGATCCGGCCACGCGCCCTGGCTCTTCTCGTCAGTGTTCTGGATGAACGCCGGTATATAGATTCCACTTTACTGTGCGACAGGATATTTGCCCATCCCGGTTTCCGGTTCATTGCCGCAACAAATACCGGGGAAGTTGGAATGTTGCCTGAGTTTATACGCTCCCGTATGAGACCTGTCATAAAAATCGGATATCCGCCAAGACAGGAAATTGAGGAGATCATCCAGCGGCAGTTTAACAACAGAATGGAAAATCTCGATGGACTCGTGGAAAGATTCTGGTACATGTGGGATAAAAAAAGTGTACCGGTAGCGCCACTGACTCCGCGTGATGCCATTGCAGTGTTCAGTATGGCCTCAAGTATCTCTGATTTTGAATCACATAACTGCAGTGAAAAGCTCAGGTCAGGCTGTAAAACAGATAGCTCCGCCCTGGAGGCAACTGATGCACAGATTTCAGTTACATACAAACATCTCGAAAAGGCGATGGCAGAACTTTATGGATAATTTCTTCAACTTCCCTAAAGATTATTAAAAATGAAAAGAAGCTGCTATTCATATCATTACAGGAACAGTCTGCTGATAACAGTACCTGCTGTACATCATCATACAGCTTTTGCCAGGCATGTCCATTCTGTTTTCAGAGATCCTGAACTTTTACCCGACGCTGTAGCTGTTGAACTTGGACATGGTCTCGTGGTTGAATTGGTAAATTTCCTCAGGGAGTTAAAACAGGGAACACATGAGAAGATAACTCTACCCTGTATGTTAGGTATCATGAAACGAAACAGATTTATCGATGTCTCCAAATCAAAGAGAGCATTGCTTCTCCAGGAGTTTCACCGTTTGCCACTCTATGATTTACCCGATGATTTGCTGGCTGAAAGGCTCAACTTTAACAGATGGTCAACAATTTATATTTCCCCTGCAGATTCTATTATTGAGGCAGCACGTTGTGCCATTGAAATGAATATCCCGGTTTATGGGGTTGATATGGCCGATTTTGCAAGTACAACTGCGCAGCTTTACCGGATTCAGGATCCCCAATGTGCCGGATATAATTTACGGGAATACGGAGATCGTGTAATGAAATATTGCGGTGTAGTACGTGATCCAAGAATAGATTTTAACAGGGAAACAGTTATGGCTTCGGGACTTAAATATTGCCTGTCAAAACACAAAAAAATTTTGTTCACCTGTGGAATGGCACACTGGAAAAGTATCATTTCTCTCCTTGATGATGAACAGGTACTTCCCTACCCTGTATCTGAAATTCCTGCAAAGTCAGAATTCAGAAGAGTAATTGTCCATCCCGGACTTGCAGCACCTTTAATGGAGATTATCCCACAAATCACACTTAACTACGAAAAGGAGAGGCAACCGGTGAATTTACCTGAAAAAAAAGTAAGACCGGTTATACCTGCAGCAATTGTAAGGAATTGTCTTGATGACGTTTATAAAGAATATACTTCTTCAACAGGTTCAGAAAAAACTGACAAGCCTGATTCAGTGAAGTGGTCAAATATTGAAATCTATGAACAATATCTTTTCCAATTATTGGCAATAAGGCAGCGAAAAATCCCGGATTTTGCTGCAATGCTTGATTCTGCAAATGTAATGATGAGCGAAAATTTTTGCCGTATGCTTACCCGGAAGATAATGCATGTAATCCCTGAATGGGCATCTCAGAAAGATTTTCCTGAGTTGGAAGTTATTTATCCGACAGCACCGGATATGAAGGGAATTCAAAACGTTATTTCTGGTGATATCAATAAATACTGGGATTGGAGTCAAACTGGGAAACAGGTACTTAAGGAATTTCACTGGGGCAATCCATGGGTCTGGCCTCCGTGTGAATCGCTTATTTATGGAATTGCTTTCAAGGCTGCTGAAATATCAAACATGAAAAATAAAAAGATTCACGATTCAACAGCATTTAACGGTTCTCTTGAAGGCGGAATTGACATAAAGGCAACAATGCGCTCTGTAATACGTGGAGAAAAAAACATATATATTTCAAAACTGGCTTCAGGCATAGATCAGTCAATCATTGATGGTACTAACCCTGATCCCTTTGTGCTGATATTTCCCGAAACATCGGAACTGTCTTCAGCCAAATGGTCATTTTTTACCGCTGGTTCCAACCTCGGACATTCCGTGAAGGATCGTGAATTATTCGAAAGGATCAGGAGCGAACAAGGATCTGTTTTTGTATCAAGCGTTCTGATGGAAGAAGAGATTGAACCTCCCCCCCATATTCAATCACTCGTGTTTAAAATGTCAAAAACCATTGGAACTGTGATGTTTGGGAATCCGTGTATCAATGCTAATCAATCAGCAATCTGGCTGGAAACATCGGGCTACAAATGTTGCCCTATCCTTTCAGATTATGGGATGCCCTCATTAATAAAATACTATTCTGACCGTTACAACCTGATGTTTGATTTATCCGACTGGAAGGAATCTCTTATCCGCATGGCAATACCATTTGCAAAGAAAATGATAACTATTGTTGCTCCGGATTCTTTTAAGATTTCTGACCTGGTAAAAACAGAGGCTTCAGGAAAAAGGGTGTTCTTGAATTCAGTCAGCCTCTCAAATTTTTCTGACTCCCAACTTGAAGAAGCACGACATCGTTTTTCGATTCATACTCTTGATAGTTCCGGACTGGACTTTCCACCTGAAACAGAAGTATTACTTGGCCAGACAAAAGAAACATATTTTGAGATGCTGCCGTATGCAATACGAAAACAGGTAGGATATACAGAGAACATGAATGAATAAGATCATATTTTAAACTATTTCTTAATATGGGAGCTTTTTATGAAGAACTGTATTTTGATGACAGGGACCCGAAAGATTTGTTTTTAGGGGATAGTCCCAGGCAACCTTTCTTCGCTGATATTGTGAAACGTTGGGTATGCGGTAACAGGTTAAATGATGATGAAAAAAAAATAGTTGCCAGTATCCTGATATTCTATCCCGAACATATCGTGAACAATGGCAGGACGGAAGAATTCATTCAAATAATCAGGGTCTCACTTCAACAACCCCGTTTGGTTAATCCGTTGAATCCCGAAAAGGGGTTATATCTGTATACCTGGCTTTTTCTGTCGTTATTGCACAGAAGGAAGGAAGAATCTTTAGAAGTGATAGATCATATTGAAAAATTCTTTTTCACATTTTGTAAAAACTTTAGTACAGCTTATAAGGACCGCAGATCAGTTTCTGGAAATGATGTCTTCAGGAATCCGCTTGATTCAATTTATACAATATTCTCAGAGACTCTCGAGAAAGCTTATACTGATATTATTGCACTTATAATGGACAGAGCTGAACTTTTACTGCTTAAACCAGACTTTAATATTTCACAATTACCGCTGGTCCCTGATAAAAAGCTTTCAGCTTTCGCAGGAAATGATCTCAGGGGTGAGGCACTGGAATTTTATCATAAACAAGATTACGATAAGGCCGCAGTCTTATACCGCAAAATGCTTGTAAACAAATTTGAACAACCAGGCACGTTGGTCCATCTTGCGCGTCTGGAATTGATGAAGGGAAATGCAACTCAGGCAGAGATTTATATTGTCAATGCATGGAGAATGCGTCGTGAAGCACCTTTTTACGTGCAATCAAGAATATTGTACTTTGTAGTATTATTAAAGATGCTAGGTTCTGAACCATTTGAAGAATGGCTGGGATGTATGAAGGAAGTATTAAGCCGGCAGGATTCCAAAATGCAATGGGATATGGAAAGATTACTTTCAAAGTTTGAAAAGGATCTCCATCCCGGGCATATCTTTTTCTTGAGAGCATTATTAAAAACTAATTCCGGGGAAGATGAAGAAGGATTGTTGAACCAGTATGAACCGTGGGCTAAAGCTACTGTGATTGATTCAGAATCATGGCCTGATTTTGATATTAAAATCTAATTCTGAATGAAAAGCGAACATGAGTTTAAGTATCTTAGCGAAACTGATCAAAGGTTTTTGAAATAAATGCACTGGTTAATAAGCTATTTATAGTTGATGTATCAGTGGTAATACAAAGCTATCAGTTCAATTCTCACGTTAGGGACATTATATCGGTAGCTAATTCCACAGGTGTTAAATAAAAGTTCCTCCAGGGACCTCAATCAAAACAGCCAGCTTCTATCCATTGACTTTCTCAAACTCAACTTTTATTCTTTGCCTAAGTTATTGAATATATTACTATTAGGTGTTTGGCACAGATTTAGTATTAATGAGTTATAACTTTATCCGATTTGCTCAATAAAAAACGAATTCTTTATCTGCATGAAAAAAAACCTATGCGAAATAGTAGTCATCCTTGATGAATCAGGATCAATGGAGTCCTGCAAGACAGATACCATATCGGGGGTTAACCTGTTCCTGAATAACCAGAAGAGGATAAGTGGAGAAGCTAATGTTACACTTGTTAAATTTTCCGATTATTACAGAATCATTAATGACTTCATTCCACTTGATCAGATTGTCTATCTGGATGAAAATAACTACACTCCCGCTAATACAACAGCCTTGCTGGATGCAGTAGGCAGAACCATTAACACAATAGGAAAAAGACTGGCAGATACTCCCGAAGCTGACAGACCTGAGAAAGTAATTTTTACCATTATCACTGACGGATATGAGAATGCATCACATGAGTTCTCAAGGAAACAAATTTTTGACATGGTCTCATTCCAGAAGAATAAATACAGCTGGGAATTTATTTTCCTGGGTGCCAACATTGACGCATGGGGGGAGGAAATAGGAATTACCCTGAATGTCAATATTCAAAAAGATGATCTTAAGAGATCATTCAAAGGGTTGTCACATCACGTTCTTTGTTGCAGAATGGAAAAACTGTTTGATCCCTCTGATAGTTTTGATTTAACGGAAAGCGAACTCGACAGAAAATTGGGTCAATTGGGTAAAGATCAGGAAATCAAAAAATCTTCCGGTTGAAAGATGAAAAGTGCCCATGATCGAACGGATTTAATCGTTGTATATACATTTATAATTCAATGTTTTGGAAGGTTTATTATTGTTATGGACTGTCAGAAATAGCAGAAGGTATTGTTTTCATTTGTCTGATTCTGGGATCTGGTTACCTGGTTTCCCATCATCAGAATGCTGTTGAAAAACGATTTGGTTTCTGTACCATGACTCCTGATATGAAATGGATCCCATGTCATATTGAACCTATAATGATTCGATGCGTAACTCCGGGAGGGGCATTCGATAAAGCCGGTTTCAAGGATAAAGATATTGTTGTATTGTCAGGGATTCATTCTGTGACCGCTTTCCGCAGAATACTAGATAAACCGGGAGGTTCATTAATTGAAATAGATGTCATTCCGTATAATAATTTCAAACCTGATTGTGATTCGGAGAATTGGGGAGAACATGTGAAAAGAGTTGTGGTTGCACCCTGATATATTAATGTCACTGAGAGGTAGTTCCGGTAGGAGGATTTTCACTGTCTGCACTTAATACCAGTATTTTAGCACTATTTTATGGCCGCAGAAAATGCAGTAAGTGAGGAAGAACTGTTTACACATTAAAAAAGGAATCTACTGTCACAGAAAAAGCAAACTAACTCTCAACTAATTGAAAAGGTATGTTATCCGGTATAAAAGAAAATCTGACGGCGCCATCAGGAGTTATTGAATCAAAGCTAAAGCAAATTGATAGTCTGTGAATTTTGAAAGAGTACAGTAATTAATTATTATATTTAATAAGTTTAAAATAGGCTCCAATGGCTCATGATGTTTTTATCAGCTATTCTTCTCACGATAAGATGGTTGCAGATGCAATTTGTTCTAAGCTTGAAAATAATAAGATACGCTGCTGGATAGCACCAAGAGATATTGTTCCCGGTGATACATTTGGAAAATCCATTATAGAAGCTATGAATGGGTGCAATATCGTAATCATTGTCTTTTCTTCTCATTCCAACTCCTCAAATCATGTACTTAACGAGATAGAAAGAGCGGTTTCTAAGGGTAAAATAATTATACCCTTCAGAATTGAAAACATAACACCTTCTGATGATATGGAACTTTTCCTGGGAAGAAGACACTGGCTCGATGCTTTGACTACTCCACTGGAAACACATATAAACAAACTGTCAGATACTATCAGCAGGTTGCTCCCAGGACCAGAAAAAATTCCGGTACCTGAACCAAAGCCCGCCCCGGCTCCAGTCCCCGGGCCTGCACAGGATAGCATTAGTAAACTTAAAAATGGATACTTTTTTATAGTGGAAAAAGAAGATCCGTATTTTATAAAATACAGAGATCAGGAATTACCTATATCTTTTCAACAGTTTAAAAGTCAGAATATCCGTGCTAACACCTGGTTTTCGCAGGCAGAAAAAATGTTTTACAATTTTAAAACTGAAGAAGCTATACGGTTTTATAAAAGGACCATTGAAGAAGATCCAAAATTCCTGGAAGCCTATTTAAAATTGGCATTAATAGCATGGCTGCATCCGGATGGTAATAAAATTAATGATGCTATTAATTATTGTCAGAGTGGATTTGAATTTAACAATAAACATATAATAGGCTCCCTCCTTATATATCTGAACATAGAAAATAACAGGACAGAGGAAGCAAAATCTTTATTAGATAGTATTATTAGCAGTAAAACTATTGAAAATAAAAATCAATTGGCTGGATTGTATTTGCTTCGGTCAAGATTATTTAATGTTCTTAAAGAATATGATCAGGAATATGAGAATGTTACAATTGCTAATCAAATATCTCCATTTTTTGGTCCGGCATTACGTCAGCTTGGCAAAATTTATCTGAGTAAAAATGAATCGGGGAAAGCCGAGACCCTTCTAAAAAATGCTTATGATGAATATTCAAAATCGATATTTTGCAGTAACTGGCTAAATACCAGAGATTTACTACTTGTTACCTATGGACAAACCGGGAAAAATGAACTTACTCTTCAACTTTTAAATGAAAATCATCGTGTCCAGGAGCTGTTAAATATTAAAAATGAATTTCCAACCTCAATAAAAGGTATACTCTTTGAAGGAGAAATAGATGGAATAATTCACAAAGGGTATCTGATTAATGGCTCCGGCTTTAATTTTACCCAGGCTTATTTACAGGATGGAATTGAAGCAAATAATAATTTATTGTGTGAGTTTGAAGTAAATAATTCTCCGGATTATTGCGTTTTTTATGATTTAAGATTTGGTGGGACCATTGTTAAAATTGATAATATTTTATTTCTGATGAAAATTGTACAAGGCAACAATAAGGCTTGTTTAATTCAAACCAGGAATGAGTTTAAATTATCCGGTATTGAAAGTGGATTTCCAAATTTATGGTTAATCCCTGAAAACTTATCAATTAAGCCTATAAACATTTCAGAATCAAAAAGTTTTAATCTAAAAAGAGCATAAGATGGAATTACAAAAAATGAAAGAAAGAATACAGGATGCAATGACTTTGATAAGTTCATCCGATGTCGACAGTTTAACTTTAGGTATATCTGAACTTGAATCAATAAGACCGGATTTACAAAAATATGTTGATAGTTATCCAAATGATGCAGATGGTCATATGGAAATCAGCAAAACTTATCAGATCCCGATATTCATAGTTATGAAGTTGGATACTATTAATGACAGACCAAGGGCAATCTCCTTAATGATGCAATATATTAGCAAAAGCAAAGAATACGCGGCAAAAGGAAAATTCCATCTTGAGGAATATTGCAGAATGAGTACAAATGATCCTAAGATGATTGATGCTGCCAGGTCAGTTATTAAAATGCTTGATAATGTCTTAAAAACTTAGTGAAGCTTTAAGAAGATATTCGATCTTCATAATGCGTTTACAAAGTCTTTTTTCCGTGACAGTTTCCTGATACTTCCGGGATTGTTATGAAATGATAAGAATTCCGGATTAAATATCCTTGAAGTATTTATTATATTCTTCTTCTGAACTAATTCCGGACCTAAATTTGCTAAATCCATATTGAAGCAAACCGATGCTTGCAGAATACTCCGGAAAAGTAACTCTAAAACTACTTTCAGCTGCAACTTTTATATCAGGATGCGCAATACGCACATTAAATCCTGTTTTTAATTTTATGATCTCCTGAAAATTTGACTGATTTGCTCCTCCGCCTGTTAAAACTATATCACCGTAAACATAATCCCTGAAAAGTGAGATCTCAAAATGAGGTAAGAGAGCATCAATAATATCATTACTCTTTGATAAAGTTGTTAATTTCGAAAGGGCTGCAACATATTTAAGTTGCCCATAATATATCAGTACAATATCGGTGGCATCTGTTCCGAAATCCACTAACAAAACACCTCCATCAATTTCTTCAGGTGTGAGAACTGTATATGCAGATGCAACAGAAGCTAAAACTGTTTCCTTAACTTTTATACGTAACTGTTCAATGAGTCGCCTGATAAGACTTATTGTTGACGTCTTGTCAGTAAACATACCATAGACCAGTTCAAATCGTAATCCGTTACAGCCAACAGGAGATCTGATATCTTTTTCGCCATCAATGGTGAAACTCTGAGGGACAATTTTGTAGATCTCCTCTCCCGGCGAAATGCTTGTATTATATGCCTTTCCTAACAGCCGTTCAATATCCCTTTCGCTGATTTCATCATCAGTGAGACTTCGCATGATAAAAGTTGTACAAAGAGAATATCCTATTTCCAAACCTGCAACTCCGACATAAGCCTCCCTTATCTCAATTCCTGTCTGCTTCTGTACTTCCTCAACAGTCAGCCTGATAGCATTGATAAATTCTTCTTTATCTATAACGATACCTTTGTCAAAACCTTTTGTATCTGTTCTGCTTAAACCCAGGATCTCTGGAAACCCATTATTATCGCACCTCCCTGCTATTGTAACTGTTTTAGTTGTCCCGATATCAATTGCAGCAATGATATCTTTCTCCTTATTCATGCTGTCATATCCTTTAAGTAATCCTGCACATCTTCCAGCAACTCCCTCCGCTTTTCTTCATCTTCGGTATAAAGTGACGCCTTTAGAAGATACTCTATCTTCATAATTGCTTTTTCAAAGTCTTTGTCCCCTGACAGTTTCCTCTTATTTCCAGAATCATGTGGCGATTTAAGATAGTTTTCTATATCCTGATGCTGAAGTACCTGCACATGTTCCTCAGTTATTGGTCCCGAGCCGAATAAAGCATAAAGCCTCTGAAGAAAATGTTTGAGTGAACGGACATTGCCGGGCCAGTTCATGTAACGGAGCTGGTTCAATACTCCTGATGATAGTTTTTTGTTGCAGATCTCTTCCCATATCTTACCAGCCAGTTCCGGTATGTCCTCAGTGTGACTGCTTAATGGCGGAGTGCGAATTATAAAAGTGCTTATACGGTAATAGAGATCATCACGGAATTCATTCCTTTTTTCATTGGCCAGGACCTCAATATTTTTATTTGTGGCAGCAATAATCCTAACATCTACCTTTATCTTTTTAAGACTACCTACCGGCAATATTTCTTTATCATCAAGCGCCTTTAATATCTTTACCTGGTGATTCAATGACAGGTCACCTATTTCATCTAAAAACAAAGTGCTTTTATCAGCCAGTTCCCAGAGTCCTTTCTTGTCGCTATATGCTGAACTATGTGAACCTTTCTTATATCCGAATAGTTCCGATTCGAACAATTCCGAGGGTATTGCACCACAGTT
>Ga0209744_1000576_pt1 | contig 12551 bp, 12 predicted proteins | sample BarGraNGADG00311_2_FD_184494 | JGI IMG/M metagenome (GOLD analysis project Ga0209744, IMG submission 184494) | Arctic peat soil microbial communities from Barrow, Alaska - Barrow Graham LP Ref core NGADG0004-311 (SPAdes) (version 2) | ecosystem: Environmental > Terrestrial > Soil > Wetlands >... | reverse complement strand
GACGGTGACCATGGCGAGGATCGAGGACTACGCGATCGTCGGAGACCTGCACACCGCTGCCCTGATCGGCACGGATGGCTCCATCGACTGGCTGTGTCTTCCGCACTTTGACTCCCCGGCCTGCTTCGCCGCTCTGCTCGACTCACCGAAGGCCGGCCGGTGGCTGCTGGCCCCGGCATCAGGGGGATCCTGTACCACCCGCCGATACCGCCTCGCGCAACGCTGCCGCCTGCCTGGAGGACCACCCCGAGTTGCTATTCCCGATCGGAAACTCCAAACCCGCGCTTCTCCAGATCGAAGAGGCAAGAGCGGTCTGCGCATTATGTGAGGTTGTTGGCACCTGTCTGAAGTGGGCCATCGAGTCCCGCCAGGACACCGGAGTCTGGGGCGGACTGTCCGAGGACGAACGGCGCGCCCTCAGACGCCGGAATGTCCGCGCCCGTCGCGCCCGAAGAGTTCTAGGCCGACCTGCACACTGTCTTTGATGGACTGGACTGCCGTCGTCACAGTCTCAGCAAGGCTGCATAATCAGTCATCTTGAACGCCGGATGGCGCTGCGCTGCGGTTAGTTACTTGCGTCGCTGCTTGCCCGAAAAACATCGTGTACCACCACGATCCAAGACACCAGAGCGTAGTGGCGAGGATTGTGCCCCCTACGACGACCAATCCTCCCAAGATCAACGCCAACACCGATACTTCGTAGTAGAAGGACCCGGCAGAACCCATTAACAAAACAGTGGAAAGGAGGTACGAAAACCGCCGGGGCATGGGCGTGGATGGCAGCGGTAGAGCACCAAAGAGATGACGAACACCGAGGTTGTAAGTCAGATCAATAACCATACCTCGGGGGAGCACTGCGCCACTGAAGGCAACAAGCGCCATTGACGCCAACCACACAGGCGACTGCAGGACTAGTCCTATGACAATCAAGCTAGTGCCCACCGCGGGGGTGAACCGCAGCGGCAACGCATAGCGGGATTTAGCCGCCTCATCAAGCTTTCCAAATCCTTGCTTATCGAGGTTGGCGTCCGTGAATGCGCTGAGTCTTGTCATGTTGAGAGTCCTCTTTGGGTTTGGCGTCAGTTTGCAGAACGGCTCAAGTCGCCGTTCACGCCTATAAGTAGTTGATGAACATGACATCTTCGGGCGATAGACTTGGCCAGGTGACCGCAGCCCGGGAACTTCGTGCTGCAGTACACCAGGTCGATACGTTCGACCTCGAGCAATGCCATGAGCAGGGACCATGAGCAGGGACTAGGTGACGTTGAGTTGGGTATACATTCCGGCGCTGTAATGGCGGGGCAGGTTGCAGACCAGTTCGTAATGTCCGGGCGCCAGAGTGACAGTCACCCAGCCTGAGGCACCCGGCGCGATGCCGTCGCCAGCGCCTGCGCCACCTGTCTTGGACGCTTCGCCGAGGCTTCCCGCCTCATCGACCTTGCCGTCGCCACCAACTGGGCGAGCGCCGGCGGTCTGAGAACCCGCAAGCGGCAGGATCACCATCTCATGATCAATACTGCCGTCGTTGGTCACCAAGAACGACACGGTCCCATGGGGCACTGTGGTGTGGTCCGTGCTCAGACCCATTGCGCCGACGCCCATCATGGCGTTCCCCTGGCCGCCCATCATCGATCCACCCATGTTTGTCAGGGAGAGGTTCACGACAGTTCCGGGGAGCTGCGGCGCCGCCCGCGGTGAACCGGAGACGAATCCGTGGCCACCGGGACCCGCCCCACCGCGCGCCCCCAACGGCCCCGAGGACGAGCCGCCGATGGCGCCGACGGCCACCGCTGCTGAGGCGACGAGGGCGACTATGGCTGCGGTCAGCGCCCCGACCAGCAGGGGACGTCTGGCGGTGCTCACTTCTTGACCTCCTGGACGCCAAGGAGAGCGACCCGCTGTGCCTGCCAGGACGGCAGATCCATCTGCCCGTTGGCCAGTCGGCGGTCGAGGATGTCCAGCGCCGAGTCATCCGTACTTCGGGCCGGGCTGTTGCTGCTGCCGTTGTCGGGCAGCAAGCGCACGACAAGCCACACGATCAGCCCGAGCAGAATGAGCCAGAACAGGCCCATACCAAGCCATCCGAGTGAACCCATTCCGCCGCCGCTGTTCCAGCCCATCATGATGAACTCCTTTGCTTGACCTGCCCGGTTGATCGGGCATAAGTCCACCCTTGCGCCCGGATGCTGCGGTCGTGGCGAGAAAGCATGAAGAAACGATGTAGAAAGCCGGGCCTTGTCACGTCGCCGAGGGCGGCCCGCCGTGTTGGGTGTCGCTGGTCGGTGCCCCGCCCATCATCGTGAGCATCTGGCGGCCACCGGTGCGGAAGAACCGCAAAGTCAGCAGTGCGGCCAGGATCAGGAACACGATGTTGAGCCAGGTGGTGTAGTTCCAGGTGATGCCCGCCTCGGGCATCCGTGCGCTGGCCCGGTCTGGGGTCAGGCCGGTGAGGCCGAAGATCAGTTCCACGGCGTAGCCGGCGGCCACCATGGCTATGTAGAACACGCCCGTGATCACTGCCGTCATCTTCAGGCCGTAGTACTTGCGGTAGATGTTGAGGATCGGCAGGATCAAAAGGTCGGCGAAGATGAACGAGATCACCCCGCCGAAGCTGATTCCTCCGCTCCACAGAACCACAGCCAGGGGCACGTTGCCGATCGAGCACACGAAGCTGAGCATGGCGACGATCGGGCCGATCAGCGGACCCCAGATCGCGGAGAGAGCCGGATGCCCGTCCAGGAATAACCCCTGCCAGAACGCGTCCGGCACCCACGCGCCGATCGCCCCGGCGATCAGAAGGCCCCCGACAAGGTCTTTCCAGATAGCGGCCCACTCCATGACGAACACGTGCGCCACCGAGGTGAACCCGTCCGCGGAAGCCAGCCGGTGCCTGAAGCTGCCCTGGGTCTGGATGGACATGTCCATCGCGGCGTGGCCTTCCATCGACCCGGCAACGCCCTTGTCTGCCTGCTCGGCCGCGTCACGCAAGAGCCGCTCGCGCAGGACGACCCGAAACATCAGAGCGACGAGCACGATGATGATCGGGCCGCCGATGAACTCGGCCAGAGTGAACTGCCAACCCAGCAGCAGGAACATGATCACGCCGAGCTCGATGACCAGGTTGGTCGAGGCGATCTCGAACGCCATGGCCGCGGTGAAGTTTGCGCCCTTGCGGAACAACGACCGCGCCAGCGCCACGGCGGCATACGAGCACGACGAGGACGCCATGCCGAACCCGGTGGCAGCGAAAAGAGCCCGGGGTCGATCATCGCCCATCAGTCGAATCACCGTGGCGCGTCGAACGACCGCCTGGACGACTGCTGAGAGAAAGAACCCCAGAATAAGAGCCCACAGGATCTCCCAGGTCATAGACCCGGCCAGTGACAGTGCGTGTCCGATGGCGCTCAGCCGGCTCGCCCCCATTCGATGGCCCATCCAGAATCCTACACTCAATGATACCCCTATGGGGTATCTAGGACGATGCAAGCCCCTTCCCGGTGATTGCCAGTCAGGAGCAGGCGCAGGAGCGAGGGCTTGTTGGTTCGCCAACCATCCTTGTTAGCGGTGTCGACCCGTTCGGCGCTGCCGGGCAGAGCCCGGCGTATGCCTGCCGCGTCTATGCCGCCCTGGCCGGATTATCGGGTGCACCGCCGTTGGGCGACGTCATCTCCGCCCTGACCGCTGGGATGATCTTCCTTCACCACCGTTGGTCGACACCTCAGCCCCAACCCAGATTGAAAGAGAACCGGATCAAACACGGGCCACACGAGCAGGCCGGTAGGGGTCAAGGGAGGCTAGATGAGGCCGCCAAAACGGTTGCAAGATAGTCAAATACAGCGGAGAAAGAACTCCTCCCGAGCTGACCGTGTGGGTTCGATTCCTGTCACGCCCCTCGCCGAGCGGTGTGTGGCTCCAGTCGAACTCCTCGAACCGAGCACTCACACGATCACCGCTTCTCGATAAGTACCCTTGGTGATGACACGAGCCCCGTCGCCGTTCCTGAGTTCTTGAGTTCCTCGTCGGATCTGGCTGATGCGCGCAGCACGGTGCAGGCCGGCCGCACTTACCGGCCCGATTCGTAGGTGTCGGGGGTGCCGTCCTGGTCCGAGTCGGCTGTCTCCGCCGCAGACAGGCGCTCGTAGAGATTGCTGCGGGCGCGCAGCAGGATCGCGGCGAGCGCGGCGGCTGTGATGGTTCCGGCGAGAACGGCGACCTTGACGTGACTGTCGCGTTCGCTGCCTGCGCCAAAGGCGAGCTCTCCGATGAGCAGGGACACGGTGAACCCGACGCCGGCCAGCATTGCGAGCCCCAGCACGTCCCACCACGACAGGTCGCTGTCTAGCGGGAGTTTCCGGGCTATTCGGATCCTGATCCGACTGTGGGGACGTGGCACCCGGTCTGACCTGGGGTTTCTCGGCGTGTCGGCTGTCCCGGAAGGTTCAAATAGTGTATGACCTAAAGTATGGCGAGTTTGTACAAGAAGGTGATCAGCGGGAAGCCGTACTGGTATCTACGTGAGATGGCGCGGGTGGACGGCAAACCCAAGATGGTCTCCGAGCGCTATCTGGGTTCGGCCGCCGACATCGAGGCCCTGTTGGAGGCGCGCGAGGTGGAAGCGCTCCCTGCGCGGACCCGGCATCTGGGCTTTGGTGATGTCGCGGCGACGTGGGGGATGCTGGAGCGCCTGGACGTGATCGGGGTGATCGACTCGGTGGTCGGGACGCGGCGCGCTGACGTGGGGGCCTCAGTGGGGCAGTATCTGGCGTTGGCCGCGTTGAACCGGGTGGTCGCGCCCACCTCGAAACTTCAGTTCGAGCACTGGTGGAAGACCACCGCGGCCGACCGGTTCACCGCGATCCCGTCGTCGGTGCTGGACCACCGCCGGTTCTGGGACGCGATGCACACGATCACCCTCGACCAGGTCGCCCAGATCGAGCATCTGCTCGCGCTGGCCATGATCGAGACCTTCGGGTTGGACATCTCCGCATTGGCGTTGGACATGACCAACTTCGCCACCTACATCGACACCGGCAACGAAAAGGCGCCGATCGCCCAGCGCGGCAAGGCCAAGCAGAAGCGCTCCGACCTGCGGCTGGTCGGGCTCGGCCTGGTCGTCACCCGCGACGGGGGCGTCCCTTTGGTCAGCCACGCCTACCCCGGAAACCGGCCCGACGTAACCCAGTTCGCCACCATGATCGACCTGCTGCGCGCCCGACACACGGCCCTGGCTGCCGACACCGGCGCCCCGACCCCGGCCGAGATCACGGTGGTCTTTGACGCCGGACAGAACTCGGTGGCGAACTTCAAACACCTGGCCGACACCGGGCTGGCGTTCGTCGGTTCCATCCCACCCTCACAGGTCGCCGACCTGCTCGCCCTACCCGCCACCGACCGCACCCTCGTGGACAAAGCCCGCTTCGAAGCCCTGAGCGCACTGGAGACCCGCCGGGTCGTCTACGGCACCGACCGGCGAGTGATCCTGACTCACTCACCAACCCTGCACACCGCCCAACAGGTCGGATTCGCCCAGACCCTGGCCAAGGCCGTCGGCAAGCTCACCGAACTGGCCGACACCCTGGCCCGCGGCAAGACCCGCCGCCCAGCCGACAAGGTCAACGCCGAAATCACCACGATCACACACGACCCGTGGCTACGCCGCGTCCTGACCTGCAAGCTCACCGGCGCGACCCCCGCGCAACACCGACTGAGCGTCCAGATCGACCAGGACGCCCGCGACGCGCTGGAAGCCGAAGTATTCGGCAAACGCATCCTGGTCACCAACCGCGACCACTGGCCGGTCGCCGACGTGGTCGCCGCCTACCGCTCCCAATCCGACGCCGAGTTCAGCTTCCGCCAACTCAAAGACCCCCACGTCGTCTCATTCTCCCCAATGCACCACTGGACCGAGCACAACATCCGGGTCCACACCTTCACCTGCGTACTCGCCCTGCAGATCGCCCACCTGATGCGCCGCGAAGCAGCCCGCGCCGGGCTGCACCTGTCCGTCCGAGAACTCCTCGACCAACTCGCCGGCATCGCCGAGACCGTCCTGATCTACCCCTCGACCGGAGGCCGCCCCAAAGCCCGCCGGATGCTCACCCAGACCACCGAAACCCAGGACCAGCTCAGCGCCATCTTCGACTTGACCAAGTGGGCCCCCCGGACTTAGGTCATACGCCACTTCAAGCTCAACATGGCCCTGACCTGCGGCGATACAGCCAACATCAAAATAGCCCGGAAACTCCCGCTAGCTCGGCACGGGTGAAGTGGGCAACCAACCATGTTGCGGCCAGGACTCCGACGGGTTTGCCGACGACCAGCCCGACGAGAACGCCAACCGAGACCGGATCGCGCAGCGCGTTACCCAACCCGCTGAGACCGCCTACCGTCACCCCCGCGGCAAAGAATGCGAACACCGGGACGGCGACGGACGCGGACAACGGGCGCCACCGGTGCTCGAAGTGCTCGGCCAGCCCTGGGCCCGCTCCGGCAGCTTGGCGTACGACCGGTACGGCAAACCCGAGCAGGATGCCGGCCACGGTGGCGTGCACCCCGGAGGCGTGGACCAGGGTCCAGGTGGCTGCCGCGAGTGGCAGTAGCAGCCACCAGAACCGGATGCGACGCTGCACCGCCAGGGTGAACAGGCCCAGCGGGATGAGGGCGAGCAGCAATGGGGCGACCTGCAGGTCGTGGGTGTAGAAGACCGCGATGATCGTGATCGCGATCAGGTCATCGACGACGGCCAGGGTGAGCAGGAAGGTGCGCAGTGCCGAGGGCAGGTGGGAGCCGATGATGGCAAGCACCGCGAGGGCGAAGGCGATGTCGGTCGCGGTCGGGATGGCCCATCCGGCGATGTCCCGCGACCTGCCGATATTCAGTGCCGTGTACAGCAGGGCTGGCACCAAGACGCCGCCGACAGCGGCGGCGACGGGGACCGCAGCCCGGGCCGGGTCGCGCAGGTCGCCGGCGACGAACTCGCGCTTGAGCTCGAGCCCGGCGACGAAGAAGAAGATCGCGAGGAGCCCGTCCGCAGCCCATGCCCCCAGTGTCAGGTGCAGGTGCAGCGCCTCCGGGCCGACCTGCACCTTGCCCAGGGCGAAGTACGCAGCTGACCATGGGGAGTTCGCCCACGCCAGTGCGACGACCGCAGCCACGAGTAGCAGCGCGCCGCCCACGGTCTCCTTTCGGAGCACGTCGGCGATGCGGGCCGTCTCGGGCCAGGACCCGCGACCGAGCAGCCGCTGTCGCCCGCCGGGGTTGCTCATGGTGACATCCTCGTTCTCGCGTTGTGCCGGAAGACGTCTGACTGGTAAAGCGTCGGGCTGGTGCGGCGCCTAACCGCGCGTGGCAAGCTCACCCGAAGGCGTAGAACCGCAGCCACAGGTACAGCCAGCTGACGGCGATGGTGACCGCGGCAACGACCGCACCGTACTTGGTGAAGCGCCAGAACGTGATCGGGTGTCCGGCACGGGCGGCGATGCCGATGACGACGACGTTCGCGCTGGCCCCGACCGCAGTCGCGTTCCCGCCGAGGTCGGCGCCAAGTGTCAGCGCCCACCACAGGGCCGTCGCCTGCCCGACACCGTGGCCGGCGTCGACCATGGTCTGCACCAGCGGGGCGACGGTCGCCACGTACGGGATGTTGTCCACGATGCCGGACAGTAGAGCCGAGCCCCCCAGCAGCACGGAAGACGCCAGCAAGTACCGGCCGCCGACCGCCTCGGTAAGCAGACTGCCGAGCCGGGCGATGATACCGACCTCGACCAGGGCGCCGACCATGACGAACAGGCCCATGAAGAACACCAGGGTGGGCCACTCGACCTCCTCGAGGAACTTGGGCGCGTCGAGCTTGGACAGGGCGACCAGCGCACCGGCGCCAAGCAGCGCGACCATGGACGGCTCGAGGTGAAGGGCGCCGTGGGCGACGAAGCCGACCATGACCGCGACCAGCACGATCCCGGATCGGATCAGCAGCGGGCGGTCCCGGATGACCTCACGCTCGTCGAGGGCCATCAGGGCGGCGACCCGCTCGGGGTCGTAGGTGAACGCAGACCGGAACAGCACCCGGCACAACCCGATGAACACCACCATCAACAGGACCACGACGGGGGCGAGATTGAACAGGAAGTCGTTGAACGTCAGCCCGCCCCGGCTGGCGATGATGATGTTCGGGGGGTCCCCGATGAGGGTGGCCGTGCCGCCGATGTTCGAGGCGAGTGCCTCGGCGATGAGAAAGGGAACCGGTGCCAGAGCGAGCCGGTCACAGACCAGCAGGGTGACCGGAGCGATGAGCAGCACGGTGGTCACGTTGTCCAGCAGCGCCGACGCTACGGCGGTGATGACCACGAGCATGACCATGGTGGCGAACGGACGACCGCGGGTTCGTTTAGCGGCCCAGATGGCCACATAGTCGAACACGCCCGTCTGCTTCAGGACGCTGACGATCACCATCATGCCCAGCAGCAGGAAGATGACGTTCCAGTCGACGCCGGTCTTCTCGCTGAAGAACGCCACCCTGGCGTCCACCACGCCGAGCAGAACCATGGCCGCGGCGCCGGACAGGGCGGCGGCGACCCGGTGGATACGGTCGGTGGCGATCAGGACGTATGCGGCCACAAAGGCCGCGACGACAAGGACTTGGGTCATCAGTTGGCAGGTTGCTGCGGCAACAGGTATTCGAGGAGCTGCCTGACCGTAATGGCGCCGATGACCTGGTTTCCGTCGCGCTCATCGACCACGGCGACCAACGGGCTGTGCATCCGGGCCATCACCGCGGCCACCTCGAGGGCGGTGGCGTCGGCCTCAACGACCGGCAGCTCATCCAGGTCCGCTGGCTCGGGTAGCAGGTCCCGCACGGTGCTGTGAACGAGCTTGCGACAGAGCTCGTCAGACGCCTGCTCGTCCAGCGCCCGTGCCAGAGCCGGGTCGTCCTGAACGTAGGTAGGGATGAGAAAGCGCAGCACCTGTGAACCAGGCAGGATCGTGTACGGTCGCCGGTCGTCTCCGCACACGATGAGACCTGGCAGGCGCTGCGCCGCCAATGTCGTCGCGGCTTCCATCGCGTTGGTATCTGGGGTGACGATGGGGAAGGGTTGTACGAGGGCTCGGGCAGTCATGAGGGACTCCTGTTGGTGGGCAACATTCAACAACTGCCGACCAGACTTCCCGGCGCACCGAGATGAGTCTAGCCCGCCGACGATGCCAATCGCGCGCGTCGACCGCTGACCCCAGGGCGTCGCGGCAGCCGCAACACGACAAAGTGCCCCATGCCGCAGCCGGTCACCAGATGACGTGCCCGTCCGGCCGGCGCAGCGAGACCAAGCGGGGCGTCCCCCATTGAGGGAGCAATGCGCATCCAACCGCCGAGGCAACGCCCCCGGCGTGACCGCGAGTCTTGTAATCAACGATTCAAGCCGGAGGTGCGTGATGGGTCTGTTCAGAGCAAGTCGCGAAGAACTGGAAGAGCGGGCGGAACGGGATCGGGAACTCTTCAAGGCTGAATCGGAGAGCGAGCAGCGTCTGCACATCGAGGTGGCCGCCTCCATGCTTCAGGCTCAGGACCAGGCTCGGTTCAAGGCAGAGTGGGGCGCCTGGTTGTGCAACATGGATCGGGTACAGAAGGAATCGAATGAAGTTGCGTTGACTCCCGAGATCCTGGCCACCTTCGGTGACGTCCCGAAGCCAAACGTCGGTGGATTGACCACCAGGGCAATAGCCAACTATCGCGGATTCGTTCGCAATTACACTCAAGGACGGCTATCAATCATCACCTCAAACGCGACAATCGCCGGCGATAATCAGCAGGCATTCTGGGAAGACGTACAGGCGCATGTGGACAAGAATCTGAGCTTCACCGATCGGTGAAGCCGAGTCTGCGCAGCGAAGCGCAAGGCATTTCCTGCTCTTCTAGCCGACCAGGACGGGCCACAATTACGGTCATGCAGCACGTGACCCAGGACTCCTGTTACATGCCGAACCGGGCGCGTCGCACCGCTTCGACCGCCGCATCAGGTCCGCCCACTTCGAAATGTGCCGCGTCCTGACGTCCGAAGAGGTAGAGCAGCAGCTCGCCTGGAGATCCGGCGATGCGGGCAGTGGGTTCCCCTCGCCGTGCCCGAACGGTCTTAGCGGTCCCCACCCACTGAAGCTCGAGTCCTGCACCGCGGAGACGCCGAGCGAGGAACCAGGGCGCACAACCGACGTTGCCCCAAAGGGCCTCGTCCATCGCGTGGTCGTTCGTTCGAGGACCACGACCGTTGGCTCTGCGTACGTCCTCGTGGTGGACGAAGAACTCGTTGAGGTTCGGTACTCGGCGCACCCATCCGATCCGGAAGAAGCCTGGCGGCGGCCCCGATCGGATCGTCGCAACGAGCCATGAGAAGTCCCTGAGCGTGAGAGCTCTTCTTCGCCGTTCGGCAAAGCGGCCCCACACACCGGGTAGGACGAGCCCGGGTCCAGCCGGATAGTCGTGCTCGCGCAGGACGAGGTGCGCGGCGAGATCGCGGGTAGTCCACGGCTCCAGGAGAGTTGGTGCCTGGGGACCGAGCTCATCGAAGAGGTCGCAGAGCTGTTCTCGTTCAAGAGCGTCGAAAAGCACGATGGCCATGCCGACGGAGTGTAACCGGCTCATGATCCTCCGCGAGGGAGTGTGGTTCTCACGGCTGAGGCCCCGCCGGTATCTGCTGGAGCAGGCCCAGCCCATCTGGGTCGTATCGCGGCTCGGGTTGCGGCGCCCGGCTATTAGTTGAGTCAGATGGCGGTGCCTGACCTGAGATACTGCGCGAATGAGCAATCTCAGCTATTCGGAGTCGATCATCGTGGCCCGCTCAGCGGAATGCCTCTACGACATGGTCTCGGATGTCACCCGCATCGGCGAGTGGAGCCCGGTCTGCAAGGCTTGCTGGTGGGACGAGGGGGGCGCCGCGCGGGTTGGTGACTGGTTCACGGGGCGCAACGTGTTGCCCGAAAGGACTTGGGAAACCCGCTCTGAGGTGGTCGTTGCCGACAAGGGCCGGGAGTTTGCCTTCATCGTTGGGGGATCATACGTGCGGTGGGGTTACACCTTCTCTGCGCTCGGCGAGGGGACACGAGTCACCGAGTCGTGGCACTTCATGCCGGGAGGCATTGCCATGTTCAAGGAGAAGTTTGGCGCTGATGCGCAGGCCCAGATCTCCAATCGCACCTTGGCGGCACGCGACGGCATCCCGATGACCCTCGCTGCGCTCAAACGGACAGCGGAGTCCTCGTGAAATCGCGCTTGCGACCAACGCGCTAGGCCATCCCTCGTGGTGATCAGGGTGGCGACCGAGTTTGCCTCAGCGAGACACCGACGATCACTGATGGACCGCGGGCCGAAAGCCCTCTCCGGCGAGTGAATCAAACTGCTGCGTGTGGGCGCGTGCCGTCGCCCGTGATCGAGGGTCGCCCTGATGAGTGGGAGGTCGGCCCTGCCGAATGTCGGCGGACCTTGGGCCTCACATCGTCAAAGCTCTCGGATCGAAGTTGCGTGCAACATCTCGTGCAATATCTCACGGCGAATCGGGGTATCTGCTGGTCAACCACGGACACTGACAGCCCGCCGTCACAGCCTGAATATGGACAAAACCACAGGTCATCCCTGTAGAAGCGGGGCCGTGTCAAGTCCTTGGTGACCTCAGTTTGGGGCTGTCTTCGGTAGCGGCGCACACGTCGAAATGGGCGTCGGGGTCAAGGCTCGGGCGGAGCCCAACCGCGTAGCGGCCGGAGGGCCTTGAGGCTGGCGCCGTGGTCGGCGACGATGTGGACGGCGGAGACAGTTCGGTAAGGCGGTTCCTCAGTGGTGAGAACGGGTTTGATGGTGCGCTCGTCAGGGCCGGGGTCCGGCTTGGGTGGCAGGCCCGGGTGGGCTGCCGGTCATCCCTTCGCCGCGGCAGGGGCGGCATGATGGGGTGCGCGGTGCATCTGGCCGGTGGGGTCAATCAGAACGGAGCGACCACGCCACAACGGGGGTCATGACCTGCACGACCCGCACCGACCAGGGAAGAGCCGAAGGCGGTGTTCATGCCACTCTCGGCAGGTGTTCCAGGGCGCGTACGTGACCGTCGCGTACCGCGTAGAAGACGAACTCCAGCTGGCGCCTGGCCGCGGCCACGGCGCCGACGTTGCGGCCGCGCCGGTCGGCGACCCGCTCCCGCAGAACCCCGGCCACAGTGCCGGCGGGGACATTCTTGGCCGATTCGATCGCCGCCCACCGGACCAGGCGGGAACCCTGCTTGGTGATCCGCCCCCGGTGGACATGGGTATCGGACTCGTGGTGCTTGGGCGTCAGCCCAGCCCAGCAGGTCAGCTTCGGCGCCGAGGCGAACCGGGTGACATCGCCGATCTCGGCCACGAACACCGCGGCGAGGGTGGGACCGATCCCGGGGATGTTCTGGACCGCGGTGTAGCCCGGTTCCTGGGCCATCCGGCCTCGGGCGATCCCGGCGAACACGTCGATCTCGAAGTCCAGGTCATCGATCAGCCGGCGCAGCGAACCGATCCGGGCCGAGTACGGGGCCGGCAGGGCCAGCCGG
>Ga0209744_1000573_pt1 | contig 12590 bp, 7 predicted proteins | sample BarGraNGADG00311_2_FD_184494 | JGI IMG/M metagenome (GOLD analysis project Ga0209744, IMG submission 184494) | Arctic peat soil microbial communities from Barrow, Alaska - Barrow Graham LP Ref core NGADG0004-311 (SPAdes) (version 2) | ecosystem: Environmental > Terrestrial > Soil > Wetlands >... | reverse complement strand
ACGGCGAGGTCCGGCGCTACTGAGGAGCCTGTCTGGAGGTCCGCGAATCGCTGTCGCCTGGGTTCCGTACCCCATGCGCCAGGCCAGGGTCTTGGACTTCCCCAAGTACACGTCGAAGGTCGAGGTCTTTGAGCGCGCGCGACTGCAAGCCGGCATAGCGTATGGAGCAGCAGTGACGGCGCCCACTCGCTCGCTTGCCGCGTCGGCGACGCCTTGAGCGCCCGGGCCACAGCCGTGCAGCCCGTCGTCAAGGATGCCCGCGGCAAGCTCATCAAGAGCCTCGCCATCGCCGCCGCAGGCAGCGGCGCCTACAGCGTCTACGCGAACGACCTGGCCGGCAGCACCCAGGCCCAGGTCGCCGGCGCGGAGTCGTCATCGTCCGAGACGGCGCGAGCCGGATCCGCGTGCTGCCTCGCCAGCGACTCAAGTCCGCCGTTCCCGCTGCCGAGTAGGATAGGAGACACAGGGCTACTGCCCGTACGGGGCTGCGCGCTTCCGCTGGACGTGCCGTCTTCTGCGGCTGCGCCGCGCAGCGGGTCACAGGAGCCCCGCACGGCTCGCTCAATGGCGTGACGCCCGGCTGGGCAGTAGACTACGATCCAGCCACGCGCCCGCCGCAAGAATGCAGGAGGACACTGCCATGCGCTACACAGCCCGTCGCTTTACCCTTATCTGCGCTCTGTGCTGTTGCTCTCTGCTGCTGGCGGTCGGCATGGCGGCGCCGGCGGGAGCAGGCAGCGCTGCGCCGCCGGCCGGGCCCTGGGCAAAAGACCCACCCCGCAGGACTTCTCGTACGCCCGCGGGATGCAGGTGCCCGGCGCGCGTCAGCGCGGGACGCTGCCGGCGGCCTACGACCTGCGCGCGCTCGGCAAGGTCACATCGGTGAAGAACCAGGGCGTCTACGGCACCTGCTGGTCGTTCGCCGCCTGCGGTTCGCTTGAGTCCCGCCTGCTGCCCGGCGAGACCTGGGACTTCTCCGAGGACAACATGGTCCTCACCAGCGGCTTCAACTACCCGGGCACCCTCTACGACGCGGGCGGCCAATTCTTGATGTCCACCGCCTACCTGGTCCGTTGGGGCGGCCCGGTCAACGAGAGCGAGGACGCCTATGGGGACGACTACACGCCGCCCGGCTTGACCCCGCGCAAGCACGTGCAAGAGGTCAACTGGATCCCGCCCCGTGGCTTGGCGCTCGACAACGACAAGGTCAAGAACGCGGTCATGCAGTTCGGCGGCGTCCATGCCTCGATCGCCTGGTACGACTCCTCCTACAAGGCTGCAACGGCGAGCTACTACTACACCGGCAGCGCGTACACCAACCACGATGTCCTCATCGTCGGCTGGGACGACAACTACGCCGCCGCCAACTTCGCCACCACCCCTGCGGGCAACGGCGCCTTCATCGTCAAGAACAGCTGGGGCCCCTCATGGGGAAGCAACGGCTACTTCTACGTCTCCTACTACGACTCCAAGTTCGGCCGCGCAGATCTCATGGCGGTGTACACCAAGGCGGAGGCGACCAGCAACTACACCGGCATCTACCAGTACGACCCCTTGGGTGACTGCAACGACGTCGGGTATGGGAGCTCTACCGGGTGGTTCGCCAACGTCTTCACCGCCAAGTCGACCTCTTCACTGAGCGCCGTCGGCTTCTACACCCTGGCCCCGGGCACCACCTATCAGGTCTACACGGGGACCAGCCTGGCCGGTAAGACGTTGCGCACCAGCGGCACGCTGGCCTACATGGGCTATCACACCGTGACCCTGCCCTCAGCGGTGGCATCACGAGTGGGCAGCAGTTCGTGGTGGCAGTGAAGGTCACGTCACCCGGGTCGGACCGCCCGATCGCCTTCGAAGCCCCGTACACCGACTACTCCAGCGCCGCCACCGCGCAAGCCGGGCAGAGCTACGTGAGTCCGACCGGTTCGAGCTGGACGGATCTGACGACCGGGATCACCGATGCCAACGTGTGCCTGAAGGCGTACGTGAAGACGTCCGTTGTGCCGGCGCCCACAGTCACCGGCTTCACCCCGACCTCGGGCCCGGTGGGCACTTCCGTGACCTTGACCGGCAGCGGCTTCAGCGGCGCCAACAAGGTCGCCTTCCACGGCACCCCGGCGACGAGCTTCAGCGTGCCCAGCGCCACGCGGATCACGGTCACCGTGCCCTCCGGCGCCACCAGCGGCACGATTGCCGTCACCACCCCCCGCGGCGTCGGCACGAGCGCGGCGAGCTTCAGCGTCATATCGAGGCCCGGCGCGGACGACGATATCCCCGGGGTGGCCATCCCATCGTCCCCGTTCACCGGGAGCGTCTCACACGCATCCGACCTGGACGACGTGTACCGCATCGCGCTCATGGCAGGCCAGACCCTCAAGGCGAGCATCATGGGGCCGGCCGGAACCGACTTCGACCTGTACCTCTACCCGCCGGGCACGGCAACCGTGAAGGTCACTGGGGCGGTCGCCGCGGCCAGGGGCGTCAGCTATCCCGACGCCTTCACCTACACGGCCACGCAGAGCGGCACCTACTACCTCGACGTCTACTCCTCCTCCGGCGCCGGCAGCTACACGGTGACCTATTCCGTGTCCTCCGGCGGAGACACTGTGGGCCCCGTCTGCGCCGCGAAGAACGTCACCGTCAAGCGCGGCAAGACCTGCAGGCTCTACTTCAAGGTGTACGACGCGCTCAGCGCGAAGGTGACGACGAGTCTTGTCATCAAGACGAAGTCTGGCGTCGTCAAGAAGCGTTGGTCGTGGGGCTACGACAAGAACATCCCCGGTTGGTGGTGGACGAAGTACACGTGCCGCCTCCGCAGGGGCACCTACCGGATCGTCGTCACCGGCAAGGATCTCGCCGGCAACCGCCAGAGCGTGACCGGCCGGGCCACGCTGAAGGTGAAGTAGGACGCACGCGAGGGCGGACGGGGAGGCCGCAGAGGCCGCCCCGCCCTTGGTGAGCTCGACGAGGCGGCGCACGTGCCGGGCCTCGGTCTGCCTGCCGAGGCGCACGGCGAGCACCGCCGCCGGTTGCGGCCGCTACGCCGCGCTCGACGGCGGCTCGGCCGCGGCCACCGGCTGCGCCCCGGCGCGGCCCTCGAGGTCCTTCGTCTGAGGCACCGGCCCGGCGCTGCTGAGCCGCTTCCACTCGCGGCTTAGGATCGGCGCCGCGATCGCCAGGCCCACCAGGTTGACGATGCCGCCGACGGCGAGCACGTACCCCGAGATCCAGCCGTACATCACTGGCGCCAGGAAGGTCCCGATCATGCCGGCGAGCTGCATCGACGTGGTCTCGAGGCCGGTCACCGTTCCCAGCCAGCGGGGTGGGCTCACCTGGATCAGGAAGGCCTGCTTGGGCGGGTACGAGAAGGCGATCGCCAGGCCCTCCACCGCGTTCACGGCGAGGAACAGCGTCAGGTTGGTCGTCGTTCCATAGATGATCCAGGCCACGGCCGAGATGCTGTAGCCGACGAACATCAGCACGAAGCGGCTGTAGTGATCGGCCAGGATCCCCCCGGCGAACGAGAGCAGCATCGGCACGCTGAAGACGATCCAGGTAAGGGCGATGAAGGTCATCGATGCGCCCAGGTGCTTGAGCCAGATGCTCCATACCACCTCGAAGCCGCCCATGGCGAAGTGGCTGGTGAAGCCGACCACGAGGAAGGCGATGATGGCGGGCGAGAGGATGGCGCGGTAGGGCGGCCGTTCGGCCTTCTGGCCGCGCCTGGCCGCCCGCCGCTCCTGAAGGTGCTTCGGCTCGCGGATGAAGGCCAGCACGGCGAGCGCATTCAGCGCCGTGAGGATCGCGCCAAAGTAGAAGATCGCGTAGAAGCCGGAACGGCCGCCGCCGACCAAGTGGTAGATCGGCGGCGCCAGCGCCGGCCCGACGATCAGCCCGCCGAACTGCGCCGAGGTGAGGATGCCGTAGGCCTTGCTGCGGTTCTTCTCGGTGGTGATGTCGGCGACGAAGGCCATCGCCGCCGGCGCGACCGCGGCCGTGCCGATGCCCTCGAGCAGCCGGAACAACACGAACCACAAGGGGTCGGCGGTGCGCGTGAAGAGGAACATGGCGACCGAATAGAGCACCACGCCGCCGAGCATCACCGGCTTGCGCCCGATGATGTCGCTGAGCCAGCCGAAGGGCGACGAGAACAGGAGCGTGCCGAGGTAGAAGGTCGCGGCGATCACGCCGATCATGAACATCGAGCTGTGCGCCTGTTCCCTCAGGAAGAGGGGGAGGTAGGGCATGATCGCGCCGAACCCCGTCCACACCACGAACTCGAGGGCGCTCACCACGCCGAGCTGTGGCCAGCTGGTGCGCGCGATGGCAGAGCCGCCTGGCGTCTGCGTATCGATCGGGGAAGTCATGATGCCTCTGCGCCCGTGGCCCAGGTTCGCCGGCCCGCTCCGCCCGGCTCACCTACGTACATGACCGCAAGGCTATCACCCCGGCCGGCGGCGGCGCGCTCCGCCGGCCCGGCGATGCTCCGGCCGGCCTCAGACGTCGCGGATGCTGGGGGAGAAGATGCCGGCGATCGCCGGCAGGGCGATCAGCGCCCCCGCCACGATGAAGAGGAGCTGCACGTCGACGACGCTCGCCAGCGCACTGCTTGCCAGGACGGCGACGGCGTAGGTCCCCTGCGTGAGCGTCATGCGCGCGCCGAGCACGCGCCCGCGAAGGCCCTCCGGGATGACCTCCTGCAGGTAGGTGTCCACGGCGATCAACGCCGCGGCATTGGCCAGGCCGAACAGGGCGTACGGTACGCAGGCCTGCCAGATCGACTGGGTCACCGCCACGATGGTCAGGCTGAGACCCATGACCACAAAGCCGCCGATCATCGTCCAGCCCTTGTGCGCTCGCGTCGCCAGCGCCGCCAAGAGCAGCGAGCCCGCAAAGTAGCCGATGCCCATCGCCGCCTCGAGGGCCCCGAAGGCGGCGGTGTCCAGGCCGAACACGCGCACCGCGAGGAAGAAGCCGAGGGGCGCGGACGCCCCCATGCCCGCGATCGACGCCAGGATCATCGCCGTGTTGAGCAGCAGGCCGCGATGGTGCCGAAGGAAACTCAAGCCCTCGCGCAGCTCGGAGAAGAACGCGTGCGCGGTGCGCTCCGCCGCCGCGCGCACCGGCGCCCGATAGCGGATCAGCGCCAGGCAGACGCCCGAGACGGCGAAGCTGGCCGCGTCGAGCCTGAACGCCGCGGAGGTCGACAGCGCTGCGACCAGGACGCCGGCCAGCGCCCAGCCCAGGATCTCGGTGACGTTCTCCGCCGTGGCCAGGAACGAATTGGCCCGCAGCAAGCTGCCGGTGGGCACGATCTCGGGAACGATGGCCAGCCGGGCCGGCTCGAAAAGCACGCCGCAGGTGGCGATGGCGAAGCTGAGGACGTACACGAGCGGCAGCGACCAGCCGGCGACCAGCGGAACGAGCAGGGCGAGGCCGCAGCGCAGCACGTCCATGGCGACCATGACCCAGCGGCGATTGAACCGGTCGACGAACACGCCGGCGACCGCGCCGAAGAAGAGGTACGGCAGCGTGTAGAGAGCGAACACGGCTCCGCTGCCGAGCGTCGACCCCGTGGCTTCATAGACCAGCCAGGGGAATGCGACCCACGCCAGGCGGTCGCCGATCTGCGAAACGAACTGGCCCGCCCAGAGCAGCATGAAGCCGCCGTTGCGGGCCAGAGAACTCGCTGGCGTATCGGTGACGGCGGCGTTCGCCTCTATCGCGGTGACCTCCTGGGGTGGTGCCGGGGCCAGCCTGAAGGGCCGGCCTCGCTCTCATGGCGCCACGAACACTACGACAATCGCGTTCCGGTTGACAGGGCCGCCGTCCTCACAGACAAGTGTTGGCCATTCTGGCAACAGACCGGCCGCTAGTTGCCCGAAATGTCCAAGTGAGCGGGGTATGCGTGGCCCCTGCGCCTCCGTAGAGTCGGCGCAGTCATCGTCAACCATTTGCTATCGGCAAGTGGTGGCCAAATCTTTAGGGGGACTCCATGAAGACGACTCTGGCGAAGATGCACTTGGACACCACTCTCGCGAAGATGCACTGACCGATCGCGACTGGACTGTAGGGGTAATCACATGAGCAAGAAGATTGAGAAGACGCTCACCTCTCTGCTGTTCGCGCTCGTTTCGAGCGGTGGCAGCAGCAAGATGCACTGATCGTTCAAGCTCAGAACAATACCTGCCGATAGCTAGGGCACCGCAGACCCCCGCGAGGTGCCGTGTCTTTAGCTGAGCGCAACTACCGCGTGCTCACCGTGAGCCTGGCGTTCTTGGCCGGGCTTGCTGCTGTGTACTCTTGGCTCCATCCGGGACCGATTCCAGTGTCCTCCGCAGCCATTCGCGACGCCGCTGTCTTTGCGGTGCTCGCTTTGATCGCAGACGAGATGTCCGTCGAGGTGTCCGATCGGGTGACGCTCACCGCGGGCAACCTTCCGATTCTGCTCGCCATCATGTTCGCCGGACGCCTGCCGGCGCTCGGCGTGGCGGTGGCCGTGGGGCTGTGGGGCGCGTGGCGAGAGGACTCTCGATCCGTAGTCGCTTTCAACACCGCCAATCTCGTCGTATCCGTGTTCCTTGCGTCACTGGCCTTCGACTCTCTTGTTCCTCGATTGGGTGTTCAACTCGATCAGGTCTCCATCGGGCTCCTCGTGGCGGGCGTTGTGGCGGCTTTGGTGTTCGAGGCCACCAACTTGGCGCTTGTCAGTGTCGGCATGCGCGTCAAGTACGGACGTAACCTGGTGGCATTCTGGCGACTGGAAATGCCGCCGTTTCTCCGCTCGCTCGGCGTGCTGCTGCTCTTGGGGCTGGCGATAGCCGCGCTGTACGCCGCCGCCGGTATCGTCGCCGTGGCCCTGCTCTTCATCCCGCTTCTGGCTAGCCAGTACATGTTCAAGCTGCTGGTGCGTGAGAAGCAGCATCTGGCGAAGCAGAAGGAACTGAGCGACAAGTACCTGGAAATGAACATCGGCCTGGCCGCGGCGATGGTCGTGCTGCTCGACAGCAAGGACGAGTACACGGCCCAGCACTCCGCGGCAGTGGCCATGTACTGTCGCGACATCGCTTTGGCCCTCGATCTGCCTGAAGAGGAAACCGAGGCGCTCCATCTTGCGGGCCTGCTCCACGACCTTGGCAAGGTGGGTGTTCCTGACGCGGTCCTGCGCAAGACCGCAACCCTCGACGAGGCCGAGTGGGCGTACATCCGCCAACATCCCGAAAAGGGCGCCGAGGTGCTGTCGCACCTGGCGACCTACCAAGACGTCGCCGACATCGTCCGCCACCACCACGAGCGGCTGGACGGGAGCGGGTACCCAAGCGGCATCACCGAGGAGGCGATCCCGGAGCCGAGCAAGATCCTTGCGGTCGCCGATTCGTACCACGCCATGACGTCGGACCGGCCGTACCGGGGCGCCCGCAGCTCGTTCGAGGCGCTCAAGGAGTTGCGGATGATGGCCGGCGCGACGCTCGACGCGCGATACGTCGAGGTGCTCGCCCGCGTGTTGCGGGACAAGGACCTCGCCTATCGCGACGGCAGTTCCACCGACTTCACGGGCGAGTACGAGCGCGGGCGCCTCAACCTGCGCCTGCGTGGTCAGGCGCTGGCCGACGTCAGCGGTCTCGCTCGAGCGCAGGAAGGCCCAGCGGCAGGCTGACCAGGCTCCGCGCCGCGAGCCCGGCGGCGACCGCCTTCAGGGCATCCAGCCAGACGAACGGCGCCACGCCCGTGGCAATGGCCGCCCCGGCGCTCAGGTGCAGCTGGAGCGCCAGCCACAAGGCCCCGAGCGCGTAGATCGGCGCCAAGCCCGCAAGTCCGGCGAAGACAAAGCGCGGCAGCGTCGGTGCGCCGGCTCGTGCGACAAGGCCGGTCACCAACGCCGCGAGGACGAAGCCCCAGATATACCCGCCGCTCGGGCCGAACAGCACCCCGAGGCCCGACGTTCCCCCCGCATAAACGGGAGCCACGAGGCCGAGCACGAGATAGGCGAGCACACTGAGGACGCCGAGGCGAGAACCGAGGACCATGCCGGCGAGAAGGACGAAGAGCACCTGGAGCGTGAACGGCACCGGCCCGACCGGGATGGCGACAAAGGCTCCCGCGGCGACGAGCGCGGTGAAGAGCGCTGCGTAGGTGATCTCGCGGGTCGTGATGGGGGACAATCGTCAACCTTGCCGGCCTGAGCAGAGTTGACAATGTAGTGAGCTCCCGGGCGGCTGTCAAGGCGTGGAGCCGCAGCCGCCCGGGAGCCACCCCCCGGGCCCCCAGCGAGCCTGATCAGACGTTCAGGCTCACGTCCCCTGAGTGGAAACGGCGGATGTGCCGCTGCGGCAGCTGTACGAGCAGCGCTCCGCGCTCGTCGATGCCGCTAGCTTCGCCGACCACCGGCCCCTCCCGGGTCTGCACGCTGACGCTCTTGCTGAGCAGGTAGTCGCGCTCGCGGAAGGCGCTGAGGGCGCGCTCGAAGCCGTTGCCCGCGGCGTTGGTGTAGTGAGTCTCGAGGGCAAGCAGCAGGCTGGCGAGCAGGTCGCTGCGGTCGACTTCGTGGCCGGTGACCATCTTAAGCGACGTCGCCTTGCGGCGCAGAGCCACGGGCAGCTCGCTGTACTCGGTGTTCACGTTGACGCCGATGCCGACGACCACCCAATCGACCTCGTCCTGCTCGCCGGAGACCTCCATGAGGATGCCACCGACCTTGCGGTCGCCGATGAAGAGGTCGTTGGGCCACTTGATCTTCACCGTGGCGCCGGAGAGCGCTTCGATCGCCTCAGCCGCTGCGGCAGCCGCGACCAGGGTTAGCAGGTGCGCTTCTTCCATCGGCAGGGTGGGCCGGAGGAGCACGGAGAACAGCAGGCCCTTGCCGGCCGGCGACGTCCAACGCCGGCCCAGGCGGCCGCGGCCGGCCGTCTGGCACTCGGCGATCACCACGGTGCCTTCCGGCGCTCCGCTGTTGGCCAGGGACTTGGTCTCCGCGTTGGTCGATTCGATCTCGTCGTAGTAGCGGTAGGAGCGGCCGAAGGCGCTGTTCTCCGTGCGATCGGTGATGTGCCCCATGGAGAGGCGGCAGGGCTCGTCCTCGAGTCGATAGCCACGCCGCGAGATGCCGAGGATCTGGTAGCCGCGGGCGCGCAGCGACTTGACGTGCTTGTGCACGGCGTTGCGCGAGATGCCGAGCTTGGCGCTCATGGCCTCGCCCGACACGAAGCCGGGGTTGTCGCGCAGGATGTCGATGACGGTCTTCTTGCGCTGGCTCATGCGGTTCGATTCGACGTAGACGACAGATACAGATGATTCCATGCGATCCCCCAGTCGGTGCTGCACCCTTCAGGGGCCATGCTAGCGGGGGACGACCCGCAGGGAATCATACCTGGGTTGTATTTGTGGCGACGCCTTGGGTTGAGATGTATCCGTATATGCAGGAACCGCCGCGTTCAGCCGTCCGTGGGTTCGCGGTACTTCAACACGGCCTGCACGCGAGTGGTGACCTGGAGCTTGGTGAAGATGTGATTGATGTGCGTCTTGACCGTTGCGGGGGCGAGGTAGAGCTCAGCGGCGAGCTCTGCGTTGTTCTTGCCTTGTGCCATCAACTGCAGAACCTGTCCTTCGCGTCTCGTGAGTCCAGCCGTGGCCCTGGGCTTCCGTCGAAGCGTCACGCCGCGCTGCGTCGACGCGGCCTCCGCCTCCGCGGCGATCCGCGCGGAACGCATGTCGGCGGCGAGCGCCAGCACTTCCGCCAGGACCCTATCAGTCGCGTTCTTCGCGGCAGCCCTGATGGCGGCCACCCCGAGCTCCTCGTCGTGGTCCGCGAGCATTTCGAAGAGCGTGCCGAATCGCCAGTGGACAGCGAGGGCTTCGAGCAGGCTGGGCGGTGGCGACAGTCCCTCGATCGCGGCCAGGGCGGTCAGCGCAAGGGATGGTCGCGGGCACAGCTCCTGAGCGACAAGGTGAGCATGGCCCAGCTCCAGCTGGCGGGGAAGGCAGCGGGAAAGGACCTGGCGACATGAAGGCTCATCTCCGCCTTCCTCAGCCAGGATCGCCACGTACAGCTCCGCTTTCAGGGAAACGAAGCGCAGCTGCGCGGCCTCCGCCGTCCTCGAGACTTCGAGCAGATCGCGGATGCGCGCTTCCCCCAGGAGCGACCGAGTGAACAGAAGGTTCGCCCTGCAGTTCAGGGCGATGTACGGGTCGCGCTCAACGGGTACCAGTTTCGCTGCCTTGACGCACGGAGCCAACGCTTCCTCGGGGCGGTGGGCCCTGCGGAGGATCGTCGCCTCGTGGCTGAGGGTGTTCGCCAGCAGCGTGGGGTCGGCAGCGACCTCGCTCATTGCCGTGACGCCGCGTATCAGCGCGAGCCCCTCTTGGTCGTTGCCCTGAGCGCCGCGCACGAGGCCGATGTTGTCGTCGACCATTGCCGCCGTGAGCGTGTGGCCGGAGCGCTGCGCAGTCCTGCACGCTTGCTCGAACATCGACAGAGCCGTCTCGTAGTGGGCCAGCCCTGTCTCAATGAGCCCGAGAGTGTTGTAGAACCAAGGTAGCAGTGCGGCCGACAGACGAAGCGGCTCCAGCGGCTTCAGCTCAGCAAGAGCTTCCCTGAAGGCACCCTTGAAGTAGGTCGCGTGTGCGCGAAGCGCTTGCGCTCGCGCCCGCTCGGCGAGGCTGGCCCGGTCCTCCAGTGCCTGTGCTGCGGCGAAAGCTTCTTCGGCAGCAGGCCAGTCGCGGGTATCGAGGGCCGCCGAGCCCAGGCTGAGCAGAGTGTGCATGCGCTGGGGCTCCGTGTGCGCGTGCGCGAGGGCTCGCTCGCAGGTGCGTCGCGCTTCCGCGATATCACCTTTCCAGAAGAGTATGCACTCCGTCATGGACAGTGCGTGGTAGAGACCCCACTCGTCGTCGTCCGCTTCGAAGGCCGCACCAGCCAGGCGGGTCTCTGCGAGTGCGGCATCGAAGTCGCCGGCCCGGGAGAGGACCTGGCAAGCCACGAGCCTCGCCCACGGGTGCGGAGTCTGGAGCGCCGGCCGCAGACGAACGAGCCACGAAGAAAGCGAGTCGGAGCGGAACCCGTCCAGCCCCGGCTCGCCGACCTTGGCGATGGCCTCGAGGGCGGCCAGCGGCTCGTTCGCGTTGAGCAGGAGCTCCACCGCCATCTCGATCTCGCCGCAGGCCTCGAGTGCGTTCGCGGTCTGCCGCTGCAGCTCGCGGAACGCGGGCTCCCCCTCGTCCTTCCGGTGTTTCTGCCGCAGATAGTCCCGGAAGAGGTTGTGATAGCGGTAGGCGCCCTGTTCGCCGGTCGCGAACGTGAAGACGCGATTGGCGGACAAATGGTTCAGGTAGAGGTGGGCGTCGTCGATGCCGACGATGCGGTTGGCCAGCTCGGCAGTGACGTGCTCGAGGCAGCAGGTACGCCGCAGGAAGAGACAGGTCGCGGCGTCCTCGCGCCGGTAGACCTCTTCGGCCAGGTAGGAGTAGACGTCCTTCCGGAGCCGGGGGTCGGCGAGGGCGGCCTCGACCGAGTCGAAATCGAGCCACTCGAGGGCGAGAGCCGCGAGGACGATGCTCGCCGGCCATCCCTCGGTGAGCTCGAGCAGGCGGCCGACGTGCTGGGCTGCAGTCTGTTTGCCCAGCCGCGCGGTGAGCACCGCGGCCGCCTGATCACCGTCGAAGCGCAGGAGATCGACGCCGAGCAGGCCGACCTCGTCTTGCAGGCGCATCCTGGCCGTTAGGAAGGCCGGGTCGTACCGCGTGAGGACGACGAAGCGGATGTTCTGCGGCGCATTGGCGAGCACGTAGTCCAGGGCGCGGTTGAGCGGTTCGGAGTCGGCTGCTTCGTGATAGTCGTCGAGGAAGACATGGAGGTCCTGGTGCACATGCTCGCTGCACTCGTGCACGAACATGGCCAGCATGTGCTCCACGGGGAATGGGACGTCGCCCCCGGCGTGCAACCGTTCGAGGATGACGCCGCCAAACGCGGGGACGCGCTGCCGAAACGCCTCGACGAGCGCGCCCAGGAAGGCAGCGGGATCGCGGTCGAGTCCGTCCAGCTTGTACCAGACGGCTTCGAGAGCGAGACGCTCGAGCGCGCTGGCGGCCACCGTGGTCTTGCCGTAGCCCGCAGGAGCGCAAACGACAGTGAGCCTGCGCTTGGTGGCACTCCTGAACGCTGCCAGGGTGTCCAGGCGCAGGGATACGTGCTCCAGGCGCGGACGGGCGAACTTCGCCGCGACCGGCTTCGGTGTGGCCCCCCGCTCGCTCAAATCGTGGTCCCGAAGAGGAGTAGTGACGGCTGCCAAGCGGGCGGTACTATAGCAGGTAGCCGCACCGCGTCACTGCTGTTTTCCGCTCGTGCGGGGTTGACGTTGCCGGGGCGGGTGGGGTCGAGCGAGCCTGGGGCGGCGTCCACCTCCAGGTGTCCAGCAAGCTTGGCGGTCAGTTCACGTCGTCTTGACCTGCAAGTATCGGGCCAAGCTCAAGAAGGGCGCCTTCACCTGGCGCGTGCTGGCCAGGGACATCGCAGGGTACGGGGCCACCAAGATCGGCTCAGCGAAGTTGACGGTGAGATACGGCGTGGCGTAGCCAGACTAGCGCAACTCGGACAC
>Ga0209744_1000572_pt1 | contig 12601 bp, 8 predicted proteins | sample BarGraNGADG00311_2_FD_184494 | JGI IMG/M metagenome (GOLD analysis project Ga0209744, IMG submission 184494) | Arctic peat soil microbial communities from Barrow, Alaska - Barrow Graham LP Ref core NGADG0004-311 (SPAdes) (version 2) | ecosystem: Environmental > Terrestrial > Soil > Wetlands >... | reverse complement strand
ACGGTCACCCGTCTTCAGCCTCACCACCAGATCGTCAGCCGCCACCATCTGGGTCCGCGAGTTTGCGCGCCTGGATGAACGCCGCATGAATCTCTTCGCGGGCCACACCCTTGGTGAGGTTGATGACGCGCTGGCTGGGGTGCTTGGCCGAGAGGAGATGCAGACCGCGCGTCTCGAGTTGGTCTTTCGTCGGTGCCACCGCATCGCGAGCGCTGTTGCCCAATGTCAGGACCACCCTCAGATCAGGCATGAGATCCACCAACCGGAACAGCCAGTCCCTCCCATCCGAGATGTCCTGGCTCGTGGCGGCACGGATCTTGCCGGGCACACCGATGTACCACGGGACGGCGTTCCAGTGCATGCCCCACAGCCTTGGAAGACCGCTGTGCTGGTATGCCGTCCAGACGTTCGCGGCGGTGCCGTCGTCGTTGTCCGCCGACAGCATTCGGCTGCCGTGGGCAGCCGCACCCGCGGGCGCCTCCAGGAGCAGTAGCACTCTGGCACCGACCCCGCCACAGTCCGGGTCGACATACGGCACATCACCACCCACGGTGCGCGAAATCTCCTGCACCAGCAGGTTGATCGGAGAAACGTGCGGCTCGAACCAGCGATGCTGCTTGGCCTCCAGAACGACCGGATCGCGGTGCGTGCGCGGCTCGGTCGAGAACGGGCCAGTCGGCAGCACGACCTGAGACGTAGGCAGGGGAGGTCGGTCCCCGGCCCCGCAGTTCGGGTGCCCAGCGATGCGCGACAGGACCGCTTGCCATTCGACAACTGCCGAGCCCCCCGATGAAAGGCTGTAGCGGCCGCCGTGGCGGTCAGCGCGGGTGAGGTAGAAGACCCACCCCCGCAGCAGATCGACACCGCACCACCCTGGAACCCGACCCGTCCGTCGGAACTCGAGCCACGCAGGCTCCAGCAGATCCGCCAAGGCGTTCGGCCCTGACTCGCCGCCCGCAAGGCGCTCATAGGCGTTGTAGGTGTGTGCCCACATGACCTGTCGCGACATCAGCCGGTCGTCAAAATCGTCCATCACAGCAGTCATCCTGCCCTGCCATCAGATGAGCGGGTCCTCCGCCTTGAACTGAGCGGTGAAGTCCGAGGTGTCGCAGAATGTGACACCAGCGCCAACCACGGTGCGATGAGACGAAGCACCACGCTCTGATGGCCAAGGTCATCACCGCCTTGCCCAGAGTTGGACCGGCGGAACCCAGCACGTCAACGCACACCCACGCAGGGACCAGATGCGACCTTCGATGCGTCAACGCTGAAGGCCGAACGGCGGACGAAGCCGAGATTGCCCCCTCTTCCTACAGGCGAGCCGCCGCCTTCTTCGATCGGCGCGGCGCAAATCCCTTGCTCATCTCGATCACCCTCCCGGCAGCCACGAGCACCCGCTCAATGTCCGCGTCAGGGCGCGGTTGCCCATTGCCGAAATACTGATCCAGATGTGCCGGTAGCTCGACATCAGGCGCCAGTCGCTTGAACAAGATCCGGGCTACAGATTCGGCTTCCAGTTCTTGCAGCGGTTCCGATAGCCCCCGCCGATCGGGCCACAACTCACGGTCATGCGTGCCGATGTGACCGCAATACAGGTGGCCGAGCTCATGCGCCAACGTCGCAAGCCTCTCGGTGGAGCTATAGGCATCGTTCAGGAGTGTCTCGTAGCGCACCGGAAGGCGCTCGGTCGTCTCCGGCTTCTTCTTCACCAAGGTGGGTTGTGTCATGCCCTGGTCGGACGGCCAGATACAGCCCGCCGAGGGGAGACCGTGTCCTGCGACACTGACACGAACCCCGTCAAGCTTGGCATTGCTCGTCAGCCAGTTCAGCGCGGAGTCGGCACTGAAAACGTCTGCCATGGCATAGGGGTTGCGGAGATGTACCGGAAGCTGTCTGGCCCCATCGGGCGCCTCGGTCTGGGACACGTCAAACAGGAACATGACGGGGCCGCGAAACTGCAACATGACCAGCGGCTGCTCATTAGGTCGGCTAACTCGGCCCCAACGCTCTTTCCACCGATGCGCGGGCAGCAGGTAAGTCGCGGACGGCCGTTGTAGAAGCACCAGCAACGCGTTGAACGGCTTGTACTGGCGCAGCGCCGCGACACGGTCCAGAAGGTCGACATAGTCGCGGACGCCGCCATACTGCATGGCCGCCTCCAGCATGTATTGGATCGACTTCTTGGCCTCGCTGCGAGGCTTCGTGCCTCGCGGCGCTGCCTCGCCAACAAGGTTGAGAGGTTCATCAGGACGGAGTCCGAACAGGTCAAGTTGCTCCTCCAAGCTTTGCGGCTCGTATGTCAACGACTCCCCCGCGCTCATGCCGATTCCTTCCGGATTCCGTCGTAGAGGCTCTTGGTCAGCCACTTCAGCATCTGTTCCTTGAACTCGGGCTTGTCGAAGAACGCCTGGAACAGCCCATCGTTGGCCTCGTGCCGCTGGACGATCCTGTCCTGAACCTTGGGCTCGAGATAGACCTCAAACTGCTGAAAGTCGTTGTTCAGCGCGACAACCCTGACATCCTCGTCGTTGCGCAGCACGCTCTCCTGCTGTTCGAACCAGATCCGGTCCGCTTCGCCCAGGTCCATACCGAAGCGCTCGTTGAGAGCGTTGATCAGGGCTGACAGAGGCTCCAGCGGCTCTTCGTTCTGTTTGCCGCGGCCACCACCCTGCGGTCCTGCCAGAGGGTCGTCCGTGCCGTCGGTCAGCGACAGGTTCTCGAGCTCAGCAACCAGATCTGTGCGCAGGTGGGTCAGGATCACGGCGCCGTCGAGATCCACACCGCCGCCCCGATCGGTGCGCGGCAGCCGCAGGATTAGGAACTTGCCGTAGTAGTAGAGCGCCTCGAGCCCGGTGTCCTTGAACGGCACGATCTGGGCCAGGAAGCTGTATGCGCGGACAAAGTCGCGGAGGGCCGTGCGGAAGTCCTCCTGCGCGGTCTCGTCCTCGAGTTCCTGCCACCGCAGCACGGCGGGGTCTATCGAGGCGTTCAGCTTCGCCGAGCCTGCGGCTCCCCCACGCAGGATCGCCTCAACCCCTGCAGCCATCTCTGTCGCGTCCACCACCTGCGCGCCCATGATCCGGCCCTGCAGGTTGAACAGGATGTTGGGATCGGTGGGTGCCGCCGTGGTCTGGGCAAAGAACGGCTTGAACGCCTCCTGGATGTCCTCAGCCTCGTTGACGAAGTCCAGGACGAACGTGTCGGACTTGCCCGGCGCGATGCGGTTGAGCCGAGAGAGTGTCTGCACCGCATTGACCGACGCCAGCTTCTTGACGACATACATGGTGTGCAGCAGCGGCTGGTCGAAACCTGTCTGATACTTCTCGGCCACCACCAAAACCTGGAAGTCGTCCGTTGAGAACCGTTCCGGCAACTGCGTCACCGGGAACCCGTTCATCAGATTCTCGCGGTACTCCACCGTCTCAATGTCCGGGTCAGTGACCGTCCCTGAGAACGCCACAAGCGCCCTAACCGCCCCGGGACCCTTGTCATAACCCTTCTCTGCGATGTAGTCCCGGATCGCCTGGTAGTAACGCACGGCATGCAGCCGCGATGCGGTGACGACCATCGCCTTGGCGTGGCCGCCGATCTTGGCAGCGGTGTGGTGGCGGAAATGCTCGACGATGATGTGCGACCGCTGGGCGACGTTCGTCGGGTGAAGCGACACCCATTTGGCAAGCTCCGAGGCCGCCTTGCCTTTGGGCACCTCGGGGTCGTCCTCCGGGCCCAGACCGTTGGCGAGCCGGTAGTACGTGGTGTACGTGGTGTAGTTGGCCAGAACGTCGAGGATGAACTGCTCCTCGATCGCCTGCCGCATCGAGTACAGGTGGAACGCCTCGAACTCATCCGCCCCAGCCGCGTCAACAACCCGCTCACCGAACAGCGACAGCGTCTTGTGCTTGGGCGTTGCCGTGAACGCGAAGAACGTGACGTTCTCCTGTTTCCCTCGCGCTTCCACGGAGTTCGCGAGGAGATCCTCGTAGTCGGGCACACCCGCACCGTCGACCGCCCCCTCGGCCACCTCCGCCGCAATCAGCGCGTCCTCCCCAGTCTTCCCGGACAGCACCGCCTTGAGGTCCTTGGCCGCCTCCCCTGACTGTGAGGAATGCGCCTCGTCGCAAATCACCGCGAAGCGTGACCCGCTCAAGTTCGTGGCGGCCTGCGCGACCACGGGGAACTTCTGCAGCGTCGTGATAATGATGCGGGCCTGTTTGCCCTCCAACGCTTGTCGCAACTGCTTGGAGTCCTCGTCAATCTTGACGATCATCCCTGGGGTGTGGTCGAAAGAGGCCACGGTGTCCTGCAGTTGCCGGTCAAGGACCACACGGTCAGTGACGATGATGACCTTGTCGAAGACCGGTTCGTTCGTGGAGAGCCCTGCGGCGACCGCGCCCTTCCCGAGGGAGGAAACCTCGCTGGGGGTGTGCAGCCGTGACAGTCGATGCGCGAGCCAGGCAATGGTGTTCGACTTACCCGACCCGGCCGAGTGCTGCACCAGCTTGTTGTGCCCCGGTCCCTGGTCACGCGCAACAGCGAGCAGCCGTATGACCGCATCCCACTGGTGGTAGCGGGGGAAGACAGTAAGACTCTGCCCGGTTTTCTTGCCGGTTTTGTCACGCACCTGCTCGACGTGAACAAACGACCCGATCAGATCCAGCCAGTTGTCCCGATCCCAGACCTGCTCCCATAGGTAGGCCGTCCGGTGGCCGGCTGCGTTCAGCGGGTTACCCTTCCCGCCGTCAACCCCCGGCCCGTTCGAGCCTTGGTTGAAAGGCAGGAAGACCGTGTCCTTGTGGGCCAGACGGGTAGTCACGTAGACGTTGTCTTGGTCCGCAGCGAAGTTCACCACCGACCGGCCGCGGAAGATCAGGTCCGCGGGGTTGCGCTCCTCGCGATATTGCCGGATCGCGTCGTGCACATCCTGCCCGGCGGTCTGCGTCTTCAGCTCGGCCGTGGCCAGGGGGATGCCGTTGACGAACAACACGAGGTCGACGGACGCGGCCGGGTTGGACTCAGAGTGATGGACCTGACGGGTCACGCTGAGGCGATTGGCGTCATAAAGCTCACGCAACTCTGGGGTGAGGTCGTGCGCCGGCGCGAAGTAGGCCAGGTCAATGTGAACGCCGAGGTCCTTGACGCCCTTTCGCAGCACGTCGATGACACCACGGGCGGTGAGCTCATCAGCCAGTCGACGCTCGAACTTGCTCTGTGCGAGGTCCGGGCTGCCATGCAGGGCTACAAGCTTGGCCCACTTCTCGTGCTGGCTTGCGCCGAGGAAGGTCAGCAACTCAGCCGTGTCCAGACCCAGTGCCCGGCTGTATGACGACGGGTCACCTTCGTGCCAACCGTGACCGAGCAGGTGCGCCTCGATGTGCTCCTCGAGTGCAGCCTCCAGATGCGCCTTCACGTTGCTCTCGCCCCTGCCCGAATAGTCGACTCGACGCCACGAACGTTACCGACCTTGGACGAACATAGCGTGAGCGAGCGGCGGTCGCTCGTCAGGATGGATGCCGCTGATTCAAGTGAACCCGCCGCACCCAGAGTCGTGCCTTCCTGGTCGTCCATTGACACGTCCGACCTCCTACCGGGCCGTCATGTCCCGTCCCGCTTGATGATTCGTCTATACGCGCGGCTCGTGCTGCGGGCCGGCGCCGTCGCTTCGACGATGCCCACCCCAATCAAACTATTGAGATGACGGGTGGCCATCGGCCTTTTCAGTCCCACCGCCTGGGCAACCTGTTCGGAAGTCAAGACAGAACCGTCAGTGAAGAGCGCCGCGATCTGAGCCTCACGTTCCGAGAGTTCGGGCCCTCTTTCTGGCGCAGAATCCTCCTCATCGAAGGAGAACTTGGCTTGGGACGAGCTCGGGGGTAGGTGATCCGCGAGGACATACTGCGCGTAGCGACGCCCCCCCTGCTTCACCACGAGATCACGCGCAACGAGGTCCGTCAGGGCGGCAGTCGCCTCATGCCTCTCGAGGCCCAGCAGCCGCAGAGACTGGTTGCTGACCGGCCTGTCGTCACGCATCAAGGCAAGCGCCATGCATTGAGCATCGGACAGACCTCCCTGCCCCAGACCGGCGATCCACTCGTGGGTCCCGGCATCAAGCAAGGCATGTTTCGGGAACGCAACCTGGAACCTGTTCAATGAGCTATCGAACTTCGGGGTCGTCATGCCAACCCGACGGAGGGCCTGGATCATGCTGGGGATCCCGCTACCACGGTTCTCGCACACGGGCCGCTGGCTTCCAGGCAGTTCCACGTCTTCGAGCAACCTTGCGAGGTACTGGTTCCTGGACGAGGTGGCACCTTCGTCACCCAGGTCTTCGGTCGTGATGGGACCGAAGATCCCACCTGGGCTGCGGACCACCAACCGATCCTGGTACATCTCAATCTGGACCTGCGTGCCGCGGGCAAGCGAACCGTAATCACGGTGCATCACAGCGTTGACGACGGCTTCACGGACAGCCTCCACAGGGTACTCGTAACGATCTTCTCGCCCCGCGCCCTCGATGTGACTGCTAACCGTCATGTTGCGGGTGATCGCCCGAAGCGCGTCCTGGACGATGACCGGGATCGGGCCTTCAAACGAGCGGTTGTCCAGGAAGCGCGGCCCGTCCGCAGGGATCAAATCCATCCGCGTGGCTGGCACCACCACAAAGGTCACGTTGAGTTGCGGGAAGAACTGCTGTGGATAGGTTCCGACGGCCAACAAGCCGGTGAGAGTCGGCACGAGTCGACCGTCCGGCGCGACCGCCACCACCTTTAGTCGGCGAAGGGCCTGTTCATCGGAGACATCGACAAAGGAGGGCCTGCGTTCCTTAACCCGGCGCAAGAGAGCAGCAACCAGACTTGTGTCGAGGTCCGCGACGGTCGACTCGAGGATGAGATCCTGGTCGTCGCGGGGTTGCCCACGGTTGGCGTGCAACTGGGCAATCTCGTAGTCCGTCAGTCGACGATCGCCATCGCCACCACGAGTATATGAACCGGCGTACTCGCCCTTGGTCTTAACAAAGCAGGGTTTGAGTTGGGGATTCAGGGCTGGAACGTCTGCGACAACGACCTGGCCGTCCTCGAAATCGACCATCTCAATGGATGCGCGAATCGGAGGAGACATACTGTCGGCGCACATGGATGCAAGGTCATCGCGCATCTTTGCGGCATCGAATCCATCGGCGAGGCCAAAGCCGGTTCGCTCGGCCAAGCCGAGAATAATAGTTCCACCCAGGTCGTTACTGAAGGCGCTGATCGTCTCAGGTAGCGATTTCGGCAAGCCTCCCCCGGCGGCCTTGACCTCAACGTCAGTGATGTCAGTGCCTCGTCGCCGCAGCATCGCGACGAGGTCTGTGATGCTGTCATGATCCACGGGGCCACCTGTCGTCATCGTATTCATGCTACTCGTGATCGTACGCCGAATAGCATGATGGTCGCTGTACTACAAGGTGTCGAAGAAGTCCTCATCGACCCGGTGCAGCACTGCGGTGGACTCGGCCTGCACGCCGACGCCGTGGCGGACCATCAGCTCGGCGAGCCGTTCGCCGTCGATCAGCACGATGCGGGCGTTGACTCGTTCAGCCTCTTGGCGGGCGCCGGCACTGAAGGTGCTCGTGGTGATGAAAACGCCGCGGTCACCCTGTGCCCCGAGGAGGGCGCCGACGAATCCCTGGATCGCCGGCCGCTGCACGACGTTGTTCCGGGCGTAGCACTTGGCTTGCATGTACACGCGGTCAAGCCCGAGCGGATCCTGGGAGATGATGCCGTCGATACCGCGGTCCCCGGACTTCCCGGAGTGCTCGATCCGCCCGGACTTGCCGTAGCCCATGGCTTCGAGCAGCCGCAGCACGAGCCGTTCAAAAGTCGTGGGGTCGACCGCCAGCGCCCTGTCAAGGATGTCGCTCATGACTGCGGCACGGTTCTCATCCATCGCCCGCTGGATCAGCTCCTCCGGCGCCACTAGGAGTGTCTCGGTCTCACGAGTGTCCGTATGCCGCGAGTCGATCAGCGCGCCACCCTCACGTTTCGTCTTGCTCCTGTTCCGGAACGCCACGTATTGCGGGTACCCCAGTAGATAGGCCATGTCGACTCGGGGAGGTGGCTGGGCAAGCACGGCCCGACCGGCGTCGGTGATCTCGACAACGCCGCGCTGGGGGCGGGCGAGCAGCCCAGCCTGGAACAGGTGGGTGATGGCCCACCAGGTCCTGTTGTCGATCGCCTTGGCCCCGCTGGGAACGGTCTGTTCCTGTTCGGCGTCGGTCAAACCGAACTCAGCGACCATCGCGTCGGCGAGCGCACGACGAGGCACTGCCCGGCCGTCACCCACCGCCTTGAGAATCGGCAGCATCATCGTCTGGAAGTCCGGAATAGTCACTCCACACCCCTGCCCATTGCTGTCGTCACGTCGAACTCCCCAGTCACCGCAGCCGTGATCAGTGCCCGCTTCCGCTCATTCAGGAGGGTGACCGACCGGGACAATTGCTGGGCCAGCGTATCGATGCTTGCAAGCGCTTTGTCGATCGCGGCAACCGCCTGAACTTGTCGTTTTGGGGGCAGCCAGGGCATGAGGTCCCTGGCCATGTCGTTGCGATTGACCCCTGGCACGGCAGTTCGCGCCTGTAATGCGTCATAGGGGTACGCCTGCATCAGATAGAAGACCCAGCGGAGATGGTTCGACTTGTAATCGCGTACGTAGAGCGTGGTGTTGTGCGGCCAGTGGGGCCCCTCGGCCCAAAAGACTGACCCACCGCTGCCGTATCGTCCGATCACCACGCCCGAATGGGGGACTACCGCCCGAGAGTGGAAGCCACTGGGCCCACCTGACGTGACAACGGCATATTCGCCATGCTCGCGCTCGTCGGCCGTGAGATCGACGCCCCGCTGAAGCGTGACCATTCGAGCGAGGGGTCTCAGCTCCGCCTCTGGACCCAGCACAGGCACCCAAGGAACCTCGGTCTGGACTCCTTGACCGTGGAGCGCACCCGCAACGCCCACACGTATCGTCTCCCGCCTTCGCTGGCTGAGCAGTTCAAGTTGGTGACGGCGGAGAACCTCGAGCTGGTCGATGCGGGAGACCTGGTCGTCGAGAAAATCTGCGATCTGTTGCTGATCAGCGAGACGCGGCAGATCGATTGGGAGGCGACGCAAGTTCTCTGCGCCGAGATGCAGGATGTTGGCGCCCGTGGCCACCGCCGCGATCAGCCCAGATGCGTGGGCGTGTCTCATCCACCAGGCGATGTACCTGCCATCGCTGATGCCGGGGCGGGGCCGAAGGCGAAGCACCGTGTTCTGGAAGCAGACTGGAGGTGGCAGCTCATTGCGCCAGACCCCCGATGTTCCGACGGTATCCCGGCTGCCACTCCCCTCGGTCACCAATACGTCCCCAGCCCGAAGGCTAAACGTTGTCTGCTCCGCCGGAGTGAAGTTCATTGACTTTACATCGTTCAGGTCGAGGTGCCCGTCACCAATGTTGGCAGAGCGCAGATACAGGATAATATGTTCGCCGGTTTCGTACTGCGGAGCTCGTTGTCTGCCCAGCGCGACCTCGGCGGCTTGGATCAGCGGCGCAGTCATGGGGCGAGGCCACCGAGGAGGGCTTGGATCTGGCGTTCGGTCGCGTCTAGTTCGGCGTCGATCTCCGCCACAGAACGCGGCGGGACGTATTCGTAGAAGTGCCGGGTGAAGGGGATCTCGAAGCCGAGTTTGGTCTTGGTGAGGTCGAGCCAGGCGTCGGCGGCATACGGGTGAATCTCCGTGTTGAGGAACTCCCTCGCTTCCGCAACACGCACCGAAACGCGTTTGCTCTCAGAAAGGTCCAGGAACCCGGCCGTCAACGGGATGCTCTCTGAATCGCGCAGGTCGGGGTCGGGCAGCGGGTTGCCCTTGCGGTCGGTCATTACCGGTGCCTCGGCGTCCGGGACCGCAGCCGTGCCGATGATGAGTTTGAGCACCTTGGCCGGCACATCGAGGTTGTTGTCGGTCGCCGCCGCCTTGAGGCGTTTTGTGAATGCCGCCTCGGTCACCTCGCTGATCCCCGCCATCGCCCGGAGGACGCCGAGCAACCGGTCCTGGGACTGCTCGACATCTTCGACGAACGCAAGGGCATCTTCGGTGGCCTTCGGCGGGACCAGCCACACCAGCCACGCCTTCTCGTGGGCCAGCCCGTCAACAGCCTCGGCGTTCAACTCCCAGCGACGACGCAGCGGCCGCTCGACCGTAACCCGTTGGTAGCCGAAGGCTTCACGGTCAAACACCTTGACTCGCTTGTCCGCGTCCGGGGAGGCGAGGGCATCGGCATACAGCCTGGTCAGCTCGCCGATCTGGGCTTCGGTGGTGAACTTGCGCTTGTTGCCGAGGGACTTGTGCATCCTGTCGAAGGACTCGCGGGCGTCGAGCAGGACGACCTTTCCGCGGCGCTCAGGAGCCTTGCGGTTGCTCAGGATCCAGAGGTACGTACTGATCCCGGTGTTGTAGAACATCTGGTCGGGCAGGGCGACGATGCCCTCAAGCCAGTCGTTCTCCAGGATCCACTGACGGATCCCGGACTCGCCACCACCGGCGGCTCCAGCAAACAGCGGGCTGCCGGAGAAGACGATAGCCAGGCGGGTACCGCCCGAGCCTCCTGCCTTCACCGGCTTCATCTTGCTCAGCATGTGCATGAGGAACAGGAACGACCCGTCGGACACGCGGGGCAACCCGACGCCATACCGCCCCTCGAACCCAAGGCTGTCCCGCTCGGCCAGGATGGGCTCAGCGTACTTCTTCCAGTCGACGCCGAAAGGCGGGTTAGCCAGCAGGTAGTCGAAGTGTTCGCCCGCGTGACCGTCCTCGTGCGTCAGGGAGTTGCCCAAGACGATGCGGCTCGGGTCCTGGCCCTTGATCATCAGATCGGAGCGCGCGATGGCCCACGTCTCGGAGTTGAGCTCCTGGCCGTAGACCTCAAGAACGGCCTTGGAATTCATCTTCTTCAGGTGGGTCTGAGCCTCTGTGAGCATGCCGCCGGTGCCGCAGGCCGGGTCGTAGAGGGTACGCACCGGCTTCTTGCCCGTGAGGGCCTTATCGTCCTCGGCGAACAGGATGTTGACCATAAGGCGGATGACCTCACGCGGGGTGAAGTGCTCACCGGCGGTCTCGTTGGACATTTCAGAGAATCGGCGCAATAGCTCCTCAAAGATGTAGCCCATCGCGTCGTTGGGCACGGCCTTCTCGGACAGATCCAGCTCGGCGAACTTTGCAGTCACCTGGTAGATCAAGCCAGCCTTGTCGAGCCGGTCGATCTTGTCGGCGAAGCCATAGTGCTCCAGCACCTCAGCGGCGCCTGGTGAGTAGCCGGCGATGTAGGTCTTCAGGTTCTTGGCGACGTTCTTGTCGTCACCGAGGATCTTGGTGAGCGTCAAGGGTGAGATGTTATAGAAGCTCTTGCCTGCGGTCGCTCGTAGGATCGGGTCCACGTTGGCCACTTTGCCCACGAGGTTCTCGGCCCGGGCCACCACGTCGTCCTTCGTCGGCTTCAAAGCGCACTCCAGGCGACGGAGAACCGTGAACGGCAGGATGACCTGGCCGAACTCGTGAGCCTTGAAGTCACCGCGGAGGATGTCCGCGACCGACCAGATGAACGCGACCTTGTCGCCGAAACCTGTGACCTTCATCCGTTGTGACACCCCTAGCGCTCGACCCGATGCTGCGGACGATATCCGAGTTGGCCGTTGCCAACGGGACGAGGGCGGCATCTACGCCGGCCGAGCGCCCGTCTCTGCGAGGCTGCGCCCTGCGATTGAGGCAAGCACACCCTGCACAGTGGACAGTGCCCAGACCGACCGGCCACGGGCAGTGGGAATCCCATCCTCAGTTAGTCCTTCGGCAATCGACCTCAAGGTGGCGCCAGTTGTCCGCTCCGAAACGATACGAGCCACGATTTCGTCGGACAGGTCGCGTGGGCGACCAACGTGAACACCCTCAGCGCGGCGCTGCGCCATGCCCTCCCGCGTTCGGGCGCCGATCAGATCCCGCTCATACTCGGCAGCCGCCGCCAAGACGTGGGCCGTGAACTTGCCCGCAGCGTCCTCGGTATCAAGGTTCGGGGACAGGAGGACCAGCCGCCAAGACCGACGCTTGGCACGCGCCAGCAGTCCAGCAAAGTCGACGACGGACCTCGACACCCGGTCAAGCCGGATGGCCATCAACGCATCAGCTCCCCCATGGTCGAGCCGATCCAATGCTGCGGAGAGGCCAGGGCGCTTGAGGTTCTTCCCGCTGTAACCCTCGTCAGCGATCATCTCCACGTCCCAGCCGCGGCGCTCACCCTCTGAGACCAACGCAGAGCGCTGGGCATCCAAGCTGGCACCGTCCTGGACCTGCTCCACCGTCGACACCCGCACGTACGCAAGTGCCAGGGGCCGGGATCGTTTCTTGAGCTTCGCCATGCTCTGATCTTGGCCTCATAATTACGAAAAGGGAACCCTTTTCGTAATTATGAGGCCAAGAGACCGAGCTCGCGATGACGGGTAGATCCGTTTGGAGGAATTCGATACAGCATTTGGCTGTGTCGCTCCGACACGTCCGTGATCCGGCATCATGGCCCGTGTGAGCAACGAGTCCCCAACCCCAGA
>Ga0209744_1000571_pt1 | contig 12603 bp, 14 predicted proteins | sample BarGraNGADG00311_2_FD_184494 | JGI IMG/M metagenome (GOLD analysis project Ga0209744, IMG submission 184494) | Arctic peat soil microbial communities from Barrow, Alaska - Barrow Graham LP Ref core NGADG0004-311 (SPAdes) (version 2) | ecosystem: Environmental > Terrestrial > Soil > Wetlands >... | reverse complement strand
GATCGAGGGACGGCCCAGCTCGTCGGCGTAGTAGGGAGCCGCCAGCTCGCGCACAAAGCCCCAGTCGACCAGGAGATCGAGCTTGCGGAAGCGATCGTCGGCGGGCACCAGCTCATCCAGGCAGACCATCTCCACCTGCAAGGTCTGAGCCTGCCCCTTCACCTCGCCCATCGCCACGACCAGACCTCCTCACGCGCGTATGACCGGATCAACGAATCGTCTTGAACGCGCAGGACGGAAACCCTTTTTGGACAGGCCCCTAAAGGCCGCGACCATGCCGACGACGGACTTACACCACACATCGGGACTTGACCGAAAGTTCGCCCGCGTGATTGGATGTGTCGTCTGTTTGTGATTGTGCTGCAAAGTCAAGGGTCCTGGGCGCACCTTGTGATGGGTCCTACTCGCCTGCACCCGAGGACCCCAAAGAGCTGGTCCGTCTCTTGGTCGCGATGACAGATGGGCACGGAGTCCTCGTACTCACTGCGCGACGCGTGTATGGGCGATTTGCCCAAAAGAGCGAAGGGGGGAGTCAATGTCAGACACAACGACCCAACCAGTTGACGCTTCAAGTCACGGCATGTCGTCGCGGTCAAGCAAGAGATTGGGGTTCCGGAGGGGAGCGCTTGTCGCACTGCTTGCCACAACGCTGGTAATCACCGCAACCATTGCGGCAGCATGTGGGGGCAGCAGCGGCTCGACCGCGACAGCGTCTCCGTCGGCTGCGTCGGCGCCGAGCACTCTCACCGTCGCTATTTCTGTGAAGCCCGCCACGCTCGATCCCGATTTGGCCTACTCACCGACGGACATCGGGATTCTGCACCTCATTGGAGGAAACCTATTTGAGCTAATGGGGAAGGGACAGCTCACCCCGGTCTTGGCGGAGAGCCTGACAGTGTCGAAGGACGGGCTTGAGCAGACGATCAAGCTAAAGCCCAACCTCAAGTTCTCGACGGGTGCCGCATTGACCTCTGCCGATGTCGTGGCGACCATTGAGCGCTCGCTCAACGACAAGGGCAACGGGTACCCTTGCTTCTACACGACAATCGACTCGGTCAGCGCGCCTGATAGCACCACTGTCGTCGTCCATCTCAATGCCCCCTACCCCTCCCTCAAGACGCTTCTGGCTTACCCTAACTTCATGATTCTACCTGCGAGTGCCCTGATTCCGGAAAAGGGAAAGGCCAAGGCGGGCTTCTTCGATTCTCCCATATCTGCAGGTCCGTATATGTTGAAGTCCTGGGGTGGAACTCAGACGATCGTGATGGAGGAGAACCCCAACTACGCGGGCCCCAAGCCGATGATCCCGACTGTGACTTCTGTGACGATTCCCGACTACTCCGCGCGCATCAACCAGCTTCGCTCGGGTGCGATTGACATAGCCGAATCGGTTCCGCCCTCGATGGTCTCTCAGGTGAAGAGTATCGCGGGCGCGCACGTTGTGATCAGGCAGCAGTACGGGTTCTTCAACATCAACATGAACAATGACGCACCTCCCTTGGACAATGCGAATGTGCGCAGAGCTATTTCCCTGGCAATCGATCGGAGTCAGATTGCCAAGATGGTACTCCCGGGAGTCTCTCCGCTTTCCGGTTTCTGGCCACAGACCACGGACGGCTACGACGACACCATCTCAGTCAAGCCTGACGTTGCCGAAGCCAAGCGATTGCTTGCCGACACGAAATACGCCTCGGGATTTGACATCACACTGTACTTCCAAACGAATGACCAGCCCTGGTCTCCTCAAGAGGTTGCGATCATCCAAAGCAACTTGGCGGAGATAGGCATCAATGTGAAGACAGTTCAGTATGAGCAGACGGCACTGCTCGACAAGGTGTTGTCTGGGAAGTATCAAATGGCTCTTTGGGGTTTGTATGACTTGGCGAACATTCCGGACGGAATGTTGGGCTATGGTCTGTTGCAGACTGGTGGCATCAATGCCAACTTCAGCGGCTACCATTCGGCCGAGATGGACCAGCTGGCCCAGACGGCCAACCAGTCGACAGGGACAGCTCGAACTAATGCGCTGGCGGACATTAGTGCGTTGTTCCAGAAGGATATGCCATACGCTATTCTGCAGTGCTACTTCCAGAACTACGGCACGCGGCTTGCCGACGACGTTGCGTGGGTGGACGAGTCTGGTTTCATCCAGGTAGGCCGAGCGAAGAACTGATGCGCACAGTTGGCAACTTGCCGCATTAGCGCGTACCCGTGACTGTTCGCCGACTGCTCTACCGCCTCGGTCAGGCCGCGGTGGTCGCGTTCGCTTGCGCGGTGGTCGTCTTCATGCTTGTGAGACTGGTGCCAGGTGACCCTGCTCGTGGAATCTTGGGTCCACACGCAAACGAAGAGTCACTGGCAACACTCAACGCCGAGCTGCACTTGGATCTGCCGCTCTGGCGCCAGTTTGTCGCCTACTTCGGGGGAGTGCTTCAGGGAGATCTGGGGCGCTCAGTCGTAACACCGAGTCAGACAGTCGCGGGCGTTATTCGCGCGTCACTGCCGATAACACTGGTGCTTGTGGGCGTGAGCACGATCATTTCGCTGCTAGCGGGCGTGACGCTTGGCATTGTGGCAGCAGGTAGGCGGCGTTCCGTTGACGTGGCGTCGCGAGGAGTGGTGGCACTTCTTCTGTCCTCGCCTCCGTTTCTGATCGGCCTGGTGCTCATCTTTGTGTTCTCAATCACGTTCGCGTTATTTCCACCGGGTGGTTGGGGAACCGGATGGCCAGACCACCTCAAGTACCTTGTGCTGCCTAGCATCGCTCTATCTGGCGTTCTCACTCCGTTGATCGCCCGAACGGTGAGGCAGTCCGCCCTGGACGTGTCACGCGAGCAGTTCGTCGAGGCCGCGATTGCACGGGGAGTGCGCCCCCGAAAGCTGATTATTCTGCACGTACTACCGAACTGCATGCTGCCTGTTGTGACATTAGTCGGCATCAACTTCGGCTTCATGATCGCTGGCGCAGTCGTCATCGAGGCAGTGTTCGGGCTTCCGGGTTTTGGCACCCAGTTGGTCCAAGCGGTGTCAGCGCGAGACTACACTGTCATCCAGGGAATCACGCTCGTCTCGGCGCTGCTTGTCATCTCTGCAAACCTCATCGCGGACTTCGTCTACTTGGTGGTCGACCCGCGGACAAGGAAAGGCTAGGGATCCTTGCGGCTACCGACGATTTGGGGACGGTTTCGATCGTCGACCGCCATAGTCGTTGGTACGGCGGTCCTGTGCGCTGTGGTTCTTCTCTGCATCGTCGTGCCGTGGGTGGCGTCGTCCTCGGTGAATGAGCTTGGGATTCCGCTCCAGGCTCCATCTTTGAGTCACATCTTCGGCACTGACGAGCTAGGGCGAGACGTGTTTGTGCGAACGATGGCAGGCGGAAGGATCGACCTCGGTCTCGCAGTGGCGGGAGTGAGCGTGTCGCTCGTGCTCGGGACACTCTTGGGAACGCTGGCAGGTGCCACGAAAGTGCGATCGCTAGATGCGGCGCTCATGAGGCTGGTTGACGCGTTTGTAGCGTTTCCATTCATCGTTCTTGTGCTTGTGTTGGTGGTGCTCATAGGGCCGGAGCGGAGCCTCGGACCGCTGCCGCCGGGCATACCTGCGGTGTTCGTCGCTCTCGTCTTGACTGATTGGGCTTGGTATGCGCGGTTGGCGCACGCTCAGACGCTATCGCTGTGTGAGCGTGACTACGTGGTAGCGGCGCGCCTGATGGGATTCTCGGGCTACCGCGTTATCCGACATCACCTGGTTCCGTCAGTGTTCCGGGTGAATGCGGCCTACGGAGTCGGTGACGCCATTCTCTTTGTCATTGCGACGGCCTCGCTGGCATTCCTAGGTGCCGGCGTGCAACCCCCAGTTCCTGAGTGGGGCGCGATCATGTTCGAGGGCCGAGCCTATCTTGACTCCGCATGGTGGATTACCTTGATGCCTGGGGCAGTGTTGGCGGCGACAGGGCTTGCCCTGAGTCTCGTGGCGGATTCCTTGCTCGCAAAATCGGGCTCCGGTCAATGAGTCCATCGCCGCTACTCGATGTCTCCGGCTTGGCCATTGAGTTGCACGGTCGCATGCCGGTCACGGAGGCCACGTTCAGTCTTTCCGAAGGTTCGTGCATCGGCCTCGTGGGTGAGACAGGCTGTGGAAAGACGATGACTTGCCGGGCACTAACGGGCATGTTGTCGCGGATCGGAGCGGTGGCGTGCGCCGGCAGGGTTCTGCTTGGTGACGTCGATCTGCTGGGGCTTTCCGAGCGGGGATGGGGTGAGATCCGGGGCCGCCAGGTGGCTCTCGTGCCACAGGGCTCGCTATCAGGGCTAAATCCTGTGCGCCGAGTGGGAAAGCAGCTGCGGGAAGCTGTCGCCACACTGGATCCAGGGAGCGACGCGAGGAGTCGCTCCCTGGAGTTGCTGACGCAAGTCCACATGCCAAATCCGGAAGGCGTTCTTGGCCTCTATCCGCATGAGCTCTCGGGGGGCATGCGTCAGCGGGTGATGATCGCGCTAGGGCTGGCCGGACGCCCAAAGCTATTGGTTGCAGATGAGCCAACGACGGCGGTCGATGTCACGGTCCAGCGAGGGATTCTAGAGCTCTTGCAGGAGCTAAGAGATACCACCGGCATGGCTCAGGTCCTAGTGACCCACGATTTGGGTGTCGTTCAGTCGATTGCCAACCTTGTTGCGGTCATGTACGCGGGCGCCGTGGTGGAAAGCGGTCAGGCCGCAGATGTCTTGACTACTCCGCGGCATCCCTATACTCGGGCGCTGCTGGAAGCGCGATTGATGGGCGAACCTGGCGCCCTCATAGTCACAATCCCGGGGAATGCGCCAGGTCTGGATGATCGACCAAGCGGTTGCCCATTCAACCCGCGATGCCCGATTGCGGTGAAGAAGTGTTTGCGGGAGACTCCGCACCTGGAAGAACTTGGCGCGATGCATCTGGCGGCTTGTTGGCGAGCAGCGGAGGAAGACCGAGACGAGGGTCGAGTGATGAGGCAGGTCAGGTAATGCCAGTGCCGCTCGCAGCCCGCAACGTCTCGGTCCGCTTCGGCTCAGCTGCTGCACCGGCAGTGTCAGATGTGACAGTTGAAATCGAGACAGGATCGGCGACCGGCATTGTTGGCGAGAGTGGCAGCGGAAAGACGACGGTGGCCCGGGTCCTCGTTGGCTCGCTCGAGCCCACTACTGGGGAGGTTCTTGTTTCCGGTCGGCGCTGGGCTGAAGTCCACCGACGGGACCCAGTGCGGCGCTCCGTGCAGATGGTCTTCCAGGATCCGTACGGGGCGCTCAATCCATGGCAGAGCGCGCGCAGAACTGTGGCGGAAGTGCTGCTGAACTGGCGAGTGACTGACCGGCCGTCAGCAGCAGCGCGGGCAGCTGAGCTCTTGCAGGAGGTAGGACTTTCGGAGGAAGCGATCGATCGACGACCGGCCAGGCTCAGCGGGGGCCAGTGCCAGCGCGTTGGCATCGCGAGGGCGCTGGCCTGTAGTCCCGCCATCCTCGTGGCTGATGAACCGACGTCCTCTCTGGATGTCTCGGTCCAAGGACAGATACTGAATCTGCTGATATCTCTTCGGGAGAGTCGGCGCCTGGCGCTGGTCATGATATCGCACGATCTGAGTGTCGTTCGATACATGACGGATGTGGCCCTCGTGATGTACCGAGGCCATGTCCTGGAGCGCGGACCTACATCGCTGTTGCTATCACAACCTTCTCACCCGTACACCCGGGCCTTGATTGACTCGATTCCAGGTAGAGAGCAAGTCAGCCGCCTTGTCGATAATGGACTTCAGAACGACTCGGGGTGCGTGTTTGCCAACCGATGCGCTTACCTGTGCGAAGACTGCCTTGCTCAACAGCCCGAGCTTGGTCTCATTGACGGACGACTTGTGGCTTGCCTGCATCCTCAACTCGTGCTGGAGAAGCGTCCCTTGTGCTCGCCGTCGCCGGAATCGGTCTGAGTGAGAACCAGGTCTCTGGACCGAAGATGGAGCAGAAGGTCGTGCCAGGGCCCGAGCTCTGGAACTGGCAGTGTTGGAAGGCTGGAGGTCTCAGGACACTCGAGTCTGTGTTGGGCCTTCAGTGACGGCCAGGGCAACGGGTTGCTGGGAAGACGTGGCGATCCCGGGGGGGCGGCCTCTAGGTGACGCCCAGCTTCGTGGGGTTCCTTTGGGAGAGAGAGTCGAGAATCGTCGACTAGTGTGCCGGCATCGTGACTCAGTGGCCGTGCTCGCGTACGGGTCTCCGGACTCGTACGGCGCGCGACGGTGGCAGTCACACCGGTCATGGTTGTCTACGCGATCGCAATGAATCCGAACGAAGGAGATGGCGAGATGGAGAGTCACGAAGGCATGATCGATGTCCCTGGTGGTCGCATCTGGTATCGGTGCGTTGGCGAGGGTGGCATCCCGCTTCTCTGCCTGCACGGCGGTCCGGGCCATACACATGACTACCTTGAGCCCTTTGAGGACCTCGCCGACCGGCGCCAGGTCATCTTCTACGACCAACTTGGCAGCGGATCATCCGATCGTCCCCGGGACACTGCCCTTTGGACGGTCAATCGCTTCGTGCGCGAGCTTGAGGCAGTTCGTACAGCGTTGGGGCTCCGCCGGTTCCACGTGTTTGGCAACTCATGGGGCGGCATGCTGGCGCTTCAGTACATCCTCGACTACCAGCCGCCATCACTGGTCAGCCTGCTCATGTCCGGCAGTCCGGCGAGCACTCGGCGCTTCCTCGAGGGATGCGCGGATCTAGTTGCAGACCTTCCTGAGGACGTGCAGACGGTGATCAGGCATCACGAGGTGAAGGGTTTCACTTCGTGTCCAGAGTACGTCGCCGCCGTCAGCGTCTTCTACAGGCGGCACATGTGCCGTCTCGATCCCTGGCCGGATGCCATGGAGCGGTCGTTCGCTGAATTCAATCCGGCTGTCTACGAGACCATGTGGGGGCCGAGCGAGTTCACATGCACTGGACGCCTGCAGGATTGGGACGTCTTTGACCGTTTGGGCGAAATCCGGGTGCCGACCGTAGTGATGGGCGGACGGTACGACGAGACCCGACCCGATCAGCTGCAGGATATCCACCGCGCAATCCGCGACTCCGAGTTGCTGATCTTCGAGAACAGTTCTCACAACCCCTACCATGAGGAGCGCAGGCTCTTTATGGACAAGGTGAACGAGTTCCTAGACAAGGTAGAACGCAGCGCGGAGTAGCGACGGTTTTGTGCCGTCATCCATGATGGAGTACCGTCATCGTGCTATCGTGCCCATTGATGGTGATGCCGGAGGCCCTCATGTCGCGCAGTCCCCGGCGAGTGGCGAGGAGAGTAGTTGCCTGCATGATGACCATGCCCAGCCACACACAACGTCAAGGGGCGTCCGAACGGACCGGCTGCGGGGAGCGGATCTGTGACTGAGCACAAGGATGTCGTCATCGGTATCGATCTCGGTACCTCAGCGACCAAAGCGTGTGCTTTCACGGTCTCTGGACAGCTTCTGGCCGAATCGGCCGCCTCCGTTGTCCTGTCGCATCCGCGCGCGGGCTGGGCAGAACAGCCAGCCGCTGTGCTCGTCGAGTCGGCTCTTGAAGCTCTGGCGGCAGTTGCCCGGAGAATCGAGGTCGATTGCGTCGCAGCGATTGGTCTTACCGGCCAAATGGGAGGTCTAGTTCTGGTCGATGGAGACGGGTTAGCCGTGACGCCGCACCAGTCTTGGCTCGACACCCGTGCCGCTCCGATCGCGGAGGAGATTTCGCCGGACGACCAGCGCCGACTCGTTGCGCGCTGCGGTGCCCCAGCCTATCTCGCGCCCAAGGCAGTCTGGTGGCAACGTGAGCATCCCGAAGTGTTTCAGCGGACGCGGTCCATAGTGAGCCCCGTCGGCTACGCGGCGCTCGCGCTCTCAGCCGGCGACGCTGGCAATGCCACCATCGACTGGTCATCTTCCGGCTTCTTCGGGCTGTATGACATCAAGACTGGCCAGATCGACTACGACCTGTGTAGCCTCTGGGGCCTTGAACCGTCACTTGTCCCCCACGTCGTGCCTTGCGGTGAGGTGATCGGGCGCCTCAGCCCCGGGTGCGCCGAGCTGAGCGGCCTGCTGAGCGGAACGCCAATCGTGTGTGCACCATTCGATGGGCCCGCGGGGTGGCTCGGTGTCGGTGCCGTGGAGCCAGGCTGCACCGTCGACACTTCGGGTACATCGAACCATATCGGCATCTGTGGAGAGCGGTTCTCCCCTGACCTGGAGCGCCAAGTGCTCGTCTGCATCCCCTCCGGTGTCACTGGCCTCTGGCACCTGCAGGGGTATACGAATGGTACGGGATTGACCCACCGCTGGTATGTCGATGCGTTTCCGCCGCCGGGAGCCGGCGAGTCGACGGCCCAGCGGCTTGTGGCGCTCGAACGCCTCGCCGCGGACGTGCCGCCTGGGAGCGATGGCGTCGTCTGCGTTCCCCATTTTGGCGGCCGCGTCTGTCCCCTTGACCCCACTGTCTCGGGAGCGTGGGTCGGGGTCTTATGGCGCCACCGCAGCGAGCACCTCTATCGTGCTCTGCTCGAGAGTGTCGCCTACGAGTACGCCTGCTACTTCGAGGCGGCGGAGCGCGTAGATCCGACATGCCGACCACGCGAGGTCAGGGTCATCGGCGGCGGGGCCGCGAGCGGTCTCTGGACGCGCATCAAAGCCGATGTGCTCGGAATCCCCTTCATCGTGATGGAACCGCGCAACCACACCTGCTGGGGGGCCGCGCTGGCGGCAGCATTCGGCGCTGGGCTGCTCGACAACCTCGCCGACGCGGCGCAACAGTCTTCGCAGATTCGAGAGGTGGTTGATCCTGACAGCAGTAACGCTGAGATCTACGGGGCGCGTCTCCAAGTCTACAAGCAACTCTTTAGCGCACTGTCGCCCACGAATACCACACTCTGGCAGGAGCGCGCGCACACTCAGGGGGCGGCCGAGGTTCCTCCTGATGACGTGGAGGTAAGCGGATGATTGAGACACTGCTTGGCCCGATCGAGCCGGAGGCGATGGGCTTGACATACGCCCACGAACACCTCCTTACGCGGCCGCCTCTCTGGCGGATCGCGGAGGACCCCGACTATGTGCTCGACTCGAAAGCAAAGGCCCTTGCCGAACTTGAGTTCTTCGAACTCGCTGGAGGTCGGTCTCTCCTTGACGCTACTGCGCGGGACTACGGTCGCGATGCGCGCGCCCTGCTCGATATCGCACACGCCGCGCGGGTGCACCTGATAGCCGTGACGGGCTGGAACCGCGGCGACTACGGCGAGGAGGCGGCGTCTGCTTCAGTTGAGGCACTCGTCGAAGTTCTGCTCGGTGATCTTCGCCAGGGCATGGACGGGACGGAGGCGCGTGCGGGGGCCGCGAAACTTGGTACAAGCTACAACGTCATCCTGCCGGCGGAGGAGAAGATGGCACGGGCGGTCGGGTACGCGCAGATCGAGTCGGGATGCGCGGTGCTGACTCACACAACTCGCGGCACGCTTCCCCTTGAGCAGCTTGACCTTCTCGAGCAGACGGGTGCTGACCTCTCGAAAGTGGCAATCGGCCATCTCGACCAGAACCTCGACTTCGACCTGCTGCGCGAGGTCTGCTACCGCGGTGCGTACGTCGCCTTCGATGGACCATCCAAGACCAAATACGCGCCGGACAGTGCGCGAATCGAGATGCTCGGCCGCCTCATCGAGGAAGGCTATGCCGAGCGATTGATGATCTCAGGCGACATGGGCCGCCGATCGTATCTGCGCGCCTATGGTGGAGGGCCCGGTTTCGAGTACATCCTGTCGAAGTTCGTGCCGCGCCTGCGAGCGAATGGGTTCGACGAGGCCCTCATTGAGCTGATCTTCGTCACTAATCCCGCGAGGTGGCTGGACAACTCCGCCGCTCGGACGTAGCCAAGGCCTCAAAAGCGGCCAGAAAGCCAGCCTGTGCGAGCGCAGCTGCGCGATTCTGGCTGTCAAGCGCTTCCAAAGCGTCCCACCACCGTTTGCGAGCCACTGGTCCTGGCCCCAGTAGCTCGCTGGCTGGCGGTGCCAAAGGTCGCGCTGTCACTGCGTGTGAGGTCCAAGGGACGAGCTGTCGACGAAACCGCTGGTGCGCATCATGGTCTAGGCTCCGCTCCGGTTGACTCGCGCTCTGCCAGACTCAGAGTTACGGCGAGGGCTGCGCCGATGACGGCTCCCATTCGCTCGCTCGACAACCGTCGCGCCTCGTGAGATCCCGGTCTTGCAGGGACACGGTGTCCGTGACGACGACCCAGCTGCCTGCTGGACCGCGTGTCAAGACAACTCAAGCAGGCCATGACCGGTGTGCGTGTATGGACCCACATGCCACGGCCAACGTAGATATCGCGCCAGAGCATCAACTGAGGCGGGCTGCGCGAATCCAGCCAAGTACCTGTTGAACCGTCGTCGTGATCTTCGCGTACTCGCCTCTGCGCACAGCATCGCTTGTGATCAGACGTGCTCCCATGCCGAGACACGCCGCCCCGGCCTTGATCCAAGCGGTGACGCTCTCTTCGGTCGCGTCCACGCCACCCGTCGGCATGAGACGGAAGTGGGGACAGGGAGCGAGGGCTGCCCTAACGAAATCAGGTCCACCGATCTCCTTGCCCGGGAAGATCTTGCAAATCTCAACACCGAGCTCCTCAGCTGCCGAGATCTCACTGACGCTTCCGCAGCCCGGAACGTAGGCAACCTTCTGGCGATTGCAGACACGCGCTATCTCGGGGTTCAGGACGGGGCTGACCACGAAGGCCGCGCCGCAGGCGAGGTAGAGAGCGGCAGTGGCAGGGTCAAGCACAGTGCCTACGCCAAGGATTAGGGCTGGCTGTTCGGCGGCGGCCCAGCCGCTAAGCTCAGCGAACGTCATGAAAGCGCGATCGCCTCGATTGCGGAATTCAACGACATGTGCCCCGCCATCAACGCAGGCACAGACAACTTGTTTCGCGACCTCGATGTCCGTTGCATCGAAAAGGGGCACAAGCCCGGTCTCGATGATCTCGTTCAGGACCTCCAGGCGACTGAAGTGGGCCACTGCTTGCTCCCTTCCTAGGACTCTGTGGATCATCCGGCCACTCGGCCGCTGACGTTGCCGCCGCGAGCTTCTCGACTTCAGCCGCGGTGACCAGGCTGGAATCGCCGTGAACTGCGCATTCCGCTGAAGGCGAACACCTTTTCCGCCGCAAGCCGAACACCGGTTCCGCTTGTAACGGACGCGGATACCTGGACACGGAACTGTCTTACGCGGCGACCTCCGTGCCGCGGGAAGCGTACCACGCCGCCCGGGTCGCCGAGGGGCTTATGAAGCCGTTCTTCTCGGGCAGCCACTGCTCGTTGTAGAGGTCGACGAAGGTCTCGACGGCCTCCCGCAGCTCGGCCACCGTGCGGTAGATGCGGCCGTACACGATCTGCTCCTTGAGGGTCTTGAAGAAGCGCTCGGCGACGCCGTTGGTCTGGGGCTGCTCGATGAAGGCGTAGCTCGCCGCGACGCCCCAGAAGCGCACCTGGTTGCGGAAGTGCTCGGAGACGTACTCACGTACCGTTGTCCATGCGCAGGGTGAGCCCGCGGCCCACCTCGGCCTCGATGCCGCCGAAGTGTTTCGCGAGGCCCTGAGCCACCGGCTGCAGGGCGGCGAAGCGGTCGCCGCGCTTGCAGACGTGGCGACCGACGACCTCGCAGCTGAAGTGGTCGACGGCGGTGAAGACCCAGCACATGCCCTCCTCGGCGGTCTGCACGCGCGTGCCGTCGGTGCCCCACATGAGGTCGGGAGCCGCGGTGGTGATCGTGCCCTCGTGGCTCACGCCCTTGCCCTGGCGCGCGCGCCGCGGCGACCCTACAGGGATAGGTCCTTAGCGAGACGAGGTTGGGCTGGCCGTTCTTGCCGTACTCCCCGGCCTTGATGTTGACCGGGTTGTAGACGCCTCCGGCCTCGAGCCACAGGTCGCCCATAGATCTTGAGGCCGCCGCTCCATTGGACTGCTGATGAAGGATGTTGAACTTGCCACAATCCTTCAGCAGTTGGGTCGTCTTCTCGTCGACCATGTCTCCGATCTTGTGGCCGATTTCCTTGCCCGCTGCGATACGTATGAACTCGGGCTCCTTGACTTCCGACGCCCAGTAGTCCTCCGAAAGTCTCCGGATGTAGTCCATCTCTGATGGCGTTAGCACGTGTCAGCCTCCCCTTCGCCCCATGTGAATCCAGCAACACTCTAGCGAAGGGGGGTGACGTTGCCCAACGACGCATCGAGCCAGGCGTTGGAGCTCATGTGTCCGCCGGGACACCCGTGTGTGGCAGTCACGCCGTCGGCAGCACGTCGGCAGCCTCGTGAAAACGGCTGCTCCGGATGATGTTTTGCAGGCCGTCCATGACACCTGAACATGTGGCAGACTCCCATCCTGATAGGGAAGAGGTCCCTGGTTCGAGTCCAGGAGCGTCGGCGATTTGCAGGGGAATCGCGTTCTCTCGTCACTCCGTCACCCGCCCTCTGCAACGATTCCGCGACCCAAATGCGTGGTACTGGATGGCCTTGGCCGGGGCTCTCCGGCCTCTCTTGTGACCGGCGGTCCGCACCGCGCCGCCCAAACGCTTGAAC
>Ga0209744_1000570_pt1 | contig 12609 bp, 7 predicted proteins | sample BarGraNGADG00311_2_FD_184494 | JGI IMG/M metagenome (GOLD analysis project Ga0209744, IMG submission 184494) | Arctic peat soil microbial communities from Barrow, Alaska - Barrow Graham LP Ref core NGADG0004-311 (SPAdes) (version 2) | ecosystem: Environmental > Terrestrial > Soil > Wetlands >... | reverse complement strand
CCTGCAACCCGACCGGGGCCGTCCTCCCGGTGGCCGTCCAGGACGAGCTGGCGGCAATCGCGGTCCGCCACGACCTGCTCGTCTACTCCGACGAGATCTACGACCGCCTCGCGTACGGCGACTACCGGCACCGGGCGATGAGCGCCCTGCCGGGCATGCGCGAGCGGACGATCCTGATGGGCGGCTTCTCGAAGGCCTACGCGATGACCGGCTGGCGGGTCGGGTACGCGTGCGCGCCCGCCGGGATCCTGGAGGGGATCGTCAAGGTCCACCAGTACGGGATCATGTCGGCCCCGACGACCGCCCAGGATGCGGCGCTGGTCGCGATCACGACCGCCGACGCGGACGTCGAGGCGATGCGCGCGGAATACGACCGCCGCCGCCGGCTCCTCGTCGACGGGCTCAACGCGCTGGGCCTCGAGACGTTCGAGCCGCGCGGCGCCTTCTACGCCTTCCCGCGGATCACCTCGACCGGGCTGGACGACGAGACGTTCGTCGAGCGACTCATCACCGAGGAGCACGTGGCGGCGGTCCCGGGGAGCGCCTTCGGCCCGTCCGGCGCGGGCCATGTCCGGATGTGCTACGCGACCAGCTACGAGAAGCTCGAGGAGGCGCTGGCCCGGATCGGCCGGTTCGTCGCTCGCCAGGCAGGCACCTCCACGGGCGGATAGCGCGCTCGACGCCTAGCCGGACCGAGAACCCGGTGCACCGGATGGACGAGGCGGGGCGGGAGCGGCGATCTCTCTCTTGGCCCGGTACATCGCCACGTCGGCGGCCTTGAGCAGCTCCTCCGCGTCGCGGCCATCGTCGGGATAGAGGCCGATCCCGATGCTGACCGTGACCGTCGCGTCGCCGCCCGGCAACGCGAATGGCGCGCCGACGGCCGAGCGAATTCTGTCGGCGAGCGCGATCGCGTCGGGGCCAGCCCGGAGCGACTCGAGCAGGATCACGAATTCGTCACCGCCGATGCGGGCGACGGTGTCTGCGGCCCGAAGGCTCTGGTTGAGCCTGTCCGCGACCCCACGCAGCACCAGGTCGCCGACGTCGTGTCCGCGCGAATCGTTGATCCGCTTGAAGCCGTCGAGGTCGATGAAGAGGATCGCGAAGCTCGTCTTGTATCGCGCCGCCCGGACCAGGAGCTGGTTCAGGCGGTCGAACATGAGATAGCGGTTCGGCAGCCCGGTCAGCGAGTCGTGCGTGGCGAGATGCTCGAGGGTGATCTCGGCCCGCTTGAGCTCGTTGATCTCCCGGGTGATCCCGAGCAGGCCCACAACGTTGCCCGCCGCGTCATGCAGCGGCGTCTTCGTGGTCAGCGTCCAGTTCACCTGGCCACCTTCGAGGCGGCGACTCTCCGTCAGGCCGATGATCGGCTCGTCGGTGTCCATGATCCTCGAGTCGTCGAGCATGGTGATCTCGCCGAACTCCGGGCCGAACAGCTCGACATCGGTCCTGCCGATGAGCTCCGCCGGATCGGCGCGTCCGAGGTCCAGCGCCATCTTCCGGTTCACGCGCACGAGCCGGCACTGGCGATCCTTGAAGTAGATGCTGTCGACCATCGTCTCCATCAGGGAGCGAAAGAGGAAGCCATCGTCGAGGGAGACGTCCGGCGACACCGTTACCACCTTCTGACGCGGATAGGTCCCACGTGACGCTGCGGCCGTTGTCGATCGCGTGGCCGGCGGCGCTCCAGTTGCGCGCATAGTGGACCTTCGATCGGCGTGCGGTATGGCCTGCACGCAGACGGCCGTGCGGGCCGAGTCGCGCGAGCGCGCACCCGCGCCGTCGCGCTCAGCGCAGGGTGACGTCGACCGTGACGAGGCTCGTGCCGGGCGGCGGGAGTGGGACGACGGAACCCGCGATCGGCCGTCCGTCCACCAGCAGGGACACGGCATTCCCCGGGCCATCCCGCCGCGCGCGGATCTCGTAGGTCACGCCGCGGAAGGCGCGGCGGGCCTCGAAGCCGGGCCAGGACGCCGGGATCACGGGGGCGATCATCAAGCCCTCGAAGGTCGGCCGGATCCCCAGGATCCACTGCGTGGCGGCGACGAACGCCCAGGCGGCCGTCCCCGTCAGCCACGCGTTGCGGGCCATGCCGAACTGGGGATGGGCCGGCCCGCAGATGTTCTGGGAGTAGACGTAGGGCTCCGCCCGGTAGAGGTCCGCGTCGGCTTGGGCCAGGGGCAGGATCCGCCGGTGGTGCTCGTACGCGTCGTCGCCACGGCCGAGCATCGCCGCGGCGATGACGAGCCACGTGTTGGCGTGGCAGAAGATCCCGCCGTTCTCCTTGGCGCCCGGCGGGTAGGTGGACGTGCCCCTGACTCGCTCGTCGCCGCCGTCGTAGGGCGGCCAGAGGAGCGCGGTCCCGAATGGCGTCGCCAGGTGTTCCTCGACCGATGCCAGCGCCCGCTCCGCACGGTCGCGCGGGGCGACCTCTCCGAGGATCGACCAGGTCTGCGGGTTCAGGTTGATGCGATGGCGCTCCTCGGCCGACACCCCGATGGGGAGGCCGTCGTCGTCGAACGCCCGGGCGTACCAGGCGCCGTCCCAGGCGACCGCGTTGGCGATCCGGGCCATCTCGGCGTGAAGATCACCGAGGCGGGCGGCTTCCGTGGGTCGGCCCGCGTGGCGACAGACGTCAGCGAGGTCCAGGACGGTGCGGCAGAACAGCATCGCGCACCAGACGCTCTCGGCCTTGCCGGACCCATGGTCGACGTTGAGCGTGTCGTCCCAGTCGGCGAACCCGGCCCGCGGAAGGCCGTGGGGGCCGCGGTTGGCGAGGGTGAACTCGATCGCCTGGCGCAGGTGCGTCCAGATTGTCGCGTCGTCGCCGTCGGCCCACGGGACGCGGTCATCGAGATAGGCGAGATCGCCGGTCTCGCGCAGGTAGGCGCACGTCGCGAGGACCAGCCAGAGGTGGTCGTCGGAGAACCACTGGGGCCAGCCGGGGAACTCCGCGGCGAGCCCCGGGCCGCCCTCGCCGGTTAACGGGAAGACCTGGTGCCAGGCGTGACCGTCGCGGAACTGGAGCGCCCACGTGCGCGTGAGGGTCCTGCGGGCCTGCGCCGGCAGGCTGTGCATCGTCCCGAGCGTGTCCTGGGCAGAGTCCCGGGTTCCCATGCCGCGACCCAGCCCCGTCTCGTAGCCGGAGACGAAGCGCGACCAGTTGAGCGTCGTCCGGCACTGGACCTGGTTCCAGGTGTTGAGCATCTCGGTCATGTCGGGGTCGGGCGTGACGACCGTGAAGCGCTCCAGGTATTCGCTCCAGTCGGCGCGCAGGTCGTCGAAGGCCCGGTCGACCTCCGATACATCGGCGTAGCGCGCGACCACGGCTGCGATCTGCTCGGGGTGATCGGTCATGCCGAGGACGTACACGAGGCGGCGTTCCTCGCCCGGCCCGAGCTCGAGGTCGTGGGACAGGGACCCGATCGAGTTGCCGCGCGGCGATCCGGCGTTCGTCGGCTCGCCCGTCTCGACGACGATCGGCGCCGCGAGATCGCGGCAGCGGCCCACGAAGTCGTCCCGGTCGCCGGTCCAGCCCACCGGCGGCTCGCTGGCCCCGAGGAACGTGGTCGTCGCGCGGAATCGCGTGGACGCGAGGACGGCGCTGCCCTCGCGCCGGCTCGACATGATGTGCTGCGACCAGTCCAGGTTCTGCTGGTCGCTCACGCTGTCGAAGTAGCCGAACTCTGCGTACGAGAACGTTCGGATGCGGCGGGCCCGCTGGCCCGTGTTCCGGATCCGCACGACCCACAGCTCGCACGGGCAGGCCGCGTGGCCAGCGCCCGGCGGGACAAAGTAGAGGAGCTCGCTCTCGATCCCGTCGAACGAGCTCCGGATCCGCGTGTAGCCGGGCCCGTGCCGGCACTCGTAGTCCTCCACGTCTCCCTTGACGGGTTGCCAGGTGGGGCTCCAGAAGCGCCCCGTCGCCTGGTCCCGCAGGTAGACGTAGCGTCCCGGCTGGTCGGCCGGGATCGCGTTGTAGCGGTAGCGGGTTGCGCGGCGCTCGCGCGGATCGCGGTCGAACGAGAAGCCGCCCGCGGTGTTCGAGATGATCCCGCCGTAGCCGCCCTGCCCGAGGTAGTTGATCCACGGCGTCGGCGTGTCGGGCCGGCGGATCACGTATTCGTGGGTCGTGGCGTCGAGGTGGCCGTACGGGGAGACCGCCGGGGGCTCCGCGACCGATCTCACGGGGTCGCCTCGACGACATCCTCCACCGGCGCGTCGACGAATGCCTCCACCTCGATCACCGCCTCGGTCGAGGACGGCAGCGGGACCAGGTTGCCCTCGATCGTCCGACCGTCGACGCGGAGCCGGGTCACGCAGCCGGACGTGCCCGGTCGCTTCCGGACGGCGATCCGGTAGGTCGCGCCCCGGAAGCGTCGCGTCGCCGTGAAGTCGCCCCACGCGACGGGCACGCACGGATCGATGCGCAGGCCGTCGTGCTCGGGCCGGATGCCCAGGATCCACTGGCTGATCGCGACGAAGTTCCAGGCTGCCGTCCCCGTCAGCCAGGTGTTCTTCGCCTCGCCGGGGGTCGCCGCGTCCGCTCCCGCGATCATCTGGGCGTAGACGTACGGCTCGCCTCGGTGCGTCTCCGAGAGATCCTCCCGCGCCGACGGGTTGATCCGGAGGTAGCAGTCCAGGGCCGCATCGCCGTTCCGGACCCGGGTCTCGCCGATCATCACCCAGGGGTTCGTATGGCAGAAGACGCCCGCGTTCTCCTTGTATCCGCCCGGGTAGGTGGAGATCTCGCCCAGGTGCAGGTGATAGCGGGTGAAGGCTGGCTGGAGCAGCACGATCCCGTGGGGGGTCGCCAGGCGCTCGCGGACCGAATCGAGCGCGGTCCGTGCCCGCCCATCGTCGATCCCGATGCCCGCCAGGACGCACATGCCCTGGGGCTCGATGAAGATCTGGCCCTCGTCGTTCTCCGCGGACCCGACGGGCCGGCCGAAGAAGTCGTACGCCCGCCGGAACCAGGCGCCGTCCCAGCCGTGCTGGTCGACCGCCCGGCGCATCTCCGATGCAGCGGCAAGGGAACGCGCGGCCTCGGCGGCGTCGCCGCGGAGCCCGGCGATCGCGGCGAGCTCGCCCGCGGCCAGCACGAACAGGGCCGCGATGAAGACCGATTCGGCGACCCCGCCGCTTCGGTTCTCGGTCGTCTGGAAGGATTCGCCGGGCGTCTCCGAGAAGCAGTTGAGGTTGAGGCAGTCGTTCCAGTCGGCGCGGCCGATGAGCGGCAGGCCGTGCGGCCCGAGGCGGTCGAGCGTGTACTGGATCGACCGCTGGAGATGCTCGTAGAGCGGGCGCTCGGTTCCCGGCTGGTTGTCGAACGGCAGCGCCTCGTCAAGGATCGACGAATCGCCGGTCTCCTTGAGGTATGCCGCGACCGAGACCACGAGCCACGCAGGGTCATCGTTGAACCCGGACCCGACGTCGTTGTTGCCGCGCTTCGTGAGCGGCTGGTACTGGTGGTACGCCCCACCCGTCGGCAGCTGCGTCGAGGCGACGTCGAGGAGTCGCTCGCGCGCCCGGGCGGGCACCAGGTGGACGAAGCCCAGCAGGTCCTGGCTCGTGTCGCGGAACCCCATCCCGCGGCCGATGCCCGACTCGAACAGCGAGGCGGAGCGCGACATGTTGAAGGTGACCATGCACTGGTACGGGTTCCAGATGTTGACCATCCGGTCGACGTGCTCGTTGCCGGTCTCCGCCCGGCAGATCCCGAGGAGGTCTGTCCACCGCGACTGGAGCGCCTCGAACGCGTCGGCGACGACGTCGGGTTGGAGGTACCGGGCGATCGTCGGACGGACGCGCCGCTTGTCGATCGTCTGCGATCCGGGAGGATCGAACTTGGCGTCCGCGGGGTTCTCCGCGTAGCCCAGGAGGAAGACGATCTCCCTGGTCTCGCCCGGGCGCAGCTCGAGACGGACATGGTGCGAGCCCGACGGCTGCCACCCGTGGGCGATCGAGTTGGACGCGAAGCCCCGCTCGACGCCGATCGGGCGGTCCCAGCTCCGGTACGGCCCCAGGAATGCGTCGCGCTGCGTGTCGAAGCCGGCCAGCGGCTCGGAGCAGGCGAAGAACGCGAAGTGGTTGCGCCGTTCGCGGTACTCGGTCTTGTGGTAGATGACGCCGTCCTCGACCTCCACCTCGCCCACCGAGTAGTTGCGCTGGAAGTTGGTGGCGTCGTCCTGGGCATCCCAGAGGCAGAACTCGACGGAGCTGAACAGGGAAAGCGTCGCCGGGACGGCCCGCTCGTTCGTGACCCGAACCCGCCAGACCTCCAGGGTCTCCCCCGCGGGAACGAAGTAGAGCGTCTCCGCCCGGATGCCCTGGTAGCGCGACGAGATGATGGAGTAGCCCAGACCGTGACGGCAGGTGTAGTCATCCAGGTCCCGCTGGGTCGGCTGCCAGCTGGGACTCCAGTAGTCGCCGGAGGCGTCGTCGCGGAGGTAGACGTACCGGCCGCCCAGGTCGAGCGGGGCGTTGTTGTAGCGGTAGCGCGTCAGCCGCCGGAGCCGGGCGTCGCGGTAGAAGGAGTACCCGCCGGCGGTGTTCGAGATGATCCCGAAGTAGTCCTCGCTGCCGAGGTAGTTGATCCAGGGCAGCGGCGTGTCGGGGCGCGTGATGACGTACTCGCGCCTTACGTCGTCGAAATGGCCGTAGCGCATGGGTGACCTCTTCCGCGGCGTGCCGGTCAGGACCGCGACCGAACGAAATCGATGACCTCGGAGAGGGATCCGTGGGCCATGCACACCACCGTGTCGGCGCCGCCGTAGTAGATCGTCAGCCGGTCCGCCGGCTGGTCCACCAGCGCGGCGCACGGAAACGCGACATTCGGGACATCGCCGACCTGCTCGTACACGACCTGGGGAGAGAGGAGGTAGTCCCGGCTGCGGGCGATCACCTTCCACGGCTCGTCGAGGTCGAGCAGTGCCGCGCCCATCGAGTAGACGTACCCGTTGCAGGACGTCAGCACCCCGTGGTAGATGAGGAGCCAGCCCTCCGGCGTCTCGATCGGCGTCGGCCCCGCGCCGATCTTCGTGGACTCCCACGTCCACCCGATGGGCGCCATGACGTGGCGATGGCGGCCCCAGTGGACCAGGTCAGGGCTCTCCGAGAAGAAGATGTCGCCGAACGGGGTGTGCCCGTTGTCGCTGGGCCGGCTGAGCATGGCGTAGGCGCCGCCGATGCGACGCGGGAACAGGACCCCGTTGCGGTTGAACGGCAGGAAGGCGTTGTCGAGCTGGTGGAACGTCTCGAAGTCATGCGTATACCCCACGCCGATCGTGGGACCGTGGTAGCCGCTGCACCAGGTGACGTAGTAGCGGTCCTCCAGCCAGGTCACGCGCGGGTCGTAGGCGTGCTCGAACCTGGCCTGGATCTCGGGGACCCGGGCGTCCGCCGCCGCGAACTCGATCGGCTGCGGCGAGATCCGCCACGCCACGCCGTCCGCGCTGTGGCCCGCGTGGATGTTCATGGCTCGCGTGGTGTCGTCGACCCGGAAGACGCCGGCATACTCGTCCCGGAACGGGACCACGGCCGAGTTGAAGATGCTGTTCGATCGCGGCAGGAGGTCGCGCCCGATGATCGGGTTCCGCGACGAACGCCAGATCACGCCGGTCGAGCCCGCCGGCCGGTCCTCCCAGGGGATGGGGGCACCGCCATGCGGTGAGCGCGCGAGGTCCCGCGCCGGCGGGGGCGTCGTCATCGGGGTTCCCTTTCGCGTCTGGGTGTCGGTGTCTCGCTTCGCTGCATGGTCAGGCCCGGGAACCCCCGGTCCCGGGCCCGACGTCGACCGGGAGTCGTCCCGAGCGCGCCACGGCGCCCATGAAGCGCCCGCTGTCGCGGACCCGCCGCTCCAGCGTTCGGTAGTCCACGTGGACGATGCCGAAGCGCGGATCGTAGCCCAGCGCCCACTCGAAGTTGTCGAGCAGCGACCACGCGAAGTAGCCGCGCAGGGGGACGCGCCGGTCGAGCGCGTCGAGCGCAGCTTCGAGGTGCCGGCGCAGGAAGCTGACGCGCGCCGGGTCCCGCGTCGGGTCTGCCGCGTCGACCGGGTAGGCAGCGCCGTTCTCGGTGACGTAGAGCGGGAGGGCGCCGGTCCGCGACACGACGAACTCCAGCACCTCGACGAGGCCGGCGGGGTAGACCTCCCAGCCCATTCCCGTCCGCTCCAGGGGATCCCCACTCGGCTCGAGCGGCGGCAGGAGCCGCGAGCGGACCCGACCCTGGTTGTAGTAGTTGATCCCGAGGAAGTCGATCGGCGCGGCGATCAGCGCCATGTCTCCCGCCCGGACCTCGGCTCGAACCTGTCGCGCGGCCCACGCGGGGGCCTCCGGATACCCGCGCCCGACGAGCGGGTCGAGATACCAGCGGTTCAGCCAGGCGTGCTCCGCAGACGCCGCCTCGAGGTCGAGCGGGTGGGCGGAGGCGGGGTGCTGGGGCGAGAGGTTGAGGACGATCCCGGCGGCCGTCGTGGGCGCCGCCGCGCGGATCGCCTGCATGCCCAGGGCGTGTCCGACCAGGAGGTGATGAGAGGCGGCAAGCGCCGCGGCGGGGTCGCTGCGCCCCGGGGCGTGCGTGCCGATCCGGTAGCCGTGATCGGCGACGACCCATGGCTCGTTCAGGGTGGCGATGCTGCGGACCCGGTCGCCGAGCCGCGCGGCAACGACCCCGGCATAGTCGGCGAACGCGTCGGCGGTCGCACGGACGGGCCACCCGCCGGCATCCTCGAGTGCCTGGGGCAGGTCCCAGTGGTAGAGCGTCACGAACGGTGCGATGTCGTGGCCCAGCAGCTCGTCGACGAGCCGTTCGTAGAAGTCAAGCCCCGGCTCGTTCACGGCGCCGGTCCCATCCGGGATCACCCGCGACCACGACACCGAGAAACGATAGGCGTTGAGGCCGAGCCCGGCGATCAGGGCGACGTCGTCCCGCATCCGGTGGTAGTGGTCACACGCGACGTCACCCGTGTCGCCATTGCGCACGCGGCCCGGCGTGTGGGAGAAGCGGTCCCAGATCGACTCGCCGCGGCCATCCTCGTGGACGGCTCCCTCGATCTGGTACGAGGCCGTCGCAGCCCCCCACGTGAAGTCGCCTGGGAAGGATCGAGATTCCACTCCTGCTCCTCCGGGATTGGAAGCGCGCACATGTCGGTTTGGTGACGCGACGGAATCGCATCGCGGCGAATGGTACAGCATTGACTTGACATTGCGGTTGCGGTTCGGTACTTTTTGGAAGCGCTTCCATTCCTACGAGGGTTGGCATCCGGGTGGCACCGAACATCGACGAGCTCGCGCGGCTGAGCGGCGTGTCGCGAGCGACCGTGTCGCGCGTGATCAACGGCGGCTCCGTCTCCGAGAAGACCCGCCGCCGCGTTGAGCACATGCTCGCGGAGACGGGCTATCGGCCCAACCTCGCCGCCCGCTCCTTGGCATCGGGGCGCTCCGGGGTCGTCGGCGTTGTGATGCACATCGACCCGCACCTGCTCTTCCGCGACGCGTACTTCGGGCAGCTGCTTCAGGGGATGAGCGACGAGTTCGTGGACCTGGCCGCCGGCATGATGCTGTGGCTGGGGAACCGCACGAAGGAAGAGACCCTCGACAACATCCTCTCCATGGGCCTCGTGGACGGGGTCATCGTGACCGCCCATTACCGCGAGGACCCGCTCGTCGACGGCCTGCTCGCGTCCCATCTCCCGACGATCCTGGTGGGGCATCGTCGCCACGATCGGACGGCGAGCTACGTCGACGTTGACCATGTGCATGCCGCCGACAGCGTGACGTCGCACCTGATCCAGATCGGCCGCACGCGCATCGGGCACATCACCGGGATGCGGGGCACCGTCGCGGCCGAGGATCGGATCACCGGCTATCGACGCGCGATGGAGCGGGCGGGGCTGTCGACGGATGGCCTGATGGTGGATGGGGACTTCAACGCGCCCTCCGGCGTCACCGGGGCCGAGGTGCTCCTCGAGCGCCGCTGCGACGCGATCTTCTGCGCCAACGACGCCACCGCCATGGGCGCCCTCGAGACGATCCGCGCCCAGGGTCTCGGCGTGCCCGACGACGTTGCCCTCGCCGGCTTCGACGACCTCGACTTTGCCGCCCACCTCGACCCGCCGCTCACGACCGTCCGCCAGGGCGTTCGTGAACAGGGCGCCGAGGCGGCGCGCACGCTCTTCCAGCTCATGGCCGATCGCGACGGCACGCCGCGCCGCGTGATCCTGCCGACGGAGCTGGTCATCCGCCAGTCGACGGTGGGAGGTGTGACGCGCCCCTGAGACGTTCGATCGCTCCCATCGCTGGTGGGAGCACATCGCGAGGATCATGGAGGAGTTCACGAATGGCACAGAGGCATCGACTCGTTGCCCTGCTCGCGGTCCTGAGCCTGGTGGCGACGGCCTGCTCGAGCGGAGCCACCACGGCGCCGTCCGTCGCGCCGTCGGCTGCCGCATCCGCGGCCGCATCCGCGGCCGCGCCCGCCTCCCCGTCCGCGGCGCCGTCGGCGGCCGCGGTCGTCGACTACCCGCGCGCCGAGACGCTCTACACGAGCGGCAAGCAGTACGGCGCCCCGTCCACCTGGAACCCGCTCGATCCGAACTCGGCGACGGGGACCGTCGGCCTCCAGTACGAGACCCTGTTCCTGTACGACCCGCAGAAGGACGAGTTCAAGCCGTGGCTCGCGGAGAGCGCGTCGTGGACCAGCCCGACCGAGTACACGATCAAGGTCCGCCAGGGCGTCACGTGGTCAGACGGCCAGCCCTTCACGGCGGATGACGTCGCCTTCACGATCGGCCTCGCCAAGATCAAGGCCCTCGGCTCCAACATCTGGGACTACGTCACGGATGCGACCGCGACCGACCCCGCGACCGTCGTCGTCAAGTTCAACAACCCGGCCTACCAGGAGTGGGCGACCTGGACCTACAACAGCCCGATCCTCCCGAAGCACGTCTGGTCGTCGCTGGCCAACGAGGACATCCTCAAGACCACGAACGAGAACGGCGTCGGGACGGGCCCCTACATGTACAAGACCCATGCGGATGACCGCATGGTCTGGGTCAAGAACGACAACTGGTGGGCCAAGACGGCGCTCAACCTGGACGTCAAGCCCAAGTACATCGTCGACATCGTCAACGGCGCCAACAGCGTCGCGCTCGGCATGGTGCTCCAGGGCGGCCTCGACCTGAGCAACAACTTCCTGCCGGGCATCGGCGAGCTCGTCAACCGCGGCTACGTGAAGACCTACTACCCGACCGCGCCGTACATGCTGTCGGCGAACACGGCCTGGCTCGTCACGAACGACAAGAAGACGCCGACCAGCGACCCGGCGTTCCGCAAGGCGATCGCGACGGCGATCAATGTCCCCCAGATCGTCAGCAACGCCTATGCCAACATCGTGGCCCCTGCCAACCCGACCGGCCTCCTCCCCTCGTGGGACAAGTACGTCGACAAGGCCGTCGTGGCCGACCTCGGCACGAAGTTCGACCTCGCCAAGGCCAAGACGATGCTGGCCGCCGCCGGCTACAAGGCGGGCGCTGATGGCTTCGTCACCAACAAGGATGGCTCGCCGATCAAGCTCACCATCTCGGTCCCGACCGGCTGGTCGGACTGGGAGGCGGCGCGCGACATCATCATCACGAGCCTGAAGGCTGCCGGGATCAACGTCGAGTCCAAGCCTCTCGACTACAACGGCCTTGTCGCGGCGCGGAACGCCGGCGACTTCGACCTCGTCATCAACAACGAGGTCCAGATCAGCAACACGCCGTGGACCTACTACGACTACATCTTCCACATGCCCCTGATGACGGGCGCAGGGAAGAACCGGAACTACGGCGGCTACGAGAACGCTGACGCCTGGGCCCTCGTCCAGCAGCTTGACAAGACGCCGGTCACCGACATCGCGGCGATGCAGGCGATCACCTCGAAGCTCCAGAAGATCCAGCTCACGGATCTTCCGGTCATCCCCATGTGGTACAACGGCATGTGGTCGCAGGTCAGCAACGCGGTCTGGACCAACTGGCCGTCCAGCGCCGATGGCAGCAACCACTGGCTCCCGTCGACATGGAATGGCTACTGGCAGCTTGGCGCCGTCCTGATGCTCACCGAGCTCAAGCCGGTTCCGCCCGCCCAGTAGGCTCCGTAGACACACGTCCCTCCCCCCGCCTGGCGGGGGGAGGGACGTCCACGCCTGGCCCTTCATCGGGCGACCAGGGGACACCCATTGCGACGCTACTTCGGGCGCAAGCTCCTCATCTACGCGGCCACGTTCTTCATCGCGGCCACGATCGACTGGCTGATCCCGCGGTTCATGCCCGGGGACCCGGTCCAGAGCCTGGTCAGCCGGACGGGGTTCGGGCTCAGCCCTGAGGGATCGCAGGCGCTCGTCACGTACTACAACAACCTGTTCGGGCTGAACCGCCCGATCTGGGAGCAATACTTCAACTTCTGGGCGTCACTGCTCCACGGGGACCTCGGCCGCAGCGTCTACCTGACCGGCCGGCCCGTGACGAGCGTGATCCTCAGCGCCGTTCCGTACACCCTGGCCCTGCTCATCCCGGCCGTCCTGCTGAGCTGGTGGGTAGGGAACACGATCGGGGCGCGGGCCGCCCGC
>Ga0209744_1000561_pt1 | contig 12693 bp, 11 predicted proteins | sample BarGraNGADG00311_2_FD_184494 | JGI IMG/M metagenome (GOLD analysis project Ga0209744, IMG submission 184494) | Arctic peat soil microbial communities from Barrow, Alaska - Barrow Graham LP Ref core NGADG0004-311 (SPAdes) (version 2) | ecosystem: Environmental > Terrestrial > Soil > Wetlands >... | reverse complement strand
AATCGCCGAGGTTAGCATGCCGGCGCAAACGGAGATCCTGATGGCGCCGTGGCGCGGCACCATCCTGGGCCTGAACGCCCATCTCGGTGACACGCTCATGCCCGGCGCCGTCGTGGCCACTATAGGGGATCTCAGCCGCTACCAGGTGCGGACCACCGACGTGGACGAATACCTGATCAGCCAGATTCAGCCGGATCAGCAGGTGAGTGTGACGGTGGAGGCCCTCGACGGGCGGCAGCTGGAAGGGACCGTCGACACCGTGGGCCTGGCCCAACAGAGCTCGAGCGCCGGCGTCGTCAACTACCCCGTCGTCATCCGACTGTTCGACATCGACCCTGACGTCCGCCCCGGCATGACGGTCCGCATAGTCTTTTCCCCCAATAGAGGACTCCCCTAGTCCTAAGCCACAGGGGAATTGACCTGTTGGGGCGAGGCACGCCTCGCCCAGCCCGAGGGCGACGCATGCGTCGCCCCAACGCCATCAAAATCGCTGTGGTGGAGCATAGGTCGGTGCACGCGCAAACTCTTGACAGCCTCGCCCATCCGCGTATAATCGCCAATTACTAATCAGTGCTGACTAGTCAAGCGAATGAGGGGGGACTTCGATGCACAGAAGGCTGCTGCTGCTCGGCCTCTTGCGGCAGAAGGAGATGCACGGCTACCGCCTCAACGAGTTCATCGACAGGATGCTCGGCATCTGCTCCGATCTGAAACGCTCCACCGCCTACTTCCTCCTCGGCAAGCTCGCCCAGGAGGGCTACGTTACCGAAAGCACCGTCCGCGAGGGCAACTACCCCGAGCGGAACGTGTATGCCATGACGCCGGCCGGGGAGGAGTACTTCCTATCCCTCCTGAGGGAGAACCTGGGGGGGTTCGAACGGGTCCGCCACCCGGACGACATCGGCCTCGCCTTCATGCACGAACTGCCGGAGGAGGAAAGCCGCGCTCTTCTCCAGAGCCGCAGGGAGCGGCTCGCCGCAGAGCTCGAATCGCTGGAAAAGGTGCCACCCCACGGCGGCACCATCGACCTGATCATCGAGCGGAACCAGGCGCTGCTGAAGGCCGAATTGGAGTGGCTGGATCGAAGCATGGATAGGGCCGCGGCGATCAGGGGGATGTATCAGTGGGATGGGATTCTCGCGGACCGGCAAGCTGCTCGATAAGCTGGGCTCCAGGGTGGTCATGGTGCGGGAGGTGTGCTGCTGGCATCCAGTATGCTGATGATGAGTGCAACTCTTGCTGCTTGCGTCCTGTTAGTTGGTTTTCCAAGCGCGTCCTGATCCCCGGTCCCAACCCATCTGACCCTGAAGGAGGTATTGGTGAACGAGCTGACACTCTCCCAGATGCAGTTCGGCATAACAACGGTGTACCACTTCTTCTTCGTGCCCCTTACCCTAGGGCTCTCCATTCTAGTCGCCTTCCTAGAGACCCGCTACGTTGTCACCGGCGATGAGACCTACAAGCGGATGACCCAATTCTGGGGCAAGCTTTTCCTCATCAACTTTGCCATGGGTGTGGTCACGGGCATCGTCCAGGAGTTCCAGTTCGGGCTGAACTGGGCCAACTACTCCCGCTTCGTGGGCGATATCTTCGGGGCGCCCCTGGCCGTGGAGGCGCTGCTGGCCTTCTTCCTGGAGTCTACCTTCCTGGGGCTCTGGACCTTCGGCTGGGACCGCCTTTCCAGGCCGCTCCACGCCACCACCATCTGGCTGGTGGCGATCGGCGCAAACCTATCCGCTTTCTGGATCCTGGTGGCCAACTCCTTCATGCAGAACCCGGTGGGCTATACCCTGCGCAACGGCCGGGCCGAGATGACCGACTTCTTCGCCCTCATCGGCAACCCTGCCGTCCAGACCCAGTTCCCCCACGTGGTGCTGGCGGGGTTGGCCACCGGGGCATTCTTCATGCTGGGGGTCAGCGCCTACCACCTCTGGCGGAACAGCGGCGATCTCGAGCCCTTCCGTCGCTCCTTCACGGTCGGCGCCGTCGCGGCGCTCCTGGGCAGCCTCTTCCTGATCCCGGTGGGCCACGCCCAGGCTCAGCGATTGGTGCAGGCTCAGCCGATGAAGATGGCCGCGGCAGAGGCGCTATGGGACAGCGAGGACCCAGCCGCCCTCTCCATCTTCACCTGGGGCGACGAGAAAGGCCGTAAGGACGTCTTCTCCATTCGCATCTCCCCCATTCTCACCGTGCTGTCCTACGGGGCGACCACGGGCGAGGTGAAGGGGATAAAGAACCTGGAGGAGGAGTACGCACAGAAATATGGGCCGGGTGAGTACGTCCCCTCCGTCTTCGTATCCTACTGGAGCTTCAGGGGCATGGTGGGGGCCGGCTTCGCCATGCTGGCGCTGGCGCTCTTGGCCCTCTACCTCAGCATACGGAGCCGGTGGAGGATCAACCCCAGGGTGCTGCAGCTGCTGATGCTGGCCATGGCGCTGCCCTACATCGGAAACAGCACCGGCTGGATACTCACGGAGATGGGGCGGCAGCCCTGGATCGTCTTCGGGCTGATGAAGACCGCCCAGGGAGTCTCACCCACGATCTCCAGCGGAATGGTGCTCTTCTCGGTAGCCGGCTTCACCCTGCTGTATGGGGTGCTGGCGCTGGCCGACCTCTACTTGCTGGCGAAGTTCGCCCGCGGCGAGGCGACTGGAGAAATGGAAGCCTCCCCGGCAGAGGCATTCTGAAGCCAGAGTGTCTGGACAAAGACGAACGGACCCAAAAAGACTAACGACACCACAAAGACACAAAGAAGGCCAGTGTAAGAAGAGTGAGATGACACATACAGAAACGACGAACTCATTTCCTCTTCGTGTCTCAGTGCCTTTGTGGTTCGGTAGTAAGTGGGCTCCACAACTAACTGGAGGCGGAAGATGGACCTGAACGTTCTCTGGTTCGCCCTGATCGCGGTGCTCTTCATAGGCTTCTTCTTCCTGGAGGGTTTCGACTACGGAGTGGGCATGCTGCTACCCTTCCTCGGGAAGAACGACCGCGACCGAAGGATCATCATAAACTCCATTGGTCCCTTCTGGGACGGCAACGAGGTGTGGCTGCTGACCGCCGGCGGGGCGATGTTCGCCGCCTTCCCCCACTGGTACGCCACCCTCTTCAGCGGCCTCTACCTGGCGCTGGTTCTGATGCTCTTCGCCCTGATTATCCGCGGGGTGGCCTTCGAGTTCCGAAGCAAGGACGCCAACCCAACATGGCGCAGCCTCTGGGACTGGTGCATCTTCTTGGGAAGCTTCATCCCGGCACTCCTGTGGGGGGTGGCCATCGCCAACCTGTTGGAGGGGCTGCCGATAGACTCCTCCATGAACTACACCGGCGGCTTCTTCAACCTGCTGAACCCCTATGCCCTGCTGGGGGGACTCACCTTCGTGGCGCTCTTCCTGCTACACGGGGCCCTCTTCCTCAACCTGAGGACCCGAGACGAGATGGAGAGGCGGGCCAGCTCTGCCGCCGCCAGGCTGTGGCTTCCCACGGTGGTGCTTGTGGTGTTCTTCGGGGTTGGCGCCCTATTCGCCACGGACATCTTCACTCGGTCGGGGCTGAACCCGGCGCCGGCCACCTTGCTGGCCGCGGTGGCGCTGCTGGCGGCGGGGGCCATGCTTCGGGCGGGCAGGCAGGGGTGGGCCTTCACCCTCACGGGCCTCACCGTCGCTCTGACCACGGTGACGGTGTTCGCGGGGCTGTTCCCCAGAGTTATGGTCTCCAGCCTCAACCCCCAGTGGAACATGACCATCTACAACGCCTCCTCCAGCCCCTACACCCTGCAGGTGATGACCGTGGTGGCGGCGATCTTCGTTCCCATCGTGCTGATCTACCAAGGCTGGACCTACTGGGTGTTCCGCGAGAGGGTCGGCGGGGCGAGACAGCTGGAGTACTGAGCCCACCATCCCCACAAGGAGTGGAAGCTTCAGCCGGAACGGTTGCGGGTCGGGGCGACCCGCCCCACACCATATTGGGACTGGATTGGCCGCCGATGAATCTCGATAGAAGGCTGCTCCTTCTGGCCAGAGAGGTCCGCCTCCCGCTGGGGCTGGCGGTGGCGTGTGGACTGCTGGGGGGCATCGCCACTATCCTCCAGGCGCTCTTTCTCTCCCAGGCCATCGACCTCGCCTTCCCGGGGCACCGGTCGACGGGAGAGCTATCCGGCGTGATGACCCTGCTGCTGCTCTCCATAGCTGTTCGCGCCAGCCTGTCTGGGATGAGAGAGGCCGCCGCCTGCCGAACCGCTATCCGTGTAAAGGCCCGGCTGAGGGAACGGCTGTTCGCCCATCTGCTGGATCTGGGTCCGGCGCACGCCAGGGGCGAGCGCACCGGTGAGCTGATCAACACGGTCAACGAGGGGATCGAGGCGCTGGACGGCTACTTCAGCCAGTACCTGCCAAGCCTCGCCCTGGCTGCGCTCGTCCCCATCGCAATCCTGCTCTTCGTCTTCCCCCTGGACCTCATCTCGGGCCTCATCTTTCTGGTCACCGCGCCCCTGATCCCTCTCTTCACCATCCTGATCGGCAAGATGGCCGAGCGGCTGACCCGCCGCCAGTGGGATTCCATGAGCCAAATGAGCGCCCACTTCCTGGACGTTCTCCAGGGGCTCGCCACCCTCAAGCTGTTCGGGCGTAGCCGCGACGAGACTCGCAGAGTGGAGCGGATCAGCCTTCGTTTCCGCGACACCACCATGGGGGTGCTGAGGGTGGCCTTCCTCTCCGCCCTGGTGCTGGAGCTGCTGGCGACCATTAGCACGGCCATCGTCGCGGTGGAAGTGGGGCTGCGGCTGCTGTACGGTGGCATCGGCTTCCAGCAGGCCCTGTTCGTCCTGATCCTGGCGCCGGAGTTCTACCTCCCGTTGCGATCCCTGGGCGGCAGCTTCCACGCCGCCCTGTCCGGCACTGCGGCAGCGGAGAGGATCTTCGGCCTGCTGGAGCTGCGGTTATCTGGGAGCGCAGTTGGTTCCTCTCACGCGTCGCCCCCTCTCAGCGTTCCGGTTCCCCTCCATTCCTCGCCTCCCCGCGCCACGGCGTCCCCGTGCCCCTCAATCGTCTTCGACGACGTCCACTACAGATATGACGATGAACGCCAGCCGGCACTGAAGGGCGTTTCCCTTGAGATCCACCCGGGGCAGAGGGTTGCGCTGGTGGGGCCGAGTGGCGCTGGAAAATCCACCCTTGTCGACCTGCTGATCCGCTTCCTCGATCCCAACCAGGGCCGTATTCTGGTGAGCGGCGTGCCGCTCTCCGACATCCCACTGGACGAGTGGCGGCGCCAGCTATCCTGGCTTCCGCAGAGCCCCTACCTGTTCCACACCACCGTGGAGGAGAACCTTCGCGTCGCCCGTCCCGACGCCAGTCGCGAGCAGATCCAAGAGGCAGCTCGAATGGCAGGAGCCCACGACTTCATCATGGTGCTGCCCCGAGGGTACGACACCATCATCGGCGAACGGGGACAGCGGCTGAGCGGGGGGCAGGCCCAGCGCATAGCACTGGCCAGAGCCTTCCTGAAGGACGCTCCAATCCTGGTTCTGGACGAGGCTGCCACCCACCTGGACGTGGAGCAGGAGTCGCTGCTCGAGGGGACCCTTGGGCGATTGATGGAGAGACGAACGGTGCTGATGGTTGCCCACAGGCTGAGCACGGCTCGGCGGGCCGACAAGGTGGTAGTCCTGGCAGATGGACGGGTGGCGGAGCGCGGGCCCCACGAGGAGTTGATCCGGCGGGGAGGACTGTACCAGCAGATGGTGGAGGCGGCTGGGAGCCATCAGCTGGGAGCCGTCAGCCATCAGCTTACGGCTCCCAGCCTTTCCCTCACCGCGACCCTCTCCCAAAGGGAGGGGAGGGAGTTCGAGTCGCCTCTCCCTCTGGGAGAGGCCCCCCGAAGGGCGGGTGAGGGCAGCCCCCAGCACTCAGCACTCAGCACTCAGCAAATCGCACCGGATCCCAGACCTCAGAACCTAGAACCCAGAACCCAGACCTCAGAACTGGGCACCCTCCTGCGACTGCTGGGGCTGATGCGCCCCCTCTGGGGCTGGATGGTCCTCTCCGTCCTGCTCGGCTTCTGCACCGTCGCCGGCGGGGTGGGGCTCATGGCCACGGCGGCCCTCCTGATCGCCTCCGCCGCCCTCCACCCCTCCGTGGCCGACCTCGCCGTCCCCATCGTCGGGGTCCGCTTCTTCGGCCTCTCCCGAGGGGTCTTCCGGTACCTGGAGCGGTACTGCTCCCACTACGCCACATTCAGCCTGCTAGCCCGTTTGAGGGTGGGCTTCTACCAGGCGCTGGAACCGCTGGCCCCGCTGGGTCTGGTTGGGCAACGGGGCGGAGACCTTCTGGCGAGGGTGGTGACAGACGTGGAGACGCTGCAGAACTTATTCCTCCGGGTTGTAGCACCCCCAGCCGTGGCCCTCCTGGTCACAATCGCCATGGCGCTCTTCCTGGGCGCCTTCGGGCCCGAACTCGCCACCCCGCTGGTCGCCTTCGTGCTGCTAGCGGGGCTGGGGGTGCCGTTGCTATCCGGCCGGATGGCCGTGGGGCTGGGCAGGGCCACAACTAAGCTGGGGTCCGATCTGAGCGTCCAGCTGCTGGACGGCATCCAGGGGATGGCGGACCTGATCGCCTTCGGCCAGGAGCGCCGCCGTATGGAGATGGTGGCATCGACCAATCGGCGGTTGGCAGCCGTGCAGCGTCGGATGGCCGCAATCACCGGGCTGCAGAGCGGCCTCACGGCGCTGCTGAGCGGCCTGGGAATGTGGGCCGTGCTGACAATGGGGATCGAGCTTATCGGTTCCGGCCGGCTGGAATGGATCTACCTGCCGGTGGTGACGCTGGCAGCGCTGGCATCCTTCGAGGCGGTTGCCCCCCTCGCCCAAGCCGCCCAGCAGCTGGAGGGGAGTCTGGAGGCCGGGCGCCGTCTCTTCGAGCTCATGAGGCAAGGAGAGACGCCATCTCAAGAGCATGGAGAAACGCCACCACAAAGACACGAAGGCACAAGAACCATGGATGAACCCCTTGTGTCTTCGTGTCTTTGTGGTTCGGACGCTGATGGTTCAGAGCTAAAACAGGGTGGGTGCTCGCTGTCGGTGAGCGGTCTCAGTTTCCGTTATGGCCCGGAGGAGCCGCCGGCGCTGGACGGGATCAGCTTCGATCTGCGACAGGGACGAAGCCTGGCCATCGTCGGCCCTAGCGGGGCCGGCAAGTCCACCTTGCTCCGAATGCTGCTCCGCTTATGTGACTATCAAGACGGCTGCATCAGGCTGAGCGGCACGGAGCTTCGCGACATCCCCCCGGACAAGGTGCGCCGGCTGATGGCAGTTGTCCCGCAGCACACCCACCTCTTCAACGTCACGCTTCGGGAGAACCTAACCCTCGCGCGGCCGGATGCGACTGAGGAACAGATAGAGGATGCGGCCAGTCGGTCGCAGCTCCACAACTTTGCCCTGGGCCTCCCGCGGGGCTACGACACCCCGGTGGGGGAGCAGGGGCTGTGGCTCAGCGCCGGAGAGCGGCAGAGGGTCGCCATCGCCAGGGCCCTGTTGAAGGATGCGCCAATCCTGATCCTGGATGAGCCCGCCGCGGGCCTGGACAGCCTGACAGAAATGGAACTGATGCACTCCCTCCGCCAGCTTATGGTGGGACGCACCACCCTGCTGGTGACCCACCGGTTGGTGGGGCTGGAGGCGATGGATGAGATCCTGGTGCTCAGGGGTGGAAGGGAGGTGGAGCGGGGATCCCACGACACCCTTCTTCGGCAAGGCGGGCTCTATCGCCGGAGTTGGGATCTCCAGCGTGAACTGCTACGGCAGGAATAGCGCTGTTGTCGTGGCGTCAAGGCTCGCTACACCAGCGAGCCGTTATGCCACACGCGGTCTGGCCTGTGGTAGAGTACGCAACGAGCTAAAGTGATGCCGCCGGGATCCCGGATCAAGGTGGACCACGGCATGCTTCTTGCTTTCGTGGACGCGGCCAACCCTCCACGTCGCTGTCAGTTACCCCCAGTTCTCCCGACTCCTGGATGGATAAAGGCACGAGGTAGTGCAGTGGATTACGTCCGCCTGACAAAGCCCCGCAGCGTGGGGCTGCTACTTCTCACCGCTCTGGCCGGCATGGTCGCGGTTGGTCAAGGCTTTCCCTCGCTCACCCTCGTGGCGGCGACCCTGCTGGGTGGCGCCCTGGCTGCTGGTGGCGCCAACGCCCTCAACTGCTACCTGGACCGTGACCTGGACCGAATGATGCGTCGGACCGCTCTCCGACCGTTGGCGGCGGGCCGATTAGATCCACGCCGAGCCGCGGCCTTTGGTCTGCTTCTTTGCCTGCTGTCCTTCATCCTTCTGGCCGCCACGGTCAACCTGCTCAGCGCTCTATTGGCGGCCGCCGGGGCCTTTTACTACGTGGTCATCTACACCATCTGGCTGAAGCGCGAGTCGCCATGGAACGTGGTAATCGGCGGTGGCGCGGGGGTTATGCCGCTGCTGGTCGGATCCGCGGCCGTGACCGGGCAGCTGTCCTCCTCGGCCCTGGCCATGGGCGCGGTGATCCTCTTCTGGACTCCGCCACACTTCTGGTCACTGGCTCTGCTGCGGCAGGTGGAGTATGCTGAAGCGGGCATCCCCGTGATGCCCGTGGTCCTGGGCAGCCTGGAAACCCGCCGGCAGATCGTGCTGTACAGCCTGGTTCTGGTCGCGCTCTCCATTATGCTTCCCCTGGTGGGCTTCGCTGGGGCCGGATTTCTGGCCGTGGCCGCCGTCCTGGGGGTGCTTATGCTGTTCCTGGCGGTACAATTGCTGCGGCAAGGCTCCGCGCGAGCCGCCGGACGGCTATATCGCTATTCCATCCTTTATCTTGCGCTGCTTTTCAGCACGCTGATCATTGATCGCGCGGGCGGCTGGTCTCTCCTGGCAGGGATCTTCTAGCCGGCCCAGCGTGGAGGTTGAGACAATGAGACCGGGTCGCCGCGCCCATTTCAAAGCCGTTGCATCCATCGCCCTAGCCGCGCTAGGTGTGGTGGCACTGTCCGGCTGCGAGGCATTCCCGGTCGCCATCTTCAGACCGGAGTCGCCTGGCGCCACCGCCATCAACGATCTCTCCCTGATCCTGCTGGCCATCGCGGCGGTGGTACTTGTGGGGGTGGAGGCCACCCTCCTCCTCGCCATCGTCAAGTTCCGCAACCGGCCGGAGGAAAGCGCGGTGCAGACTTACGGCAACGTCCGGCTGGAGACTAGTTGGACGGTCGCCACCTCCCTGGTGATCGTGGTGGTGCTGGTGTTGACGGTGAAAACCATGGTAGAGGCCACCTCAATCCAGGCAATTGTGCTACCCTCCGCCTCGGCTTGGCCCGGTGATACGCTGAACGTTCGGGTGGTTGGGCACCAGTGGTGGTGGAGCTTCGAGTACCCCCAGGGCAACGTTGTGACAGCCAACGAGATGCACATCCCTACAGACAGGCCTATCAAGGTTCAACTGGAATCGGCAGACGTGATCCACAGCTTTTGGGTACCCAGGCTGGCAGGGAAGACCGACGTGATCCCGGGCCAGATCAACTTTGGCACCTTCCTGGCCACAACCCCGGGTGTCTACGCTGGTGAATGCGCTGAGTTCTGCGGCATTGAGCACGCCCATATGGGATTCAGGGTGATTGCCGAGCCGATATCGGACTTCTCCGAATGGATGAAGCAGCAGCTGTCCCCGGCCGCGGAGCCGGCCACGGCTGCCCAGAGACAGGGCCGGGAGGAATTCCAGCGCAACTGCGCGGGGTGCCACACCGTCAACGGCACCGAGGCCAGCGGAAAGGCCGGCCCCAACCTGACTCACTTTGCCAGCCGCCAGGCGCTGGGAGCCAATCTCATGGAGAACAACCCTGCCAACCTGGCTCGGTGGATTCAGAACCCCCAGGCGTCCAAGCCGGGCAACCTGATGCCCAATCTGGGGATGAGCCCGGCGATGGTGGAGCAGGTGGTCTCCTACGTGAGTATCCTGAAGTAACATCACGGCCCGTCCGTGCCAAAACACGGCACGTCGGGGACGAGCCCCGACACCACGGAGTCATCCTGCGGGAGGATCTGAATGGCGAGCAGCGCGGATAGCTTGGGAGGCCACACCGGGGACGATACCGGCCTCTGGAGCTGGGTCACCACGACAAACCACAAGCGGATCGGCGTCCTTTACTTGACCACCAGCTTCGTCTTCTTCCTGGCCGCCGCGTCGATGGCGATGCTGATGCGAACCCAGCTCATAAGGCCGAACAACGACTTCCTGTCGCCAGACGCCTACAACCAGATCTTCACCATGCACGGCACAACCATGGTGTTCCTCTTCGGAATGCCGGTGCTGGCGGGTTTTGGCAACTACGTGGTGCCGCTGATGATCGGGACCCGAGATATGGTGTTCCCCAGGCTGAACGCCTTCAGCTACTGGACCTACCTGGCCGGCGCCATCCTTCTGTACAGCAGTTTCCTTTTCGGCGGCGCCCCCAACGCGGGTTGGTTCAGCTACGCCCCGCTGACGGAGATCACCTACGCCCAAACCGCCGGTATGGACTACTGGAGCATCTCTATGGTCATCCTCGGTATCGCGTCCATCGCCGGCGCCGTGAACCTTTTGGTCACCATCCTGGTATTGCGTGCCCCGGGGATGGGGTTCAACCGCATGCCCCTCTTCGTCTGGGCCACGCTGGTGAACCAGTTCATGATCCTGGTGGCGATGCCCAGCCTCACCGCCGCGGCCATCATGCTCTTTCTCGATCGCCACTATGCCACCAGCTTCTTCAATCCGGCCACCGGCGGCGATCCGCTTCTGTGGCAGCACCTCTTCTGGTTCTTCGGACACCCGGAGGTGTACATCCTGATCCTGCCCGTATTCGGCATAATTTCCGAGGTGATCCCGGTATTCGCCCGCAAGCCGATCTTCGGCTACTCCTTTATCGCCTACTCCTCCGTCGCGATAGGCGTGCTCAGCTTTACCGTGTGGGCACACCACATGTTCGCCGTGGGTTTGGGGCTGGCGGCCGATGCTGCCTTCGCCTTCACCAGCTTCACCATCGCCGTGCCCACCTCCGTGAAGATCTTCAACTGGCTGGCCACGCTGTGGGGTGGATCGCTGCGATTTCGCACCCCAATGCTGTTCGCCCTCGGCTTCATCGGCCTCTTCGTCATCGGGGGACTCAGCGGCATGGCCGTGGCCGTGGTTCCCTTCGACTGGCAGGTGACGGACAGCTACTTCATTGTGGGCCACCTTCATTCGGTGCTGTTCGGTGGGACGGCCTTCGGGGTCTTCGCCGGCACCTACTACTGGTTCCCCAAGATAACCGGACGGATGATGGACGAACGGCTCGGCGCGGTGAGCTTCTGGCTCCTGGTCGTCGGGTTCCTCTTCACCTTCCAGTCATTCCACATCCTGGGCCTGCTGGGGATGCCTCGCAGAATCTACACCTTTGCGGCGAACATGGGCTGGAACGAGCTTAACCTGATCGGTACCCTGGGCGCCTACGTGATCGCCGTGGCGACTGTTGTGTTCCTCTGGAACCTGGTGATCAGCTTGCGCAGCGGCAGAGTGGCGGGTCCGGACCCGTGGGACGCGTGGACGCTGGAGTGGGCCACCTCTTCGCCGCCGCCAAAGCACAACTTCGACCGTCTGCCGGAGGTGCGCAGCCGCAGGCCGCTGTGGGACGAAAAGAACCCGGACCGGGCGGACTATTTGACGAGACACTGATTGGCTGACGGCTGACAGCTTCTCTGGAGGTTGGACCTGGTGGAAGGCATCAAAGCTGAGGGACCCGCAAGCGAGGAAACGACCCTCGACAGGGCGGAGCATAGGGAGGCCGAGCATCACGCTGCCTCGGACCACAGCCCCTGGCCGTTCCTGCTGGCCGTGGGGATCCTGGTCATTGGGGTGGGTTTGCTGCATCAGATAGCCATCGTAGCGTTGGGCGTGGCCCTCTGCCTTGCGGCCGTGATCGGCTGGCTCTGGCAGCCATGGGTTTCATAACGTGGGGAAGGCCGCAAAATGATTGCTAGAACGATGGGCAGGCCCGAGCGGCCCTTCACAGCGCGACTCAACCCCACTATCATTGGTCTGTGGGTCTTCATAGCTACCGAGGCGCTCTTCTTCGGGATGCTGATGGGATCCTACTTCTACCTGCGCGTTCGGCTGGGCAGCTGGCCCCCACCCGGCTCACCGCCGAGGGACCTCTTTGTCCCCCTGCTGAACACGGTAGTGCTGCTTTCCAGCGGGCTGGTCATGCACGGGGCGCACAGCAGCATGCGCAAAGGGGATACGGCGGTGCTAAGGGGCGGGATCGTGGCGACCATGGTGCTGGGTGCGGCATTCCTGGGAGGGCAGGCGTACGAGTACACCCACGCCGGCTTCGGCCTCAGCAGCGGATTGCTCGGATCTGCCTTCTTCACCCTGACCGGCTTCCACGGGGCCCACGTCTTTGTTGGACTGATCTTCCTGGCGCTGATCCTGTGGCGGGCAGGCAGGGGGGTGTACACGGCGGAGCATCACATCGGGGTGGAGGCCGGCGCGCTCTACTGGCACTTTGTGGATGCGGTGTGGGTGGTGCTGCTCACCATCCTGTACCTGATATAGCGGTCGAGAGTACTGGAGCGGGGTCCATTGCCCCGGTCGGCAGTGTGACGGACGGCTCTATATAGACACTAGGAGGGAAGGACCTTGGAGAAGAAACTGGCGCTACTGACTTTGGCGA
>Ga0209744_1000557_pt1 | contig 12721 bp, 13 predicted proteins | sample BarGraNGADG00311_2_FD_184494 | JGI IMG/M metagenome (GOLD analysis project Ga0209744, IMG submission 184494) | Arctic peat soil microbial communities from Barrow, Alaska - Barrow Graham LP Ref core NGADG0004-311 (SPAdes) (version 2) | ecosystem: Environmental > Terrestrial > Soil > Wetlands >... | reverse complement strand
AAAACAGCAGGATGCATCCGACCCCGAGCACGAACTCGGGCACCGAGGCCAAGGCTAGTGTCGTGACGCTTACGCTCATGTCTAACCAGCCGTCGCGCCAGCGAGCACTGAGCGCACCTACCAGAATCGAGAGAGGAACGCCGATCACTGCAGCCATGAGCACCAGCCCGAGCGAGTTCTTCACCCTGTCCCTAATAATGGACGCCACGGCAACGCGGTGCAGTGACAGGGACATGCCGAGATCGCCCTTGACTAAGCCGGTTGCCCAGGTCCAATACTGGTCCACGATCGGGCGATCAAGGTTGAGTTGTGCCCGCAGGGTTGCAACTCGTTCGGGAGTCGCGTTCTGCCCCAAGATGACCCTTGCTGCGTCGCCGGGAAGCACCTGCGTGGCCCCAAATACCACGACTGAAACCAGCCACAGGGTGATGATCCCAAGCGCCATCCGGCGCAGAACGGTCCTAAGTACAGCCATGGCTCAGCTTCTTCAGGCCTGCCCCCTTGACTGCCAGCTAACAGTCCGTCCGCAGCCGCACGGATTCGCATCCTTGATCTCTGGGCATGTCACGCACTACACGGACTATTATGCGAAGCTCAGGAGATTGAACCGGAAGTTGTTAAGGGGCCTGCCCAGCTTGTCCCGATTCAGGCCCACGACCTTCGTGGAGTAGCCGTCGAGCGCATCCTTGAACCCGTACACGATGTGCGGACCGATGTTGTATTCAATCGTCATCGCTTCGCCCGTCAGCTCATTCCGCTTCGCTTCGTCGATCGTTTGTATGGCTTCCGCCACCAGTTTGTCCCATTCGGGGACCACCCAGTGGCAGATGTTCCTCGGGCCGGCCGCCGTACCAATCGAAAGCGCTGTCTGGTCGAGATAGGGGCGCGGGCTCCAGTACTCGTTGTCAAACGGCACCTTCATGTCGCTCGGTTCGTACTGGTCCCAGAATGTCCCCCCATCGACCGAGTGGATGCGCAGCGTGACGCCTGCCTTGGCTGCCTGCTGAGTGAACACCTGAGCGGCTTCCACAAGGCCTTCGTCCATTGGGGAACAGACGAAATCCATCTTCAGCCCTTCCTGGCCAGCCGCCTTGAGAAGTGACTTGGCCTTCTCGATGTCCTGCTGACGCTGCGGCAGATCCTTTGGATAGCCGGGCTCGTACGGGGCATTCACGTCGTTGGCGATTCTGCCGTAGCCGTTGAGGGCGAGCCGCACAAGCTCCTCGCGGTCGGCTATGAGGCGGAAGGCCTGACGCACACGAACGTCGTCAAAAGGCGCCTTGCTGCACAACATGTTCATTGGATCCCAGCAGCCGCACTGGGTATCAAGCACCGCGAAGCCGCTCGTGCCGCCAACGGTCTTTACCACGCCCCGCGGCAACTGGGCAACCATGTCGACGGTGCCGCTCAGCAAGGCATTGGTCCTTGCCGTGTTATCACTAAGCATGGTGATTTCGAACTGATCGACATACGGACCCTCGCCCCAGTAGTCGTGATTGGCCACGAAGGTGGAGGTTTCACCGGGAACGAAACTGCTGTACTTGAAGGGGCCTGTACCTACCGGGTGGTTCGGGTCGTAGCCCACCGGAACAATCTTGAGGCGCGCGTCAGCCATCTGATGCGTGAAGATCGCATTCGGCTTCTTGAGGGGCACCTCTACGGTCAGGTTGTCCACCTTCTTCAGGCGATTCACATCCATCTGTGATAGGGTTAAGACCTGAAGAACTAAGTCCGCGTGCGTCTTGGGATTGAAGACCCTCTGGAAGCTGAAGATGACATCGTCGGCACTCAGTGTGCGCCCGTTGTGGAAAACCACGTCGGGTCTCAGTTTGATTGTCCACACGGAGCCCGCTGCGTCTTTAGGCGTGATCTCCGTGGCCAGCACGGGTGCCGGCAGCGCAGTTACCGGGTCCCACTGATACGGCGATTCGTACAGGCCCATGCATAGGGCCTGATCGTCGTAACCTGCAATCAAGTGCGCGTCCAGCGTTTCCCTTGTCGAGCCGGGCATCGCGATGCGCAGATTGCCGCCCTTCTTTCGAGTGCGCCCAGCCGTCGGAGAAGCGGCCGGGCTGGCGCTCGAGCCACTACCGCCGCACGCCGCCAACGGCTCGCCAACGGCCACGACAGCTCCCAGGACAGCGGCTCCCCGAAGCAGCTCGCGCCTGGTCATCCCAGACCGAGCAGGCTCCGAGCCGCGATGCGCCCTATCCTCAGTACTCATCCTCAAACCCCCTTGCTCGTGCGGGTCGTTGCCCCTTGATGAGCGTGAGCAAGCCCACCACATTGTGACGCCGCGCAGGGAAACGGCAACCTCGCACGGCCTCTGAGATCATCTGACAATGCCGTTCGTGCATCAGCCCCAAGTTTGCCGGGGCGTCTGTCCGCCCGGCATGCCCGTCGCCTTGAATGATGCTTTGCACGTCTGATGCCAAGGCGCACTATACTCGTGAGATATTATGAAATTTCGCCCCCCCCCGATCCCAGTGTGTGCGTGCACATCATGTGATATGTTCCACGGTGTACATGTACCGCCGCGCATTCGTACGTGGCCTCACCTAAGAGGTCCGACTTCACTGCCGCACGTCCGGCGCCCGGGTCAACTCCCGCTTTGTCGTGTAAGTCCGTATATTCATCCTAGTGCACTGGAAGGCGGCGATGAATCAAGAAGACGCGGAACCTCTAACTGTGCAAGCGCTCATTGACGCCTTCCAACCGCGTGTTGTAACCGTGGCTGGTTTCCGCGGACTCTCCCGCGTTGTTGAGGGAGTCTCTGTCGGAGAAGCGGACGACTCGGTCAACTGGATGGCGCAACGCAGCCTGGTTCTGTCGTCTGGAATCATGCTGCAGAACAACCCCGAGGGCGGCGCGGGGCTGATCAAGCAACTCAGCGACGCCGGCATGAGCGCCATCGGATTCGCAATAGCCCCGCATTGGACCGAAGTGCCGGCGAGCATGATCGCTGCCGGAGACAAGCTGTCATTCCCCGTGCTTCGCATAAGCGGCATCCCGTTCCACGAGATCATGAGTCACGTGTTCGGCGCTCTCTCGTCGACACGCGTTGCCATGCTTCAACGCACCGCAGCAGTGCAACGGGCCCTCGCTGAGCTTCTAGCCAAGGGGCGCGGGCCTGACGATCTCGTCGGCGAGTTGTCCGATTTCCTGCACGCCGATGTGTTTCTGTTCGACTGGCACGGAGGGGTGAGTGCTCACGCTTCCTTGTCAACGACTAACCTGACGCCTGACGTCTACGCCAGGCTCTGGAGCCTCTACCAGTCCACGCGCGGCGCGTCCGCCCAGTTCCCTGCACCTGCACCGCAGTTCGGTGACTGCGAAGTGCACTTCCGAGAAGTACGCGTGGGCGAAGGCCTCGAGCAGGTGCTGATGCTCGTCCTGCCCGTGGGAAAGACCCTCGACCTCTTTGCCGAGCGAACACTGTCTTTCGCAAGCGTGCTTCTCGCCAGCGTGGCGCTCGCCAATCGGAACGCACAAGGAGAGGAGCGCCGCGCCCGTGAGGCACTCCTCACCGAGCTCATACACGGACACGGGCAACCGGTGGAGCAATCGGAACGGCTGGCTCGTTACAGCGTTGTGAGCACGGACCCGTGGCGGCTGCTCGGGCTCGCGGTTGACCTCCACGAACCGCATCACGAGCGGCGACAGTCCAAGGCCGAGGACCTCTTTATGAGGCAGGGGCCAGAGGCAGTCAATTGCTATCTCGAATCCGTTGGTGCCCACTTCATCACGGCCCCGCAAGGGGACTGCCTGGTCATCATGCTGAGTCTGGTCTCACATAATCAGTTGCTTGACGTGCGGCAATTCGCAGGAGACCTAGTGGCACACGTCTCACGAGCCCTTCGTCTTCGCAGTCTCCGCGCGGGTCTTTCTGAGCCTTTCACCCACGCGGCAGATGTGCCAAAGGCGTGCACACATGCCTACCAGGCGCTGATGAGCACCTCGGCTGGAATCCCTGGGCCCTCATCCGTCGTGCTCTATGAGGACCTCGGGGCTCACTTCGCGGCTCTGAACGCGCTGCCCGAGGAATACCTGCAGCGTCTTCGGGCGCGAGTGGTTGCGCCACTCCTTGAGTTCGACCACTCCCGACGCACCCATTTGTATGACACGCTGCGCAGCTACCTCGCCCACAACCGGTCTCTTGCCGACACGGCGAAGGCCCTCTACCTGCACCGCAATACGGTCTCACAGCGCCTGGCGACCATTCAGACGATCCTCGAGGTCGACTTGAGGAGCATGAGCGGCCTGATTGAAGTCTATTTGGCGGTACGGGCGACCGACCTTCTGGCACTGCGGGAGCAGTTGACGAGGTAGGCGCACCCCGACAGGCGGTGCATTTGCACCGCGAAGATGGCGTGCAACGTGCACGGCCACACTTCACTCCACATCCTGCCGCTTGTATCCTAAAACTGAGTTCGCTTCGGTTCTTGGCATGACATCGCTCGCCCGAAGCGCAATCCCAATGTGGCACCTTGCGAGGGGTCGACGTGGACGACCACGGGCGCCCGAATGGACCGAGCGGAGGCGGCATGCTCTTGTACCCAGACTTACGACGCGTGGGAGTGCTCCCGGAGAGCTGGCTGGGCAACAGGGCAGCTGCCCTGGCCCTGACTTTCGATGTCGATGCAGAATCCAACCTGCTCTCCCGCAGTGACCACTACCTCGAGCACCTTGCCGCCGTATCCCATCAGCAGTACGGACCCCGTGTCGGGGTTCCTCGCCTGATAGCCATGCTCGCTCAGCACAAGGCCCCCGCCACGTTCTATGTGCCGGGCATCATCGCTGAGCGTTGGCCGGAAACTGTGGAAAGCATCCTCGAGGCGGGTCATGAGGTGGCTCTTCATGGCTACAAGCATCTGCCGCCGGTCAAGGGCGAACCGAAGAGTCAGCGTGAGGAGATTGAACGTGGCCTCGCGGCCCTCAGCCGTTTCGGGGTGACCCCCAAAGGCTATCGCTCGCCCGGCGGGGGGCCGACCATTCTCACCCTCCAGCTCCTACTCGAGTACGGCTTGGTCTACGACTCCTCGCTGGCGGATGACGATCGCCCTTACGTACTGGAGACCCAGTGGGGCAGGCTCGCTGAGCTACCGGTGCATGCATCGTTGGACGACTGGTCGCACTACATTTACATGCTGGACCCGTCGTTTGGCGACCACATAGCGTCCCCGCGCCAAGTTGCGGAAATCTGGTCGGACGAGCTCGAAGCTATGCGCACCACTCACTCGCTGCTGACGCTGGTCTGCCACCCGCTGGTGAGCGGCCGGCCCTCTAGGGTGCGAGCCGTCGAGCAGCTCATTGAGTTCGCAGAGAACTGCGGCGACGTGGCCTTCGGCCGATGCGACGCGCTGGCGACGACGGTCCTTGCTGCCGAGCCACACCCGTACACGTCGGCGTGATTCGACCCGTTGTGGCCACGCGGGAAAGGAGCTGACGTGAGACTGCTTTATCTCATGGTAGATCGTACGGAAGCGAGCGAAGAGGAGTTGGAGCGCAAGGCTCGCGACGGTCAAGCGGCCATGCCGTCAGGCACTACCTTCTGCCCGCGGCCGATTCCCTTCGGCCCACGTTACTACCATGAGTCTGCCGTAGGCCTCGCCCTTTGCGTGCCGGGCATCCTGGCGGCTCTACGCCGGTGGCAGGACGACTTCGACGCCGTGCTGGTCGGCTGCTTCGGTGACCCCGGCGTGCGGGCTGCGCGAACCGTCGCAAAGATACCAGTCATTGGTGCGGGGCAGGCCTCGATGTGCTTGGTACAGACTGTGGCCGATCGCTTCGGAATCGTAGAGATCCTGCCGAGCGCCGTTCCAGATCTCGAGCACCTGACGGCTGGACTCCGACTGCGCCACAAGTGCGTCGGGGTCGAAAGCATCGGCCTGCCAGCGAGCGAAGTCCACAGCGACCCAGAAGCCGCCATGGAACGGACTGAGTTGGCCGGACGTCTGTTGGTGCAAGTGGGTGCTCAAGCCATCGTGCTGGGCTGCCTAAGCTTCGGGTTTCACCCCTTTGCGCCGGAGTTACGCCAACGCCTCGGTGTTCCCGTGGTCGATCCCCTCAAGGCCGGCATCATGGTTGCTCACGCTCAGGTGCTGATGGGACTCCATCCCAGCCCGCTGGCCCACCCTGCCAACGACCAGCCAGACGAGCTTGACTGGTATCTGGACCGGCTGGCTGAACTTACCCCTAGGGAGGAAATGAGCAATGACTGACCTCAAGAGCACGCTGCTCGAGTGGATTGACAATGACGCCGAGGAACTCGTCGATTTTTTCAGCCGCTTCGTGCAAGCGAAAAGCCCCAACCCGCCTGGTGACACGACGGAGGCAGTCGCATTCATCTGTGAGTTCCTCGAGAAGCGAGGGCTGCCCTACGGACTTGTCGCACCTCAACCGACCATGCCGAACGTCGTGGGCAGCTTCGAATGCGGCTCCCCGGGCAGGCACCTCGTGTTCAACGGGCACATCGATGTCTATCCAGTTGGCGACGAAGCTTGGACCTACGGCCCGTGGAGTGGCGAGATCGTGAACGGCCGGGTGTACGGTCGAGGCGCGTGTGACATGAAGGCGGGCACGTCTGCGTCTATCTTCGCCTATGCTTACCTCTACCGAATCCGTGAGCATCTCAAAGGTCGTCTGACGCTGACCGCCGTGTCGGACGAAGAGACGGGTGGTCCGTGGGGCACGAACTACTTGATGAAGCACACTGCCGAAGTTCGCGGCGATTGCCTTCTCAACGGTGAGCCCAGCAGTCCATCCGCGATACGGTTCGGTGAGAAGGGAAGCCTGTGGCTCACTTTCACCGTCTCCACGCCCGGCGCTCATGGTGCCTACACCCACATGAGTCCGAGCGCCACCAAGATCGCCGCCAAGCTCATCCTGGACCTTGAGGCGGTCACCTCCATTGAGCCCTCCCCGCCGGCCGATGTCGCCCGAGTGATTGCCGAGATCGAGGAGGCGACTGAGAAAGCTCAAGGGCCTGGCGCGTACAAGACCGTCAAGGCGGTAACGCTCAACATCGGGGTCATTCACGGTGGACTCAAGGTCAACATGACTCCTGGCCAGTGCCTTTTTGAGGCTGACTTCCGGTTGCCGGTGGGCGTGACCAAGGACCAGATCATGGAACGCGTCGAGGAAATCCTCAGGCGTTACCCAGATGTGTCCGTGAAGGAGATGCGCCACCACGAACCCACGGTGTGTGACCCCTGTGGAGAGATGGTGCGCATAATCCAAAGGAACGTGCGCGAACTCAAGGGGTTCGAGCCGACACCTATCCTCAGCATCGGCGGGACCGACACGCGTCTATGGCGCTCCGAGGGCATCCCCGGCTACGTCTACGGTGTGTCGCCCACTAACATGGCATCTGCCGACGAGTACGTCGAGATAGACGAGTTCCTTCATGTGGTTCGTACGCATGTCCTCTCGTCATACGACTACCTAACGAACAGTTGAGTCCCAGCTGCAACGGTACTTGCGACGCCGTCACCGAACCCAGCATGTCTGAGCGAGTCTTCCGTGACCATATCCGTCCAGCACTGAGCGGCTCAATTGAGATCCTGGTGCCGGAACTGCGCAAGGACGTGCCGCGAAGCATACGAGCCATCGAGCGAGTCGCAGGGCCGCTGATTGCTGCCGGGAAGACCGCCATCGTCCTGAACCGCATGGGGCTCTTGGGCATGGGTCCGCAGATGGCGCGTCGACTTGGCGTTCATGTTGTGGATCCGGTGGTCGCCGCACTTGGTGTGGCGCTGGCACTGACCGTCGATTCCGCTGCCCACGACGGGCCCGCTCCCTGTTCATCGTGCACTTGAGAAGGCTTGCCGTGCCAGCACTCGCCCCCCACGTCGAGCGGATGCCGCGGTCGGGCATTCGCGAGGTCATGGACCTCGTCTGGACGGTCGACGCACCGGTCATCGGCCTGCACGTGGGTGAGCCGAATTTCGAGACACCTGAACACATCCGACAGGCTGCCTGTGATGCTCTGACGCGGGGAGAGACGCGCTACACGCCAAACCGAGGCATTACGCGTCTGCGCGAGGTCCTCGCGACGAAGGTTCAGCATCACAACGGTTTCACGGTCAAACCTTCACAGGTCATCGTCACTGCTGGCGGCATGCAGGCAGTGTACCTAGCACTCACCGCTACGCTCACAGCGGGAGACGAGGTGCTTATTCCCGATCCGGGGTGGCCGAACTTCGCCATGGCTGTGCAGCTTCTGCAGGCACGCGTCGTACGCTACAGACTGCGCCCGGAGAACGGGTTTCTGCCCGAGACCGACCATCTGCGCTCGCTCATCACGGCGCGAACGCGGGCCTTGATCGTCAACTCGCCCTCGAACCCACTCGGCTCCGTCATCGAGGCAGAACGAGCGGAGAGCCTTTGTCGATTCGCCGACGAGCACGACCTCTGGATCATCTCCGATGAGTGCTACGACGCGCTGTCCTTCGAGCGAGAGCACGTCAGCCTGGCCGCACATGACCGCGAAGACCGAGTCCTGAGCTGCTACAGCTTCTCTAAGACCTATGCGATGACCGGCTTGCGGGTGGGCTATCTGGTGGTTCCTGAGCGGTTCGACGATGCGATAGCCAAGCTCCAGGAGCCGCTGATCTCGTGCGTCAGTGCTCCAACGCAGCGAGCTGCGCTTGCTGCGTTGGAGGGCCCGCAGGAATGCGTCAATGAGATGCGATCCACCTATCGGGCCCGCCGCGATGCCGCTGCAAGCCTGCTCGACAGCATCGCCTGTGGATACCTGCTTCCACAAGGCGCGTTCTACCTGTGGGTCGACGTTCACGACCGCTGCGGCGGCGATGTCGGGGCATGGGCCCAACAGATGCTGCTCCAGCGACACGTCGCCGTCGCGCCCGGAACCGCCTTTGGCGAAGCCGGCCAAGGCTGGATACGCATTTCACTGGCCACGGCGACTGATCAATTGCTCGAGGGCCTCGATCGCCTACTTGGTGCATAGCGGGCCCACGTGATCAGGAGCGCGGATGGCATGGCCACGCTGACGGCGCAGTACAACCTGGAGTTGACTCGGTTTCGTGGACACCCAACGAGTGGGGGCGCTTGTCCCCAAGAAGGGAGGAGCGGCCATAGAGCCGCCGATCCGTGTCGCTGCAGCCATCATCGGGGTCGGAGGCCGGCCGGTGGGAGCCATCAGCGTCTGCGGTCCCCACTTTCGCGTCCATGATCACCTCGGCCAATTCAGAGAACAGGTCCGCGCCACCGCCACCCAGATCGCCTGGGAGCTCGGAGCCGACACGCTTGGCGCCGGCCGTCCCTTCACGAACGGGGCGCACGGCCCCCGGCCGGGTGCCGGCGGCAACGGCACCGTCGCAGATCGCCGACGCCCCGGATGGCAACGGCGTCGCGGATGGGCGCGCTAGGCACCCGCTCGGGGTGGGCCGGTGAGCGCCCCGGAGGACGGCAACCTCGGTCTGGGTTCTGCGCCCGCGGTGGGCAGGCGGAAGCGCGTCGACACGGCCCCGGGGCACGTGCCCGCTGGCGCTGCCGAACGCCGGCTCGCCGGCGTCTTCGCTCCGATCTGCACCCCCTTCACGCAGAACGAGGACGTCGACTACGGCGCGCTCCGCGAGAACCTTGCGCAGTACGCCGGCAGCGGTACCCTGGGCTACCTGACGCTCGGGTCGAACGGCGAGAACCGCAGTCTGTTCGAGGACGAGCGGCTGGACGTCCTCGACCAGGTTGTGCGCAACAGGGGCGCCGGGCAGGTCGTCATCGCCGGCGCGGCGTATGACGCGCAGCGGGAGGCCGAGCGTTTCCTGGCCGCCGCCGCTGATCTGGGCGCCGACTTCGCGCTGGTGTTGTCTCCGGGCTACTTCCGCAAGCAGATGACCGACGAGGTCCTCTTCCGGTACTTTTGCAGCCTCGCGGACACGGCCCGCATTCCGCTGCTCCTCTACAACGCGCCGGGGTTCTGCGGCGTGACCCTGAGCCCAGCCATGATCGGCCGGCTCTCAACGCACCCCAACATCGTGGGCATGAAAGACAGCGCCGCGAGCGGCATCGAGCACTTCCTGCCCTTCCAGGGTCCCTCGTTCCAGGTGCTCGCCGGGTCGGCCAACTTCCTGTACCCGGCCATGCTGGGAGGCGCGCCGGGCGGCACGGTGTCGCTCGCCAACTCGTTCCCGCGCGTGGCGCTCAGGCTGTTCGAGCTCGGTCGGAGCCGGGACGAGTCGGAAGGCCCAGCGTACCAAGACTGGGTCAGCCGTGTGAACCACGCCATCTCCGGAACATACGGGGTCCCTGGCGTGAAGGCGGCCATGGACCTGGCCGGCTTCCGGGGCGGCATCCCGCGCCGGCCGCTGCTTCCGCTCGAGCCGTCGCAGATCGCCAGGCTGCGGGAGTTCCTGCTGGGGGAGGGGCTGCTGTCGTGAGCCGCGACATACTGGCCGTCGACTTCGGGACGAGCGCCTTCAAGCTGGCGGTCTTCAGCCCTGAACTCGAGAAGCGCTGCGAGGCGCAGCGCGCCTACGACGTGCATATCTACGACCACGGCAAGGCGGATGTCGAGCCCGAGACGTGGTGGCAGGCGCTCCGCGAATGCTGCGCCGAGGTGCGCGACACCCTGGAGCGCGTGGGCGTGATCTCGCTTTCGGTCACGACCCCGGCCCTGACACCGATGACCGCCGACGGAACCGCGCTGGCCCCCGCCATCCTATTCCTCGATGGACGATCACACGAGCAGTCGGCCGCGATCCGCCGAATCGTGGGCGAGGAACGGTTTCTGCGCGAGACGTGCAACCTGCCCGTGTCAGGCGGCTCGTCCCTGTCGAGCATCCTGTGGTTCGCCGATCACCGTCCCGATGTCTGGAAGCGGGCGGCGAAGTTCGGCCACTGCAATACCTACGTGGTCAAGCGGATGACTGGTCGCTGGGCCATCGATCCCTCCACGTCCTCGATCAGTGGCCTGTACAACACGGCGCGCAACGACCTCACCTGGAACGCCGAGATCCTGGCGCTGTCCGGCATCGCCGAGAAGCGGCTGCCGCCCCTCATGCGGAGCTACGACCCCGTGGGTGAGCTGCTGCCGGCAGTCGCCGACGAGCTGGGCCTGCCGCGGGACTGCGTCGTGCTGTGCGGCGGCAACGATGCGGTGCTCGCCGCCTTCTCGGGAGGCTTCACCGAGCCCGGAGACATCAACATCATTAGCGGCACGTGCGACATCGCGAATGTGTGTACCGACCGGCCAATCTCCTCCGCGAACTTCAACGTGCGCTGCCACGTGGTTCCCGGCCGCTGGCTCACCTTCTTCGTGCTCAACGCCGGCGGCGAGGCCCTTGACTGGTTCCGCAAAGTGATGTGCCGCGAGCTCGACGATGAGCACTTCTACGGCGAATACGTCCCGGACGTCCTCGAGCGGTCCCTTGGCGCCCCCGATCTCGATGCCCGCGAGGCCGACTTGCCGGAGTTCGTTCCTTACCTGGGCGGCAGCCGCTACACCACCGAGCGTCTGAAGGGCAGCTTCAGCGGGCTCACGCTTGAGACGACGCGCGACGACCTACTGCTGAGCCTCGTGCGCGGCAATATGGCCTACCTCGGCGGCCACCTCCGCGAGGTCGCCGTGCTCGTGCATCTCCGCGGACGCGTCGGGATCTCGGGCGGGGGGGCGCGCGTGCGGGGCATGCTTGCCGCGCGCCATCGCTGGATGGGCGACTTCGACTACGTCTTCCAGGATCAGTCGTCGATCCTCGGTGCAGCGATGCTGGGCCGGATCTACCAGACAGGGGTCGTGCCGGGGGGGCAGCCGGTGTACAGTCCGTCACAGGACACAGGCCCAAGCAGATCGCCCTAGAGAAAGGCATCACCATGGTCCGGGCGGCCGCACCAGAGCGTCGCAAGGTTCTGGCGGCCGGCCTGCTGCGGCTGTGGGAGCCGGTCATCTCGAGGCCACCCAGTTCCGCGGCGTCACCACCAACCCTTCCCTCTCCCTCGCTGCCGTGCTCGACGACCCCGACCGCTGGGCCCACTTGATCTGGGATTCCCGGGCCGCAAACCACATGTGAAGGTCGGTCCAAATGGCGAACACTGGTCGGCCGAAAAGGTCAACACTGGGGCGTAATCCTAGCTGCTTGTCTTGCCTCCACCATTCCACTTTCGCTTCTTCTCAGCTCATTCGGTACTGCACGCCGAACTCCGAGCGGGGGTAGTGCCAGCTCAGAGCGCGCTCATTGCAGCAGATCAGGCAAGTGCCGCACTCAAGGCAGCCCCCCAGTTGACGAGTACATCGCCCTGGTCGTTGAGCTCATACAGATCAGCCGCACAGACTGTCAGGCAGACCTTCTTGCTACAACGTTGCCGGCAGATCTTGTGGTCCACAACGATGTGTGGCTCCTTGTCGAGCTTGAAGACGTGCAGACTGAGCTTGGCGTCGATGTTCGTGGCTTCCTGAGTCATGTGGCCTCTTCTCCACCGTCAAGCACCTCAGATCCTGCGGAACGAGATCGCGTCCCGTAGCGTGTCGAGGTTGAGGAAGTGCTTGCGGGCGCCGCGTAAGGCGGTCGAGACGAGCTTGCGCTGGGGGCCGGGACCGACGGTAAACAGCTCGGTCAGGATCGCGGTGGCGGCCTGCGGGTAGTGCGTAAACAGGCTGCGGCGGCTCCGGATCTCTTGGACACGAGTTTGTGTAGCATCAGTGTCCGAGAGAAAGGTCCGTCATGGCAGAGAAGAACCCGTCGAGCGAGAGTCACCTCGT
>Ga0209744_1000552_pt1 | contig 12755 bp, 16 predicted proteins | sample BarGraNGADG00311_2_FD_184494 | JGI IMG/M metagenome (GOLD analysis project Ga0209744, IMG submission 184494) | Arctic peat soil microbial communities from Barrow, Alaska - Barrow Graham LP Ref core NGADG0004-311 (SPAdes) (version 2) | ecosystem: Environmental > Terrestrial > Soil > Wetlands >... | reverse complement strand
ACCCGCGCGGATCGCGGCAGAAGCGGATGTTCGTGCACTCCCCAGCAAGCTCACTTCCGATCCCGTGGACCTGGTCGAGTCCCCCTCAACGACTCACCCACCCGGCGCGTCCCACGACCCGCCACCATGTACCAAGAGCCTTCAACAGTCCCTATGGGCCCGTCGCGAACGTGATCTGGTATGGCGCCGACGCCGACGATCGCACAAAGGTGACGTATCGACCGCTGGGGCCGTTACCCCACGCACCGAAGTTCCCCGAGAATCGAAGGTCGAAGTTGGCGATCAGCGTGAAGTGGTCGGCGGACACCCACCCGCCTAGAGCCGTGCTTGGCTGCGTGCTCGTCACAGTCCCCGCAATGAGCACGAGGTTCCCCTGCGTCTGATCTGCCCTCATGGAGGGGTCGAGGTACTTCTGGCCGGCGGCATACAAGCCGTCCTTCTGCCATGAGGCCAAGAATGACTGGAGGTACGCAGCCGCCTCCTTGTAGACGGCGCTGCGGTCGGACGACGCGGTTGAGGTGACCGGCGGCGTTGATGACGGAGTTACCTGGGGTATCGACGCGGTTGAGGTGACCGTCGGCGTTGATGACGGAGTTACCTGGGGTATCGACGCCTCGCTGCATCCCGAACTGAGAAGGAGCGCGGCAGCAGCAAACGGGACACCCCATCTAGCCCTCATCATGGAATGTTCACCGCATCCTTGAACCTGTCCATGTAATAGGTCACCCCGCTTGTTGTACGAACTGCAGTTACCCGACCGTCTGCACGGCGGTCCGCTGACCAACGTTCATGACCCCGCCCAACCCGGGCGCGGTCATCGCGCTGCTCACGCCTGCATCCTGCCACCGGTGGCCCACTCACGAGCCAGATTCGCGGGTAACACAACGCACTCGGACAGCGGCAGAAGCGTGCGTTTCTGAACCGCCATCGCCCGGCGCACGTGCAGACTGTTGCAGACTGCACGGAACTTCGTAACTGAGGTGGCTGAAGTGCGAGAAGCAGGTCAAACGAGCTGGCGTATCGGAATCGACGAGCCTCAACCCCTGGTGATCGGACTATTCGTCCGCGATGTCGCGGGGCTGAAATCCAGGCATGTCTGGCTCCCTCATGCCGTACCGGCGACACCTCGCGCCAACGGCGAAGGGTCCGAAGACGCTGCTCGCCAATGGGATCTGTGGTGGGACCGCGCGCTCCAATTTGACTGGACCATGGACGGGCAGAGCCAGGAGCAATTCGCCGCCTTGTGGTGGACCCCACCCGACTTTGACTCGCTGCGGTCCACCCCTGCGTTGCAGGCGGTCGTGGCGAGGCATTTCTCCGACGCCGTGGCATGGAGCCGTGACCGCAAACTCGAGCACGTCGAGCTGATGATCGGAACCCCGGACCCAAGGCCTTTCCATAGGGGGCGAAGCGGTCGAGGCCTCGTCGAGACGAGGCTCGTAGCTGACCTGGAACGAAACCTTGGCCGGCGGGCTCGGCCATTCCAGCTACGAATCACCGAGATCCCCGTCGCTGGAAAGGAGCTCTGGCAACTCGACCCTCACCACGTCCTCCTCACAGCTGAGCTACTCCGTGACTCCGACGAGTACCGGCGGCACATCACCCCCGTCTTGCAGGCTCTCCTCTAAACGGAGAGAGCCGGATTGGACGCGCCAGGTCGCAGATATCGAGCCGCTGGGCGCTGCCAGCAGAAGCACCCTCAATTCGGCAGATCCGGTAACGGCCGGTAGGTTGCCGCCCCCATAGCGGCGAAATGACTGTGTACCCGACCGCGGCATCGCCTGGGCCACGTGGCGCGGAGCACGAGCTAGTTCTTGACCCGACACGGCACCGGTTGCAACTCGCGGTCCCGCTGTACAGGAAGAATGCGTGTATGGAAGCTGCGGCTGACGAGCTAAGCAAAGACGCGCGCGATGCTGCCTCCGAAACGATTTCGCAACTCGCCGCGAAGATCCTCAACCAACTGTCCTTGAGCGCGTGGCTACCCTCAGCCGCGTTGGTCTTGCTTGTTGCGTTCATCTTGGAGTTGGGAGCTCAACAGGCAGCCGGCCAAGATGCTGATGCCGTCCTGACCCATGCCTCTCACGCGATCGCTGACGCCGGGCTGGGAGGAGTTGTCCTCCTGACGATGGTCATCGTTGTTGCCACGATGGTGACCCAGGCCTTTTCGTTCGAGGCAATCCGGCTCCTTGAAGGCTATTGGGGTCCTGGCCCAAGGATTGACAAATTCGCTGCTAAGCGGTGCGAGCGGCACTCAAACCGCCGAACTGCCTTGGAGACCATGTACCGAGAGATGCTTGATAAGGCGTGGTCCGACGTCGAATCCGCGTTGGCAGACGAAAGGCCAAGATTCACCAGGCCGATGGTCAGGAAACTGCAGGAACGGGTTACTGGCCTTGCTGCCGTGGGCGCACTCAAAGGCCATCAGCGCGACCGCGTCCGGCAGTTCGACTGGGAGGCGCATGTAGATGGGAATGTGCTGCGGCAGGTGCGCATCCTGGAGTTGCGCCTGGCGGACTATCCGCGCGACGCAAGTCGCGTGATGCCAACTCGACTTGGCAACGTTCTTCGCCGCTATGAGGTGGAGACCGGCGAAGACGACATCGAAAGGTTGGTTGAGCGGGTCTACCGCTTCCTCCCGTTCTCCATGCAGTTGGCCCATGACGAGCAGCGTGCCCGACTCGATGTCTACTGCTCGATGGTTTTCGTTCTTTGGTTCTGCGCCTTAGCGGCCGCAGCAAGATTCGGATGGTGGGCATGGCCATACACGTTGACAATTGTGGCGATGGCCCTCGTCAGTTCATGTGTCGCCTACCGAGCAGCCGTTTCAAGCGCCCGCTACTACGGAGCGCTTCTCATCGGCATCGCCGAGTGGGTCAGCGAGGCCGACGCGGCGTGACAGGAGCGGACTAGGGCCTCGCCTTCGCCGAGGAAACGAGCGCGCGCTTGTGCTTGGGGCACTCTTTGATGTTGGCCGCATCGGTGGCGTAGTCACACTTCGACTCGGGGCAGTGCCGCTCCTGCTTGCCCACCCCGGGGACCCGACGATCGACCATATTCTGAGAGTGGGGCCAAACGATGATTTTGTCGAGTGCTCGGAGTGACTTCCCCAAGCGCGAAGGGGCCACTCTTGGGTGGATTCGATCGCTGAGTGGGCCGTTGGGTTATTAGCGGCGCAATGACGCTACCCAAGGAGGGCTTCGCGGCTTTGCTCTGGTGCTCGCCCACGGGCAGTCTCTGCGTTCGGTAACACTAGTGCGTATGGCGAAAGCTCCCGGCACACCGATGAGACAGCACACGGTCTCGAAGTTCTTGCTGAAGAGATTCGCCGACAAGGGCGACGTGGCGGTCTTCGATCGGCGTGACGGGCGGCGCCGGCGTCGACCGTTTGGCTCCGGGATCTTCGAAACGACGTTCGACGCCCATGACCCGAAGCGCTCGGAGGCGATGTGGGGCTCAGTAGAAACACGAGCTGGCATCACCATCAGGCGCCTGGAATCGGGGCTCCCGTTGAAGAGTGACGATGAGCAAACGCTGCGTGACCTGATGGCGGTGCACTGGGCGAGAAGCCGCGCCATCATGACCGCCCGCGACGCCATCACCGAAGGAATCGTCGAAGACAGCAAGCGGAAGACCCTCGAGGCCCGACCGCACCTGCTGGTCCAGGCCTACCTCGCGGAAGTTGGGCTGATTCCCACCACGAGGGCCCAGCTCGAGTGGATCAACGATCTAGTACATGGGCGCGTCGTGGCGGCCGGTGAGGATCAGTGGCACAGCGAGCGGAACGTCGTCAACCTCGGCGGAGCCCGCAAGATGTTCGCCCGGTCAGCCATCCAGGTGGGCTTCACGCCACCAGGGTCAGAGCTCGTCCTCGGCGACGCACCCGTTCTAGTGATGAAGGACGGCGACCCCGGCGTTGGCCCCCACCACGGCGTGGCGCTAGGCGACGCCAGCCAAATCGTCATGCCGATCACCCCACGGATCTTGCTTGCACTCGGCCCCACCGCGTCGGTCGTGACGATGACACCCGATGTCGTGCGTTGGTACAACGACCGGCAATGGGACGGATACCAGAAATGGATCGTGGCGCGTCCAGGGGGCAGCCAGGAGACCCGCATGGGGCTCGAAGAGACACTTGAGCGGATGCGGCGGGCTCGCACCCTGTCCCCCTAACCCGCCCCGTGGCAGCCGCGTCTAAGTGGGCGGAATGCCGTGTCGCACATCAGAAGCGGACGGTCGCCGCCATCGATCGCACCGCCCCCGGATTGCTTGTGATCAACGAGGTGAGGCACACCCGCTTCGGTTCGTCGAATCGGTGTCGGGAAGGCCCTGGGCTCACCGCCGGGGCGTTGGCCGTGGGGTTGTGGAGGGCGCCTTGGGGGCTGTCCGGCGGCCCTCAGTAGCGGAGGCGGCGCGGCGATTCGGGATCCTGGTCATCGCCCGCCGGCCGGCGCAAGGTCGGCAGGAGCATTCCCCACCAGAGGGTGCGGATGCCGGGCAGGCTCGTGAACGCGGCGTCCTTGGTGACCAGGGTCAGAGACTCGGTCATCGCCTGGGCGGCGAGCATCCGGTCGAACGGGTCTCGGTGGTCCCAGTCCACGCGCCCGGCCAGCAGGGCGTGGTCATCGGTGATCGGCACGGGCTCGGCGACAAGGCGCTTGAGACGCCGGGCGTAGCCGGCCACATGACGTCGGCGTGGGGCAGATGGCCGAGCCGCTGTTTGCTGGCCATCTCCCACGCACTGGCCGCCGAGACGAGCAGGGCCGTCACGCAACAAGACTAGGTTGGTCAACTACCTCAGAGGCGTAGTGTCGGGCCTTCGGCAGGCTCGCCTTGTCCAAGGCGGCGATCAGGGCGCGAGCCATGGCACGGAAAGTGGCGACTGCGGTGAACGTCCCCGAGTAGGAAGCCGCACCCGCGGCCGACGGGTCAGTTCGCGCGGGGCCGCCCGTAGTAGGCGTGCGGCCCGTGCTTGCGCCGGAAGTGCTTGGACAGCAGCTCGGGGGAAACCCCCCGCGCGTCTGGCGAGAGCTCCAGCGTCTGGGTCGCCATGGCGGCCACCGTCTCGAGCACGATCGCGTTGACCAGGGCACCGGCCGGGTCGGCCGCCCACGTGAACGGACCGTGCGAGGCGACAAGCACGGCCGGCATGTCGAGCGGGTCGAGCCCGGGGCCCTCGATGGTCTCGACGATGACGTCACCGGTCGCCGCCTCGTAGGCCCCGGCGATCTCGTCGGCCGTGAGCGGCCGGGTGACCGGAACCGGCCCGCGGAAGTGGTCGGCATGGGTCGTCCCCAGGCAGGGGATCGAGCGCCCGGCCTGCGCCCAGGCGGAGGCGGACGGCGAGTGGGTGTGGACCACGCCACCGAGGGACGCGAAGTGCCGGTACAGCACGAGGTGGGTCGGCGTATCCGACGACGGCCGCATCGACTCCTCCACCACCGTGCCGTCCGAGAGCGAGACCGCGACGAGGTCAGCGGGGCCTTTCGCGAAGGTCGTCGAGCGTCATGGGCCACCTCCCATCTCCGGCGCACCGGGCGCTCGCGGCATACGCGTGTCTCCCTCATCACGCCCCGGGGGCCAGTTCCTTGACAGCATACGTTTGCATACAGTCAAATGGACATAAAGTCATACGTTTGCATACAGTCGAATGCAAGCGAGCGTGACCATTCGCCGTGGCGGAATGGGAAAAAGGGAGCTGCGCTGGTCAGGAGGCTTGTCGGAATCTGGAAACCCAACGGATCTTCGCAACCGAAGGAGGTTGCGTGATGACATGGAATGACCGGCCGCAGCGCTTATCGCCGCTACTGAGGTTCGGCGTGGTGCTATCGGCCATGTCGCTCGCGCTTGGTGCTTGCAGCAGCAGCAGCAACCAAGGAGGCGCGAGCGCCTCCTCCGGTGGGAGCGGCGCGAGCGCGGGCCAGTTCTGCAAGGGAATGAAGATCATCTTCTTCCCGGGCGGTGCCGAAGGCGGCGGCTTCGAGACCGTCGTCTACAACGGGGCGAAGGCAGCACAAGATGCCTTCGGCCCGAACGTCACGTACGTCTGGTCGGACTGGGACCCGCTGAAGATGGTGACCCAGTTCCAGCAGGCGGTCGCGACCAAGCCCGATGGCATCGCCATCATGGGCCACCCCGGTGACAGCGCGTTCGATCCGCTGATCGCGGACGCCGAGAAGCAGGGCATCCTCGTCACCGTCATGAACACCGAGCTGCCCAAGGCCGAGGCGACGTACGCCTCCAAGGGCATGGGCTACGTGGGCGCCGTGCTTCACGACGCCGGAGCCGCGCTGGCCAACGAAGCCATCAAGCGCGATGCGCTGAAGGCGGGCGACGAGACCTTCGTCTGGGGTCTGAAGGCCCAGCCGGGTCGCGGTGAGCGGACGCAAGGCATCATCGACGCGCTCAACGCCGCCGGGATGAAGGTCAACTACCTCGAGATCGACGACGCCACCAACGCCGACCCGGCAGCGGGCGTCTCGACCTTCACCGGGTTCATGTCCTCGCACCCGAACGTGAAGGCCATCTTCATCGACCACGGGAACCTCACCTCGACGATCCCGACGTACATGAAGGCCGCGAACCTCAAGCCGGGTGCCGTCTACACGGCTGGCTTCGACCTGTCGCCTGCGACGGTCAAGGGAGTCCAGGACGGGTACGTCAACCTGGTCATCGACCAGCAGCAGTACCTGCAGGGCTTCCTCGGTGTCGAGCAGCTCTGCCTGTCGCACCAGTACGGCTTCAGCGGGCTGTTCGTCAACACGGGCGGTGGCTTCGTCGACAAGTCGAACATCGACACGATCGCCCCGCTGGTGGAGAAGCAGATTCGGTAAGCGGACCGATGCAAGACGATAGCCCCACTCGAGGCGCCGGGGCTGGCGAACAGGCCGTTCGCCAGCCCCGGCCGGCCGCGCCGAGTGCCACACTGAGGGCCATGGAGCCGGCCGAGGCGACTGGCCGCGGACGCGTGTCGGTGGAGTTGCGCCACATCGACAAGTCGTTCGGTGGCGTCCAGGTCCTGCGGGACGTCAGTTTCACGTTGCGAGCTGGCGAGGTGCTCGGCCTCCTCGGCGACAACGGGGCCGGCAAGTCCACCCTCATCAAGATCGTCACGGGCGTGCACCAGCCGGACAGCGGGCAGATCCTGTTCAACGGCGAGGAGGTGCGGGGGCTCACCGTCGACCGAGCCCGCGCGCTCGGTGTCGAGACGGTCTACCAGGAGCGGGCGCTCGCCGAACAGCTCTCCCTATGGCGCAATATCTTCATGGGCCGTCCCCGCACCCGCTGGCTCGGGTTCCTCGACGTCCGCGCGATGCGCAAAGTCACCGCGGACCTCATGGGCGAGTCCATGGGGTTCACCTCCGCGGTCCTCACCCCGGATACTCACGTCACCGGGCTGTCCGGCGGGGAGCGTCAAGGCCTGGCCATCGTCCGGGCGTTGCACTTCGAGGCCGACATCATCATCCTCGACGAGCCGTCCATGGGCTTGTCGCTGAAGGAGACCGACAAGCTGCTTGGCTTCGTCGAAGGCATCAAAGCGGCCGGGAAGTCGGCCATCTTCATCGACCACAACATCTTCCACGTCTACGCCGTGGCCGACCGCATCGTCGTTCTCGACCGTGGCCGGATCGCCGCCGACTTCCCCACCTCTCGCTACACCCTCGAGGAGGTCACCGGGATCATGCGCGAGGTGGCGGCGTCGGGGAACTTCGTCGAGCCCGAGCGCGGTCGCGCCACGAATGGCGTGAGCGCGACTGAGGGAACCGGTGAGACGTCATGACCGAGGCCGTCAAGAACGCCGAGTCGTCGACCGCCTTCGGGCGGCGGTGGACCGCCCGGACCTTCGGTGCGAGATGGGCGTCGCAGATCGGCATCACCTTCGCGTTCGTCCTGATGTGGGTGGCCTTCATCTCGTTGGCGCCGACGACGTTCCTCCACAGCCCGATCTACGTCTCTTTCGCGCAGACCACGCCGTACTTCGCGCTGCCGGCCCTCCTGCTCACGATGGTCATCGTCAGCGGTGACATCGACCTGTCGTTCGTGTCGATCTACGGCCTCGCCATGGTCGGCTTCGTCGCGGTCGAGAAGACCAACGGCAACGTCGGGCTCGCCGTTCTCGCGGCCGTCCTCATCGGTGCGTTGGCCGGGCTCGTCAACGGCGTGATCGTGACCGGCCTCGGCATCCCGGCGCTCGTCGTCACCATCGGCACGCAGTACCTCTACCGTGGGCTCACGCTGGCCCTCGTCAGCGGCAAGAGCTACGCGCTCGTGGAGGCGCAGGACTCGGCGGCATACCAGCTCCTCGACGGTCGGTTTCTCGGCATCCCGATGCAGTTCGTCTGGCTCGTCCTCGTCGCCGTCGGGACCTGGCTGCTCCTCTACCGCCACCGGCTGGGGCATAACGGCCACGTCATCGGGGACAACCGCCCGGCGGCCGAGCTCATGGGCATCCCGATCAGCCGCACCCGGATCTGGCTGTTCGTGTTCGTCGGCATGGCCTCGGCGCTCGCCGGCGTGATGCAGAGCCTGCAGGTATCGAACTTCTATCCGCAGATCGGGAACGCCTACCTGCTGCCCGCCCTGGCGGCCGTCTTCGTCGGTGGCACGTCGGTCTTCGGAGGGCGCGGGACGGTCTGGGGGACGTTCATTGGGGCGTTCATGATCGGCGGGATCCAGGCGGCCATCGTGGCGATGGGGGTCGAGGCGTACTGGATCCAGGTGATCTACGGAGGGATCATCCTCCTCGCCGTCTCCATCCACGCGGTACTTCTAAGCCGGTTCGAGCGGTAGCGCTGGAGCCCGTGGACGCACCCTGCCCCAGTCCAGAGGTGGGTTGCCCTCAGTCGGAGGTGAATAGTGATGGATCCCTTACTGGGCGCTGTGATGCCTGCCCCACGGTGGGCGATAGGCGGTGGTATGACGCGCCTTGCATACCCCGGAGTCTGGCGACGGCGCCGGGATCTAGGGGCGCAGCCAGTTGCCGAGCTCGGCGTCGACGAGCAGCTCACGGGCTTCTGCCTCGTGGTCGTCCGGAACCAGGATCCTCATCTGGATCGCGATGATCGAGCCCTCGAGGACACTCATGTTGCGGTCTGTGACCTGATACGGGATGTCGGCCCCGCCAAGCAGGCCCTCGATTGCGGAGATTACCCCGGGGTCGTTGGTCCGGACGAGCTCCGCCATGTGAGGCACCTCCGGTGAACGCCGAGTGGCAGGCGATCATGATACCGACGAACTGCCGGTCGGAGGGCGCTCCGCTCGCGGCGATATGACGCCTGCCCTGTCCGGTCGTAGGAAGGCTGTAGCGAGCCGTCTGACAAACTGCGCGCATGGCAAATCACGGCGACGGGCGCACAGCCGAGGAGCCCACGGCGCACGTCCGACCCCCGACGAAGGAGAACCACATGCATGCACGCATCCTCGGCACCCGACACCTTCAGGTGTCCCCTCTCGGACTTGGCTGCATGGGCATGAGCCAGTCGTTCGGCCCACGACCACCACGTGACGAGATGATCACGTTCATCCGTGCCGCGGTGGACCGAGGAGTCACCATGTTCGACACCGCTGAGGTCTACGGCCCCTTCCACAACGAAGAGCTCGTGGGTGAGGCCCTGCAACCGGTTCGTGAGAACGTCGTCATCGCCACCAAGTTCGGGTTCGCCTTCGACGAAAACGGCAAGCAGACCGGCCTCACCAGCAGGCCCGACGACATCCGCGCCGCCGTCGAGGGGTCCCTACGTCGCCTGCGGACCGACGCCATCGACCTGCTCTACCAGCACCGCGTCGACCCGAACGTCCCTATCGAGGACGTCGCCGGCACCGTCAAGGAACTCATCGAGACCGGCAAAGTCCACCACTTTGGCATGTCCGAGGCTGGCGTCGAAACGATCCGCCGCGCCCACGCGGTGCAGCCCGTCACGGCCCTACAGAGCGAGTACTCCCTGTTCTGGCGCGAGCCGGAGGACGAGATCCTGCCCACCCTCGAGGAGCTCGACATCGGCTTCGTGCCATTCAGTCCGCTCGGGCGCGGGTTCCTGACCGGCCAGGTCACCGCCGCGTCCAAGTTCGGCGAGGGAGACATCCGCGCCTCCCTGCCCCGCTTCGAGCGTGAGGCGCTCGAGGCCAACCTCGCCCTCGTCGACCTCGTGACCAAGGTCGCCGAGCGCAAGAACGCCACCGTCGGCCAGGTCGCACTGGCCTGGCTGCTTGCGCAGAAGCCCTGGATTGTGCCTATCCCCGGGACCAGGCGGCTCCAGCGCCTCGACGAGAACCTGGGATCAGCGGACCTCAACCTCACACCCGAGGACTTGGCAGAACTCGACAGCGCGTCAGCCAGCGTGCAGGTCCAGGGCGACCGCTACCCAGAAGCCATGCAAAGGATGATCGACCGCTGACTTTCGCGCGGCAGGACTGGTGCGCTCGACTCTCAGCACGTCCATCCGTATGTGCTCGAGCGATTTCGTGGCGCGGTCGAGGGGCATGGAACTTCCCATGTCGTTGCTTGCGGAGACGCGACGCCCGCTCACCCGCAGACAGATCCGGTAATGGCCAGTAAGTTGCCGCCCCCAAGGCGGCGGAATGACGCACCGCTCGATGCTCTGCAGATCCGATCCGGTTACGTTGACGCGGAAGAATGCGACACGCCCGGCGCCGTGCCGATGCCTCAGGAGGTTCCCGCGTGAATGTGTTGTTGCTCGACACGAACCTGTGGTCGTACTTGGGTCAAGAGACGGATGCGGACTCGTTGGCTGCCGTGTTGGAGGCTTCGGGTCATGAGGCGGTCATCAACCCGCTGATGCTAACCGAGGCGTTGCGGACAGCTGACGTCGCTAAGCGGACTCAGATCGTGGAGATGATGTGTTCGCGTAATTGGCGGAAGTTATTGAGCCCGATGGATGCTCAGTCTGTTGAGCTCACTGCGGAGATTCGTCGTCTGCGGCCGGAGTGGTTACGGTCTATTCCGAAGACGGACCGTTTGTACAGTTTTCGTGACTACTGGACGAAGGTCTATTGGCGGAGGCGAAGACCGAGCCGGAGGCGGTCATTGCGCACACTAGGGCTGCGAGCGTCGGCGACGACGCTGAGGCGGGCGGCCCCGGCCTGATCGAGCTAACACCGAGTTGCCCCTCCCGTGCGAATATTCGCCGCCACCCAGCGTGCCATTGCGTTCAGGTCAGCTATCCCGGTATCGAAGCGACCATCCGACGGCCGGGCGGCGAGCGACAACCCGATTCGAGAGTTGTCAGCCAGGCGGACCACGGCCATTTGGCGCACCAGGTATGCGCCATCGGTTCCCGGACCCCAACCGCCCTTGAATGCCACCGTCATATCGAGGGTCCCTATGCCCCACCGTTGGCTTGGTGTGATCTGGCCCATTAGTTCCAGCACCGGGCCGGTGTTGGCCATGCAAGGCAGTGACGCGGCGAACGTGGCCTGGGCTGCCAGTGCCCAGTTGGCTTGACCGAAAGGTGTGTATCCGGGGCGCAGTCGTTGCGCGGGCACCACTGTGCTGGTGTCGCCTCCCTCACGCAACACGGCCTGGGTCTGTGCGGCGGCGGCGCTCCCGGAGCCCAATCGAGTCCACAACTCCATCGCCGCCTCGTTGTCTGACTGGGTGATGGCCAAGCCCATGAGCCGCAACGTGTCCTGACTCGGATGATCCTTGGCCAACTTGACGGTCGCGATGGCCACCGGGATCTCCAACGACCCGCTGAACCTGCTCGCCGTGGACTCCTCAACCAACCGTTCCAAAGGCGATGGCGACACCGCCACCTGGCTGCCGCCCTATAAGGCCTTCCGCTGCACCTACGTCGCGAGACAGGTTGCCGTGAAAGGCAAGTACGGCCTCTGGGTCACAACAGCTGAGCGGGATGCCATGACCCGCGTCCTCGCCACCTGCCCGACCATGGGTCTGCCGGGGCCGGGCTCCGCGCCGACCATCGCCGCGCTGCCCCGCACTGGGAGCGCACCTGCCCCTCAGCCCGCACCGGCTCCTGTGCCGCCTGCCGGGGCCACCATCTACTACGCCAACTGCGATGCGGTTCGTGCAGCCGGTGCGGCTCCGATCCATCGTGGTGACCCTGGTTACGCCAGCAAGCTCGACCGTGATGGAGACGGCATCGGCTGCGAATGACCACTCGGCCAGTGCCGCAGGAGGAGTGCGTGGAGGTGAACATGGTTACGGTTGGTCGCGGACGAGCTGCTGAGCCGACCGAGCTCGCTGACCGCCTTGGCGGTAACGCGAGGGTCCACCATCGGTTAAGTCCCATGGACACACGGGTGAGGGAACTAGCCTGACGGCATGTCGCAGTCTGCCAAGGAGCACAAGCTCAGCCCCGGCTCATGGCCGACGGAGATGCCTATAGGCGCAGATGGCCGGGTCGAGGAGGGCCTGGTCGTGTGGTCCCTATCCGGGACCATCGAAGGCCGTACAACGGGTGCGCGGATTCGCTGTTTGTCCATCGGGTGTCCGGGTTGGTTCATCGGTGTGACCTGGGAGACCGGACAACACCTCAGAATCTGCTCGCAGGGTTGGCAATACGACCCGGTGACCAAGACGGTTCGTGTCACGGGTGGCGGTGAGATCTCGGCCCGGTTCGTGAGCCCGGCTCCACTTGGGACCCCCCCGCTGCAACGCCTGTTCGGCATTAGTGGGAGTTGGTAGGCGCTTTTTGTGGCGCCTGAGCTCAACCTGTCACCCCCCCCCGGCCGGTGCCTGTTCGGCATTAGTGGGAGGTGGTAGGCGCTTTTTATGG
>Ga0209744_1000551_pt1 | contig 12755 bp, 4 predicted proteins | sample BarGraNGADG00311_2_FD_184494 | JGI IMG/M metagenome (GOLD analysis project Ga0209744, IMG submission 184494) | Arctic peat soil microbial communities from Barrow, Alaska - Barrow Graham LP Ref core NGADG0004-311 (SPAdes) (version 2) | ecosystem: Environmental > Terrestrial > Soil > Wetlands >... | reverse complement strand
CCGGTACCATACATTGTACTCATCCCAGGCGATATAAATGGGATTACGTGTTCCCCGGTTTGCTTTTGACATTTCCTCATTAATCATTCCCCTTACCAATTTTGTACGTTGTTCACAAACAAGTGGTGTGGATAGGAAGTTGTAGTAGTTATTATCGGGATTACCAACATAAATATGGAGGGCAATATAGTCTACAACATCACGCAGTTCATGGAGAATGGTAGCATTCCATTCATCAGGATCGGCGTTGGGACGGTAATTGGATGATCCGGCCGCAACCAGCTTAATATCAGGTGAAGTAAGTTTCATAAGCTTGGCTGCCTCACGTGCCTTCTTGCTATAATCCTCCGCGCTGAGGTGCCCCATTTGCCAGAAACCATCCATTTCATTCCCCAGGCTCCAATATTTGATATCATAGGGATTCTGGAATCCATGCTTTTTACGTAGTTCGGCATAATAGGGCCCCTCCTTAACATTGCAGTATTCAACCCAGTGCTGCGCTTCTTCGATTGTTCCTGTGCCCATATTCACCGATAGATAGGGTTCAGTACCCACTTTCCGGCAGAACTGAATAAATTCATTAGTACCAAAGGTATTGGGTTCGAGTCTTGCCCATGCAAGTTCCATCCTGGGAATTCGTTCATTCCTGGGACCTACGCCATCCAGCCAATGATAGTTAGAAACAAAATTACCACCCGGGTACCTGATGTGAGATACCTTCAATCCCTTGACAGCCTCGAGCACATCTTTCCTGAATCCTTGTTCATCAGAAAGTGGGGAACCTGGCTCATAAATACCATCGTAGACACACCGCCCCAGATGTTCGACAAAATTTCCGTAGAGGTTATTATCGACCTGACCAACTGTTCGATCAATATCGATTTTGATCCTGGCATTTTGTGAATATAAGGAAACTGTCAGGAAGGTCGTCAATAAGATCAATACCATTCTGATTTTATATAAATTATTGCTCATTTTTGTATTATTTAATTATTGATTAATATTTTTCTCAATTAATTATTAACTATGGTTGGCCATCCATCCTCAGTCCATGTCAGCTTGTCAATTAATAGCTTTGGTTTCCCCTGATCTCTTGCATCATAACCGTGGTAGATGATATAATCCTGACCATCAAATGTATATGCAGCATTGTGACCTACACCCGGCCAGTCCTTATTTCCGGTCAATACCGGTGTTCCTCCGCCATAGATCATTTTAAAACCGTTTTTGTCGATATAGGGACCTATTATATTCTCTGATCTTCCAACAACAACCTTGTAGTTGCTTTCCAATCCCCTGCAACAGAAATCAAAAGAGACGAAGAGGTAATAAAACCTGTCTTTTCTAAACAGGAATGGAGCTTCAATGGAGCCTTCACCCGCATTTTTTTCGTCAGTATAATAATCGCGTGGCCGTGCAGCAACAGTATGCCATTCCTGTGGCTCTGCCGGCGCAGTCATTTCAGGGTTCAGTTTCACCAGCTTGATACCTTCCCAGAATGAACCGAACACCAGCCAGGGTGTACCTGAATCCTCAAGTATAAGATTAGGATCGATGGCATTCCACATGTCTCTTCCCGGTACTGATTGGACAACTTTGCCATGGTCAATCCACTGGTACAACAGATCGTTTGGATTGAGCGTTTTATTGGTGGCAACTCCAATGCAGGAAGTATTCTTACCAAATGCAGAGACGGAATAATACAGGTAGTATTGCCCATTATGGAATGAGATGTCAGGAGCCCAGGTGTGTCCGGAATAAGCTGGAATTGCTTCGACAGCCCAGGTTGGCGCCTTTTCGAAAACCTGTTTCTCTTTTTTCCATTTTACCATATCTTTTGATGACCACATGGTTATGCCCATTCCGGTGCAAAAGAGGTAAAAGGTATCTCCCTGCTTGATCATCACAGGATCGTGCACCTGAATTCTTTCAACTTGTGCGTATGACGGAAAAGGTAAGATCATCAGAAGGAACAAAGCAAATTCTCTGATTTTATCTATTCTACGCACTTTCGACATTTGTCTATTAGAAATCATTTCTAGAATTTTTTATATGGTACTTATTAAAAAATGTTTAAACTATATTCTTGGTCGGGATCAATTCACTTTTTTCCCCCATCCTGATATTCCTTCCCGGGTCATGCCTGAATATGCAAGAGTCCTTTGTTTAAGCTCCCAATCCCACTCGTTGAATACCTTGCAATAATATGTTTTTGCTCCACTATTAAAGTTAAGAGTGAGGATTCCATCCTGGAACTGCCAGTCTGAATTAGCAACACCACTGATCATGCCATTTGCTGCAAGATTAATGGTGATGGATTCATTGAAGGAGGTTGTATTGACCAGGTCAATATGTTCCCATTTCCCAACAAGACTTGTTGATGTGATAGTTGTTTGTGGCACATTTACATATCTTTCCGGCGAAATGGTAGGCCATCCGGTAGAGGACCAAACCATTCGATGGATATGCAGGTCCATGAAGTATTTATTAGATCCCAGCCTGGCTTGGCTCACATAGTAATAATTGGTGCTATCCCAAAGGAGTCCGCAATGTCCGAAGCCCTGCCATCCGGCGTGGTTTTTGAATTTATATCGTGCTGTGATCATGGGAACGTTATCACCATAGGCAGCCATATCATTCCCCTTGATATCGTAATAAGGACCTTCGGGTTTATCCGATCGTCCAACCCTCACATTGTAGTTATCCTCCAACCAGTCGTACGAAACGAACAGGTAATACCGGTCAAGCTCAGGATTATACAGGATTTCGCTGCCCTCAATAGCATCCATGTAGTTGAGTCTGAAAGCCACCAGCTTCCCCTTATCTCCATCGTGCAGGATTTTACCGGTCAAAGGATCGAGCTCCACGATAAATATCCCTGCGGAGTATGAGCCGTAGGTCATCCACTGCTTTCCATTTACATGGTCAATAATGACTGAAGGATCGATTGCATTGTAGTTATCTGCAGCAACGCAAGAGATGACTATACCCTGATCAGTCCATGGTCCTTCAGGTGAGCTGCTTGTTGCAAGTGCAATGCATGCGAGCTTCAATCCATTGTTGCCTGGGACCGAGTAGTACAAACGGTAAGTATTGCTAACCTTGATGATAAATGGAGCCCAGATGGAGAGTTGCTGGTATCCTGGCTGGTTTGCTTGCATGAAAGCAAGGGGGATGGGGGGTATACCGTTGAACACCCAACCCAGGAAAGTCCAATGAACCAGATCTTTTGACTTGCGGTACATTATACCGCACCTGCCATTAGGACCATAGGCTACATCCGTGGAGAAGATGTAATACTGACCGTTATACTTAATAATTGAAGGGTCATGTAAGTTATAAGGTCCCCAATATGCCGACATGGAAATATCGGCATAGGCTGAATAATCGTCGGCAATTTTGGGGTCCAGAGAATCAATAACCGAAGGGGGAATAACTACTGTATCATTATTCCCAGGACTTGTTTTTTGCTTTCTGCAACTACCTGTTATACAGAGCTGTACGAATACAAGTGCTCCCAGGAAAAATGTGATCAATATCCGCTTCAGGTGAAACAACATCTTCTAAATGTAGTAATTGAAATTCAAATGAATGCAACGATACGTCCTGTTGTGAAATAAGTAGCCGGAAATCGGGTAATAATTATGATAACCGGCGACTTAAATCAACATAAACTAACCATTAACCTCAATCCAGAGTAACCAAGCTCTGTATTTTTACCTCCCTAAAAGCAAGTGTAGCTAAATTCAGCTTATGCATTCTTTCCGGGAATGATATTTCTGATCAGATAATTGTAACTATGTGCTTAAAAACAAATTACATTCTATCTGATTAGTATGAAGGATTTTGAACAGCCTTTTTATTATTGTTCATTTCAATTTGGGGAATCGGCATAATTTCTTTTCCTGGAAGGTAAGCGTTCCATTCAATATCGTGCGACTTGAGTAGTGCAAGTTTTGAAGCATCAGTTATCCAACCCCAACGAACGATATCGTCGAACCGGTGACCTTCGAGACTCAACTCAAGTATTCGCTGGTGTACAAGCTCATCAAATAATTGAGCTTTTGTAAAACCGGCAAATTCAGCTTCACGATCCGGAAGATTAGCCCTGGTACGTACTATTTGAATATATTTGGCAGCTGTTGGAATCTGGTTCAATTCCAATTGACATTCCGCATACATCAACAAAATATCAGCATAGCGCATCAACCGTTCATTGATACCCGAACGCCAGTCGAATTCGTCACTTCTGCCAGAATTTACATTTTCATATTTACGGCAATAAAACATAGTTTTCCATTTCAAAGTATCTGCACCGGTAAAAGGCCAGGCCTGACGGAAAGTTTTGCCATAGAGGGTACAACCGGGATAGTCGAACGTAATCGTAGTAAATAAACGTGGGTCGAATGTGTTTGCTATTGTTTTTTCCTGAGTGTACTCGGTAAAAAGCCAGGGACGGATAGCCATATCGCCCCAGCCAAATGGGGATGGAGCATAGGTAATAGCCCGTGCAGTAGTATGATCATTATCTACTACCGGATCTCCAACCCAACACAAATTAGGTTGATTCATCCGCTGAAACTGAATTTCGAAAATGGATTCCCTATTATTTTCTGCAGCTTCTGTAAAATTATCTTCATAATTAGACATCAGCCCATATATTCCTAAATCAATTACCTGTTTAAATGTTTCGGCAGCTTTCGTATAATCTTTGGTAAACAGATAAGCTTTCGCAAGATAGCCTAAGGCAGCACCCTGTGTTGCCCTGCCCTTGTTTGCAGCATCGTAAGCAGTTGGTAATAAAGTTGCTGCTTTGGTAAGATCCGCAATAACCTGCTTCCAAACCTCGGAAGGATCAACTTGAGAATTATAAAATTCACCACTATTAGCAGGCGGGGTTATAATTAATGGAATATTTTTCCAGAAAAGAACCGCATATTCATAGGCTAACCCTCTTAAAAATAAAGATTCACCCATCAGACGATCCCCCATTCCCTGAGTGGTATAGGTAATTGTCGGCAGATTTGCAATTGCAGAGTTAGCCCTTTTAATTATATCATAAAATCCAACATACATTGCTTCGGGCATATAATTTGTAGTATACAGGTTGAACTGAGCTACAGCAGAAAAGGCATCCCATGGACTAGGCGACCAGGTAATATCATCGCGACTGTCTAAACAAGCAGGGGCAAAACGAAGGAAAGTACCATCGTAGCCTAATGCGTGATATACTCCATTAACACCCAAAATGGCCTGATTTTCAGTTTGCCAGAAAGTACCGGTGGTTTGGAGGTCAGGATTAGTTAGTTCAAGGTAATTTTTTTTACAACCTGCAAAGAAAAGTACTATTGCAAGGAAAAGTATTGCGATTTTTATTGTTTTCATTTTCATAATGTTTTTGAGATTAACAATTTAAAAACCTAACTGAATACCAACGAGGAAAGTCCTTGGATTAGGTAAACCACCCGAGAAATCAGTAAAAGCCTTATTTGGGTACGATCCGTGGTCAATAGCCCTGTCCCAAAGTCCATCACTTCCAAAATCAGGGTCAAATCCTGTGTATTTTGTAAAAGTAAATACGTTTTGAGCCTGAACATATAATCTCAGAGTTTTGATTTTAGCTCTGTTAAGTATTTGCGAAGGTAAAGTAGCACCCAGTTCAATGTTGGTAATCTTAAAGTAAGCACCATTTTCCAACCAGCGGGATGAGGCCCTTGAGTTCCCATTCGGATCTCTCATTACAACCCTGGGAACATTGGTGTTGGTGTTTGTTGGTGTCCAGGAACTTAACATCCTTTTTGAATACTGATCAGCACCTCCGCCATATTCCAGAGAAGCTGCAATCGCATTAAAAATCTTGTTACCAGATACACCATTACCAGCCAGCGAAAAATCTAGAAATTTGTACGAAACTGTAATATTAAGCCCAAAATATAAATTAGGAATTGATTTACCCAAATAGTCACGGTCCTTGTCATTGATGAGGCCGTTTCCATCCAGGTCCTTAAACTTATAATCTCCGGGTGAAGTATAAAGGCTCTGATAAACTGAATTTGCACCATTTTTTGCGACTGCATTGGCATTTAGTGCATCTATTTCGCTTTGGCTCTGAATAATACCCTCAATTACATAACCATACAATTCACCTACCGTGGTCCCTATATCCGTTTTACTCATAGTACCAAAGTGAGGTTCTCCTTTTCCAAGTGAAAGGACTTTATTATTAAGTGTTGATATGTTTCCGGTAATACCATAAGTAAAATCACCTTTATGATCTCTCCATCCGACAGTAAATTCAAAACCTTTATTTTCGACGGTTGCAGCATTAACTACGGGGCCTAACCAATTATAAACCCCTGTTGAATATGGAAGAATAACCTGGTAAAGCATATCTGATGATTTACTTGTGTAATATTCAGCCGAAATACTTAACCTGCTGTCGAGAATTTCTGCATCAATACCAATGTTTTTTGTTTCCTTCGATTCCCATTTTATCGATGGGTCAACGTATCTGATTTGTGCCGATCCTGGCACGAGTGCACCGCCTAAGATATAAGTTGCATAAGGATTTATCTGTGCAGTGTATTGATAATCTCCGATTTCCTGATTTCCGAGTTTACCCCAACTGGCACGTAATTTTAAAAGGTTAATAATCTCAACGTTTTTCATAAAGTTTTCGTTATTGATTTTCCAACCTAAAGCTAATGAAGGGAAATTTCCCCAACGATTAGATGGAGCAAAGCGGGTGGAACCATCACGTCGGATAGAAGCGGTTAGCAGATACTTATCCTGATAATTATAAATCAAACGGCCGAAATATGATACCAAACGGTTTTCTGATTCTCCACCGGAAGCTGTTCTGCTGGCACCGTTACTGATTACTTTAAAGTATGGTTGGCTAAATCCTTCGGCATAAGCATTTGTGTAGTTATTATTAAAATCGAGAGCAGATTGACCGACCATTACATTGAAAGTATGATCGCCAAACTTTTTATCAAAGGTAAGGGTGTTTTCAATAGTACTTGTTAACGCAGCGCTACGGTTATCATTCATTTTTGCAGTACTGTTAATGTAAGCCCATCCCAGATTATGGATTGGATTGAATTGGTTATTCCTGAAATCGGAACGATCGAAAGTTAAACTCAATTTATATTTAAGCGATGGTAAAATAGAATATTCACCATAAGCGTTACCAAAAAACTTATACCGTTTGGTATTATTTTCGATCAGTTTATTCATACCAATTACATTAGCAGAATAAGATCCGTCGAAAGTTTTGTTCGATGCTGCATATCCGTCAACTGTGGTTGCATCGTAAATACCAAGAGTAGGAATGGCTTCTACCATAAAAGATACAGCAGTACCATCTTTGACAAATGTCATTAATTGATTATCTACGTAAGTATAACTCACGGTTTCGCCAAATTTAAACTTACCAAAGGTATGGTCCGAATTAACAGTAACTGCATATCTCTTATAGTTGGGACCATTTCCAACCATTGTTCCTATTTGGTTGAAATAATTGAATGAGGTATTGAAATTCGATTTATCATTACCCCCCGATAATGACAGGTTATTATCTGTGATAAAACCGGTTTTCAAACATTCTTTCTGCCAGTTTGTATTGGTTGTACTGAACAGCGGATCACTCGGGTTGTTAAAAGGCAGAATTGAGCCACTATACGAAGGATCTGTTTGCTGAGCATTCGTTGTGGCAAGGTTAACCAGCTTTTGATAGTCCGTAGTTTCACAGACATCATAACGTTTAGCCACGTTTTGAACACCTGCATAACTGTTAAAGTTAACCTTCATTGTACCTTTCTCACCACGTTTGGTAGTAATAATAATCACCCCATTAGCAGCACGCGATCCGTAAATAGCAGCGGCAGATGCATCTTTCAGGACCTGTATCGATTCGATATCATTCATTGGGAAATCGTTAATAGGAGTAGCTACGCCATCAATAATATAAAGAGGTGTGGTGTTATTAAAAGAGCTGATACCCCTGAGTTTAACAATAGGAGTTGCTCCAGGTTCACCACCGCTCTGAACGCTTAGCCCGGCAACCTTTCCCTGCAATGCTTTAGTAACGTCATTGGAAGCAGCTTTAGTCACTTCTTCAGTTTTCACAACTGTAATCGAACCGGTAAGATCCGATTTTTTTTGCGTTCCATAGCCAATAACTACTATCTCATCAAGTTTCTTGGCTTCCTGAGTAAGAGACACATTGAGTGTCATCTTGCCATTTACCGGCACGGAGAGAATAGTATAGCCTATATAGGAGAAAACAAGGGTGCTGTTGGCAGAAGGAACGTTGATGGAATAATTGCCGTTTACATCGCTAATTGTTCCTGTCACAGTACCTTGAACCACAATGTTAACACCTACAAGGAAATCACCCGTCCGGGTATCGGTAATTCTCCCCTGGACAGTAAGATTCTGACCATAACCCGTTCCGGCGAGGAAAAGCAGGAACATCAGTGGTGTTATGGTAAGTCGTAAAACTTTGTTCATGTTCATAGTATTAGGTTTTTAATAGTTAATTAGATTGTCCAAATCTAAGAAACAGAACATGAATTAAGGTGGACAAAAATGTAATTTAGGCGGACAAATGTTTACAACACGGAAATTATAAAAGAGTAACAGGCTGGATCACCTTATTAGAAAAGACAATAGTTTAATTTAACTTACTTATATATTCTGTGGGTGGTTTACCAAATTGTTTTTTAAAGCATCGGCTGAAGTATTTTGGATCGTTATAACCTAAAGAAAATGCAATTTCTGATACATTCATGTTACCTTCCATGAGGAGTATGGCAGATTTTTTTAACCGGACGGTGGTAATAAAATCGTTGGCTGAAACACCAACAATAGCAGTGAGTTTTTTATGCAGCAGGCTCCGGCTGACGCCTAACTCTTCTGTCAGCTTTTGGACACCGAATTCTCGATCAGCAACATTTTGTTCAATAATATATAAAGTTTTCCTGAGAAAATGCTCATCCGGTCTGGTTGTCGTGAGTTCCCGTGGTACGGTAACCAGATTTAGCATATAAAGTTTACGCAATTTATCCCTGTTTTCTATAAGGCTCCTAATCTTCACTTCCAACAGCGAAATATTAAACGGTTTTGCAATATAATCATCGGCACCGGTCTCGAAACCCTCAATAAAATGCTCAACTTCTGCCCTTGCAGTAAGTAAAATTACCGGGATATGTGAAGTGTGGATATCCTTTTTTACCAGACTACAAAACTCCAGTCCATCCATTTCAGGCATCATGATATCAGAAATGATCAGATCGGGTGAATATTCGCTGGCTTTTTCAAATCCCTCTTTTCCATTTTCAGCTGTAAGTATCTGATAGGAATGATTGAGATGACTTTTCAGGTAGGTAGTCAGGTCCAAATTATCATCCACAAGAAGCAGCAAAGGCAATTTGCTTTTTCTATCTAAAACCTCATCGGAATGAAGTACTTCAGAGTATTTTTCATTTTCAGTTAATGATATCTGAGGTCTGGCTTGTTCAGATTCCTGAATGACCTGATGATTAGAAATAATTTCATCTGGCAATAGGTAATCCCTGTTTCGGGGAAGGAAAACCGAGAATGATGAACCTTTTCCGATAATTGACCTTACATATAATAATCCTTTGTGCGCCTTAACCATTTCCTTTGTCAAATAGAGACCAATACCGCTCCCCTGGACCCTGCGAGTAGATGGAAGCCGATAAAATCTTCTGAATATGTCCCGTATCTTATCAACAGGTATACCCGGGCCTGAGTCGGATACACATATTTTTACATAACTTGTTATTCCCATATGCTTATAATTGTGCTTATCAATCACAGCTATCTCATTTTCAGGCACATCATCATCTGTCACAGGTTCAATATCCAGTTTTATTTCACCATGATCAGGTGCATATTTAAAAGCATTCGACAACAGGTTGTATATGATATTCTCTACAATATCTCTGTCGAAATATAGTTCCAATATAGTGGTGGCCGATGAAACCCCGAATTTGATTTCTCTTTGTATGGCCAACCCGGTAAATGATTCGGATATGCCATGAATAAACTTGATAAGATCACCCCAGCCGGTTTTAAGTTCGATCTTTCCTGTTTCCACCTTACGTATGTCCATGAGTTGGTTGATCAGGTGAAGCAAACGCTGAGCATTCCGGTATACCAGCTGAAGTTTATCAACTATCATAGATTCCGCTTTTTTATCCCTGATCATCTGTTCCAATGGAGTGATGATCAGTGTCAGCGGAGACCTGAATTCATGTGAAATGTAAGTAAAGAAGTTAAGTTGCTGCTGATTAACCTCCTGTACTTTTTTATTCAGATTGATGAGCTTATCACGTTTTTCCAGGATTTGAGTGTTCTGTATCTCCAGCTGTTGTTTTTGCCCCTCGATGAGTTCCTGGCGTTTTTCAAGCTGAAAATATGATTCTTTCAGGTTTTCTGCCTGTGCGAGTAATTCGATTTTCTGTTCTTCAATCTTGGCGGTCCTCTCTTTAACCAGACTTTCCAGCTTTTGCTTCTGCTTTTTGAGTGAATAAGTCCGGTACCTTATATATAATAAGATGACTGACAGTATTAGGAATGAAAATACTATTTTAAACCAGGAATTACCCCACATCGGAGGAACGATTGTAATATGAAGCTTAAAAGGTTCAGAGTCCCATTTACCATCCTGACTCGACATTGCCAGGAAAGTGTAATCACCACCCCGCAGGTTTGTATAACTCGCAAACCTGCGTTTTGAATCAACATAGGACCAGTTGTCATTAAACCCTTGCATTTTATAGGCATATAGTGTCTTTTCAGGTTGTATATAATTCATCGAAGTAAATTCAAAAGAGAATTCTTTAATCCTGTATGATAAAATCAAATGATCAGTATGAAAGATCGATTTTTTTAATATTGTCCTGTTATAATATTTTTGTCCGACACTGACTGATTTATTGAATATTTTAAAGTCCGTGATGATGGTCCGCTGATGTAATGGATGATCGAGAAGACTGTCGGGATAAAAAGCATTTAGGCCATTCATGCTTCCAAAGTACATTTTACCATCCAGGTTTTTATAGCTTGCCGACCAATAAAACTGATTGCTCTGCAAACCATCCCCTGTATAGTAATTTTTAAATATTTTATTTTCAAAATTAAAACATGACAGACCATTATCAGTGCTTAACCATAGATTTCCCGAATTGTCTTCAAGTATCCCAAAAACAATGTTATTACACATACCATCAGCTTCAGTATAGTTAATAAACCTGGGTTCATGGTTATTAGTGTATTCCTTTTTAAGCAGATTAAGCCCATTACCATAGGTGCCAAACCAGATATTCCCATACTTGTCAGCACACATGGAGATGACATAATTGCCACTGATACTCTTCGGATCTAAGGGTTCGTTGGTAAAGTATTGAATGGTAGAATTCCTGCAATCAATCATCCCCGACTGAACAGACTGTACCTTGTATAAGCCAATCTGAGTACCTATCCAAAGGTTGTCATTTTGGTCGAAAAGCAAGCATCCTACACGATCAATAATCTTTCCTTTATAATCAGCAACGAAATGTTCAAATTTCCTATTCCGTGGATTGTACCTGTCAATTCCGCCAAGAGTGCCAATCCAAAGATTCCCAAATCTATCTTCAGTAATACAAGCCACAAAGTTGTTCACCAGACTATTTGCATCAGACAGATCATTCTGGTATAGAATAAATTTCTCTTCCCCGGTTCTATTCCGATTAAAAAGATGAAGCCCTCCTCCCCAGGTCCCTATCCAGAGATTCCCATACTTATCGCGAAAAAGGGAGGAAACGAAGTCGTTTGCCAGACCTGAAGTTTCACCGGGATTGAAACGGTAATGAAAGAATTGTTTGGTAGATTTTTTATACTGGTTAAGTCCGCCACCGGCAGTTCCGATCCATATATACTGATCATCCTCATAGATTGAATTCACCTTGTTATGACTGAGGCTGTTCTTATTATTTATTTCATTTTCAAAGAACTCAAATTTATTCTGATGAATATTAAATTTATTAATTCCTCCTCTCTCTGTTCCAATCCAGATATTTCCATCTCTGGTACTGAGAAGACAATTAACAAATTCATTATTCAGACTGTAATTCGAGTTGCTGTCGCTGGCAAAGTTGTCGAATTTCCCTTTCCGATCATTATAAATCCCAAGGCCTCCCAATGTTCCAACTATCAGATTTCCTTCCACGTCCTCTATGATGCTCATAACAGTATTATGGATCAGGCTCCCGGGATCATTGGGATTGTGGAAAAAATATGAAAATTTGCCTGTGGCATTGTCTAATCGGTTCAGCCCATTCGTTGTACCAACCCAAATGGTGCCTTTTTTGTCCTGAAATATAGTGTTTATTGAATTCGATGAAAGACTTCCTGGATCTGAAGGATCAGAATAGAGATGAGTAATAAAGCCGGTATTTGCATCAATCATGTTAAGGCCATTTGAGGTTCCAATCCACATGTTTCCTTTATGGTCTTTAAATATCGAAGTAACTGAACTGAAAGTCAATCCGCTCATGGTGCCTGATTGCTTGAAATGGTAAAAATCTAATATTTGTCCATTTGCACCGACAGTTAACTTATCAAGTCCTTTATCTGTACCCACCCATAAAAACCCGCTTGTATCATAGAAAACGGCTTGTATCCTGTTGGAACTTATGCTGGCAACGGTTGAATTGTTGGCATTATAATGAATAAAGGTGTCA
>Ga0209744_1000547_pt1 | contig 12798 bp, 17 predicted proteins | sample BarGraNGADG00311_2_FD_184494 | JGI IMG/M metagenome (GOLD analysis project Ga0209744, IMG submission 184494) | Arctic peat soil microbial communities from Barrow, Alaska - Barrow Graham LP Ref core NGADG0004-311 (SPAdes) (version 2) | ecosystem: Environmental > Terrestrial > Soil > Wetlands >... | reverse complement strand
GGCGAGCCGCTCCTGGATGTCCACGATCACGAGGACCGCGTCGTCGGGGGTCACGAGGCGCGGGCGGTCGGACATCGCATACCTCCTACTCGAACAAGCCGGCCTGGCTCCCGCCGTCCGCCCTAGGCGCCTTAAGCCCCAAGTGCGAGTACGCGCGCGGCGTCGCCTGGCGGCCCTTCGGCGTGCGCATGATGAACCCGAGCTGCAGAAGGTACGGCTCGTAGACGTCCTCGAGCGTGTCGGGCTCCTCGGCCACCGTGGTCGCGAGCGTGTTCAGCCCCACGGGGCGGCCCGAGAACTTGTTGACGAGCGCGTCGAGGATGGCGAGATCCATCTTGTCGAGCCCGAGGTGGTCGACCTCGAAGAACGCGAGCGCCTCGGCGGCGATGTCCTCGTCGATGCTGCCCGAACGCCGCACCTGCGCGAAGTCGCGCACGCGCTTCAGCAGGCGGTTCGCGAGCCGCGGCGTCCCACGCGAGCGCCGCGCGATCTCGGCTGCGCCGTCGTCGTCGATCGTCACGCCGAGGATGGCGGCCGAGCGCCTCACGATCGCGCCCAGCTCCTCGGCCGAGTAGTAGTCCAGGCGGAAGGACATGCCGAAGCGGTCGCGCAGCGGGCCGGTGAGCAGGCCGGTGCGCGTCGTAGCGCCGATGAGGGTGAAGCGCGGCAGGTCGAGGCGCAGCGAGCGCGCCGCCGGGCCCTTGCCGATGACGATGTCGAGCGAGAAGTCCTCCATCGCCGGGTACAGCACTTCCTCGATCTGACGGTTGAGCCGGTGGATCTCGTCGATGAACAGCACGTCGCGCTCCTCGAGGTTCGTGAGGATGGCGGCCAGGTCGCCCGCGCGCTCGATGGCGGGGCCCGACGTCGTGCGCAGGTGCACGCCGAGCTCGTTCGCGATGACGTTGGCGAGCGTGGTCTTGCCGAGCCCCGGCGGGCCCGACAGCAGGATGTGGTCGAGCGGCTCGTTGCGCCCGCGAGTCGCCTCGATGAGCACCGCGAGGTTCTCCTTTACGCGCTGCTGGCCGAGGTAGTCGGGCAGGCGCTTCGGCCTGAGCGTGCGGTCGATCTCGAGGTCGTCCGGCGTGTAGTCGGCCGAGACGAGCCGCTCCGGCTCCTCCGTGGCTTCCCAGTCCGTCATGACGGGCTCCCCAGTCGCTTCAGGGCGTACCGCAGGACGTCCTGCGTGTCCGGCTTCCCGCCGCCGGCGGGCTCGAAACCTGCGACCGCCGCCGAGGCCTCCGTCGGCGCAAAGCCCATTCCGACGAGCGCGTCGCGCGCTTCGGCGTGCGCGGGCGTCGCGGCTGTGGTCTGCTTGCCGCCCGGCACCGCCAAACCCTCGGCCTCCAGCTTATCCTTCAACTCGACGATCATCCGCTGCGCCGTCTTCTTGCCGATACCCGGCACGGAGCTGATCAGCGCGACGTCCTCGCTCGCCACCGCGGCCACCAGCTCGGCGGCGCCCAGAGCCGACAAAGCGGACAGCGCGACCTTCGGCCCGATGCCCGACACCGAGATGAGCAGCTCGAACAGCTCGCGGTCGGCGTCGTCGAGGAAGCCGAAGAGCGACAGTTCGTCCTCTCGGACCTGCAGGTACGTGAGGATCGTGACGATCTCGCCCTCGCCCGGGAGGTCCGCGAGCGCGGGCGTCGCCATCGCGATCCGGTACCCGACGCCGTTGACGTCCAGCAGGCAGTAGGCGCCGGTGCGTCCGGCGACCCGCCCGCGCAGGAAGGCGATCATCGCGTCGCCTCAGCCAGGCGGGCCCTGCCGCGCGAGTTCGCATGGCAGATCGCGACGGCGAGCGCGTCCGCCGCGTGATCGGGCTTCGGAGGTTCGGCCAGGCCGAGGATCGTGCGCACCATGAACTGCACCTGCGCCTTGTCGGCGCCGCCGTAGCCGACGACCGCCTGCTTGATCTCGGACGGGCCGTACTCCCCCACCGGCAGCCGGGCGTCCGCAGTGGCCAGCAACGCGACGCCGCGCGCCTGACCGGTAGCGAACGCCGTGCGCACGTTGACGTTGAAGAACAGCTTCTCGATCGCGCACTCGGCCGGGGAGTGCTTGCGGATGACGGAGCCCAGTGACGTGTGCACCTGCGAGAGGCGTTGCGCCGTGGACTCGGCGGGCTCGGTGGTGATGCACCCGTAGGCGAGGCAGCGGAAGCGGTTGCCCTGCGCCTCGACGATCCCCCAGCCGGTGTTGGCGAGACCCGGGTCGATGCCGAGTATGATCACCCGCAACGCCTCCCTCGCCTCGCCCAATCGAACATACGTTCAGTCTAGGCGAGACCTCCGGCATCGTCCACCCGAAAGCCCTCAGCCGTCGAACTCCCGGCGGTAGCGCACGATGCCGCCCGCGTCGGCCAGCGCGCCCTCGCGAAGCTCCAACGCTTGGAACGCCTCGGGCGGCGCATCGTAGACGCAGCCGAGGCCGTACGTCGCCGCGGGCACGAACCCGAAACGCTCGTAGTACGCGGGGTCGCCCAGCACCACCACGAAGTCGACGCCGGAGTCGGCCAGGTGCGCGAGAGCCGCCTCGACGAGCGCTGTCCCGATCCCCCGCGACTGATGCGACGGCACGACCGCCAGAGGTGCCAACCCGAGTCCCTCTGCATCGGTGTCCGCCTCGAGCGCCACCTCGGTGAACAGGATGTGGCCGACGACCTCGTCGCCGGCGATGGCCACGAACGAGACGAACTCGGCGGCTCCCTCGCGCAGCGCCTCGACGAGGTCGGCCTCGTCGGCGCGGCCGAACGCCTCGACTTGGACGCAGCGGATCGCCTCCTCGTCCTCCGGGCGCTCGGCGCGGATCGCGGGGCTGTCCACCTAGTCCTCTTCGAGCGCGGCGGCGACCTCGTCGGTCATCGCCATGTTGTGGAAGACCTCCTGGACGTCGTCCGAGTCCTCGAGGTTGTCGATGAGCCGCAGAACCTTCTTCACCGTCTCCGGCATGACCTCGACGGGCGTCGTCGCGCGCATCGTGAGCTCGGCGCCCTTGACCTCGACGCCGGCGGCCTCCAGCGCCGTCTTCACGTTCATGACCTCCGCCGGCGCCGTCACGACGACCCAGTCCTCGCCGGTGTCCTCGAGGTCGTCGCCGCCGGCCTCCATGACGGCGAGGAGCAGTTCCTCCTCATCGGGGGCCGCGGTCTTCTCGACGACCACCTCGCCCTTGCGCTCGAACTGGAACGCAACCGAGCCTGTCGCGCCGAGCGAACCGCCCGCACGCGTGAAGGCCGCGCGAACGTCGGCGGCGGTCCGGTTCCGGTTGTCGGTCAGCGCCTCGACGTATATCGCGACACCGCCGGAGCCGTAGCCCTCGTACGTGACGTCCTCGTAGTTGGCCGAATCGCCGCCGCCGAACGCCTTCTTGATGGCGGTGTCGATCTTGTCCTTCGGCAGGCTGTAGCTCTTCGCCTTCGCGATGGCTGCCGCCAGCGATGCGTTGTTCTCGGGCTTGGGGTCGCCGCCGGTCTTCGCCGCGACGGTGACGATGCGCGACAGCTTGCTGAACAGCTTGGAGCGCTTCGCGTCCTGAGCGCCCTTGCGGTGTTTGGTCGTCGCCCATTTCGAGTGTCCGGACATGTCGCGAGGTCCTTTCCTGCACGCGGCGCGGAAGCTCGTCGCGGTGGGGATTCCGCCGGTAAGGATAGCGGAAAGCCCGCCTGGGAGCGAGTCGGGCCCCGGCGGTCAGAAGCTGAGGGAGGTGCCGCCGGTCTGGGTCGGCAAGTCGCTGCCGAAGCCGACGCCGCCGAGGGTCCGGACCGTCGGGACGCTGCGCGCCGGGAAGCGTACCGCGAGACGGGCCGAAGGCCGGCTCTCACCTCCATGGCGAACCATACCCATCGGCGGAGCTACGTGGCGACGACGTCCTCGAGGAAGTAACGGTGAACGCGCGGGTCGCCGGTGAGCTCCGGGTGGAACGCGGTAGCCATGAGGTCGCCTTGCCGGGCGGCGACGATGTGACCGTCGTGCGTCGCGAGCACCTCGGCACCCGCGCCGACGGACTCGATCCACGGCGCGCGGATGAATACCCCGCGGAACGGCTCGTCGAAGCCGTCGAAGTCGAGGTCCGCCTCGAAGCTGTCGAGCTGACGGCCGAAGGCGTTGCGGCGCACGGCGATGTCCATGAGGCCGAGCGGCTCCTGGTCCGCGACGCCGTCGACGATGTCCTTCGCGATGAGGATCGCACCCGCACACGTCCCCCATACGGAGAATCCGCCGGCGGCGTGACGTTCGCGGATGGGCGCGTAGAAGCCGTAGGTGCGCATCAGCTTGCCGATGGCGGTGGACTCGCCGCCGGGGACGACGAGGCCCGCGCAGCCCTCGAGCTGCTCGGGAAGGCGCACGGCGACGGCCGCCGCCCCCAGCGCCTCGAGACTCATGATGTGTTCGCGGAACGCGCCCTGCAGCGCGAGGACGCCGATCCTCACGCTACCAGCCCCGCTCCTGCATCCGCTGATCGGCGGGGATCTCGGAGATGTTGATGCCGACCATCGCCTCGCCCAGCCCGCGCGAGACCTTCGCGATGATGTCGGCGTCGGTGAAGTGCGTCGTCGCCTCGACGATCGCCTTGGCACGGGCCGAGGGGTCGCCGCTCTTGAAGATGCCGGACCCGACGAACACGCCGTCGCAGCCGAGCTGCATCATCAGCGCGGCGTCGGCCGGCGTAGCGATGCCTCCGGCCGAGAAGTTCACGACCGGCAGCTTCCCGTTCTCGGACACCCACTTGACCAGCTCGTACGGCGCCTGCAGGTCCTTGGCCGCCGTGAACAGCTGCTCGGGACGCAGCCCCTGCAGCAGCGCGATCTCGTTGGTGACCGTGCGCATGTGGCGCACCGCCTCGACGACGTTGCCCGTGCCCGGCTCGCCTTTGGTGCGCACCATCGCGGCGCCCTCGGCGATCCGGCGGAGCGCCTCGCCGAGGTTGCGGCAGCCGCACACGAACGGGACGGTGAAGTCCCACTTGTTCACGTGGTGCTCCTCGTCGGCGGGTGTGAGCACCTCGGACTCGTCGATGTAGTCGACGCCGAGGGACTGCAGCACCTGTGCCTCGACGAAGTGGCCGATGCGGCACTTCGCCATGGCCGGGATCGACACGGCCGCCATGATCTCGTCGACGCGCGTCGGGTCCGCCATGCGGGCCACGCCGCCGGCGGCACGGATGTCGGCGGGAACGCGTTCGAGGGACATGACCGCGACGGCGCCCGCGTCCTCGGCGATCCGGGCCTGCTCGGCATTGACGACGTCCATGATGACGCCGCCCTTGAACATCTCGGCGAGACCGGTCTTGATGCGCAAGGTGCCGACGGCTTTGTCGTTGCTCACAGCTGCTTCAGACTCCTCAGGGGTGGTTGACGGGGCGACGGCCTTCGAACGCGTCCGGCGCGGGCGGTTTCGGTCTAACGATTGTAGCCATGCAGGTAGAGCGCCACAAGCACCGCGGGGGTGCGGTATCACCCTAGCGGAGCGTGATGTTCAGCGCGGTGGGAACGACCTCGAACCACGTGTTCCCGGGCAGCAGCGCCAGCACGTGCCCGGAGTCGCCGATGAGTGACGGCGGCGCGTCCCCGACGGCCTTCCACGTGCCGGTGAACCTGCGCCCGTCCATGAACACCGAGGCCCGTCCCCCGTCGATGAGCTCCAGTCCGGCCGAGGTGTCCCGCGAGGGCCGCGCCCACATGACGACGACGTTGACCGCGTGGATCGGGGCACCCTTCGCGCCGCTCCGAGGCTTGCCGTTCACCACGCGGACGAACGCCCCCGCGCCGACGTCCCACCGCCATTCGACCGCATCACCGGCCGAGAAGGGCACGCCCACGGCGCTCACCCGCACGCCCTCGCTCTGAGTGCGAGGCCTTCCGAACGCGAGCGCGGCCGGAGCCGATGAACTGTCCTCGGCCGAAGTCAATGACGCGACATCGGCGAGCACGCTGCTCCCCGAGCCGCTGTACGCCACACCGCGCGCGGCGCGACCCGCGTCCACGGCGCCCGCAGGAACGGGGGCGGACGCGCCCGTGTGCGCGAGCGCGGCGCCGTACTGTCCGGCGATGACCGCGTCCGCCGGGGCGGCCGGGATCACGGGCCCACAGGCGGCCGGCAGCAGCGACTGGAACAGAGCGGCGAGGCGGCTGCCGGAGGCGGAGGGCATCTCGTAGACGACGTCCGCCGCCTCGAGGCCCGCGCGCGGCGCGCCGGCCGGCACGCCCGAGACGGCGACGAGCACCGGTCGCGATGAGGCCGTCCTGGCGTCCGGCGCCGGGCGCCCGCTGAGCGGCCAGAAGACGGGCACGTCGGGCTTCGCGACGGTCCGCTCGGCATCGGCGCGCGGCCAGCTCGCCTCGATCGTCGGTCGGGGTCCGCATGCGCTCAGCGCGAGCATGAGCGCGAGCGACACCGCGACGGCGAGCGGACAGTAGGCCGTCATGCGACCACCGGGCATCGGCATCCTCCTTTCGCGTCCAGCATACCCGTACGGTCGCGCCACGTTTGCTCCCCGCGTGCGCGAGCCGCTACAGTAGAGGCCCGGCCGCTCGACCCCTGAGGCACACGTGACCTGCTACCTGCTCCACATCATGCAAGAGCCCGATCATGACGCCTACGCCGACCCGGACCTCAAAGACGTCGTCGGCAGCGTGCCGAAGTTCTTCTGCGCCCACTGCAACCCCATCAAGCGGCTGAGCCCAGGCGCCGCGGTGAAGTGCCTCAACCGCGACCTCCCATGCTGGAAGCCGCTCGACCGCATCTGCGAGGACTAGCCGACCTTATCCGCCGTCCGCCGAGGTCTCCTCGGCCGTCCGCGGGAGCGGACCCTGCGTCGGCGTCGGGTGCGCGCGCAACCACAGCAGCAGCGCCGCGCCTGCGACGATCATCGGCACGGAGAGCAGCTGCCCGAGCGTGAAGTACCTCGCGATGAAGCCGATCTGGACGTCGGGCTCGCGGAAGAACTCGACGGCGAAGCGGAAGCAGCCGTAGAGCAGCAGCAGCCAGCCGACCTCGGTGCCGCGGGGCCGCACACGGCGCGAGAGCGCCCACATCACCGCGAACAGCACGATCCCCTCGAGCACCGCCTCGTACAGTTGCGACGGATGGCGCGGCACAAGACCGCCGGTCGGGAACACGATCGCCCACGGGACGTTCGTGACGCGGCCCCACAGCTCGTCGTTGACGAAGTTCGCGAGCCGCCCGAAGAAGAAGCCTATGGGCGCGCCGACGGACCCCACGTCGGCGAGCGTGGCGAACGGCAACTTCAGCCGACGCGACTCCACGACGCCCGCCAGCAGGATGCCGATGAGTCCGCCGTGGAAGGACATACCGCCGTCCCAGATCGCAAAGATCGTGAGTGGCGCCTTCAGGTAGCCCGACAGCCCGTAGAACAGCACGTAGCCAAGCCGCGCGCCGGCGATCACGCCGATGACGGCGGCCAGCAGGGTCTCGAGCTGGTCGTCCTCGGACAGGCCGAGCTGCCACCGGCGATTGAGGTGCCGTAGCACGAGCCCTGCGCCCACGAAGGCGGCGACGTACGCGACGCCGTACCAGCGCACGGCGAACGGTCCGGCACGGAAGATCACCGGGTCGATGTTCGGGTACGCGAGCAGGGCGAGCATCACATGGCCTCGAGCCGCTTGATCCGCTCTTCGATCGGCGGGTGCGTGTCGAACAGCGCGTTGATGCGCCCCCCGTGGTCGCGCAGCGGGTTCTCGATGTAGAGCGCCGCCGTCGCCTTGTTCGCGACGCGCAGCGGGCTCGGGTCGTTCGTGATCTTGCGGAGCGCGCTCGCCAGCCCGGGCGGATAGCGGGTGAGCAGCGCGCCGTTCGCGTCGGCGAGGTACTCACGCTTGCGCGAGATCGCCATCTGGATCAGGACGGCGACGAGCGGCGCGAGGATCGCAAGGACCAGGCCCGCGACGACGAAGACGGCGCCGAACTCCCCGCCGCCGTCGTTGCTGCGGCGCCTCCCGCCGCCCCACCAGAAGCTTCGGAGCATCCAGTCGCTCAGGAGCGCGATCGTGCCGGCGAGCACGACGACCAACGTCGAGACGAGCGTGTCGTAGTTCTTCACGTGCGACAGTTCGTGCGCGATGACGCCCTCGAGCTCGAGGCGGTCCATCTTCTGGATCAGGCCCGTGGTGACGGCTATCGCGGCGTGCTCCGGGTCGCGGCCGGTCGCGAACGCGTTCGGCGCCGGATCGTCGATCACGTAGGCGGCCGGCACGGGCAGCCCAGCCGCGATCGCGAGGCCTTCCACGGTGTTGACGATGTACGGCTCGGTCTCCTTGCCCACCGGGCGCGCGTGGCTGATCGCCAGCACGAGCTTGTCCGAGTACCAGTAGCTGCTCCACGCCATCACGAGGGCGATGGCGAGCGCGATCGCGAGTCCCCAGTTGCCGAAACCCGTGAACCGGCCGAACACCCAGCCTACGAGTGCGACGAGCGACATGAAGACGACGATGAGCACGCCGCTCCGGAACTTGTTTGACGAGATCTGGTCATACACGGCTTAGCTGAACGAGACCTTCGGCGCCTCTTTGGCCGCCACTTCGATCTCGAAGTAGTCCTTCTGCTGGAACCCGAACATGCCGGCCAGGATGTTGTTCGGGAACGTCTGCAGCGCGGTGTTGAGGCTCATGACCGAGTCGTTGTAGAACTGCCGCGCGTAGGCGATCTTGCCCTCGGTGCCGGACAGCTCTTCCTGCAGCTGCAGGAAGTTCTGGTTCGCCTTGAGCTCCGGATACGCCTCGGCCACGGCGAACAGACTCTTGAGCGTGCCGGACAGCATGTTCTCGGCCTCGCCCTGCTCCTTGACGGTGCCGGCGTTCATCGCCGCGGTGCGGGCTGCCGTGACCTTCTCGAACGTCTGCGATTCGTGCGCGGCGTAGCCCTTGACGGTCTCGACGAGGTTCGGGATCAGGTCGTAGCGTCGCTTCAGTTGGACGTCGATCTGCGACCACGCGTTGTACACGCGGTTGCGCAGGACGACGAGCCGGTTGTAGATGCCGATGATCGCCGCCACCACCACGAGTACCACCAGCAGCAGCGCACCGACACATGTCAGCGCGAATCCCATTAGGCTCCTCCCCTCGGCCCGCTTACGCGGGCCACGGTATCGGCGCCCCAGCCATCGGGGCTCGGGCGCGCGTCACTAGGATACACTGACGCGGTGGCTCGGATAAGACCGGAGGATGCGCGATGATCCCCCTGTACGACGACAACCCCACGCGACGCCTCGCCTGGATGACGGTGCTGCTCATCGCCGCGAACGTCGCGGTGTTCGCGTTCGAGCTGTCACTCGCCGGCCAGGGGCACCTCGACGCGTTCATCACAACGTGGTCGTTCGTGCCGAAGCGCTTCTTCGCGGACCCTTTCGCCCCGTCGCAGCTCGCGACCGTGTTCTCGGCGATGTTCATGCACGCCGGGTTCCTGCACATCGGCGGCAACATGCTCTACCTGTGGATCTTCGGCAACAACGTGGAGGACCGGCTGGGGCCGTTCCGGTACCTCGGCTTCTACCTCGTGTGCGGCATCGCCGCCACCCTCGGGCAGGGACTCCTCGCGCCCGGTGCCGACATCCCCAGCCTCGGCGCGAGCGGCGCGATCGCGGGCGTCCTCGCCGCGTACCTGCTGCTGTACCCGCGCGCCCGCGTGCTGACCGCGGTCATCCTCATCGTCTTCGTCGAGCTCGTGCGGATACCGGCGTTCGTGGTGATCGGGCTGTGGTTCGTCCTCCAGCTCGCGAGCGGCGTGCTCTCGATATCTCAGACGGCGAACGCCGGCGGCGTGGCGTACTTCGCGCACGTCTGGGGGTTCGCGGCCGGCCTGCTGCTCACGCTGCCGCTGCTGATCGCCGAGAAGACCCGCCGGACCCGTTTCGTCGGCTGGCGGTAGGGCTTACCGGGACTGGTTGTCGATCTCGGCCAGGATGGCGTCGACGTCGTCCGCCGAGGCGAGCTGCCGCCTGAAGTACTCGCAGTAGCGGTCGATGCGCCGCTGCTCCGCCGGGCTCGGCGGTTCGACCGGCTCGACGCGCCGCGCGAACGGCTGGTATTCGAGGACCTGGGCGTCCGGCGAGAACAACCCGTCGGTGTCATCGCCGTCGGCGGCGGCGATGAACAGATCGGGAATCTGGAGCGCCACCTGGATCTCGGCACCGCAGCGCGGGCACACCAAGATGATCACGACCGACTCGATGCCCTTGAAGATGATCGTCGAGATGGAGTCCAAGCCGACTTCGACGGGTCCGTCGTTCGGGCAGATGACCGAGAAGTCCATCGTGTCAGCCTCCTCACATGGCTTCCGCTGCTCACATTGTACCCCCTCTGCAAAGCCCGGGCCGAAGACCTCATGCGTCCCTTAGCCGTGCTATCATCGCGCTCATGTCCCCGCAGCCTCACGACGACGCCACGCGCGCCCCGCGACGCGAGCGCTTCCTCAGAGGCGTCCGCCTCGGCCTCCCGATCTTCCTCGGCTACGTGCCCATAGGCATGGCGTTCGGCATGCTCGCGCGCACGGCTGGCTTCACGCTCACGCAGGCGGTCGCATGCTCGGCTCTCGTGCTCGCGGGCGCCGGGCAGTTCGTCGCGTTGTCGCTCATGCGCACCGGCGCCGACATCACCGCCATCCTCATCGCGACGGGTGTCATCAACCTGCGCTACGTGCTGTTCGGCGCGGCCGTCTCGCCGTACCTGAGGGAGACCGGGTTGCCCATCCAGGCCTCGCTCGCGTTCTCGCTCACCGACGAGACGTTCGCGGTCAACATCTCCGACCAGCGCGAGGGCTGGGCGGACGAGGTCTCGATGGCCGGGGTCGGCGCCGTGTCGTGGGTCGGCTGGGTGGGGGGCACGCTCGCCGGTGCCGCGCTCGGTGCGCTCGTCGGCGACCCCAACGCGTGGGGCGCGAGCTTCGCCATGCCGGCGATGTTCACCGCACTTCTGGTCGCGCAGGCCACCGACCATCGCTACGTCCTCATCGGCGTCGTGGCCGCCGTCCTCGCGCTCGCGCTGTCGCTCGTCCTGCCCGGGACCTGGTGCCTCATCGGCGGCGCGGTCGCCGCCGCCACCATCGGCGCGGCGATGTTCCGGTGAGCGCCTCCTACATATGGGCCGCCATCCTCGGCATGGCTTTGGTGACGTACGTGCTGCGCGTGCTGCCCATCACCGTGCTGTCGCGCGTACGCATCCCCCGGCCGATCGAGCGCTGGCTGTCGTTCGTGCCCGTCTCGGTCATGGCGGCACTCGTCGCCACCGAGGTCGTCCGTCCCGATGGCCGCTGGCTCGCGCCGCTCAGCAACCCGTACCTCCTGGCGGCTCTGCCGACCGCGGCCGTCTACCACAAGACTCGGTCGCTCCTCGGCGCGACCGTCGTGGGCATCCTGTGCTTCCTGGCGCTGCGAGCGTTGGTCGGGTAGACTGCTCACACCTTCCCCACGGAGAGGATGCCGCGTGGCCGTCGTGCGACCGTTCCGAGCCGTCACGTTCTCGCTCGACTCGGGTCCCGACGTCTCCACGCGAGCGGCGCCGCCGTACGACGTCATCTCTGCCGAGCAGCGCGCCGCGATCCTCGCGCGCGAGCCCCACAACGTCGTCGAACTCGAGCTGCCGGCGGGCGCGTGGGCGACCGCGACGCCGGACGAGTGCTACCGGGCGGGGGCCGCCACATGGCGCCGCTGGCGTGATGAGGGCGTGCTGGTCGACGACGAGAGCGACGCGCTGTACCTCCTCGAGCAGAGGTACACGCTGCACGGCCGTCCGGTGACCCGCCGGGCGATCATCGCGGCGGTCGACCTCGAGCCCTTCTCGGCCGGCGTCGTGCTTCCTCACGAGCGCACGCTGCCGAAGGCACTCGGCGACCGCCTCGCGGTGACGCGCGCATGCGCGGCGAACCTCAGCCAGGTGCTCGGCCTGTACCCGGACCCGGCCGGCGTCACCGACGGACTGCTCGACCCGGTGCGGCTCGGCCCGCCGATGCTGGCGGCGGCGGACCCCGACGGCGTACAGAGCCTCGTGTGGGCCGTGCGCGACCAGCGTCGCGTCGCCGGCATAGCCGAGGCACTCGCGGCGACGCCGATCTTCATCGCCGACGGCCACCACCGTTACACGACCGCGCTCGCCTACCGTGACGAACGCCGCACCGCCGACGGCCGGGTGGAGGGCGACGGCACGAGCCGCCCCTACGACTCCATCATGATGGCGCTCGTGAACATGGACGGCCCGGAGCTCATCGTGCTGCCGACGCACCGCGTGGCCGATGCCGGCAAGCCGCTCGACGAGACCGCCTTCCTCGAGGGGCTCGAGTGCCGCTTCGAGCTGATGGAGGCGCCCGCGGACCCGACGGACGCGCTGAGGGATCTCACCGCGCCGCCGACGTTCGTCGTGCGCACCCGAGGAGGCCGCACGCTCATCGCGCGCCTCCGTCCCGACGTCGATGTCGGCATCGACGTCCGAGTGCACGCATCACGCGCGTGGAAGTCTCTCGACGTCGTCGTGCTCCAGGAGCTCATCCTGTGGCCGCTCCTCGGCATCCACCCGGACCGTCCGGAGACTCTCGAGCGACTGTCGTTCATCAAGAACGCCGAGGAGGCGCTGGCCGCCGTGAAAGCGCACGACGTGGCATTCCTCCTGCGCCCAACGCGCATGGAACAGCTGCGCGCGGTCGCCCTGAGCGGTGAGGTCATGCCGCAGAAGTCGACGTACTTCTATCCGAAGCTCCTGTCCGGCCTGCTCATGCGCGACCTGGCCTAGCGCCGGACGCCTACGCCCTCCACGTGGATCCACGTCCGCCGAGGACACGCCGCGCCGAG
>Ga0209744_1000543_pt1 | contig 12838 bp, 4 predicted proteins | sample BarGraNGADG00311_2_FD_184494 | JGI IMG/M metagenome (GOLD analysis project Ga0209744, IMG submission 184494) | Arctic peat soil microbial communities from Barrow, Alaska - Barrow Graham LP Ref core NGADG0004-311 (SPAdes) (version 2) | ecosystem: Environmental > Terrestrial > Soil > Wetlands >... | reverse complement strand
CTTCGACGACCCGGACCGCGACGAACGCGGATGGGTGTTGTCCGTGGCGCACCTGGCCGTTATCCCGTATGCCGCCCTGGCGCGCGCGCTTGCCGACCCGGAGGTGGTCCGGCTGGCTCCCGTATCCCGGCCGGGGCCGCTGCCCTTCGACCATGAAGCGATCGTGACTCGCGCCAAGAAAGAACTGAGGCGGCGGTATGCCGACCACCCCGACCCCGAGCGCCTCCTGGGCCCACGGTTCACCTTCCGCGAACTACGAGACATCCACGAAGCCATCGCCGGTAGATCCCTACAGAAGGACACCTTCCGACGAGCCATGGAACCCCACCTGCGAGGAACTGGCACCCTGTCCTCCGGCACCGTCGGGCGCCCCTCACAACGATTCCGCCGTGCTCGATGAATAGCCTCTAGCCGACATTCCTCTTCTCCACTCCCCTACCCGAGCTTGAGTGGGCAGCCGGAGGGTCGGGCTAAGCACAGCACTGGCGACAAGCAGGAGGCGGAGCCAAGTCCCTGAAGCTGTCGGTGTCAGCCGATACGGTGACAACCGTGGGCCAGATCCTGTTCTCGCAGCCGGGTGCCGCTGCCGTCTTGGCGCTCCGAACTCTCCTCGACGAGGTGCGAGGTGGTGATCCGCTCGCTCCCGTGGACGTCATCGTCCCGACCGGTATCGCAGGCGTCACAGTGCGCCGGGCCGTGGCTGGTGACGCTGGGCTTGCCAACGTGAGATTCAGCGCCCTGCCACAGGTTGCCGAGCGTCTGGCCGCACGGCACCTGGCGCTTACCGGTCACGCCGTATCGCGGCCGCTCACCGCCGCAGTCCGCAGCCAGGCCGTACGGGCAACCGTCGCGAACGCGGGCGGCATGTTGGCGCAGGCAGCGAAACACCGGGCCACGCTGAGTCTGCTCGACGGCTTGATGGCAGAGCTCGACGAGATCCTGCTCGACCCTGCGGTCGTCGACCGAAACCCCTTGTTAAGCAACGGGGCTGAGGTGCTGGACCTGTTCACCGACTATCGCTCGCGCGTCGGCCACCTGGTGGCGCCGGGACAGATGCTGGCACGTGCAATCGAGGCCATCGACGCAGGCAACGCCCCACAGACCCACGTGATCCTCTACGCCCCCAGCCGGCTCACCGCAGCCGAGATGGTGTTCATACGCGACCTGAACGACCGTGATCGCCTCAGCGCCGTTCTCACCGGCTTCCCCGACGACAAGATCGCATTTCTCCACGCGACCAGCGGCAAGGTGCCCGCGGAGGCCATCCACCCGGCATACGAAGACATGCGTCTGACTGTCGCCCCGGATGCCGAGGAAGAGGTCCGCGTGGTCGTCCGCGCCGTGCTCGCTCACCTGGCGGCCGAGAAGTGCCGCCCCGAGCGAATCGGTATCGCCTACCGTTCCAGCACTCCGTACGCACGGCTGCTGCGGGAGCAGCTCAAGATCGCAGGGGTGCCGCATCACGTACCGAGCCAGCGCACTCTCGACCAGACGATCGCCGGCCGCGTCGCTGTGGGCCTGCTGGAGCTGCAGCTTCACGACTTTCCCCGCCCTGACGTGATCAGATGGCTCTCCGACGGTCCGCTGGTCGACGCCGAGGGGCGCCGACTGCCCGCTGACCGGTGGGACCGCGTGTCCCGTGAAGCTGGGGTCGGTCGTGGCGCCGCGACATGGGCCGAGCGGCTCGATCGCCATGCGGCCGAACAGGAGCGGCAAGCCACCGAGCACAGCGCGGATGAGACCGACCGGATCGCAGGCTTTCACCGCAGAGCAGCCGAAACGCGTGCGCTCGCGACATTCGTCGCCTCTGTAGTAACGGCGAGTGAGCAGGTCGTCCAGGCGACATCCTGGGGAGATGTCGCCGAGTCGCTCACTACGGCGCTGAAGCTGGTGCTGGGAAAGCGTTCGAAGGTCGACGCGTGGTCCAGCAGTGACCCTTCCCTCGCCTTCGAGGTCGCGCTCGAACAGAGCTCGTATGACGCCGTGCTGGCGTCCGTTGCCGCGCTCGCCGAGCTGGACGACGCCGTGGAGACACCGACTCCGTCAAGCGTCCTGGAAGCGCTGCACACCGAGCTGGACCGATCTGTATCTAGCGGCACGACATTAGGTCGCGGTGTCCTGGTGGGGCCGTTCAGCCAGTTCGTCGGCAGCGACCTCGATCTGCTCTGCGTCGTCGGCATGACCGAGGACTCCTTTCCCCCTCGGACGCGAGAGCACGCGATCCTGCGTGATCCCGACCGCCGCGCGATCTCGCCCCAGCTGCGGACAGTAGCCGCACGTCGAAACGACGAGCGGGAGCGCTGGCTCGCGGTGCTGCACAGTGCGCGACGCATCGAGCTGAGCTACCCACGAGCGGACACCCGCTCGCAGCGAAGGCAGTTCGCGGCTCCCTGGTTTCTGGAACAGGCCACCCGCCTCAACGGCGGCGACCTGGTGGGCGCCAGCAAAGTCGACGTACTCGACCGACCATGGCTCACGGCATACCCGTCCTTCGTGGTCTCGCTCCAGCAGGCGACCACGCTCGCCTCTGCGCACGAGCTCGACGTCTCACTGGCGATGAACGGGGGCCTGGACGCTCTCGCTGCCGACGACCCGCGGCTCGGCCGTGGGGTCGCGGCCAACAGGGCGAGGGCGAAGGGCGAGTTCGGCCCATGGACAGGGCACACGGGGCCGCTGCCCGAGGGCGAGCTGCGCGAGCGGGTGAATAGCGGGATGTCAGCGACGTCGCTCCAGGACTGGGCCACCTGTCCCGCCAGTCACTTCTTCGGCCGGGTCCTGGGGATCCGCGACCTGGAGGACCGCGCGAGCGGGGACAACATTGACCCGCGGGACAAGGGGACATTGATCCACCGCGTGCTCGAAGAGTTCTTCCGCCCTCACCTCAGAACACCTGACAGCCCCGGCATCCAACCCGAAACCCCTTGGGCCACAACCGATCTCGCGGTCGCGGTCCAACTGCTTGAGACGAAGGCGGATGCTCTCGAAGTTCTCGGCCGAACCGGTCGGGAAGTGCTCTGGCAAGCGCATTTGTCGCGACTGAAGCGCGCCCTGCGCCGCATCCTGGATACCGACAGCCAACTCCGTGCCACACGTCGATCCTGGCCTCTCCACGTTGAAGCGGACTTCGGTCGCCACGGCGTCGAACCGCTCTTTGTCGACCTGACGACGCTGGGTTCAGTGCCGTTCGCTGGCTCTGTCGACCGCATTGATGTGACCGAGTTAGGGGACCTGATCGTCACCGACTACAAGACAGGCAAGGGCAACGGCTACGACAAGATCCCCAAGGTTGGAAAAGCCGCCAAGGCCGGCGAGCCAGAGGCCGACGTGGACCTGACCGACCGCGGTCGGAAACTACAGCTCGTCCTCTACACCCTCGCAGCGCGGAAGGTATCCGACAGGCCGAAGGCAAAGGTCGAGGCGTACTTCTGGTTCGTGGAACTGGACTCCGTGTACCGCGGTGGCGTCGTCGACGCCGCCCAGGAGGCACACCTGAGGAAGATCCTCGATGCGGTCGTGGGCGGCATTCGAGATGGCGTGTACCCGGCGAATCCCGGCGCGGAGACCAACTACCCGCGGGACACGTGGGCGTCCTGCACCTACTGCCCCTTCGACCGGGTGTGCCCCTCGACCAGGCTCGAGCAGTGGCGCGCAATGCGAGAGGATCCGGCAGTCCGCCCCTACGCCGACATCGCCGACCCGCCGGACGTCGAGCTGGCCACGGACGAGGAGGCGCCGGCATGACCAAGCCAGCCGACGAACAAGCCCGCGAAGCCATCCGCACATCCCACCAGGAGACCTTGTTCGTCGAAGCCGGGGCAGGCACCGGCAAGACAACCTCTCTGGTCGCTCGCGTCGTGGACATGGTGGCGACAGGTCACCTTGCGCAGATCGGCGATCTGGTCGCGATCACCTTCACCGAGAACGCCGCAGCCGAGCTACGCAGTCGCATCCGGGAGGGTCTGGAGGAAGCCAGCCGTGGCGAGCATCTCGGGCATCCCTATGACCAGGTGCAGCGCGACCGGTGCCGGGCTGCCCTCATGTCGCTCGAGGACGCCGTCATCATGACGTTGCACGGCTTCTCCGCTCGTATCCTCGGCGAAGCGCCGATCGAGGCCGGGCTGCCGCCTGGCTTCGGTGTGGCCGACACCATGACCAGCTCGGTCACCGCTGACGACGTGTGGCGCGGCTTCGTCGACGAGCTCCTCGACGATCAGGCCGTGCGGCCGCAGCTACTGGCCGGCCTGACCCTCGACCCACGCATCCTGACCACGATGCACGACATCGCGGGCGCCATGTCGGCATCGTGGGACCGATTGGTCGACCATCCGTTGCAGGTGCGCCCACTCCCCCGCCTCGACACTGGCGAGGTGGTTGCCGCTCTTCGTGAGGCGCTGAAGGACCGCGGCCGATGGCCCCAAGGCAACAACCTGACGGCGTTCCTGGAGGGACCGGCCACCACGACGCTGACTGGGCTCGCCAAGGCCACGGACCCGATGGACGCACTCCAGCTCCTCACCCAGACCTCCCTCAAATCGAGGGCTGGCGCGGCTACCGAATGGACCAAGGCCGGCCTCAACAAGGCGGATGTCGTTGCTGCCCTGACCGACGCGAACGACGCCCGGCTGAAGATCCTCGGCGAGGTCGGGTCGACGGTGACCGAGACGCTGGCCGCCAGCGTGCAGGACTGGGTGCTGGCCGAGGCAGAGCGTCGGCGTGCCGAGGGCTCCCTGGACTTCCACGACCTCCTCGTGTTTGCGCGAAACCTGTTGCGCGACGTGCCGTCCGTGCGTCATCGCCTGCACGAGGCCTGGCCGGTGATCATGGTGGACGAGTTCCAGGACACCGATCCCCTCCAGGTCGAGATCGTGCATCTGCTGGCCGGATCACACCACGCTGAGACGCTGACAGAAGGTCCGAAGGACTGGGCGACAACGCAGGTCGACGAAGGCCGACTCTTCTTTGTGGGTGACGACAAGCAGTCGATCTTCCGGTTCCGCCGGGCCGACATCGACACGTTCCGTGCGGTGGGAGCCCGATATCTTCCGGGAAAGACGGCCCTGAACGTCAACTTCCGCAGCGTCCCCGGGGTCATCGAGGCCGCGAACGCCGTCTTCAAGCCGCTGATTGGCGACGACCCCAGCTCGGGCATCGACTACTCCCCGCTGCAGACCTTTCGCAAGGCCCCGTCGCCGATCGACGGCGGCAAGACGAGCGCTGCCGTGCCAGTACATCTGCTCGGGGGGCCGCAAGAGACCGACATGGCCACGATCCGGATGGACGAGTCGGCGCACATCGCCGACCTCATCGTCCGGGCGAAAGCGAACGGCTGGGATGTTGGCAAGGTAAGCCGCCAGGCGTCATACCGGGACGTGTCAATCCTCCTGCCCACCCGCGCCTCGCTGCCGTCGCTCGAGCGCGCGCTGCTGGCCCGCGACGTGCCGTATCGCGTGGAGAGCCGTTCGCTCGTCTGGGTCACCGACGCGGTGCGCGAGCTGGTGACGATGCTGCAGGCGATCGACAATCCTTCCGATGAGGTCGCAGTCCTTGCTGCGCTGCGACAACCGGGGCTCGCGTGCACCGACGCGGCGCTCCTGGAGTGGCGCGCGGCCGGTGGACGTTGGAACTACATCGCCAAGGCGCCGGAGTCGCTTCCGGACAATCACGATGTCGCCGCCGGGCTCTCGGAGCTTCGCCGCTGGCACGAGGCGCGCTGGTGGACGCCGGTCAACGAGCTCGTGGCATCGCTGGCACGCGAGCTTCACCTGATCGAACTCACCGCGACGAAGAAGCGACCACGCGACCACTGGCGCCGGATACGGTTCCTCGTCGACCAGTCACGAGCCTGGTGCGATGCCGGCGGGTCAGGACTGGGCGGTTTTGTTGACTGGGCCATCCGCCAGATCGAGAACGACGTGGACGTGCTCGAGACGGTCGTGCCCGAGTCGGACGACGACGCCGTGCGTATCCTCACCGTGCACGGATCGAAGGGTCTGGAGTTCCCGATCACCATCGTGGCAGGGCTGGCGTCGACGGGCGGGCGACCCTCGAACCTGGTGTGGGACGCCGCCGGGGAACCGCAGATCCGGCTCAAGAAGGACGCGCTGGAGACCCGCGGATATGCCGACGCGAGCGAGCGGGACAACGACGAGTCGAAGCTGGAGTCAACGCGGTTGCTGTATGTCGCACTGACACGGGCCATGGACCACCTGGTGCTCGGCTGCTATCACAACCCGCCGAAGAACGGCAAGGCGTCACACGCGGAGAAGGTGTGGGGCCTGCTGTCGAACACCGTTCTTGCAGTTGTGGATCCTCTACCAGCCGACTCTGCCGCAGGGGCGTCCACGAAGCCTCTGCCGGGCGAAACCAGCCAACCTTCGACGAACCCGTTGCCTGGGCGCAACGAGTTCACCCGCGCCCGCGAATCGCTGCTCGTTGCCGTCAACGCGCGGGTGGCGACGAGCCCAACTGCGCTGGTCAAGGAGGCCAGCATCAAAGCGGCGATCGAAGAGGCTGCGGCCGAGGAAACTGCGGCTAAGGAGTCGGGTGAACAGGCCTTCGCGGTGGACGACGCAACGGTCGGAGAAGCCAGGCCACAGAAGTATCCCCGCCGGGGATCCAACAAGGGCGCTGCGATCGGGACGGCCGTCCACCGTGTGCTTGAGCTGGTGGACCTGGCGAACCCGAGCGACGACGAGATCATGCGGCTCGCCGAGCTGGCCTGCGCCGAGTCAGAGATCCCAGCCTTGGTCAAGGACGTCGCCGGTCGCGCGGGCACGGCTCTACACGCCGACGTGGTCAAGCAGGCTGGGCAGTCAGGCCGTGCCTGGCGCGAGGTCTACCTCATCGTCCGCGACGGCGACCGCTACGTGGAGGGGTATATCGACCTCCTAGCCGAGCCCTCCAAAGGGAAGCTCGTAGTGGTCGACTACAAGACCGACAGGGTCAACTCGACTGAAGATGTCGCAGCCAAGACGGCCTACTACGCCCCGCAGATGGCGCAGTACCAGAGCGCCGTCGTGACAGTCGTGGGTGTCGACGACGCCACCGCGCAACTGGTCTTCGCGGCGCCTGGTCCCATGGGCGGAGGAGCTGACGTCAGCCTTCGGCATGCCTGAGATCTACCGCCAAACGAATGTCGATGTCGGCCAGCGTCATGGCGGCCCCTCACGGACGCTCCGCACGGGTGAAGCTGGGGGGAGGCGTTCGCGACATCGGTTGGTCTGACGGCTTGGACCTGACTAATGCCGATCGTCATGACGCCGCACTAACGTGAATTCAGGAGTTCGAACGCTTGGTCACGAAAGGGGTCCGAAGATGCCAGCAGAGCACGATGAGCCGTCGGCCCACCCAATATCCACTGGCCTGTTTGACGACAAGGACGCGGAGACGGCTGCCGACGCGGTTTTTGACGCTGAACTCACACAGGACCCACCGCCCGGGGCTGAACCCGCAGACGAGGTAGCCGCCGCGACGGCTGTGCGACGGCTCAGTAATCGCTTCGCGGACCTGCCCGCGGCCATCCGCCAGGCCCTACGGGGGGCCGAGAGAAACGCCGCTCAGCTCAGCGATGACCGCTTGCAGGGCCTTGCCGAGATCATTCAGAATGCCGACGACGTTGGCGCAACCGAGGTTCGGTTCCAAGTACGCAAGCAGGGTCCGAACTACGCACTTCTTGCGAGTCACAACGGTGCACCGATACGGCTTCGCGACGTGATGGGGCTTGCTACGCCCTGGCTGAGTTTAAGGTCGGGCACCGCCAGTGCGACAGGTCGCTTCGGCATCGGCCTGATGACACTAAGGTCATTGTCCGACACGCTCGACGTGCACTGCGGATGCTTTCACCTTCGGCTGGGGGCCCAGACCCTCACGCCTCTGGACGGGGAAAGTCCAGCGAGTGAAGAACTTGGCGGTCACGAATGGACTATCTTCCGCATTCCATTGGACCGTGGAGATGTTGGCGTCGACGATGTCCTTCACTGGGTCCACCAGTGGGGGGACGCTGCTCTGATGTTCCTCAGCAGTGTTCGGACGGTCAGTCTGATCGATCAGACGGGCAATACCCTCGAAGGGTTACATCTGTCGGTTCAACCCCAGGCCGACATCTCCATGCCTCTCGGGCGGATCGAAAGACGCATTGTGACCGCGGGCGACCATCGCGCTTGGGCGGTCTACTCGCGTGACGTACCCACGACGGCGCGTGCCCACCGGGCGGAAAAAGCCCACGAGAACACCACGCGAGTCGCCGTAGCATTCCCGCTGGGCCACGCAGAAGCGGGCTGGGTGCATGTGGGACTCCCAATAAGGCCTATCAGGCTGCCCTTCCGCATCTCATGCCAGTTCGACCCCCTCGCCAATCGTCGAGATCTGGCGGACACGGAGTGGAACGTCATACTCACTGAGCCATTGAGCAAGCTGTGGCTCGACGCGTCTCTAGACATGTTCAACGAACGCCCCAAGTTGGCGTGGGCGATCGTTCCCCACGCGAGCGACCTCGAGGGCGACGAGCGCACGAATGGCCGGTTCCGAGCCGCCCTCGACACAAACCTAATGCGCGACGCTCGCAAGGCCCTCGCTTACGCGGTGTCTTTCACCACAGACCAGCACGTTGACGGCAGAAGCCTCGGCTTGGATCGGCTCGCGGTCGAGCACCCCGCTCTCACCGCAGTGCTCTCCGCACCCGACATCAGTCGACTCTCTGGAGCAGACGCCGCGCTGCCAACTGACGCCCGTGACGACGCCGGAATCTGGCGCACCGTGCTGGATGAGTTCGGCCTGCTGGGCGGCCCAACTCCGATCGCGGTCACGATCTACGACGCACTGTCGCTGCTCGAAGACACAAGCCGACCAGCAGCTTTCGTGGCTGACTTGACCGCAGTTGCACTCAGCGCCGACCTGAGCGAGGCGCTGACGCAGTATCCCTGCGTCGTTCTCGGCGACGGCAGCCACATACGACCACCCGCGCCGCATTCGGCATTTGCCATCATCGATGGGGTTGCACATCCGGTCTGGGACACACTCCGCATGGGAGTTCGTGTCCATGCTGACTACATCAACACCGCCTCATGGTCCGCCGTCCTCCGTTGGTTGACCGACAGCCAGAGAATGTTGAGCAATCCCAGTTCTGCAGATGCCCTAGAACGGCTCGCAAACGCCGGCCGATCCGGAGAAGAACTCCCCCGACCGCTAACTGATGAACAAGCTGAAGCTATCCGCAACGCCCTGGAACAAAGCAGCGACCTGGACCGGGCACGCTTGGGATCGGGTATTGGGCGGGCCGTCCGGCTCGACGCCACGAGCTACGACGGCAAAGGACAACGCGTCGCGTCACATGTGCGCCTCTGCGACGCCTACATCATTGAACGAGACTCGGATAGTTGGTCCGTTGCCGCAGGGAAGACGCCAGGGTTGACCTGGCTTCACCGAAGGTACGCCCAGGATCTGCGGGCCTCGACTGGTCGTGCCGGGCTCGGCCCCCAGCGCCTGTTCAAGATGCTCGGGGCCGAAACCGCGCCCAGGCTTCGACCGCATCCTTCCGCCCAGCGACGATACACATCGGGCCCTCCCGGGGTTCCCCTTCAGGCCCCTGCATCACCCGATACTCGGCTAGCCCAGATGCAGCGGCTGGGAGCGACGCACACAACCGAAGACTTCGATTCGCCCGACCTCGAGGCCGTGCTCAGGAACATCGCTACCGACAAGAATGCCAAGAATCGCAGAAGACGCGCGGCTGCCGTCATTGGCTCCCTTGCGCGGGCATGGGACCGACTCGGAGACTGCCAGCACGCGAACGCAGTAGCCACTGACTATGGCTGGGTTCCCAAGGGGGAAATCTCCGCTTGGTGGTTACTGAAGGCCTCGGATACCCAATGGCTGACCAACGGCAGGGGCGCCGCGCGCAAACCGGCCGAACTACGACTCCGTACGCCAGGCACGCTCGCGGTCTACGGCAACGACCCAAGCAAGTTTCTGGCCACCGACATCGACGCCCCCAACCGACGGCCTGTCCTTCAAGCCCTGGGCGTCGCGGGAGACCCTCCCGCCAGCGAATTCATCCGAGGTTTGGAACAACTGCGTGACAAGACGCTTCAAGAGCCCGCTCGGGCGGTCGTCGACAGAGCTGCACCGCTGTACCAAGCGCTTGCGTCACAGATCAGCTCGTTAGGTAGCTCTTCCCCGCGCATCGGTGATCTGGCAGTCCGTGCCGCCTCGTCGATGTTCAACCGAGGTCCAGGCCTCGTCATTACGAACCTTGGATGGTGCCGTCCGTCCATGGTGCTTTTAGGTCCGCCGATCTTCGGAGACCTTCGACCTTTCGTTCCCTCAATCGACGGAACTGAACGCCTCTGGCAACTCCTTGGTGTGAGGGGACCGGGATTTCCGGCAGCCCATGCCGTGATGCAGGAGCTTTCGCGCAAACGCACGACACCGAGCGCCGAGGGCCAACTGATCATGTTGGAAACACTCCGTCTCATGGCGGCGCGCATCAGCCTGCCAGAGGCATCGGGCGCGAAGTTGCGCCGGCTAGCGCTGTGGACCAGTCAAGGATGGCTCAGCAGCCGTCCGGTTTATGCGGTGATGGACCCGCAGGTCGCCCATGCTCTGGCGAATCTCGTCCCGGTGTGGCAGCCCGGTGGAGACCCTGCTCAGTTTGAGCCCCTCATTGAGCCACTCAGCGTGACTTGTCTGGAGCCATCAGCAGCATCTGTGGTGGACTCAACGAGCGCCACAACAGACGAGGCAGCCACCGGCCTCGTCAACCAGGCGGTCAGGCTTCTCCAAGAGGATCTCTCACTCAACGACCCCACCGTGGAGTCGGCCGCCCTAGTGCCATGGGACGAACTCGCCTCCTACAAAGTCGCGGTCCTGCCCGATTTGGTAGTCATGATCTCCGGCACCAATGTTCACCCCAGCCCCACCGTGCGAGTGGCTGCACTCATTGACCGCAGTTCTGCCACGATGTTTGCCAGCGGCTTTGACGCGCTCGGCAAAGTCAGTAGCGGTGGACGGGCGATAGCGTCTCTGTTTGCGAGCGATCAACGCAGACTGGCGCAGGCATGGCATGCCGCCTGGGATGCCGCGCAGGAGGGGCGCGACACCCGGGTCGTCACTTTGGCGTCCCGTCGCGCTGAGGACGAAGCGGCCGTCCGGCAGATAGCGAACACGGCGCGTCTGCACAAACTCGCTCGCGACGCCAAGACAACGCGCAAGTCGCCTCTGGGGGCCACTACGAAAGGACCCACGGCTGCAGCAGACGCCGCATGGCACACCGCGAGAGTCCGACCTGCCCGATACCTCGTCGATCCAGATGCATGGGAACTGGTCAACAGTCATGGGGAGGTCATCCCCGAGCCAACGCTCTCGAACAGCCCCAATGGGTCCGGTTCTGCCGAGGGCACAAGTAGTCCGGAGTTGAGATCCCCCGACACAAATCGAACCAAGAAGACCAGCGAGGGCAGTCGCGGCCCAACGAACTACACCACGGACGAACGAGAAAGCGTGGGCATGGCTTTGGTGATGCACGCCCTCTCGTCAGACCAATCAGGGATGGCCGACATCCGCGATCAGAGGAACGTGGGAGCAGACGCGGTCGATCAGCTGCAGCGCTTCTTCGAACTCAAAGTCCACGCGGGCGCCATCCCTGACGAGATCCGACTCACCGATTCCGAGGTTCAACGAGCTCTCAGTACCGCCGAGTTCTTCCTCGTCCTCGTCGGCAACGTCGAACACGGGGCAGGTCAACCGGAGATCCGGATTATTACGGATCCGCTGAATCAGCTCAGGGTTGAAGCCGCAGGAATGATACGACTCAGCGGAATCAATCGAGCACAATCCCTCACGTACACCTTCCGACCGCTAGCTGCCGAGAGCGGCGAGGCCGACAACGCGTAGCGGCGCCCTCGTATCGAGTCAGACCAAAGCGCATTCACACATGGGCGCACTACCACTGGCGGGGAATCTCCGACATTCGAATGAACACTTTCATTCACTTCAACCAACGCACTGCTGGAGCTGCGAGAATGGTTGCTCGACCAGAAGGTCACGTTGGTGGTTTTGGAGGCGACGGGCGACTACTGGCGGGGCGTGTACTACCTGCTGGAAGACACCCTGAACGTGATGTTGGTCAACGCCGCCCACGCCAAGGGCCTGCCCGGTCCGTCGGTGCGAACCGGTACCCCCCCGCAGCGGGTGGGGCCGTGGGACGGCGAGCGGGATGCGACCGCACCCGGACCGACCGCAGCCCAGTCGGCATACCCGCCGCCGATGGACACCGTGCTCCCCAGCTCGGTGGCGCCGGGTGACGACTACCTCAATGTCAGCGTGTGGGCTCCCACTGAGGGATCTTGGTGGGCCATCATTAGTCGCTAGGAATGCGGAGCGCCGCCGAGTCCCCGGTAAACGTTCCGTCTGCCAGGCACCAGTTGATAACAAAGGAGAGTCTGGCGGTGATGTCAGGTCCGCGACGGTTCCACCCGTACACGCGGGCAGTCGCGGTCATCAAGTCATCCCTGCTGACGGTGCCGCCGTCGTTGACCAGGTTGCGCAGGGCGATCGCGAGCTCGCCCTGGGAGATCTGGTCAACGGTGCGCGCAACGGCATCGGCCGGGGTCCGGACACTGACAAGTGGGCGATTGGGTATGTCGATGAAGTCACCATCGCGGATCACCTCGGCGAGGGCGATGGCTACCTCGATGTTCTCTCGGATCTTGACGCCTACGCGTCCGATGTTCCACGCATCGCGAACGCGTTGATGAACGACGTCGATGTGGACTGGGCCTTCGACGGTGGCAATTTCCTGGATGCCCGCAATCATGTCGAACCGGCTGCTCGGGTCTGAGGG
>Ga0209744_1000542_pt1 | contig 12839 bp, 18 predicted proteins | sample BarGraNGADG00311_2_FD_184494 | JGI IMG/M metagenome (GOLD analysis project Ga0209744, IMG submission 184494) | Arctic peat soil microbial communities from Barrow, Alaska - Barrow Graham LP Ref core NGADG0004-311 (SPAdes) (version 2) | ecosystem: Environmental > Terrestrial > Soil > Wetlands >... | reverse complement strand
GTCAGGCCGGAGGTCGTCTTCGACGACCCTCTCTTTACGTCAGCGAAGCGCAAGCAACGTTTGACTCCTCACGGCCTCCTCGAAATCGTCCAGCGGATTGCTAAGCAGGCGGGGATCAGCAAAAGGGTTGGTTGTCACACGATCAGACACAGTTTCGCGACGGCATACGTTAGGAACGGTGGCGACGCGCATACCCTCCAACACCTTCTCGGACATAGCACACTGGTGATGGCTATGCGGTACGTCGACCTCGTTGGCCGCGACCTCGCCGAGGCCCACTCGCGGTACTCGCCGGTTATGAGGCTGGAGGGTCGGCGGGGGAAGTAGAAAGAATCAAATTGAGGAAATGTCCTCCAAGATTTCCTTCTTCACCAACCTCTCCTCGTCGCCGGTCATATCTATGCGGTACTTGACGTACCTGTTACCGTGTTCAATGGGGTAAACAGCGGTGACCACCTCTACGACATTCTTTTCTCCTACTTGTCGAACTGCTGTACCGTTCGGTATCGAGTAATGAATTCCGTGGTCCTTGATTGCGTCTGCTATTGCCTTGAACTCTGCCACATCCTCCTCGGTCAAATCCGCCTCTTTGACCTCGGCAATCAATTGGGCCTTTTGGTTAGTCATTCTTCTTTCAGCTCGAAGTCCTTCAGGTTCGCGTAGTATATTTGCGGGGTGTAGGGTATCTCGGTTTGGAAATAGGACCTCTCGCCCAGCAGATTGAAGGCGGCACCGTGGGCGAATATGAAGATCACCGAGTACTGACTGAGCTGACGGAAGTTCTCCAGCTTGGCGTTAGTGCCGAGGAGTTCCTTGATATCGTATCCAGCCTTCTTGAGGGAGGCCTCCAGGTCGGGCTCGAATATGTGATGAGTTTCAGCATACAGAGGCGCTAAGATTAGCGCCCTCTTGTTGCCGGGGGTGATTGGCGCGAGGGCGCTGAAGGCCTTTGATACGGGAATAAGGAGTACGGCAAGTGGAAAGAGGATTGCTAGCATGAGAGCTATCCGCCAACCGTGCTTTCCCATACACGTCCTCAAGACAGTACCACCCCCTTGATTCACTTGGTCATGCTGTCGGTCTGGACCAGGGAGACCTGGCCATTAGCTTGCTTGTACCAGATGCAGCCGGAGCCAACCCCGGCGTCTGTTATCCCTTTCTGTTTTTTCAACCACCCTACGGTGCTCTGGGTGGCCTTTTCTTTTCCCTCCTTCTTTACCCTTTCCTGGTAGTACATGCCGGCCGACTCCCCTGCGCTCTTTGTCTGGTCGTAAGTCTCCTTTGCCTTTTGCTGAGGTGTCTTCTTGCCACACCCGGGCTGGAGTAGCAGGCAGGACAAAAGGGTGAGTAGGATGAGAGAATACAGTGATAGTCGCTTAACCTCGTCTGAGGGTTTCACTAGCTGACTGCACCCCCGCTTTCTTTCATCTGCATCTACCTAAAGCTAATAAAGATTGGAGCCGAGGGAGTCTCCCACTCCAGGATGACCATATTATAGATGGCTGAGGTCGCTGGTCCCGGCGCTGATCTCTGCCCTCATGGGACGAATTCGTTAACTTGCCGCCGTGCCGATTTGATAAGCGCAGGTGCTGTTCACGTGAAAGCCAAGACAACGGTCAATAGTCCTCAAACGTCATCGAAGACGGCCTCGACTGGAACACGGCAGGCGTCGCTTCAAGAAAGAGAGGCAAGGGTGAGATTGCGCCTCGAAAATCAGCTTCTGGGTAGTATAATAATGCCGTCGGCGGCTGGAAATGGGGAATACCTGTGCACACGATGTTTCATTAATCCCGGGGTTCGCGAAGTTTCAAGTCGGCAGCCCATAACTAGCCAAATGGGGAACGGGTGTTGGCTATGTACTGACGACCTGCTGACGTCAAATAGATCTGTCACGAGGTCGCGAAAGAAATAGGCTGGTTGAAATGAAGAAATTCATAGGTGTTACTGTTTTACTATTGCTAGTTTCAAGCCTTCTACTGTTGGTTGGCTGTGGTGCGCAGAAGGCGTCGACAAAGAAAAAAGAAAGCGCTACCGGGAATAATAATAGCCCCGTTTCAACAACGCAGTCTGTAGTTGGTGGTTACTACCCCTCAGACAGTAGTAGTAAAGATATGATGATTATTCAGCCCTACAATGATAGTAGCTCCGAGTTATATGTCCAGTCGATGATCTCTGGCCAATCATGGGAAGGCCAGGCAGAGCTTTCTGGTGACGAACTTGTTATCAAAACGAACGACTATCGGGACGATTCTGGGAGTCATACCGGGACACCCCCCAGTATCAAAGTCAGCGGGAGTAGTTTGATAATCAGTAATGGCCAAGTGACTTTGTACAAACGGGGAACTGACTATACGAAGACCAGTTCTTCTGTCACACCTGAAAACGTGGTCAAAGCGGTTCTCGATGCTGAGACTAATGGTCGTAGCCAGGATGCACTGCAGTACGCAGCCGATGAAACATATCCCAAGCCATTCGGAGAACCTGGTAGTAATACTAAGGCACAGTGGGCCGAGGAATTGGCACAATTTCAAGATGTCAATTCATATACGATCACGAAGCACGGCGAGCGTGGACTGACACCATTTTCACAGGGAAGCGATGAATATAAATACTACGATGTAGACTTCACTGTGAACGCCAAAGGTGGCGGGACTCAGGATCTTTGGTTCACGCTGGTAAGCAAGAACAGCGGCCCGTGGCTGATAATAGAGAGTCATTGAGCCCTCATGAAGCCTGTCCACTCGAAGCACTTTTGCGATGGGGCTGCCCTCTATGTTTGATAGCATGAAGCCTGGCGGCAGGCGGCAAATAAACGGGCTGGGTCTCCCCGGGCGAACACCATGAAGCGGCAAGGCGACCCCTACGAGCTTCACTTCAACTCGGCTGCAGGCGACCTGGAGGCCTACGGCGAGCTTTTACGCGCGCGGCGAGTGGCTCTACGACTTCGTTTACTACCTAATCTGAGGAAAGTTAAAGACATTTGGAAGCCAGGTATAGAGATTGGGAGGTGGTTATATGTACTGCCAGAACTGCGGCGCTCAATTGGGAACAGGTGCAAAATATTGTACTAGGTGTGGCGCCTCCCTTGCCGTTGTGGGCTCTCAGGCCGCGAAACTGCAGTATGGCCCTGGAATTCAACTGGGGAGATTCGCACTAGCAATTGGCATGGGCCTCGGTGGATTACTCCTTCTTATTGCTCCCCTGCTCTCGTGGGTTGTCCCACAGAGTGGCATTTCCGGCTACGGGGCCCAGGCGAAGTCCGGAGTTGCAGGCCCCGGAGCATTGATTCTAATCGTAGGCATTGCAGTGATCGCCCTTGCTGCTGTTGCGGCAATCAAAGAGAACATGACCTGGCAGATGTCAACTGCTGTTCTGGGGTGCAGCATACTTTCCTTAGTAGGAATACTTGGACAATTGGCTTCGCTCAACACCTTCACTGGCGAGTCGGCAGGTGGCCCGACTACCTATACCGTTGGCGTAGGCCTAATACTTGCTGGTATAGCTTTCCTATTAACTTTGGGGTTTTCTATCGTTGGAATAGTCTACGGAAGAAAGATCATCAGATGAATTTCGCTTCAGATATGTTGATGAAAGTCGGGACTGCGGATCAAAGGGAGGCTTTGTGTATTGCATCGAATGCGGTAAAGAAGTCGAAAGACAGCGCAGATTCTGTGTGTACTGCGGTGCTCCAGTAGAATGGCCTGCTGAAGACTCGGGTACAGGGCAGTTGTTATTGCCCGAGGCGGCGGCCGACACCAAAGGCCGGTCTGGGACATTGCTATTTGCTTCTCTGACAATCGGTGTCTGCTCCGTCTTGATATTTGTTTCTACGTTCTTTCATTGGACAGAACACGAGACGGGCTGGATGCTAATGTCAAGAAATCCTTTCTATTCGAAAGATGTCGTGGCTACTGGCCTGTGGACAATGATTCTAGCTATCGCACTTGCTGTGTACGCCATTAAGATCTACCAAGATGGCCGATTTGGCGGCACATTTGCTTTTGCTGTAGGTGCGTTGGGCGTAGCGCTTTCTGCATTCATATATTTCTGGTGGGGAACCGCCCGTACAGGATTGGGGATAGGGCTCCTCTTTATAGGTTCTTTGACAGCTGCAATCGCAGGTCATTTTATGATTCGTTATTCTCGCAAGAATCAGACAGTGTGACGCAGGAGATTCATGAACTCCCCCTGATGAGGGCTTCAATGGCGTCGATAGGGACTTATAGGATGAGTCAGGGAGATGATGGTTGCGATCGCTTTTCCAATACTGATACTGATTGAATCTTTAGATGAGTGACTCAGGAGCCAGAATCCTTCAAAAGAACACACCAAAGAACCTGGGCATACCCAGAACCTCAATAGTGCTGCTCATGGGGCTTTTTATACTCGCATCGTCTCTCCTAGTGGGACCGCAGCAAGCAGACAGCGCAGGAAGCGGGCTTTCTGGCAGGATAGCTTTCATAAGAGACGATAGGCTATATGTTGCGAACATCCAAGACGGAAACGTGGTGGGAGAGAAGCCCATCGATACTGGACGTTATGGTTGTGATGGCGGCTATACAGGCCTCCGTCCTTCCTTCGACAAGAACGGCAGGACGCTGGCTAGCTACGCCTACGACAAGGACAAGTATGCTGCAGGCCCGCAGGACGGCGTCCACCTGAGGGAATCTTCCGGCGTGCTCTTCGTTGACGTGGAGACCGGGAAGTTGGACTGGCGGCCGGGCCTGAGCCGGTTTAACCCACAGTGGATCTCCGATGATACGGTGATAAGCTCCATTCCACTGGGATCAGACATTTTCAAATACGTGCGCGGGACCGAATCATCCGCTGATATCTTCCTAGCATTGCCGCAGGGTTACCAGCGTGAGGATGGTCATTACTATTATTCAGCAGACCCCAGGTCAAAGCGCGTCCTTGCGGCCTTCGTGGACTCCAGCAATGGCGGCCTTAATTCCAAGGTCTTCATCAAGTCCCTTTCTGGAGAGACGACAACAATCGCGAGCGATCTGACAACCAACTTCGAGAGCCTCACTTGGTGCCCTGAGAAGAACCTAGCTGCGTACACTATCAACGGAGAGCCCGATACCGTGTGGTACACGAGCCTCAGCAATTGGAACCCCATGCCAATAGATACACATCTGAGTGAGCCGGCGTTCACGGTTCAATCATTCACGCCGGATGGGAGTTGTCTGTTCCTCACCAATGGCGGTTCGTCGTATGACAGTCCAATTTCAACATACATCTATCACATGGATTCTGGGGCGACCGAGTTGTTGTCCAATGATATCCCCGCCATGGCGTGGGACCCGTCCTACCCTGGAAACAGCAAGCGGACGGGCAGGGCGGACTCCGAAGGCAAACTCACCTCGAACCAGTCAAGCTGCTACGGTTTCAAGTATGGCTCTGGCTTCACCGTCGATACCAGGCAAGTCGCCTATAGAGCCGCACTCACCATAAACAGCGGGGGCTTCGATGCGAGAAGTTACTACAACGCCAGGCCGGGGGACGCCAAGGGCAGGATGAAGAACGACTCCATCTTCTTCTTCGACGGGCACGGGAACGTGGGTCGCATCTTGTTCCAGGAAGAGAATAGGAACGAGACGTCACTGAACGGCGATTACATGATTGACTACAAAGACGGGCGACCTAGTTCGATCTATATCGTTGAGAAGAAGGACGGGCACTGGGTAGTGACGGATAACTATTCAACGGCTGACTAGAAAATTACATTAGTACGCATGTCTCGCATAAGCTTGCAATATTGCATTCATAATGAAAATTACACCGAGAAGTAATGATGTGGAGGGCAGTCATAAGCGGACATTCCTGGTGTCTTCTTGTTCGTCTCCAACTTCTTGTTTGACAATTCAAGGAAACCAGATAATCCCCGTACAGAATTCCGTCTTGAATTGCCAATCGTCTGTTCGTCAGTATTCTATTGCGTTGTGATTGTTATCGTGCTGCCTTCGGTTCCCTTCTTAATATCAACAGATGCGCCTGTCTTCCTGAGCTGAGCCCCAGTATCCCCTTCGCTAAGACCAGAAGTACCTCCACTGCCACCGTACGTAATCGAGAAGCCATTTGTAGAGTACCAAGCCGCAAAGAAGCCAATCGGCTGAGGTGACTCATAGGTATACTCATTTGATGATGAAAGGGTTCGAACAGAATCCGGCGGTCGTAATCCTGCAGGGTCTTCGCCAACTACATCGCTTGAAGAGCTGCTTGTAGACTCCGGTTGGCCATAGTTTGCAGAATCCAGTGTCGGATCACTCGATTTGAGAGACGACCATTCAGGCAGACTTTTGTCTGCAATTATCTTTATCGCATTAGCCTCGGTATCGAAATTCCAATTGCTAATTGTAATCTCGCAGGCCCTCCGACCATCTTGCATAAGAGCTATTATGCTTTCATTGGTTCCGCTTTCAACAATAGTCCAGCCTTTGCTGACGAGTTGGTCCATAAAGAATTTAGAAACATCTTGGACACTATCATTAGTTGAATAGGTAAGGTCATTACTCAATCCGCCGACATCTGGCTGGAATTCAATCCTCGTAGAGTTACTGTATCTCGGAATATTGGCGAAGTCATAACCAGGGCAATCGTTAGATAAAGTGGATTGTGATGAGGTTGCAGGAGAAGTCTGCACGGTTTTTGAGACAGGTTCGGTATCTGATATCTTGGAAAGTGAGTTGCTGTTACCACATCCAATTATCGTAACCGTTCCGAATAGAAACAACAATATAGATAGAAGTGCTATTGTTTTATTCATTTTCATATCCATTGCCCTCCTCCCATAGACCAGCATTCCCCACATGCCTCGCCCAACGCCGATATTCTATCACGCATAACTGAGTATGCAGATGACAGTGTGCAAGCGTTTTAGGGTCCAGAAACCGTTGTTTCTTATGTAGCAGCCAAGAGAGACTTCCACGGCGGAGGCCCGCTTCGTACATAAGACAATCCCCATTAATACATATTATCCACAGTTTAGACAGAAAGCCATGCCGCGTCACCATACGCGGCTAGGCCCCCGGTGCAAACCTTAATATTCTCGTTGATAGGCGCGAGCCAATCTAGGGAAGTATCGTGAAGGTTAGTTAGTCATTCGAAAATTCATGGAACCTGGGGACGCCTATTGAGCAATAAGTGAGCTCCTCACAAGAATCTGTGGGTCGTTTCCGGCATTGGCAGGTCTCCCATCACATGATAGAGCGCCAGCTGGAAAGTGCCAAACGTCCTGTATCCGTACGCCCTCTGGCTGACGACCTTGGCCTTGCGGTTCATCCCTTCGACTGAAGCGTTGGTGATGGGCACCTTGAAGTAATTGAGGATCTCTTTCTTGTGCCTCTTGATCATCCATGCGAAGTCCCTCATCGGCTCCAGCCTGGAGTGGGTCGCCCACCAGAGCCAGCGATCAAGGTACTTCTCCGCGTTCCTCTGGTAGGTGTAGTCCCAGAAATGCCTGAAAGCTTCCTTCAGAAGGTAGGCCCGGTTGACCTTGAGGTTCAGCTTCTCGAGCTCGGAGAGCCTGACCCGCTGATTGTCCGTCAGGTTCTCCGGGTTCTTGAGCCAGATGTACTTGGTCTTCTTGAGCACGTCTATGTCCTGCTCGGAGAGCCTTCTCGCCTCGTCTTTCCTCACGGTGTCAACCGAGCGCATCAACTGCTGCGCGATGTGGAACTTGTCAAAGACGATGACCGCGTGCGGCACGCACTCCCTGACCGCCCGCTCGTACCCGGGAAGCATGTCCATGCACACCGCCTTTATGGCTTTGCATCGCTCTTCTCCCCAGTATTCAAAGAACGCTTTCAGGCTGTCGATCTCCCGGCCGATCCCCACGCAGAGGAACCTTCCGGCAGGTACCATGTCTTGGCCGGTGCTGACACGCCCGATGCGCAGTGTCCTTCAATTCTCTGGATAACTTCCCCGCCTGAACGATGCGTCTCGTCTGGCCGATTCCGGGCAGCCGACACAGGTTGTGCCAGTGGCAGAAATCCACTGATGCAAACGATGAGAAAGACAGAGGTTGTAAGGAACGCCACGGTACGAAAGAGTCGGCGCATAATGTGCCTCCCCTCAGCCAGCCTGTCAAGCTATTGATTAGAGTCGGTCAAGACACCTAGAATGCTGAATGTGGTAGCAGGGCAACCTAGGGGGGTTCCAGTGAAGCCGATTACGGTAGCAGTTCTGGCGTGTTTTCTTGTATTGTCTATCGTTCCAATTCTGGCGGGCTGTGGCAGCAATCCTGTAGCTACTCAGAACCCAGGGCAGTCGTCTCAAAGCAACTTAACTGAGAAAGCGACTGGGGACGAAGCTGCTGTTGAAGAGGTCATAAAGAAGTTCGGCGCCGCATCTGATGGAACACAAAATCAAGAAGCTGCCTCTAAATTCTGCACAGCAGACGGAAAGGTCGGCCTTTTCAGTTCGCCTGAAGGCTCCTTTGGCGAGATGATCGGGTTCAGCAACTTCCAGGTATCCAATAGCGGGGGGACGAATTCCTGCAAGATCAATGTCACACTCACTGGAGGATCGATGGAAGGTCAAGAAGAGTTTGACCTTATCAATGATGGCAGCGGTTGGAAGATCGATAACTGGCATCCAGCGGATACAAATTCGAATCCCGATTCTCAATGACGTGCGGGAGTGAGTTATCAGGCAACAACAATGGAAAGCACGCTGCTAATAAACATGCGCTTGCCGCTATGCAAGAAGAACTGCGAGAAATAGCTGTAAACCGAGATTTCCCCATATGTGCCTCCTAACATCTTGATTCGACTCTGAAATAGGCACTAAAGTGATACGCTACCTAAACCCAGTGGGCTGTTGAGCCTACCTCCGCAAAGGGAGGCTTTGTGTATTGCATAGAATGCGGTAAGAATGTCGAAAGACAGCGCAAATTCTGTATGTACTGCGGTGCTCCGGTGCAAGAGGCGCCGTCACCTCAACAGCCTCTCGCAACTCATCACGCCGGGGGCGATACCGGTAAGGCAATCAAGCTCGGTGTAGAGACCAAAGCCCCGTCATCCAAAACAAAAAGCAGCAATCACCGCACTCTCATTGTTGTCGTAATCATCCTTGTCGTCTGTCTGCTGATGAGTGGCGGAGGGTACGCCGTATACCACTTCCTTTTGAAGAAGGGGCCTAGCTCAGGAGCGATGCCAACAGAAGGGCAGTCCGCAAAGCAACATGAAGTCTCCCAAAAGGCGGCGGCTATGTACGCGGAACAAGTTGCCACCAAGGGGGACTCCGTGGCGGTGAACGCCACGGTCGAGTGGCTGAAAAAGCAGGAGGACGTCAAGGATGCCGGTGTTGGATCCGGTTGTATCTGGGGCGTGTACAAGGACGGCACAGAGTTCTCCATCATCACAACTGATCCATTTATGAACAAGTGAGGTAACGGGTGACTGGCAGACCCTGGAGTCCTTCGAACAACCGTACAGGGCTAGCAAGTAGATATGTGATCCTATTAGCGGTTGCCCTCTCGATATTCTTGTTGTCATCGGGGCTTAGCCAGGATGTTTCGAACGCCCAGGGAGCGAACAAGAAGGCGCTATTTCTCCTTCCCGTTGAAAGCTACACAGGAATCGAGTTTTCATACCTGCAAAGCTATTTGCATGACAATGCCTACTACGACATCGTCGTCAAACGGGACAGAGAAGTCGACCTGGAAACGATCAAGCACCTGAGCGACTACGATGTCGTGTTCATCAACTCCCACGGGAGCGTGGCGAACAACAAGTTCGAGTTTGCAACAGGCGTAATCGATAATCCGCAGGCCGTAATGGGCAATTATTCAGATCTTAAAAATGGACTTTTAACTCATGCAATATTTTCTTCAGGCAGCGACTGGAGGCACAGATATATACCGGTGTTTCGAGTAGGAGTGACCTCCTCCTACCTCGCCAAGTACAACAACTTCCATGACACCCTCATCTACGCCTATTGCTGCTTCAGCCAGACCGACAGCGTTCTTGCCCGTTCGGTGATGGACAAAGGAGCAAGGGGAGTTATCGGCTTCCAGCGCGCTGCCGTTTTTGCGCAGGGCGATAATTCTGGGGACTATGCGGATGCGCGTGAGACGAAAACATTCTTCCAGACAGCTACTGATCCAGGTGTCAGCGTTGACAAGGCCTACAACGACGTTTACCGCGACACGCACGGTATAGATCCAAATAGCCACCAAGACACAGGCCCTCCATGCTACGGCTGGGTGCTCAAGGCCAATAAGGGGGAGTCGCTCTATTTGGGTGGGAAAACAAAGAAGTTGCCCGAGGTACCGGATGTAGGCGAGAGAGAAGCTGTTGAAAAAGCAGTAATGAGTTATTACGAGAACAATCCCCCGGGTGGGCAGGGGCCTCAGGAAGTGGAATATAAAGTGATGGGTGTGGATATTCGAGATCAGTGGGCACAGGTAGTAATCCATGCACCGGCACAAGGCGAGATAACGACGCCTAAGGACTTCTATTCTGAAGACCTCTACTTCCTCTTGAAAAAAGAGGGTGGAATGTGGACCGTTATTGATAACGATTATTCAGGCTGTGGATATGCAGATGGCCACCAGGATGCGCCAGAGGATTTCCAGAGGTAACTACAAGCCTTTCCGTGATACCATCCAGACTCTAGAGGCGAGGATACCTCATTCTCCATTAACCATATCTTCTTAGTGTTCCCTCTTTCACTTCTTTCTTCTTCCGTTTTGTTCCAGAGTTCGTCGTATTCCGGGCTAGCTGTTCTTGCGTGTTTCCACTTGGCCTCACTCGGTGTATCACTCATCCACGGTGCTGTAATAATTCCCATGAAACCTACTGCTACTGCAATCCCGCCGATAACCATAATTAAGCTTGCCAGTTTCTTAAAAGCGTTTAAGGTCATTTCAAAACTTTATCTATTGCTTCAATCAGAGATACGGCCTTGGAGAACCACGCGCTGTGGAGAGTGGCGAGCGCGTCGACGTTGTACTTCTGGGTAAGCATATCCATCTCGAAGCGGGACACCGCCCCGGAACCTGCGGCGGTCCGTTCCAACGCTCTCTTGTCTATGGCCGCTCTCATGGCCAGGTCGTGGGAGGACGTCAGCGTGGATATCTCCTACCTGACTCCCAACGGACAGGGTAACGTCACCAAGACCGAGACTATTCCTGCCAACTCCCGCAAGACCTTCAACATGGCTTCCCACTCAGGGATGTCGGGAAGAGCCGCGATCGAGGTCACGTCGAAGACTTCGGGCAAGAAGATCATGTGCGAGCGCGCCATGTACTGGAACAGCCGGGGAGCCGGTACGGACACGATCGGGGGTTACGGGGACAACTGAGCCGATACGCCTATTGGCGTGCTTGAGTGCCGGGACGGATGTTAAGCAGCTGTTACCGTATGCTAAACGGGTCGGGATGAAGAACGTCCAACAACCTGGCAGTAACCAGCCACGCTCGTTTTCTGTCTGTTTCCGGTTTGCTGTTTTGGGCAGCTGGAGGGTGGAGTGGTCGACTGTTAGGAGGGACAAGTACCTGCGGGAAATCCGACCCATGCGGAATTATTTTGTAGTGTGGTTTGTGATCCTATGTCAGGGTAGCGAAGCTACCGAGAAATGGTCCAATCTCGTTTCTCAATATTCCTTTAAGACTGCGGCCTGGCGTCATTTTGACCCCCCAAAAACCGCGATTTACCAAATTTTCTTGAGTTTTTGTGTTGGCGTCCGCATTGTCACTTCAGACGGACACTCTTGCATCTGCCAGAGGCTATCGCCAATACCGCGATTTACACGACTTGCCCGCGATTAACGATTATCAAATGGCAATTAATGGCAAAATTGGAAGTCACTTCCAAAATCCTTTTCCATGCCGCCGCCATCCTGACAGGATGCTTACGACTTCACAAACCTCTGCGTGAATATTTGCTCTTCTACTGAGACCCTGGCATTCTCCGTATCTATCTCCAACACCGACACATTGCCAAGATTTGAGCCTTTATCAAATGAAGAATGTGTTCACAGAATACCCGTCGCTGCTAGTCAAACCTGAAGCTGTCCTTTTCGATTGGTTCATAGTTCTTACATGACAACATAACGGTCGACAACTACATCACAACTGCGTGATACTGTCGTGACGGAATGTACTTCGGAGGGGGTGGTTCATAGGAGCAAGCGTTTGCCACAAACACGGTTTTGATTGCAATGCAAGACAAACTCTGTTTGCCGTTTTTGGCTTAACCATGCTGTTTCTTGCGGTCAGGGTTGGAGGTATTGGCGGTGTTTCGCTTAGCAGGCGTCTCCCTTACGGCCACTCGGGCACCCCTCCGTGGGTCTCGATTATAGCACTTCGGGAAATAGGGAATATGCCGATATGACGGCATTCGCCGAGCCTCCTCAGGGCTATCCCGAGTAGCACACGCTGGTCGGCGACAGGCACGGTAAACGCATAGAACCGGATGCCGTCAAAGGGGAAGCCCCGAACAGAATCAAAGAGTACTGGAACCTCTGGAAGCAGGAGCCTGTTCTCCACAGGCTCACTTTTTATCTCCTGGTCCTGGTGGGATTCGGGCTCCGGCTGGGATATATCTTCCAGACAGTAAGAAATGATGAGGCTTATACCTACCTGGCGTTCGCGGCCAATCCCCTGAAGGTGGGGCTTTCCTATTACCCGGTACCGAACAACCACCTTCTGCACACCCTGTTCGCCCACTTCAGCACCATGCTCTTCGGCAACAACGTGGTCGCGCTGAGGCTGCCCGTGTTCATCGCGGGAGTCCTGGTGGTTCCCGCGATGTATCTTCTGGTCAGAAAACTCTACAACAAGAACGCGGGTCTTCTGGCCATGGGGCTGGTGGCTGTGTCGTCGGGGATGG
>Ga0209744_1000541_pt1 | contig 12845 bp, 10 predicted proteins | sample BarGraNGADG00311_2_FD_184494 | JGI IMG/M metagenome (GOLD analysis project Ga0209744, IMG submission 184494) | Arctic peat soil microbial communities from Barrow, Alaska - Barrow Graham LP Ref core NGADG0004-311 (SPAdes) (version 2) | ecosystem: Environmental > Terrestrial > Soil > Wetlands >... | reverse complement strand
CGATAGCCCTGGTTACCAGCCTGTGCTCAATGGGCATGTCGTCAGGGAAGCGGAACCGCTCCATCAGGCCTCCGATGGCCTGCGACGCGAACCTGCGCATCAGGTCGTCCTCGAGCGAGAGGTAGAAGCGCGACCCGCCCGGGTCACCCTGGCGTCCCGACCGGCCCCTGAGCTGGTTGTCGATGCGCCGGGCCTCGTGACGCTCCGTCCCGATGACCTTGAGGCCGCCCACGTCGGGCACGCCCCCGGCCAGCTTGATGTCCGTGCCGCGGCCGGCCATGTTCGTCGCTATGGTTATAGCCCCCGGCTCGCCCGCGAGTGATATGATCTCGGCCTCGCGCTCGTGCTGCTTTGCGTTCAGGACCTCGTGCGGTATGCCTCGTCGCTTGAGCATCCCCGCCAGGCGCTCCGACTTCTCGATGGAGACCGTGCCGACCAGCGCCGGCTCGCCACGCTCGTAGCAGTCGTTGATGTCCTCGACCACGGCCTCGAACTTGGCCTTCTCGTTCTTGTAGATGAGGTCGGGCATGTCCTCCCGCACCATGGGCATATTGGTCGGTATCACCACCGTCTCGAGCTCGTAGGTCAGCTTGAACTCGTCGGCCTCGGTGGCCGCGGTGCCTGTCATCCCGGCCAGCTTCTCGTACATGCGGAAGTAGTTCTGGAAAGTGATGGTCGCTAGCGTCTGGTTCTCCTCGCGGATTCGCACGCCCTCCTTGGCCTCGATGCCCTGGTGGATGCCGTCCGAGTAGCGGCGCCCGATCATCAGGCGGCCGGTGAACTCGTCGACTATCAGGACCTCGCCGTCCTTGATGATGTAGTCGACCTCGTTATGGAACAGCTCCTTGGCCTTGATGGAGACTTCGACGTGGTGGACCATGTTCGAGTACACGTTGTCGTACAGGTTGTCGACCCCGAGGATGTCCTCGACCCTGGCCACTCCCTCCTCGGTGACGGCGACCGTCCGGGACTTCTCGTCCACCTCGTAGTCGCGGTCCTTCTTCAGGCGCTTCGCCACCTGGGCGAACTGCCGGTACCACTTGACGGACTCCGTGGCGGCGCCGCTTATTATCAGCGGGGTGCGCGCCTCGTCGACGAGGATGCTGTCCACCTCGTCCACGATGGCGTAGTAGTGTCCGCGCTGTACCTTGTGGTCGAGCGTGACCACCATGTTGTCGCGGAGGTAGTCGAACCCGAACTCGTTGTTGGTGCCGTAGGTAACGTCCGAGGCGTACGCGACCCTGCGCTCCGGCGGCTCCATCTGGGCCTGGATGAGACCGATGTCCATGCCGAAGAACCTGTAGATGCGGCCCATCCACTCGCTGTCGCGCTTCGCGAGGTAGTCGTTGACCGTGACGACGTGGACGCCCTTACCGGCCAGGTGGTTGAGATAAACGGGCAGGGTAGCGACGAGCGTCTTGCCCTCGCCGGTCTTCATCTCGGCGATGTTCCCCTGGTGCAGCGCGATGCCACCCATGAGCTGGACGTCGAAGTGCCGCTCGCCGAGCAGCCTCTTCGCAGCCTCGCGCACGACCCCGAAAGCCTCTGGAAGGAGCTCATCCAGAGTTTCGCCCGCATCGTGCCTTTGCTTGAACTCCCCAGTCCTGGCCGAGAGCTCGGTGTCAGTGAGCTCCTCGATCTCTGGTTCCAGCAGGCTGATCCGGGCGACCGCTTCCTCTAGGTCTTTAACCTTCTTCGTCTCTCCAAAACGGAGAGCTTTCTGTACTCCCTTCAGCACTCTCGAGCAATCCTTCCCTGGGCATCCGTGCAATAACGCGGGCTATCGCCCGCAGTACCTTGCTGTCATACCGCGTACCCCTCTCGAGGTTCATCTCGACCAGGGCATCGCTCTCGGAGAGCGGCTCGCGCTCCTCGCGCCCCTGCACCAGGCTCTCGAAATCGTCCACCGCCCGGAGTATGCCGGCGCCCATGCTGGCCGATCTTCTCTTTCCGGCATCCTCGACCCGGTCTCTCAGGCCCTCGCGCCCACTCAGTATCTCCGAGGCGACATCGAGGTACGGGACCCTTGCTATCATGTCGCCGCCTCCCGAGATGACCCCTTCGACCTCCATCAGTTGCTGCTGCTCGGCGCCGGGCTCCCGCCCTCTGGTTATGGTGCCCATGTCGTGCAGGTAAGCCGCGTACTCGACCTGGTTCACGTCGTCCGGCGAAAGGCCCAGCTCCCTTGCGACCGCCGCTGAAAGCACCGCGACCCGCTCGGTGTGGCCACTTGCGACCCTGCCGGTCTCCTCCGGTATGGCCGAAAGCGTCCGGATGGTCTCGAGCAGGTACTGGTCGGTTGCCGCTATCCTGTTATAAGCGTACCGGAGCACCAGCAGCAGCGGAAGGACAAAAAGCATTGACCACATTCCGATGCCGACGTACACGAGACCCATCAGGATGCCGACCAGGCTTATCCCCGTGCAGGGGATCCACGCCTTGCGGAGCGAGCTCTTCAGGTAGACCGCGGCCGGCAACTGGCCCTCCTGGGACAGCTCGAAAGCCATCCCCAGTATCTGGACGAAGAAGTACGCGGCGGCCGCGATCGCCACGGCCGCGATCAGGCCGGGCCAGAAGTTGCCCAGGAACATGGGCTTCTTTGGGAGACCCACCACTATCCCGTGAAATATAAGCGCCATTATTCCCACGCCGGAGTAGTCCAGCAGCATCACTATCATCTCGTCGCGCGTGACCTCGCCTCCGAGCAGCCTGACTATCAGCTCGGCGATGGTGCCGAACAGGTAGATCCAGACGACCTGGATGGTGGGGATGGACATCAGTGCGGCGAGCAGCGGCGCAAGCCCCAGGTTTATCCGGCCGCCGCCCCTGACCTGCAGGTCGAACTGGGCGGCCACAATGAAGATGACCAGGAAGAACCAGAAGCCCCAGTGGACGTCGCTCAGCCGCGTGAAGAATATCGAGATGATGAGCGTCGCCAGCCCGGCGATGAGGATCAACGGGATGATGAACCGTGGTCCGCCGACCACTACGTCGCGCATGCCGCCGGAGCGTCTGCGCGTCGGGGGCCGTTTCCGCGCCCGTCCGGGAGGCAGGGCGAACTCGTCTTCCCCTCCCGTCCCGGGGGCCTCGGGCTCCCAGGGGGCAGGCGCGATATCCTTCGGGCCTTCTTCGGCCGCGTCCGCGGCGGCCTGTTGCGGCCTTCCGGCGACCTCCTCGGTGGCCGGCCCGCCCGCGCCCGATTCGAAGAAGGAGCTGGGGCCTGAAGAGACCACCTCGTCCGGCTCGGCCTCGTCGGGCACCTCGATCGGCGTAAGTTCCTCGCCGTCATAGAGGAACCCGAGGTCTCTCCTGGGCCGCCTGCCGGCTCCCCTCCGCCCCTTAGCTCTTTTTTCTCCTGAACGAAGGCGCTCGTCGTCTGGACTCTTGTCGCGCCCTCCGCCTGAGTCTGTCACTGTCAGCCCTCTCCCAATCCCTGATATCTTTCTCGATCTCGTCGCGCACCTCATCGTATACGATCCCCTCGGCCGGCGTGCCACCCCGGGCCCTCTCCCGCTCCGCGGCCTCGTCGACCCGGGCTGCCTGCTCGAGTGTCGGCTGCTCGGGCTCCCCTGGCGCCTCTTCGGGCGTTTGCGGGCCCGGCCCGAACTCGGGCATGGCGACCTCATCGCTGATGGCACCCTTCCACAGGCCGCGCCTGGTGACGACCTTCACGAAGGCGTCAACGACCTCCGGGTCGTACATTATGCCTTTGGCCCTCACTATCTCGGACGCCGCGTCGTATGCGCTCAGCGGGTCGCGGTACGGCACCGGTCGCTGCATCGCATCGAAAGCGTCCGCCACCGCCAGGATCCTGGCCCCTTCCGGTATCGTCTCACCGGTCAACCCATCGACGTAGCCGCTGCCGTCGACCATCTCGTGGTGGTGGGTTATCGTCGGCGCGATGACCGAGAGGGACTCCTCGCGCGAGACTATCCTCGCCCCGATCAGCGGGTGCTTCTTTATCTCGGTGTACTCCTCCGGGGTCAGCCTCGCGGGCTTGTCAACGATGGCGGAGTCCAGCGCGAGCAACCCGATGTCGTGAAGGAGAGCAGCCTGGCGCAGGTAGTGGAGGTCTTCCTCCTGGAAGTTCATCTCGTCCGCGATAGCAGCGGCGACGTCGGCCACCCCCACGCTGTGACCCTCACTGAAGCTGCGCCCGCCCTCGACCACCTCCATGACGGCCAGGGTGGTGTCGTCGCAGACGTCACGCATGGTGCCGTAGCGCGTGTAGACGACCCTCATCCCCAGCAGGGGCACTGCCAGCAGCACGATCGACGGGAACTGGAACCGCGAGTACGCGATGGCGCCCAGGAAACCGATGCCGGAGTAGAGGAGGTAACCCGGAAACTTGCCCAGCAGGCGCCTCTCCCAGAAGCGGACCACCTTATCCTCCTGGTCGGCGGCCAGGGCCGGGGTGACCAGCATCGTGTTGATGACGAAGAAGACTATCGTCGCGAGCAGCCACGGAAGTATGACCTTGGCTCCGTGACCGGCGTTCAACGCGCTCGCGAGGTCGGCTTTCCCCGATTTCAGAATGATATCGCCGCCGGTATGCCAGAATACCAGCCCCGCGGCGCCCGCCGCGAACACGTACTGGCCGGCGTTGTAGATGACGCGCCTGGCGCCCCCGCCGCCCCTCTCGGCGTAAAAGACAGGGATTCCGAAAAGCGGTATCAAGGCAACGCCCAGCGGCCCGGTATGCATCATCGCGACCGCGACGACGAACAGCGCCAGCGAGAGCCGTCCGCCCGATTTCACGGGGAGCGCGAAAAGCTCCGACGCAAGGAAGGTGAGCCCGAGCAGCACTATCGCGACCCAGTTCTCGGTCCTGGTATCGAGGGCCGCCACCACGATTATCAGGACCGCCAGCGCCACAGAGAGCACCATGGTCCTGTCGACCCTGCTGCCCCTCCAGAACGGGCCGGCCTCGACGCTCTTTTCTTTTTTCTCCCGGCGCCTCTTCAACAGCAAATCGTCGATGTTCAGGGGTCCTCTTCGATCTACCATCGAACCCCCGCCCCACCCGTCAGGAAAAGGTCGGCGATAAAGCTGAGTACTTTCCTGGACACCCTCACAAAACGAGCCATGTCTCGGCCCCCGATGGTAACCTGGTCACCTGGTCGTCTCGATAAGCCCGAAGTTGCCGTCTTTACGCCTGTAAACGACGTTCACGTGGTCCGTCGCCTCGTTGGTGAACACGAAGAAGTCGTGCCCGAGCATCTCCATCTGGAGCGCGGCCTCGTCCGCCGACATCGGTTTCAGCGCAATCAGCTTCTGGCGCACTATCCCTGGCTGAGGAGCGGCTTCCGGCCCCTCGGCCTCCTCGGGCTGGCCGCGCAGTGCGCTCTCACGGGCCTGGGTGCGCTCGATCCTCTTGTCGTGGTACTTCTTGAGCTGCCTGAGGAGCTTGTTCACCGCCTTGTCGATAGCGATGTACATGTCGAAATCGCGGTCCTCCGCGCGGATGAGCGGGCCGCTGCCGGTAAGTGTGAGCTCGGCGATCTGGTTCTGCTTTATGCTCGGGTTCTTCTCGACGACGAGCTTGACCTCGAGCTCCTTGAAGCCCGGGTCGATCTTCTCGATCTTCGACACCTTCCCATTCGCGTGATCGCGGAGAGCGTCGGTTACCTCGATGTTCTTTCCCTTGATGACGACCTGCACCGGACCTACCTCCGATCATCGACGCCGTATCGTGCAAGGGACAGCTCGATTAAAGACGACAACCCCACCTAACCGGAAGGTCAAGAATGGGGTTGTTCCGCTGATCCCTTAAACTCAAGCCTGGCGAGTGACATTGGTCGCTTTCGGACCCCTGTCTCCCTCAACCACTTCGAAGCCGACGGTCTCGCCCTCGTTCAGAGTCCGGTACCCTTCGGCGTTGATGTCGGAGAAGTGCACAAAGACATCATCCCCGTTCTCACGCTCGATGAACCCGAACCCCTTTTCAGGGTTGAACCACTTTACTACACCTGATTCCACTTTCCGCCCCCAGCTCATAAAACTATTTGTGGTAGGGTACCACACGCATTGTTCAGTGTCCAGCACGCCACGACACCCACCGGACCGCATTGTGACGCTATCCGATGCGGTTCGCGACCGGGGGAAACCGGGCGTGGAAAGGGTCTCCGATCGACGCGTCAATAGCTTCATGTCGACCCGCGAAGAAACGCGCGCTATTCGAGAGTCGAATGCGTCGCGGGGTAACGCGGCGACATGGATGAGCGAGAGACATCTGCTTGCCTTCGAGGCGTCGAAAGAGAGGGAGCGGGGTCCCGCTGACCTGGTCTTTGCCCCCACACTCGCCTGCCGAGGACTTGCAGGTCCGGTCTAGCTTGTAGCGCCGGACCCACGCCGCCTTCTCCGCATTTTGGCGGGCAGGACTTACCCCTAAGCCGCACCATGCTCAGCAACCATTAGTTGCCTTACGTGGGTCGTTTCGCCTGCGGCTGGCATCGACTTTCAACCACAGACCGGGACCCCACTCTCAAAAGAATGTTAGCCCGTGCCGGGTCGTCCTTCAAGCGGAAGAAACCGGCGAGGGGCGGAAGTCATGAAAAGTGCGGCCGGGTCATTGACGAAAGGCGAGACTTCTCTGTCAGCGGATCTTGTCGGTGATGATGCGGCCAATCAGCTTCTTCGCCACGTCGTCACCGGTGACGTTGTAGCTGGAGGTCTCGAGCGCCTTCTTGAGCTTGTCCACCCGGTCCTGCCTGACCTCGGGCTCCTGCTCGCCGATCCGCTTGACGACCTCCCGGACGCCCTCGATCTCCTCGTCGGTAAGGACCGGGGCGTGCTCCTCCCCCATTCCCTGCTGCTTCTTCAGCATGTCCAGAGTGTTCTGGATCTCGCGGTCCGATAGCTGCATGTTCCCCACCTGTGATTCCGGTATCCCCTGGATACCGTCGGCGTCGTCTTACACCATTTATATCGTCAGGGCGCCGCTAATCATCAAATGCAAGTGTAGCATCCTGGACTACCGTTTGCATGCAATTTCACTTCAAGTGGCGGGTTTCCTGCCCCGACAGTAGCCTGATTGGGTGAGGAAACGGGGTCAAACCATGCCGCCGGAAGGAGGGTGCCGTCCTTCTGGGGGATTTTAAGAAAAATCCGCGGCGGGCCTTCGAGGAAGTGGTGGCGGCACCTGCGACTGATACATACTCGAGGCCCCTGGCCCGCGGAGATAGGCGCGCGCGGCCACCAGCACCCTTACCTCCCCCGCGCCCGACTCGAGGACCGCCAGGGTGCACGAATCGGCGGTCGACCCGGTCGTGATGACGTCGTCCACGAGCAGGGCCGCCGCACCCTGCCGAACGGTGCGCGCGGGGCGGAACGCGCCCGCGACGTTATGCGTCCTGTCCTGACCCGAGAGGCTGTCCTGGTCCCTGGTGACCCTGCTTTTCTCGATGCAGTCGAGCACCGGGCGTCCGATCATCCTCGCTACTCTCCGCGCCAGAAGCTCGGCCGGGTTGTATCCGCGCTCCACCACCTTGGCGCGGGTGGAGGGGACGAAGCAGACGAAGTCGGGTGCGACGAAAAGCGGGTCGTTGCCCGCCGCGGCGACCATCGCCAGTGCCAGCGGGTCGGCTGCGGGCCTGCAGGAGGACTTGAGGCGGAGCAGGGCCTCCCTGGCCAGGCCCCTGTACCAGCTCGCGGCGACCACCGCGTCGAACGAGGGCGACCACCCGCCGGGTCGTCCGGCTTCGAAACCCTGGCCGGAGCAGGGCCTGCAGAGGACCATCGCGCGGACGCATCGATCGCATATCAGTCTCCCGCCGGGCGCGCCGCAGCCCATACACGCGGTAGGGAACACGATGTCGATGAGCTCGTCGATGCGCCTGGATGCCATGGTCGTCACGTCCCCCTGTTCGCGCGAGGCGGCGACAAGCAGCCTCATGGAGTTCTTCACTTGTGCCGGAACGGGGTACGCTCCGGTGATGATGGAGAGAAGTGGGACGCCGGATCGAGTATCTACGAGGCCTTCGAATCGGAATCGACGACGGTCCCGGGCATGATCTTAACACTGTGGTGGATGACGATTCCATCGTTGACCACGCAGCCGCTTCCGAGGACGGCGCCGTTCAGTACGGCAGCACCGGCGCCTATCCGCGACTTGGAGCCGATGATGCTGCCCACCATGCTGCTGTCCCGGCCTATGTAGCCCCCGCCCCACTTGATGCCCCGATGGAGCACCGCTCCAGCGCTGACCTCGGTGCCCGGGCCGATCACCACCGGCCCTATGATGCGCGCGCCCTTGTCGATAACGCAGCGGTCTCCTATGCAGACTGGGGGTGTCATCAGCACGTTCTTGTTTATGCGGGTGTCGTGACCCACCCAGACCCTCGGCGCCACCTCGGTCCCCGGGATGTCCACCTCGACACGTCCCTCGAGGGCGTCGAAGTTGCTGCGCTGATATTCCTCGATGCTTCCGACGTCGTTCCAGTAGTGGTCATGCCTCCAGGCGTAGACCGCCTCCAGCCTCTCCACCATCAGCGGGAAGAGCTCGCGGCCGAAGTCGTAAGGCTCGTCCGCCGGTATGAGGTCGAGTATCTCGGGCTCGAAGATGTAGACACCAGAGTTCGCGATGTTGGACAGCGCCTCTGCGTCGGGCGGCTTCTCCTGGAAACCCACGACGAGGTCCTCGTCGTCGGTGAGCACCACGCCGTACCTGGAGGTCTCTTCGACGGGGGTCACCATGATCGTGGCGAGCGCTTTCTTGCGCCTGTGGAACTCGAGCATCTCTCGAAGGTCAGCGTCGGTGAGAGCGTCGCCGCTGAGCACGATAAAGGTCTTGCCGCCGAAGAACTCCTCGACCTTCTTGACCCCGCCGGCCGTGCCGAGCAGGTCTTGCTCGTACGAGTAGTCGATATTGAGGTCCCATTTCGAGCCGTCCCCGAAGTGGCCTGTGATGCCCTCCGGCTGGTAGTGCGTGTTGGCGATTATGTCGGTGAAGCCGCAGCGGGCGAGCAGCCTCAACAGGTGCTCCATCACCGGGCGGTTCACGATCGGCACCATCGGCTTCGACACCTCGCCGGTAAGCGGCATCAGGCGGGTGCCGAGGCCCGCCGCCAGCACCATGACCCTCACTTCGTTCACAGCTTTTTCCGGGCCGGCCCCGCCGGCCGGCCCACTATCCTCGCCAGTCATCCGTCCATCCCCGCTCTGTCGCGTGTTTCAACTATTCTCCTCTTTTTTGTATCGGCTTGTGACAGCATCCGGCTGAGCCGTCACCCCGGCGCGCCGGATGGCGCGAAACACCCGAGGCTCTCGCTGTAAGGCGGGCGCAGAACGCCTTTCTCGGTGACTATGGCGGCGATGTATTCACTCGGCGTGACGTCGAAGGAGGGGTTGAAGACAGGCGCGTCCGCGGGCGCGACGAGCCTCCCGGCGAGCATGCGGACCTCGTCCGGGTCGCGCTCCTCGATTACGATCTCGAGGCCCGTGGGGCATTCGAGGTCGATCGTCGACCCCGGCGCCGCTATATAGAATGGAACGCCGTGCTCGCGCGCAAGCACCGAAAGAGAGTAGGTACCGATCTTGTTGGCCGAGTCGCCGTTTGCCGCGATACGGTCCGCACCGGTTATCACCAGGTCGACCATGCCCTTGCGCATCAGGACCGCGGCGGCGCTGTCCGGGAGGAGGGTGTACGGAACACCCGCGAGCCGCATCTCCCATGCGGTGAGCCTGGCGCCCTGGAGGAGCGGCCTGGTCTCATCGGCGTACGCGTGGACACGTTTGCCGAGCCGGTGCGCTTCGATGATTATCCCGACGGCGGTGCCGTATCGCAGCGCGGCCAGCGGGCCCGAGTTGCAGTGAGTGAGGATGTTGGCGCCGGCGGGGACCACCTCCTGGCCGACCCTCACCAGGGCCCGGTTGGTCTCTATGGTCTCGATAGCGATCTCGTCGGCCCTGGCCTTGAGCCTGTCGACCAGCGCGACAGGACCAACGCCCGCGCCTTCTTCGATCGCCTCCTCCATCCTCTCCACGGCCCAGAAGAGGTTCCGCGCGGTCGGGCGGGAAGACGCGATCGTCTCGACCGCGCTCCGAGCGGAAGCCTTCACCGCTTCTGGATCGCGGCCCGTCTCTCCCGCTCTTGCGGCGCCCAGGACAACCCCGTACGCGCCGGCGACCCCGATCGCCATCGCGCCCCTCACGGCGAGGCGGCGTATCGCATCGGCGACCTCTTCGGGGGTATCGAGCTCCAGGTAGGTCTCGGTGGCGGGGAGAGCCGTCTGATCGAGGATTCTCAACCGACCGTCGTGGTAGTGGATGGTGTCGGACGGGTCGAGGGTCGTGACGCAAGGGGGCGGCCCGTCAGGCATCGGCGACCCCCCCTCCTTGAAGCAGCAGGGCGACCTTGGCGGCAGCCTCGAGCGCTTCGGCGTGGTCCACCGCGTCGTCCACGTCGCGGCCCCAGATCACCGGGCCCTGGCCCTCGACTATCGCGACCCGGCTCTCCCTGAGCGCCTCCGCCACCGCGCCTGCGAGACCGGCGGTCCCGGGGCGGTAATGCGGGACGCAGGTCACGCCCCCGAGGTGCTCAAAGAGTCCCGGCGAGCTCTCCAGTGCCGAAAAGCCCTTGTGCGCCAGCGCCGTCGCGTACGGCGAATAACACCGGATCACCGAGCCGGCGGAAGGTTGCGCCGACAGCACCGCAAAGAACATCCCGGAGTCACTTCCCGGGGGCCTGGACGGGTCCGCCGACGCCAGTCCGCGATCGTCCAGAGTGACCATGTCGGACGCCTGAAGGAAGCCAAGCCTGCTGCCTACCGCCGTCACGGCCACGGCGCCCGAAGAGGTGCGCACGCCGATGGAACCCAGGGTTCCGGCGACCAGCCCCCCTTCGTACATGCGCCGGGCGGCCTTCACGATACGGTCCCTCTCTTTAGGCTTCATCGTCGCCATGGCTCATACCCGGATGTCGTTTGCGCCACTCGGGGCCGGCGCTGAATTCGACACTCTTTTCCCTCGGCCGGCGCCGTCAGGTGCCGATGTTCCAACTGTTGAGGTATTCGTTCTGCTCAGCGGTCAGCTCGTCGATCTCGATGCCCATTGTGGACAGCTTGACGCGGGCGACCTCCTTGTCGATGTGAACGGGGACGTCGTAGACCTTCTTCTCGAGCCCGCCCTCGTGCGTGAACACATACTCTGCCGTCAGGGCCTGGTTCGCGAAGGACATGTCCATGACGCTCGCCGGGTGACCCTCGGCCGCGGCGAGGTTTACGAGGCGACCCTCCGCCAGCAGGTATATCCTGCGGCCGTCCTCGATAAGGAACTCCTCGACGTTGTCGCGCACCGTCCTGCGGGACGTCGACATCTTCGCCAGCTCGGGTATATCGAGCTCGACGTCGAAGTGCCCCGAGTTGCACATCACGGCGCGGTCTTTCATCACCTCGAAATGCTCCCTGCGAAGGACGTGGATGTCGCCGGTGGTCGTGACGAAGATGTTGCCCACCTCCGCAGCTTCCATTGACGTCATCACCCTGAACCCGTCCATCACGCCCTCGAGCGCCCTGAGCGGGTCGACCTCGACCACGACGACGTTCGATCCCATCCCGCGCGCCCGCATCGCGACGCCCTTTCCGCACCAGCCGTAGCCGAACACCACGAGGACCTTTCCGGCCAGCAGCAGGTTCGTCGAGCGTATGATGCCGTCGATCGTCGATTGCCCGGTGCCGTAGCGGTTGTCGAAGAAATGCTTGGTCTCCGCGTTGTTGACCGCGATGACAGGGTAGAGCAGGACCCCGTTCTTCTCCATGCTGACCAGGCGGATGACGCCCGTCGTCGTCTCCTCCGTGCCGCCGAGCACCTCTGGGGCCTGCTCCTTCAGCTCGGTGTGCAGCGTGGTCAGAAGGTCGGCGCCGTCGTCCATGGTGATGTGCGGATGGGTGCCGAGGACCGACCGGATGTGCTTGTAGTAGGAGTCGTTATCTTCGCCCCTGATGGCGAACGTGCTTATTCCGAAGTCGTTGACGAGCGACGCCGCGACGTCATCCTGGGTGCTGAGCGGGTTGCTCGCGCAAAGGTACGCCTCCGCCCCACCGGCCTTGAGCGCGATCATGAGGTTGGCGGTCTCGGTGGTAACATGCAGGCACGCGCCTATCCGCGCGCCCTCGAGGGGCTTATCCCGCTCGAAGCGCTTTTTGATAGTCTCGAGGACTTTCATCTCGAGCCCGGCCCATTCGATGCGGGCTTTGCCCCTCGGAGCCATGGCCAGGTCTTTCACGTCGTAGTCCATTCAGGTCTTCTCCTTTTCCCCCATCGCGGAGGGCACCCGGCACTCGCCATCACGTGGCGATGGGGACCCCTGCCACCTTCGTTCAAAGTCTCTTGATGAGACTCCTTTCCCATCGCGGAGGGCACCCGGCACTCGCCATCACGTGGCGATGGGGACCCCTGCCACCTTCGTTCAAAGTCTCTTGTCCAGACTGACGTCCCATCGGAGCGGAGACAGCGCATTTTTATGCTGTCATACCCGGTATCCGCGGCAACTAGAGTAACACATAAGCATTCGCGGCGAGCCTGTCGGGGAACTCTGTCAGCGCGGCGGCGACGCCCCTTACGGTGTCGATGACCGAATCGTGCGTGAGCGCCGGTGAGGCGGCCGGCAGAAGGGTGTTCGAGACGCAGCAGAGCGCGGCGGTCCCGATGCCGCAGTAACGGGCGACCAGCGCCTCCGGAGCCGTCGACATCCCGACCACGTCGCATCCGGCGATGCGCAGAAGGGTAGCCTCTGCGGGGGTCTCGTAGCTTGGCCCCGGCACGTACGCGTACACCCCGGATTCGACCCGCGCCCCAGGTGGGAGCGAGTCTTTCAAGGTCTGCTGCCAACGGTCCGGGTAGAGGCC
>Ga0209744_1000540_pt1 | contig 12846 bp, 9 predicted proteins | sample BarGraNGADG00311_2_FD_184494 | JGI IMG/M metagenome (GOLD analysis project Ga0209744, IMG submission 184494) | Arctic peat soil microbial communities from Barrow, Alaska - Barrow Graham LP Ref core NGADG0004-311 (SPAdes) (version 2) | ecosystem: Environmental > Terrestrial > Soil > Wetlands >... | reverse complement strand
AATTCTCTGTGTTTTTTTGTTTTATTTTCATACCAAACATTGATAAGGAGTGAGATTATGGCGCAAACAGCCGAAACAAAGGTTACATCAGCTGTAGGTTATCTGCCGCAAGACGTTCCACCATTTGGTGCAATGGTCTCGCTGGGTTTCCAGCAGGTCTTGACCATGTTCCCCGCGACCGTCCTCGTTGCGATCCTGACAAAATTTGATGTTGGCGTCACCCTGCTTGCATCAGGTATTGGCACAATCGTGGCACTGCTCGTCTCTGGCCGCCGCATCCCCATGTATTACGGGTCGTCATTCAGCTACATTTCCGTCATCATCACGGTTATGAGCCTGTATGCAAAAGATTGTTTCGCCAATCCTGCATTAACCTACTGCCCCGATGGTGTGCGCATCGTGCAGGTCGGCATCATGGGTACTGCAGTAATTGAAATCCTCATCGGTCTTTTGATCATGGCAGTTGGCAAGGAAGCCTTGGATAAGGTTCTGCCTCCTGTCATCACTGGTAGCGTTGCTATCATCATCGGTATCGCCTTGGCCGGTTCTGCTCTCGGAAATGCTGGAACAAACTGGGGTGTTGCTTTCATTACCCTGATCGTCACCATCGCTTTCTCTGTGTACCTGCAGGGTAAAGGATTGGTCGGCATGCTTCCCATTCTCTTCGGTGCGCTCGTCGGCTGGCTGGTTTCCCTGGCCTTCCCCGGTCTCATCGATTTCGGCAAAATCGCAGCCGCTCAATGGCTTCGTTTCCCGAACATCACTTTGCCAGCCTTTAACGATCCTCATGCCTGGGGTTCCCTCCTGAGCATCGCGCTAATCGCTATCGCGACCGTTCCTGAATCGACTGCCCACCTGTATCAGATGAGCCTCTACATCGACGCGTTGGCCAAAGAACTTGGCCGTGAACCCATCGAAATCAAAAAACTCATCGGCCTCAACCTTGTAGCTGACGGTTCTGATGACCTGGTCGTCGGATTCCTCGGCGGATGCGCTGGTACCAACTACGGCGAAAATAACAGCCTAATGGCCATCACCCGCAACTACTCAGTCGCGGTTTTGATGACCGCCGGCGTCATTGCCATCCTCCTTGGCTTCATTGGCAAGCTGGCTGGCATTGTCGAAACCCTGCCAGCTGCAGTCGTCGGTGGCTTGTCCATCTACCTCTTCGGCGTCATTGGCATGCAAGGTATTGCACTCATCCAGAGCGAAAAGGTCAACCTGTTTGATCCCAAGCAGCTGGCTGTTGGCGCAACCATTCTTGTACTGGGTATCGGTGGCGCAATGGGTCTGCCGAATGGTTTGTTCCCCTTCCCCATTCCTGTTATCTTCCCGAGTGGCATCCCCGCGATCGTCTTTGCAGCTTTCGTCGGTATCGTCCTTAATGCCCTCTTCCTGCTCGTCAAACCTTCCTGGTTCGGCGTAAAGGAACGCGAGAACATTAACGAGTAATTTTCAAATCGGATCTTAATCTCCCTCCCTCCTCGGGGGGAGGGAACATCTCGTAGCGTGTTTTCCACTGATTTTTCCCTGGAAAACACGCTACCACGAAAAAGACTGGAACAAATATGATCAATCCACATCCAGGACTCCCGGAATTAGAATATTTGAAGCCTTCTTCGCTGGAAGAAGCCAGCAAATTCCTGGCTGACCATGCTGGCGAAGCGCGTCCGTTCTCAGGTGGAACGGATAGTTTCGTCCGTTTACGCGACGGTGTCTGGAAAACCAGCACGTTGGTCGACGTAAAGCATCTGGACGGAACAAATGAACTCTCGTTCAACCCCAACAAAGGGTTGACCATCGGTGCCGCGGTAACGATGAACAAAGTGGCGTCAAATGCGGACGTACTCAAACATTACCCCAACCTTGCCGAAGCTGCTCGTTCCGTTGCCAGTTATCAGCTTCGCAACCGGGCAACGATCGTCGGCAACATCTGCAATGCTTCACCCGCCGGCGACACGATCGGTACTTGCATGATTCTGGACGGTGTTCTAAATGTACATGGAGTGAGTGGTTTTTATAGTGTGCCTTTAAGCAATTTCTTTCTCGGACCTGGCAAGACAGTACTCAAACCCGGTGATATTGTTATTTCGATCACCCTCCCCATTCCGCCAAAAGGCATGGTCGGCACCTACAAAAAGCTTGGACGGAATACGATTGGCGATCTATCAATCGTGGGTGTCGCAGTTCTTGGTTATCCGACCCATGAAACAAAATCTGGATTTCGATTCCGAATTGCCCTGGCCTCGGTTGCTCCCACTCCGTACGAATCATTCAAAGCAGAAGCGGTCCTCTCTGAGAACCCCATCACAGCAGATTCCATCGCCGAAGCGGCACAAGCAGCCATGGATTCTGTCACACCGATCGATGATGTACGCGGCTCTGCCCGCTACCGCAAATTCATGGTCAGAAACTTGACCCGTGAAGCGATAACGGAAACTTGGAAGAAAATCAGCAAATAGCCAATCAAGGGCTGTTTGATCTTTATTTGGAGGTACTATGGGCTTTCAAAGAATCACACTTACTGTTAACGACCTCGTCGAAACGGTAGATGTCCCCACCAATATGACATTGCTCCAAATGCTGCGCGATAAGCTTTCTTTGACCGGCACAAAAAATGGCTGCACTGCAGGTGAGTGCGGAGCCTGTACGGTCTTAATGAATGGCGAACCCGTCAACAGCTGCATGGTTTTAGCTGCAGAGTGTGAAGGCGCCACGATCATCACTGTCGAAGGTTTGGCAAAGGGTGGTCAGTTGAGTAAAGTGCAGCAGGCGATCATCAAAACCGGTGGCGTACAGTGTGGCTTTTGCACACCTGGCATGTTAATTTCAGCCACTGCACTGCTTGCGCGAAATACCAACCCAACAGAACATGAAATCCGTGAAGCGCTGGTTGGAAATCTCTGCCGCTGCACAGGATATGTACGTATTGTCGAAGCTGTCAAAGAAGCAGCGAAGATGTAAGCCTGGGTAGAGAAACAAAAGGGATTGAAGATATCCTCTAAGGAGCCGATCTATGGCAAACGTGAAAAATAAAGAAAATAACCCCAGTCCAATCGGCGCGAGCTTGCCGCGTAATGATGTTTACGAAAAAGTGACTGGTTCCGCTGTTTATACCGAAGATATTCAGTTTGGCAATAAAATCCTGTATGCTCGCGTAAAACGCAGCCCTCTGCCCCACGCCTTGATCAAAAAAGTGGACGTGAGCAAAGCCCGCGCGCTGCCGGGTGTCAAAGCGGTAATTACCGGTGCAGATTTTCCCAACAAAATTGGCCTGTATTTAAAAGACAAGAACATTCTCGCCATTGACCGCGTTCGCTTTATTGGTGAAGGCGTGGCTGCTGTGGCTGCCGTCAGCAATGAGATTGCCATGAAAGCCCTCGAGCTCATCGATGTGGAATACGAAGAACTCGAACCGGTATTCGATGCAGTCTATGGCGCTTCGAAGGAAGCCCCATTAATTCACCCCAACCTTGGCGATTACTCAGTACCCAATTTTATTTTCCCCAAACCCGGCACCAATATCGCCAACCACTTTAAGATCCGCAAAGGCAATCTTGAAGAAGCCTGGCCCAAATGCAAGTACATCGTTGAACGCACATTCAAAATTCCCCACATTCAACATGTACCCATCGAGACCCATGTTGCCACGGCAATGATGGATGACAAAGGCAAGATCACCCTTTGGGCATCTTCACAGTCTCCATTTGCCCAACGGGCATTAATTGCAGAATGCTTGGAGATCAGCCCAACCGATCTGCGGGTCATCGCCCCATTTGTGGGCGGTGGTTTCGGCTGCAAAGCCGGCGTCACCATGGAAGCCATTCCAGTAGCTCTTGCCACCAAGTGCAAAGGCTGGCCGGTAAAATTCGTCCTCACGCGTGAAGAAGAATTCTATACAAACTTTGTGCGCCAGGGATTGACCATTACCGTGAAGGTCGGTTGTGATGAAAAAGGCCGCCTGCTTGGCTTGAAAAACATGATGTATTTTGATGGCGGCGGCTCAACCGAGTATGGCGTCAATGTCACCCGCGCTGCAGGCTATTCGAGCTCCGGGCCGTATGACATCGAAAGCGTCGAGACCGATTCAATTTGCGTCTACACCAACCACCCCATCGGCGGGGCATACCGCGGATTCGGCATGTCTGAATTGCATACCGGGCTCGACCAGGCAATGGATGAACTCGCCGAAAAAGCCGGCTTAGATAAGGTTGAATTCCTCAAGATGAACACGGTAAAAGAAGGCGATAAACTGGATACCGGTATGATCATGCACGCGAACGGTGTCAACCAGTGTATCGACAACGTTGCCAAGTCCATCCATTGGACCGATGCGGTAAAACCCAGCAGCCCCGATAAGCTGCGCGGTCGCGGTATCGCCATCATGTGGAAAGCCCCTGCCATGCCCCCCAACGCTGGATCCAGCGCCTGGGTGGAACTGGCAGAAGATGGGCATGTCACCGTAGGTTTGGGCGGTCAGGAAATTGGTCAGGGCACTTTCACGGTCATGGCTCAAATGGCTGCTGCAGCATTGGGCGTCCCTTACGAAAATGTACGCATCGCGGGGCCTGTGGACACCCAGTACAGCCCGTACGAGTGGCAGACTGTTGCCAGCCGCCTTACCTGGAGCATGGGCAATGCCGTGCGCAATGCCGCACTCGATGCCCGCAAACAGATCCTGGATGTTGTTGCCCAAGCCTGGCACGAAAACGCCGATGACCTGGATATCGTCAACGGAATTGTCGTCTCGTATAAGACAGAGCAGGAAACTTCTCTCAAGAATATCGCCATCTATGGTATTCCAAAAGAAAACGACCAGGGCTGGGTCGGTGGTCCCATCATCGGACGCGGCAGCTTCATGCCGTCTTACGTTACCGGTCTCGACCCCGAAACCGGTCAGGGAACTCGATCGGTCGTGCATTACACCACCGGCTGTGAAGCGCTGGATATTGAGATCGACAAGAACACCGGAAAAATCACCGTCCTTAAAGCCGCAGCAGCTTTCGATGTAGGTCGCGCCATTAACCCGACCCTTGTGAAATCGCAGATCGAAGGCGGCTTCGTGCAGGGGCTGAGTTCAGCCATGTTCGAAGAGATCATGCTCAGAAAAGGCGTCATGATTAACCCGAGCTTCGTGGATTATCGCATCGCTACCGCACCGGATGTTGACTTTCCCATCGATACCCCCTTCGTCGAAGTCCCCCAGGATGACGGCCCGTGGGGAGCTCGTGGTGTAGGCGAACATCCCATGGTTCCAACGATTGCTGCCCTGGGTAACGCCATCTATAACGCCACAGGCCTCAGGCTGCCTGGTCCACCTTACTCCGCGGAAAAGATTTACCTTGCGATGCAAGATGCAGGGATTGTAAAGTAAACCAAAGCCTGCTGGACATTCCATCCAGCAGGCGTTTTGTACTATAAATATCCAACTTATCAAGTTAGAGGTCAACCATGGCAGAAAAGTTTGATTTAATTATCCGCAATGCAATGCTGCGCAGCAATGAGAAAGTCGATATCGCTATTGTTGCTGGCAAGATCGCGGCCATTTCCCCTAAAGTTGAAGGCTCAGCAACCACGCAGGTGGATGCAGCCGGAAACCTCGTCACCGAATCATTCGTCAACACCCATCTGCATCTGTGCAAAGTGTACACCTTGATGATGATGGACGAAGCAGCGCTCAAAGATTATCACGGCGCCGACATGGGCAAAGCCATGACCGCCATCGAAGCAGCGATGAAAGTCAAAGAAAACTACGATGAGAAGTGGATCATCAAGAATGTGCGTAAGGCTGCGGCACTGGCAGGGCGCTATGGTTGTACCCACATTCGCGCATTCGCTGATGTCGATTCAAAAGCCAGGCTCGAAGGCGTAAAAGCCCTGCTTAAAGCACGTGAGGAGTTCAAAGGGATCGTCGACATCCAGGTAGTCGCATTTGCCCAGGACGGCCTGGCGCGTGAACCCGGCGCCGAAAAACTGATGCGCGAAGCCATGAGCCTCGGCTGCGATGTTGTCGGCGGGATCCCCTGGATCGAATATACCGATGCCGATATCGCCGAACATGTGCGCATCTGCTTCAAAATTGCGCAGGAATTCAACAAACCCGTTTCGATGCTGGTGGACGATGCCGGAGATAACGGTCTGCGGTCATTGGAAGTGATGGCTCTGGAAACGATTAAAACCGGCTGGCAGGGGCGATCGCTTGCCCATCACGCTCGCGCCATGTCGCTCTATCCGAAACCGTATCTCCAGAAACTGGCTCACCTGTTGAAGGAAGCCAAAATGGGGCTGGTTTCAGATCCGCACACCGGACCGCTGCATGCCCGTGTACGCGAATTGCAGGAGGAAAACGTGCTGGTTTGCCTGGGTCAGGATGACATTTCGGATGCTTACTACCCCTACGGGCGCAACAACATGCTCGAAGTGGCATTCTTGAATTCACACCTGCTCTGGTACACTACCCGCGAAGACATGGAAACCCTCTACGATATGGTCACCAGCAATGCTGCCCAGTGTATCGGTGTGGACGACTACGGAATCAAAGTGGGCAAGACCGCAAATCTCGTGGTTCTCGATCAACCCAATGTCCTGGAAGCCCTGCGCTTCCACGAAAAACCGCTGGTCGTAATCAGTCACGGTAATGTGGTCGATCAGGCAAAAATGGATCAAATCTACAAGGAAAATTGTTAGTTGTTCTTTTGATCGCCAAACTGAATAACGCCGTAGGGGATAAACCTCTACGGCGTATTGTTAAGTGACAAATGTCATCCTTATTTAAGGGTTTTTTAGATTGACAAGTTTTTTGGTTGTTTATATAGTAGTTTAATCAAATTACTGTTAATTATTGTAATCTAGTAATTAATTCGGAATTCTTTTGTTGACTACCGGACCTAACCCCCGGGCTATGGACAAATCATGTTCCGGACCCCGCGATGCATGACGCTTTCTGTTTACGGTTCTGCAGGCTTGCTGCGGGTAAAAGAAGCTCATTGGATTATTGACCGGAGAATTTATCCGAGCAATAAAAATTCATCTTTCAGGAGGAGAAAATTCTAAATGTTGGATTGTGTAGCATGTGTTTTTTCAAACCTAGTCAATTTTCGGGAGGAGAATTATGTCTAAGAAACTTGTACCAGTATTAGTTGTTTTGCTCATCGTCACATCCCTCATTGCAGGGTGTGCACAGAGCAACACTGGCACGTCCAGCGGCAAAATTAAAGTCTTTGGCGCTTACGCGACCCCCATCGAGGAACCCTGGGACGGCGTGATCCACCAGGCATTAAATGCTGCCAAAGATGCAGGCACGATCGATTACACCTACACCGAGAATATTGGATATTCCGGTGACATGGAACGGATCCTGCGTGAAGTTGCCGAACAACAAAAACCAAACATCATCATGGGCGATGGTTTTGGCAATGAAGAAGCTGTCCGCCGCGTAGCAAAAGACTATCCCAGCATTGCATTTGTCTTTGGCTCCGGTCTTGGCCCAGCAGATCCCAATTTCTCGGTCTTTGATAACTGGATCCAGGAACCGGCTTACCTTTCGGGTATGCTTGCCGCAGGGATGAGCAAAACCGGAACGATCGGTGTTGTCGGCGGATATCCTGTTCCCGAAGTCAATCGTCTGGTCAACGGGTTCATCAAGGGTGCAAAAGAAGTCAACCCGAATGCCAAGATTCTCGTAACCTTCATCAACAGCTGGTTTGATCCTGCTGCTGCGAAGGAAGCTGCATTAGCCCAAATCGACGGTGGTGCAGATGTATTGTATGCTGAGCGCTTTGGTGTGGTTGATGCTGCCAAGGAAAAAGGACTGCTCGCAATTGGTAACATGAGCGATCAGAACTCCCTTGCCCCCGACACTGTGATCACCAGCCCGGTTTGGAATATGACCCCAACCGTGAATTACCTGGTTGCCCAGGTCAAAGCCGGTTCTTACACGGCGATGGATTTGAAAGATTTTAGCATGATGGCTAAAGGCGGCGCCACATTAGCCCCATTCCACAATCTTGAAAGCAAGATCCCTGCCGACTTGTTGGCAACCGTCACAAAGCGACAAGGTGAAATCAACTCCGGTTTGTTCCGTGTTGATGTCGATGAAGCCCAACCCGCGGCTGTGAACTAAATTTATGTAGGGCGGCAAACAGCATACTGTTTGCCGCCCTAATTTAAGGATGAATTATGTACGCAGTTGAGATGCTGGGCATTACTAAGCAGTTTGGAAATGTTCTGGCGAGCGACAATGTACATTTTTGCCTTGAAAAGGGTGAAATTCATGCCCTGCTCGGCGAAAATGGCGCAGGTAAAACGACTTTAATGCGCATCCTTTACGGTCTGTATAAAGCAGATGCAGGTGAGATTTTTATTGATGGTCAAAAAGTGGAGGTCACCTCTCCCAAGCAAGCCATCCAAGCTGGCATTGGCATGGTGACACAACATTTCACACTTGTGCCTACCTTAACCGTTGCAGAAAATATCGTTTTAGGCTACCACGACAAACATACTGTTTCAAAATCAGAAATTGAAGCGAAAGTCAAACAAGCGTCTGAAAAATACGGCATTCATGTCGAACCTGCGGCTCTGGTGAGACAGCTTTCTGTTGGTGAACGACAGCGGGTAGAGATCTTAAAAGCGCTCTACCGTAATGCCAGAATTTTGATCATGGATGAACCCACTGCAGTTCTTGTCCCTCAAGAAGTTGATGTTCTATTTGAATCTCTCCTCCGTCTGGTTAAATCCGGACTTTCGGTAATCTTTATCAGCCATAAACTCCACGAGGTCATGGCTGTTTGCGATCGTATTACCGTTCTAAGAAATGGACATGTAACCGGTACTGTTCGCAAAGATGAAACCACACAACAAGATCTTGCCAACATGATGGTCGGACGCGAGACCTTCGGCGTCTCACGTCAAGCAAAACGCGAAACCGGCAAAGTGATCTATACGGTCAAGAATCTGAGCGCAAATAACAAGCAAGGCCTTCCGACCTTGAAAGACGTTTCCTTTGAAGTGCATGCCGGCGAGATTTTGGGCGTGGCAGGCGTTTCAGGCAACGGTCAAACAGAATTGACCCAGGTGCTTACCGGGACGCTCAAACCGACTGAAGGCAGTGTCAGCCTTGGGCAGGTCGATCTTACCCAGGCAGACCCTCACGCCATCACTGAAGCCGGAGTGGGACGTACACCAGAAGACCGCCACGAAGGCTCCATCGGCAGCCTTTCGGTCGCAGAGAACCTCGCCCTTGAAGACCTGGATCAGTTTATCCACAACGGACTGCTCGACCAGGCAGCTATCACCGAGAACGCAAAGAAATACATCGACGAATTTCAGATCAAAGCTTCACCATCCGATCAACTGCGGAAATTATCCGGCGGGAACATGCAAAAAGTGATCCTTGCCAGGGCACTCTGCCGCAAACCCAAATTGGTGATCGCCTCGCAGCCTACCCGTGGATTGGATGTTGGTGCCACTGAGTACGTCCGCAACAAATTGCTTGCGGAACGCGACAGGGGTGCGGGTGTGGTGCTGCTCTCAGAAGATCTCGATGAAATCATCGCGTTATCTGACCGGATAGCCGTGATATACGAAGGCTGCATTAGAGGAATCATCCCTACTGCCGATGCCACCGCCGAAAAACTCGGCATGATGATGGCTGGGGCTTGCTAGGGCAAGTCGAGGAAAGGAGGTCATAACGTGCTCAACTTCAAGATAGAACGCACCCCTGCTCCCCGATGGGCTGTTGTCGTTATCCCTATCGTGGCAGTGCTGGTAACATTTTTGCTTTGTTCCATTCTCGTCCTCATGGCAGGTGCCAATCCATTTGCCGCATTCTATAATTTTATTGTTACGCCGTTATCCAGCCAGGTCTCTGCATTAGAGGTATTGGTAAAATCCACGCCTTTGATCTTGACGGGTATGGCAGTCACTTTTGCCTTCACAGCCGGCTACTTCAACATCGGCGCTGAAGGGCAGCTGTACGCTGGTGCAATTGCAGCCACCTGGGTGGGCATCACCTTTACCAATCTCCCCGGGATTGTGATGATCCCTCTGATGGTGGTCGCAGGTTTTGCGGGCGGCGTGCTCTGGGCGTTGATCCCGGCACTTCTCAAAGTAAAGCTAAAAGTCGATGAAGTGGTAACCACGCTTTTGATGAATTCCATCATCATGTTCTTTGTCAGCTTTCTGCTAAACGGTCCGTGGCGCAGCCCGGTTTCAGGCTGGCCCCAGTCGGCTGAGATCAGCGATGCGGCTCATTTTGCCCGGTTGTTCCCCAAATCACGGTTGCATATCGGGTTTATCATCGCGCTCCTGGTTGTGGTGATCGTTTACATCCTGATCAAACGCACGCCGCTTGGGTTGAAGATGCGCGCCTCCGGCGCCAGTCTGACAGGTGCTCAATTTGCAGGCATCGATACCACCCGCACCATGCTTATCGCAGCCCTGGTCAGCGGCGGGATCGCAGGACTGGCTGGAGCGGTTGAAATCGGCGGTATTCACTTCCACTTGATCGAATCGATATCAAACGGCTTCGGTTATACAGGGATCATCGTTGCCACGCTTGGCAGTCTGCACCCGATCGGAGCCACGATCGCAGCCATGTTCATTGGCCTCATCGGCACCGGTTCGCAGACCGTCAGCCGCGTACTGGGTGTGCCGGTGTACCTGGGGGACGTGGTGCAAAATACACTGCTGCTGGTCACTTTGGCCATGTTTCTTCTGCAAAATTACCGGATTAAGAGGGTCTGATGGATACTTTTCTTGTAGGTTTGATCGCTGCGACCTTGCGGGTCGCCACTCCATTGATCTTTGGGACTCTTGGTGAATTGTTCTGCGAACGTGCCGGCATTTTGAACCTTGGAATCGAAGGAACAATGTTCTTCGGCGCTTTTACCGGCTTTGCCGTCGCCGCCACCAGCGGATCGGTATGGCTGGGGTTATTGGCAGCCCTGCTGAGCGGCGCGCTGGCGGGCTTGTTGATGAGCCTGTTCTCGGTAAAACTCGGCGTCAATCAGCATGTTTCGGGTTTGGGGATCACGTTGCTGCTCACGGCTCTTTCGCTGTACGGATTCCGCCTGATCTTTGGTGAGAGCCAGGTGAACCCCAGCATCGAAGGGTTCAAGCAGCTTTCCATCTTCTCCGGTTCACCCATTTTGGGTCCCATCTTCAGCCAATATCTGCTCACATATATCGCGATTGCGCTTATCCCCGTGGTCGGATGGGTTATCTACAAAACCAATTTGGGATTACAGATCCGCGCCGTGGGTGAAAACCCCGAAGCAACGGATGCAGCGGGCCTGAACGTGGTTCGCCTGCGGACCCTTGCATTGGTGATAGGTGGCAGTCTCATGGCGGTTGGAGGGGCTTTCCTTTCGATCGCGCAACTGGGTTCATTCACTTTCGGCATCATCGCCGGACGCGGTTGGGTTTGTATCGCCCTGATCATCTTTGCCAACTGGCAGCCAAATAAAGTGTTGTGGGGAGCCCTGCTTTTTGGCGGCGTCTCAGCCCTTCAATTGCGGTTGCAGGGGATGGGGTTCAAATTACCTTATGAAGTTTTCCTGGCGCTGCCCTACATTGTGACCATCATTGCACTCACGATCGGTGGTCGCAATGCCCAGGCACCTGCCGCAATGCTCAAGCCATACCGTCGCGAATAACCTGATTCTTCGCTCTTTCGACAGGCAGAAACGACAATTCTGCCTGTCTTTTTTTTGTAATGCCGTATTGGAATCCCGATTGAAGATCAAACATGACAATCAACGTCGTATATTGCGAATCCTATCACTTGAAATGTCAGACAGCTACAACTACACTATAGGATAAGAGATCATTCCCCATCATTTATCTTAATGGAGGTTTAAATGGAGCAAACAGAACAGGGTCATGCTGCTGTGAATCAAAAATTGGCAGATCTTCGTGACCAAATGCTATTGGGCGGCGGTCAAAAACGTATTGACACCCAACATGCTAAAGGCAAAAAAACAGCTCGCGAACGTGTGGCTGCCTTCCTGGATGAGGGTTCCTTCCAGGAGATCAACGGTCTGATGACAAATCGTCACGTTGAATTTGGAATGGATAAAGACAAGGCGTTGGGCGACGGTATGGTAGCCGGTTTTGGCACCGTCAATGGTCGCAAAGTCGCTATATTTGCACAAGATTTCACCGTTATGGGTGGATCTTATGGTGAAGTTGCCGGCCAAAAAGTGGCCCGTGTGATGGACCTGGCCGTTTCAGCCGGGGTTCCTGTTATTGGCATGAATGATGGCGGCGGGGCTCGCATTCAGGAAGGCATCTACAGCCTGGCAGCCTTCGGCGAATTGTTCTACCGCAACGTGCAGGCAAGCGGTGTTATCCCGCAGATCAGCGTCATGCTTGGACCCAGCGCAGGCGGAGCAGTCTATTCCCCTGCAATGACCGATTTCATCGTCATGACCGAGGGTCAGAGCAATATGTTCATCACCGGACCGGAAGTCATTAAAACAGTGACCGGTGAAGAAATTGATGCTGAGACGCTTGGCGGTGCATTGACACACGGCTCGATCAGCGGCGTTGCCCATTTTGTCGGCGCCAACGAAGAAGATACCCTTGCCACGGTCAAAAAACTGCTTGAGTATATTCCAGATAACAATACTGAATCTCCAAAACGAATTGCCTCCAGCGATAACCCCCTCAGAGCAGACAAGGAACTTGATTCTGTCGTCCCTGTCGAGCCTAATGAAACGTACGACATTCACGATGTGATCAATCACATCGCTGATCTCGGCTCTTTCTTCGAAGTTTCTGCTGCTTATGCGCAGAACGCAGTCATCGGTTTCGCACGCTTGAACGGTGAAGTCATCGGCGTCGTTG
>Ga0209744_1000534_pt1 | contig 12897 bp, 8 predicted proteins | sample BarGraNGADG00311_2_FD_184494 | JGI IMG/M metagenome (GOLD analysis project Ga0209744, IMG submission 184494) | Arctic peat soil microbial communities from Barrow, Alaska - Barrow Graham LP Ref core NGADG0004-311 (SPAdes) (version 2) | ecosystem: Environmental > Terrestrial > Soil > Wetlands >... | reverse complement strand
TGTGCGATGGACTTGGGGCTTGTATAGGTCATTGCCCTGAAGGAGCAATAACAATTGAAACAAGGGAAGCGGAACCATATAATGAGATACAGGTGTTAGTAGCTCAACATCATTCTCCCCCTCAACTTCATCTTGATGGAGGCGGCTGCCCCGGATCAAGGACGATGGTCATTGAAAAATCCGGACAGACTCTCACTGATCTGTCCTCTGATCAGCCAACAGAACTCAGGCAATGGCCTGTTCAGATGCATCTCGTAAATCCAAATGCTCCATATTTCAGAAGCGCAGATCTTTTGCTGGCTGCAGATTGCGTTGCTTTTTCAATGGGTGCTTTTCATAGTAAACACCTGAGAGGCAAATCTCTGGCTATAGCATGTCCTAAACTAGACCAGGGAACAGATACCTATGTCGAGAAACTAACTGCCATGATAGACATAGCTAAAGTGAATACAATAACCGTTATGATGATGGAAGTTCCTTGCTGTGGCGGTCTTCTGCATATGGTAAGAACCGCACTCAGCAATGCTACAAGAAAAGTTCCTGTAAAGAAGATGATCATAGGTATAAACGGAGATGTGCTTCAGGAAGAATGGGTATAAAAAGGATTTGAGAATTTGAAAATAACGGAATCTGAAAAAATAAATGATTCTGAAATTATATATTTTATAAATAGAATATACAAAAATTAATATAATTGATAATGAATATGTTATGATTCTTGATTTAATGATATTTAGCATAAAATCATTTATTTAGATTGAATCTTTAAAGGAAAATCAATATATTTGAAACCCATGTAAAAGTTCCGAAAGACTCGATTTTAACCTGTTCAATACGTCGCTTTATGACTTCTAAATCTTTTCCCACCGGATTATCTGATTCTAAATATTATCTGGGTCTGGATATCGGATCAGTCTCATTGAATACCGTTATTATCAGCGAGACTAATGAAATTCTGGAGGAGTATTATGATTATGTACACGGGAGGCCATTTAACGTTCTGAAAGATAGAATATCTGCTGTTCTGGAAAAATATTCACCCGATACATTAAAGGGAATTGCAATAACAGGTTCGGGCGGAAAACTTGCTACTGAACTGATCGGAGGGATTTTTGTCAATGAAATTATTGCACAGGCAACTTCCATAGGAATATTGTATCCTGAAGCAAAGACAGTGATTGAGATAGGGGGAGAAGATTCTAAACTTATCATTCTGGAGAAAGATCCTGAAAACGGGCACTCCCGGCTGGTCGATTTTGAAATGAACAGCATTTGCGCAGCAGGGACAGGTTCCTTTCTCGATCAACAGGCCAGAAGAATAGGCGTACCAATTGAAAATGAATTTGGTAACATGGCACTCAAATCGGTTGATCCTCCAAGGATCGCAGGCCGTTGCAGTGTATTTGCAAAGAGCGACATGATCCATCACCAACAGATTGCAACTCCCTTACATGATATTGTGGCCGGCTTATGTTTTGCATTAGCTAGAAACTTTAGAAGTAATGTTGCCAGAAGTAAGGAGATTAAAAAACCAGTTGTATTTTCAGGAGGAGTTGCAGCAAATATTGGCATGATCAGAGCTTTCAGAGAGACATTGAATCTCACTGACGGTGAACTTATAATCCCGACTCATCATGCGGCTATGGGAGCTATAGGTGCAGTATATTATGCCCGCACCAATAATCTCTGCATGAATCATTTTGAGGGAATTTCAAAACTTGAGGAATATCTTTCAGGAACAGCAACAAAATTTATAAGTCTCCCCACTCTTAAAGAATCTCTGGCAGAATATAAAAAAGAAGTTCATTTCGTCAAAAATGGTAAAGACAAAGTAGGTGTATACCTGGGGCTGGATATCGGTTCTCTTAGTACAAACGTAGTTCTGATAGATGAAAAACACCAGGTTGTTGCACGACGTTATCTTCCAACTGCCGGGAAGCCACTCGAAGCTATCCAGAATGGAATGACTGAAATATTTGATGAAGTTGGTGAAGATGTAATTGTGCTCGGAGCAGGCACGACTGGATCGGGACGTTACCTTACTGGTGATTTCATTGGTGCCGACAACATTATTAATGAAATTACAGCCCAGGCAACCGCTGCGATTGACTACGATCCGACCGTTGATACAATCTTTGAGATTGGTGGACAGGATTCGAAATATATAAGTATTGAAAATGGAGTAGTCGTTGATTTTGAAATGAATAAAGTATGTGCTGCGGGTACGGGCTCATTTCTTGAGGAGCAGGCTGAAAAACTGAATATCAACATTGTTGAGGAATTCGGATCTATGGCACTGAACTCTGAAGCTCCGGTAAAATTAGGTGACCGCTGTACCGTATTTATGGAGTCGGATCTGAACTCCTTTATGCAGAAAGGAGCCAGAAACGAAAACCTGGTGGGTGGACTGGCCTATTCGATAGTTTATAATTACCTTCAAAAGGTAGTCGGTGACCGGCGAATTGGTAATAAGATTTTCTTCCAGGGTGGCGTAACAAACAATAAAGCAGTAGTTGCAGCATTCGAGCAGGTATTAGGAAAGAGCATTATTATTCCTCCTCATTTTGACGTGACCGGAGCTATAGGAGCCGCTATCCTTGCCAAAAGATCCATGCTTGAAGGTCAAATAACCAGATTCAAAGGCTTTGGTGTACGTAATGCCTCATACAAAGTCAGCAGGTTTGTATGCCCGGCGTGTACAAATCACTGTGAAATCAGGCGCGTAAAAATTGAAGGGGAAAAGAAGTCCCTTTATTACGGCGGCCGTTGTGAAAAGTATGAAACAGACGACAGGAAAAAAGTGGTGAATAATATCCCCAATCTTTTCACAAAAAGAACTGAAATGTTGATGGAAGGGTTTGTGGGAAAAGAATCCTGGAAATCAACTTCTATTGGAATTCCGAGAGCTCTCATGGTGTTTTACCAGCAATTCCCATTCTGGAGAACATTCTTTGAACAGCTGGGATTTACAGTAGTTGTTTCAAAAGAATCTGATAAATCTCTTGTCGCAAAGTCGCTGGAGACAATAACCACCGAGACTTGCCTTCCTGTTGAACTGATGCATGGTCATGTGATAGATCTTATAGAGAAGGATGTCGATTTTATTTTTATTCCTTTCATAGTTAATGCCAAACAAAAGGAGGGAAACAATACATTTAATTGCAACTGCCCCTGGGTACAGACCTATCCTTTTATGATAAAAGCTGCCCTCAGGGGGAAAGTGGATGAATCAAAACTCCTTATACCAACTCTGCATTTCAGGTTTTTCGAAAGAGCTCTCATTAAGGAGATGACTGAATACTTCAATGAGAAGTTCGGGATTGATAAAACAGAAATCAGGAAAGCAGTAATCTTAGCTGATAAGGTACAGGTGTCATTCGAAAAACGACTTATTGAATATGGTAAAGAAATACTGAGTTCTATTCCCGAAAACTGCCGTCCGGTTGTGCTCCTGGGAAGGCCTTATAATGGTACAGATCAGCACCTTAACCTGGGTCTCATAGAAAAGCTTATAAACCAGAATGTTATGCCGATTCCTCTGGATATGCTTGATTTGTCGCCATATAACATTTTTACAAACTATCGCAATATGTATTGGCCTAACGGACAAAAACTTATTGCTGCCGCGCAGTTAGTTGCAAAAAATGAAAAGTTACATGCAGTCTATATAAGCAACTTCCGGTGCGGACCCGACTCTTTCATCTGGCACTATGTAACTGAAGAGCTTAAAGGCAAGCCATTTCTTCATCTTGAGATTGATGAACATTCCGCCGATGCAGGAATGATAACACGTATAGAAGCTTTTCTCGATAGTCTTAAAGGAGCTGAGAAAAACGAGAAGAAGGAAGTTACTATATTCAGACCCCGTCCAAGTCCTTCCTCACCTCAAAAAGACAGGGTAATGTATTTCCCGTACATGCATGATGGCGCATATTTGATTGCAGCTGCTGCCCGAAGCTGCGGTATAGCCTCCGAAGTGCTTCCAAAACAGACCGAAGAGGACTTGGCCCTGGGAAGAAAATTTACCTCATCAAAAGAGTGTTTTCCAATGATCTGTACTACCGGAAGCTTTCTCAGAAAACTTATGGAACCAGGTGCAGATCCTTCAAAAATGAGTTTCTTCATGCCCGATCATAATGGGCCCTGCCGGTTTGGTCAGTATAACCAGTTCCAAAGGATTCTTTTTGACAGATTAGGATTTCATGACGCAGAACTTATAACCCCTTCAAATGATACATCATATGAAGATGTTGCCGGGGAACATGGACAGAAGTTCAGGATCAATGCATGGAAAGGATTCGTAGTTGCCGATTACCTGCATAAAATACACAGGGAAACCCGGCCCTACGAAATAAACAGGGGAGATTCAGACATACTCTACCATGATTCATTATCACGACTTGAAAGATGCATTGAAAATGGTTCAAGCGGACTGCACAAAACACTTGTAGGAATTGCTTCTGATTTTATGGCAATAAAGGTTGATAAAAGACAGAGAAAACCGGTGGTTTCGCTTGTAGGTGAAATATTCATGCGCGACAATGCTGCCTGCAACGGTAATATTTCAAACCGGCTGGAGGATCTTGGTGTTGAAGTGATTGTTGCTCCATTTTCTGAATGGATAGCATACTCTACTTACCGTTTTACCCGTGACAGCAGGTGGAAAAACGATAAAAAAGGAATTTTGAAATCAAAAATTCAGGAAATTGGACAGGATGCAATTGCTGCCTCACTGCTCCGGGGTATTGAAAAATTTACAGATCACGAAAAAGATGTATCTCTTCACGATATGCTGAGTTTGTGTAATAAGTATGTGAGTGAATTTTATGATGGTGATCCACCTGTTGCAATTGGTACATCTATAGCACTTACAAAGAGGGGTATATCAGGTATCGCAGCCATTCTGCCATTTACATGCATGCCAGGAACACTTGTTGCATCAGTAAGCGATACATTCAGAAAAGACCATAATAATATTCCATTTATTAATGTTGCTTATGATGGTCAGGATTCAGTATCACTTGATACCAGGCTTCAGGCGTTTGTTTTTCAGGTTAAGGAATTTGCACTAGCCATGAAAAGAGTACCGGTAAGTATGTGATATCTTATAAGTCGTGCAGGTCTATAATAAATTCAGACAATAATTTTGAAGCCCAGCTCGGCAAGAGTGTTTTGGATTCTTTCAGAACCATTTTTAAGTTCAACTGAATAGGAAGTAAACTCCCTTCGAATAGGATAATCGCCTCTTTGTTTTTCAAAATCTGACGGTGAACTACGAAGCTTTTTATTATCTTCATCAATATTATATGTAAAATTTACAGCTTCCCTGATAATTTCTTCTTCTGATTTGTCTTTACAATCAATTGATATATTAGGAAAAGCAGGAGGAGGAACGTTCTGTGGATACCAGTTTACCAACGAAAGATTAAAATATTTACATAAAGTATTGACAACCATTGCGGTTCCATTGGCCTTCCCGTCTGTCGAATAACCTGCAATATGTGGAGTGGCAATAAATGCCTGTCCCATTATTTCAAGATCGATATCCGGTTCATTCTCCCATACATCTATAACCGCACCACTAAGTCTACCTGAAGCAAGTACTTTTTTAAGTGCATAACTATCAGCCACTTCGCCGCGAGAAGTATTAAAAAACCATGCTCCCTTCTTAATCTTTTTAAAGCTCTTTTCATCAAAAAGATGATAGGTACAATCTTCCCCGACAACATTAAGCGGCACATGAACCGTCACTATATCAGATTCTGATAAAACCGTGTTCAAACTATGAAATTTCTTTTTGCCTTCCTTTCTTGCCCGCGGAGGATCGTTCAACAAAACTCTCATTCCCAGAGATCGTGCAAATTTTTCAACCTTTGATCCTACATTGCCCACACCTATGATTCCAATTGTTTTGTCCTTCAGGCAAAAGAAGTGTTCTGTGGAAATCTTTAGCAAAGCCGCTGCAATATATTGCTGAACGGAATTTGAATTACAACCAGGAGCATTTGTCCATACGATGTTCTTTTTAGTGCAGTAATGAGTATCTATATGATCGAAGCCTATGGTTGCAGTTCCAATAAACCTGACGAGTGAATCCTCCAAAAGATTCTCAGTACATTTTGTTCTTGTACGTATAAGAATAGCATCAGTATCTTTCAGTATTTCCCTGTTAATTTGCTTTCCCGGCATATAGACCACTTCGGCATGAGGTTCAAGTGCCCCCTTCAGAAATGGAATTTTATCGTCGGCGACTATCTTCATTTAATATGAAATTTTGAGAAAGTTAATAATTTTTAATGGAAGTCCGACGAACGAAATTTAATGTATTCAAAACAACAGGTTTCCAACTTCCTTATCCAACATATATTACGGTGCTTTGCACCTGAATTTTGCTCAATAGCTTGATTGCTACAAATATTTCGCAGCTCTGCTGCTCTGACTTTTGCCTTAATGGTGCAGAGCACTGTGATATTTATTTTAAATAATTTAGGTTTATCAAAATCGACAGACATGGAAATTAAAATTCAGGGTTAATATATTTACAAATTAATTTTTATTTTAGATTACTACAAATAATTCGCAGCGCTGCTGTTATTAATTTTGCCTTAAAGGTGCAGAGCACCGTGATATTTGTAGATATATTTTTGTCGTTGTAATCAGAGGTGCAGAGCACCGGAATATTTAGATAAATAATTGAAATTCAATATATTCATAAAAACAGATTTTTAAGATTTGATCTAACAAAATTTCATTTTAATTTATAAATTAGTTTTTATTAATAGTAACACATTTAAATATCATAAAATACTAAATATCAATAATATGGGAAAATTAAATTTCTTTGGGATAGGGCCAAAAATAGGAATTGTCCTTCTTCCATGGCTCGCGGCAACAATCATCGTCAGCACTACAAACAAGAGAATATTTGCATACACATCCGGCGACAACAGTTTTATCCTCATATCCGGGATCATATTGATGGTCATTGGATTAGTATTTTATTTTTCTACAGTCAGGCTCTTATTAAAAGGGCTGAAAGAGACGCGGCTGGTGACAAATGGAGCTTTTAGCCTCTGTCAGAATCCACTCTACTCATCTATAATTCTTTTTATCATACCGGCACTTTCACTTGTTTTAAATTCGTGGCTAATATTAACATCAAGTATTGCAGGATATATTCTTTTCAAAATATTCATCAGAAATGAATCTAATGAACTTGAAAAATTCTTCGGTGAGGATTACATTAAATACAGGAACACCACTCCGGAGTTTTTTCCTTTACCATTCAGGAAGTGGCTTTCATAAATACATATATTTAAGGTTAGGTACACAATTCGCTTCTGAATAATACTTTCCTCTTCTTTTTAAACAATTTGCTGTTCATACTTGTTTATACAATTAACAGGATCGTTTCTTCCATTATAAACTAACAGTATTCTTATGAAATCAATTTCTACTCTCGTATTTCTGGTACTGATTTCCTGTATTGGAATAAAAGCCCAGAAGCCAATTTTAGTCTCAGAAGATAGCCTGAATATTGGAAAAGGCCGCCTGCCCGCGGTGACAGTTTTGATTCCTGAAGTCAACTATGATAAAACACTGAAAACCTGGACGAGGGATTTACAATCAGGTACCAAATCGAAAATAGTTACTGACAACAATGAAATGACAATATTTGGAGCTAAAATAAAAGAAGTCAGCCCAAATCCGCTGAATGTTTACAGCAAACTGACGAATCTTGATACGGCGATTAAGCTTTCTGTTGCATTTGAAGTGAGAAGGGATCAGTACATTGAAAAAGCTACTGGGGAGACCGATCTTACTAACGCAAAACACTATTTAAAGGAATTTGCCAAGAATCAGTACATTGAAGTCGCTAAAGAACAGGCAGATGCTGAAGATAAAAAACTGCGTGATATTCAGAGAGACCTTTCCTCACTCGAAAAAGAAAAAACACGCCTTCAGAAGACAATCCAGTCAGAGACCACAACCGTCGTAACAGAAAAAGACAAAATAACTTTACAGAACAATGAGCTGGCATCAGTAACAGCTGAAATAATTGAACAGAATAAACAGCTTGGTACGACAACAGACAATCAGACAAAGAAAGCAAAAACGGATTATATCAATAGCCTTGAAAAAAAGAAGAAGAAAGTTCAGAATTCTCTCGAATCATCAGAAAACAGGATCAATAAGGCCAATAGCGAAATTGATAAGGTAAACGCTGAAATTCCCAGAAACGATAAAATGCAGGAACAGGTGAACGAAAAAATTGCGAAACAACAGACTGTTTATCAAAAATTCGCCGATAAGATTATTACTATTAAATCATATTAAATGTATTATGTATTATTGGCGATAGGCGATGTAAAGAAGGATTTAATACATCGCCTATAATACATCATAAATAATACATTTATCTTCTTATTCAATGATAGTCATCTCTTTCAACAGATAACCAGCTCCTGCGAATTTGTCAATAATGAAGAGAGCATATCTGATGTCGAGACTAATATTCCGGCTTTGATCGGGATTAAAAGAAAGGTCGCTGGCAACACCTTCCCATGCCCTGTCGAAGTTCACACCAATTAGCTGACCATCGGCATTTATTACCGGACTGCCTGAATTACCGCCTGTGGTATGGTTGTTGGCTATAAAACAAACGGGCACTTCGCCGTCCTGAGTATAGCGTCCATAGTTTTTTGTTTTGTACAGTTGCCTCAGCTTTTCAGGAACATTATAGTCATATATTTTTGGATCATCTTTTTCTATTATCCCTTTAAGAGTGGTATAATAAGTAAAATATACAGCGTCTTTTGAAAAGTACCCTCTAACTGTCCCGTAAGTGACACGTAATGTTGAATTTGCATCGGGATAAAAAACGCGCTCACTATCATATTCCATCTGAGCTGACATATAATCCCTGTTGAGTTTCTGTATTTCAATATTAATGCGTCCCAGTTCCACTCTGACATTTGTAGTCAGAAAATCAGTTACATCCAAAGCAAGCCGGTAAAAAGGATCCTTATTCAATCTGCTAATTCCTGAAGAATTAAAGCCTGTAACAAAAGCTTTGAACCTGGCTTCGTCGGTGAAGACACTCCTGGCATAAAGTTCATCTGCAATCCTGAAAAAATTTCCCTTACATGACTTTTGAAGTTTGATATATTCAGGAGCCTGCCATTTCAGGTCAAGGTTTTCACCATACATTGTCATTACGGCAACAAAGAGTTTTTTATCAGTTGGCTGATTATAGTTCTGAAAAAAGTTCCTTCCCGCCTCCACCAGATTTATTTTCATGACATTAATCTGATCCTGATCTCCTTTGTTTTTTATCAAATCGGCCAAAGCTTTAATATTTCGTGAGAAACTGACCACATCTGCACCACTATTAAAAAAAACCTCGTTAGTATAGCCGTTAACCAGACTATATTCTCTCAATTGTGTGTATAGTTCCTTATACTTCGGAAGTATGTTTCCGTACCTTATCGTACGGCTGTTTTCTGTGTGAATCCATTCTGTGAGTTTATTTTCAAATTCCTCCTTTTTGCCAATTGTTCCCATTTTTTCCAAACCCTTGTTCTCTCCTATCCATTTTTTCCAGGAGTTGGCAATTCCGGCTTTCTTAGCAGAATACTGGAGCCTGATAAGCGGATCGGTATCCATTGCAGCCTCCATAATCTCAATCTTTTTTGTTCTTATTTCTATCATCTTAGGATTGATGTAATTCTTTACCATATCGATATAATAAGAGGGGACATACTCTGAAGTTGCACCGGGATAGCCGAAAACCATTGCAAAATCCCCCTCTTTCACACCTTTTAAAGAAATTGGGAAATGATACAGAGGCTTGTAAGGCACATTGGCTTTTGAGAAGTCAGCAGGCTTATTGTTTTTGTCAGCATAAATCCTGAAAAGTGAAAAGTCACCTGTATGACGTGGCCATACCCAGTTATCAGTTTCGCCGCCAAATTTCCCGATTGCTGAAGGAGGGGCTCCAACAAGCCTGATGTCTTTAAAAGACTCATTTACAAACAGAAAAAACTGTTTCCCCATATAAAATGGTCTGACCGAAGCGGAAAATCCGGTTCCATCGGTAGAGTTTTTTGCAATTTCGGAAATATTAGAGCTTATTACTTTAGACCGTTCATCATCATTCATGCTATCCGTTACACCGTTCAACACCTTCTCCGTAACATCTTCCATCCTTTTAAGAAAGGTAACGGAAAGACCAGGATTAGCCAATTCTTCTTCCCTCGACATTGCCCAGAATCCATCGGTAAGATAATCATGGGCAAGTGTCGAGTGCTTCTGGATCTGGCCATAGCCGCAATGGTGGTTCGTTATTAAAAGGCCATCTGATGAGATAACTTCTCCGGTACAGCCACCGCCAAACTGAACTACTGCATCTTTCATACAGGCTTTATTTACACTGTAAATATCTTCGGCTGAAAGTTTAAAGCCTTTTTCCCGCATAAGTTTAATATTGTATTTTTCAATCAGCAGAGGTATCCACATGCCTTCATCGGCTCTTAAAGCAGGAGTCAGAAGAATTGTTAGTAATAACCAGATTGTCAGTAGTTTATCTCTCATATTGTTTGTCTTGCTGTATATGTAAGGTTTATCTTATCCCAAAATGAACTTCTGAAGTTCTTTATACAATTTCTGCACCGGCAACCCAACCACATTGAAATAAGATCCGTTAATATGACTGCATGCGATCAGACCGATCCATTCTTGTATACCATATGCTCCGGCTTTATCATATGGTTTGAATTCATCGACGTAATAACAGATTTCCTCTTCTGAGAGAGCTTCAAAAGTGACTTTTGTCGAGTCGGAGAATGTCAACTCTTTGGATAAGGAAAAAATGGTTACTCCGGTGATCACTTCATGAATGTTCCCTGATATTTCTTTCAGAATATGTATCGCATCTTCCAAATCCACAGGTTTTCCAAGCACCCTGTTGTTACACCAGACAATTGTATCTGCTGCAATAACTATCTCATTATCTGAAATATCATTTCTGAAGGAAACTGCCTTTTCATGTGCAACATACCTGGCAATCTCCTCTCCGTTAAGTCCTTCAGGATAAGTTTCAATATATTCCCTGATTACAACATCAAACTTAAGACCCAGATCCCTTAGAAGTTGCTGTCTCCTTGGTGAACGTGAAGCAAGAATTATCTTAAAGTTGTTGAGATTGGCAAGTATCATCAGAATAGGTTCCAGGTAAGTATTATTTTCACTACAACAGAGTAAAGTATGCCTGTTAACATCACAATTTTCATTACACTGCTTGCACCATGAAGCTGTTTTCTGTTATTGCTTATAACCAGTTTATAAATAACATATAAGAGAGGCAAAACAATTCCGGCAGATAGGTAAATTACGGTTATTGTATCATGAACAAAGAAATACCAGATCAGATAGAGCATTGAAATAGTAACCGTTATAAGACTTATCGAAACTATTTTTGCAGAAAGTACTCCGATAACAACAGGGACTGTATTTCTTCCATATGCTATATCTCCTTCAAAGTCTTCAATATCTTTAATTATCTCGCGGATAAGATTCGTCAAAAAAGCGAAAAGAGCAAATCCTCCGATCCAATAGACAATAATATTTATTTTGGGAAGAGTTATGGCATTCAGAGTGTAATATTTATATAATGCAGGCCATTCATAAAAAACAACCAGCATCGGAACCATAGCAGTAAGAAGTGCAACAACAATATTACCAATCAGAAACTGCCTTTTATAGCTTGCAGAATAAAAATAAAGTAATCCTGAGACAACCAGGAAAAGAGCCCCCAGCCATATATACCCTGTTTTGTAAGAGATATAGAAACCCAGCGATACTCCCGCAATATTAAAAATGTTGTGCCACATCATGGCCTGGCGTCGTGGGATTTTTGTACCGACAATTACTTTCCCTTTGTTTATAAGGTCGGTTTTTATATCAAAATAATCATTGATAACATATCCTCCGGCAGTAATAAAGACTGTGGCAGTGACGAGCAATACAAAGTCATACCACGGGAATTGAAGAGTCATGGGGATCTCTTCACCACTTCCTTTTATTAATATTACTCCTATCTTGCTGATCAGCGGTGCAAGAACGGCATATCTCATGAGCACCATTGTAAGTATAACCGTGAGAAGATTTTGCCATCTGATAAGACTAAGGAATGCTTTCATAGTTTACCATGTAAATGCGTCAGAATCCATCCAATTGTTATGTAATCTTAACACCTGTTCTATGACATCTCTTACACATCCTTCTCCTCCTTTTTTATCGGATACATAAGAAGAAACCTGCTTGATCTCACTGTCAGCATCAGAAGGGCAAACCGGAATACCAGCTTCCTTCATTACCTCAAAATCCGGAATATCATCACCCATGAACAAAACGTCAGATTTATTTAGATTATGTTTTTTAAGAAAAGTACTAAAATTTTCCAGTTTATTACGGCTATTCAGGTAGATATCATTTATGCCAAGCATCTTAAGCCGCTTTTGATACTCTTTTGACTTGCTTCCTGAAATTATGCCAATAATATAACCCTTTTTCGCGGCAAGCTGGAGTGCATAACCATCACGAAGGTTAACAGTTCTGTTTGGTACTCCAAATGCATTAAGACTGATCGTCTGAAGTGACAGAACTCCGTCAATATCAAAAATAAATGCCTTTACTCTTACAAGATCTTCTTTAAAATTAGCCATCTATTATTACTTATTGTTTCTTGTGCTATTATATTGTTACTAGTTGCTAGTTGCTTGTTGCTTGTTGCTTGTTAATCAGATCAGAACCTAACCAGCAACCAGGAACCAGTAACCAGCAACTTTCTTATCCTTTGTCTTTTTAACTTTTGTCTTTTTACTTTTGTCTTTTGTC
>Ga0209744_1000531_pt1 | contig 12926 bp, 11 predicted proteins | sample BarGraNGADG00311_2_FD_184494 | JGI IMG/M metagenome (GOLD analysis project Ga0209744, IMG submission 184494) | Arctic peat soil microbial communities from Barrow, Alaska - Barrow Graham LP Ref core NGADG0004-311 (SPAdes) (version 2) | ecosystem: Environmental > Terrestrial > Soil > Wetlands >... | reverse complement strand
CAACAGGGCTGTCCAGTCGCTCGCGGCGGCGGCCCATGACGGTGAACCTGCCGTGCTGGTTATCGTCCGCTTTGGCTTGGAGATGGAAGGCCTGCCCGGGCTGTTCGAGCAGGCAGCCTTGATCATCGCGGGCCGTCTGCCGACTCTCCTGTCACCACCGCAGCTTCGATCGCTGGACCCATAACGGAACTGCCCGGACGGGAATCCCGTCCGGGCAGTGCAGAGAGCGCGAGTATCAGGTTCTAGTAAATCGAATCCGGAACGTAGTACTTGGCTGCGTTCTCTTTGGTGATCAGGTCGGCCGAAAGGATGACCTTGGCCGGGACCGTGGACTGGTAGAAGCCAGGAACGGACATGTTGCGGACGCCGTAGACGCCGAGCGTAACAGCCGTGGCTGCCATGGAGACTGGATAGGTAACGTCGACCGGAACGAACTCTGAGCCGTCCATGACCATCTTGATGATATCCTTCATGCCGGCGCCCGGCACGATGAACATCTCGGTCTGACGCTTCGCTTCGTTGATGGCCTGGATAGCACCCAGCGCGACGTCGTCGTCGCCGGCCCAGACCGCGTTGATCGTCTTGAACTGCTGCAGCCAGTTCTCCATGAGCTTGAGACCTGTGTCACGAGACCAATTGGCGGGCTGATCAGCGAGGATCTTGATGCCCGGGTAGTTCTTGAGGACATCTTTGAAGCCGGTGACACGGTCGGTGTTGACCTGGCAGGGGATGCCTTCCATGATGAGGATGTTGCCCTTGCCGTTCAATTTCTTGGCCATGAACTCGGCGGACTGCTTGCCGAATGCGTAGTTGTCCCCAGCAATGTACACGTCAGCGAACACAGGAGGAAGGACGCCGCGGTCGATGACGACGACATACTTGCCGGCTTTCTTGACCTCGCCGACGACGGGGGTCAGCGTGGCGGAATCGTAGGGCAGAATGACAAGGCCGTCGATGCCTTGTGCCATCAGGTCCTCCACATCAGAAACCTGCTTCTGAGCGGTGTCGGCAAGGACAAGCTTGAACGTGGTGTTGGGGTCCTTCGTCTTCCAGTCCGCGATGGCCTTCTGGGCGTAGTACACGATGCCGCCTGTCCAGCCGTGGTCAGCGGAAGGAACGGAAACGCCGATGACCTTGGGAGTCGTGTCGGTCGGGATGGTCGGATCGGTGGTCACGACCGGAGGCGTTGTGACGGGCGGCGTGGTGGTGACGGGCGGCGTGGTGGTGGACTTGCAGCCGGTGAAAGCGAAAACTGCCACAAGCAGGACGACAAGCAGCATAGAAATCTGTTTCTTGAACATATCTGATTCTCCTCTCTTCTCTCGTTTTATGGTCGTACGGTCTCTTGGTTCGCTGTTGCGGATTAACAGATAAAACCTATTGCTATCATGACGTCACGCGCTCTTCGGCTCACCCCCTTGCGCTACTGCAGGTTGTCACGCCCTGCCGATCTACTTCACTTCGCCTCGTCCGCGCTGGACGAGAACGGCTGCAATGATGACCAGTCCCTTGACGGCGCCCTGCAGGTACGCAGAGACGTTCAGCCAGTTGAGCATACTGCCGACGACGCCAAGGATGATGACGCCGACGACCGTTCCCCAGATCCACCCTCGGCCGCCCTTCATGCTGGTGCCGCCGATGACGACAGCGGCGATGGCGTCGAGCTCGAGGCCTGCTCCGAAGTTGGAGCTGCTGACAGCGTTGATGCGTGAGCTGAACATCAGCGCCATGAGAAACACGCCAAACCCAAGGATCATGTACGCAACGATCTTGATGCGGTCCGTCTTGATGGCCGAGTAGCGCGCGACGTCCTCGTTGGAGCCGACCGCATACATATAGCGACCAAGGCGTGTGTTGTTGAGGATGATGTGACAGACGACGGCGAAGGCAAGGAAGACGAAGATGGCGTATGGGATACCAAGAAACGAACCCTGCCCGATGACTGGATACGTCTCAGTCGCACCGCGGAACTCGCCGCCATTGGCAGCCTGCAGAACGATAGATCGGTAGATGGCCCCAGTACCAAGGGTCACGATGAATGGTGCAATGCGTCCCTTGGTGGTCAGGGTACCAACGGCCCATCCACAGCCGACTGCCAGGGCACACCCGGCGACAAGTGCCAGGATGATGGATGGAAGGGAACCGCTGAAGTGGTTCGTGGTCACCAGCATGAGGCCCCCCGTCATCGCCGCCATCGAGCCTACTGAAAGGTCGATGCCGCCGGTAATGATGACAAACGTCATGCCCACGGCAATGCAACCCATGTAGGACACTTGTTTAAGCACGTTCACGACGTTGTTGATTTTGAAGAACTCCGGTTGGAGGACAAGCATGATCAGAAGCAGGACCGCCAGCGCCAAAAATGGCCCATACTTCTCAATATTGAAATTGCTGATGCGGTCTTTGAGCGAAATCTTAGCAGGCATGGGCAGGAACTCCTTTCTTGACGCCTGTTGCCAGGAACATGATGTCTTCCTCGTTGACGTCCTTCCCTTGAACGAATCCGGCAAGTTGGCCGCCACGCATGACGGCGACGTGGTCGCACAAGCCGACGATTTCGGGAAGCTCCGAGGAGATGACAATACAGGACTTGCCCTGCTTCGCGAGGTCATTGATGAATCGGTAGATCATCTGCTTCGTGTTGATGTCGATGCCACGCGTCGGCTCGTCGAGGATCATGATCTCGGGCTCCACCTCCATGGCTTTGGCCAGCGAGACCTTCTGCTGGTTGCCGCCTGAAAGGTAACGCACGAGCTCGGTGACAGATTTGCACCGGATGTCGAAGGCCTGAGCATACTTTGCCGCTGTCCTGCCCTCGGCCTTCCTGTCCACAAGTGGATGGCAGTAGTTGGCCAACGACACGATCGTGATGTTCTCGGTGATGTTCATGTCGACGATGAGGCCGGTGCGCTTGCGGTCCTCGGACAAGTACACGATGTGGTTTCGGATCGCGTCGCCATACTGGCCGATGCCGACTTGCTTACCCATGACCGAGATGCTGCAGCCAGGAGCTTTGTGGCGCAATCCCACCAATGCTTCCATGAGCTCCGTGCGACCAGAGCCGACAAGGCCCGAGAATCCCAGAATTTCGCCTTTCCGCAGCTGGAAGGAGACGTCCTGGATGACGCCGGGTATGGACAGATTCTGGACGTCCAGCACGACATCATCGCCTGGTACCACCTTTGCAGGATAGAGCTCCCGAAGCTCGCGACCAACCATCAGGCGGGCCATGTCTTCTTCTGCGACGTCGCAGACGTTGCCTGTCGAGATGTGGCGGCCGTCCCGGAGAACCGTTACGGTATCACAAATCTGCTTCACTTCCTTGAGACGATGACTGATATAAAAGATGACAACTCCCTTTTCCTTGAGCTGGCGAATGCTTGCAAACAGGATTTCGATCTCGTTGTCGGTCAGGACAGCCGTCGGTTCATCCATGATCAGAACCTTGGAATCGTTGGAAAGTGCCTTGGCGATCTCGACCATCTGTTTCTTCGCGACAGACAAGTTTGTTATCGACGCCCTCGGGTCTGTGCCGCTCTCGCCAACCTTTGCCAGCAATGACCTGGTCTCCTCGATCATCGCTTTTTTGTCCAGCAGGCCGTTCCCCTGAACCAGCTCCTTGCCCAGGAAGATGTTCTCGTAGACGGTGAGGTCCGGTATCAGGTTGAGCTCCTGATGGATCATAGAGATGCCCATCTCCTTTGCGGCAATGGGTCCTGCAATAACTACCGGTTTTCCCCGAAACACGACGCTGCCCTCCGTCGGCTGCGCAAAGCCAGCCAGGATCTTCATGAGCGTGCTCTTGCCGGCTCCATTTTCGCCAATGATCCCGTGAACCTGCCCCGGAGCCCCGTCGATGTCGACGTGGTCGAGTACACGGACGCCCAAGTAGTCCTTGCAGATCCCTTGTGCGCTGATCAGAGCCTCGTTCACGATATCTCCGCTAGGTGTTGGACATCGCCTTGTCGAAGGCGACACCAGACTTCTTGAAGTCGATCCCGCGGACAAACGCCAGCGCTTCCTGGGCACCCGACTCCCGCTCCATGCCAGAATCTTCCCATTCGACCGACAGCGGGCCGTCATAGCCGATGTCATTGAGGGCGCGGATGATGCGCTCGAAGTTGACACCGCCACGCCCTGGAGAAACGAAGTTCCATCCGCGGCGCATGTCGCCAAAGGTGATATGCGAGCCAAGGATACCGGAACGAGGACCAGGATTCAGCATCGCGTCCTTCACGTGGACATGATAGATGCGGTCCTTAAAATCGTAGATGAACTGGTCTGGCGCGATCCCCTGCCAGTACAGGTGGCTCGGATCAAAATTGATGCCAAACGACGGGCGATGCTTGATGGCATCGAGGGTACGCATGGTGGTCCAGGAATCGAACGCGATCTCGGTGGGGTGGACCTCAAGCGCGAACGTGATGCCGTTCTGTTCGTACACGTCAAGGATCGGGTTCCACAGATCCGCAAACTGCCTGTATCCCGCTTCGATCCACTCGTCGGACACTGGCGGGAAAGAGTACCAGCCTTCCCAGATCGAGGAGCCGGTGAACCCCGTCACGACAGAAGCGCCAAGCAGATGTGCGACAACTGCCGTCTTCTTCATCTGGTCGACAGCCCATGCCCTCATCTTCTCAGGCTGACCACGCATCTCGCCGGGAGCGAATACGTCAAACCGCTCGTCGTTCCGGGAGCAGACCAGCTGACCGGCAAGGTGATTGGCGATGGCATGACACTGGAGGTGATACTTCTCCATCGTATCCTTGAGGCTACGAACGTACGCATCGTTCTCGACCGCTTTGTCGACGTTCAGGTGTTCGCCCCAGCAGGCGATTTCAAGACCGTCATATCCCCATGAGGACATCTTGCTGCACAATGTGTCGAAGAGCATATCTGCCCACTGCCCGGTAAAGATCGTCACTGGTCTCATACGTTGCCTCCGTTAGATGTCGAAGGAGGCGTCGACCCATGCCGCGCCTTCCTTGCTGCTCTTTACACAATCGAACACGAACTTGGTCCCACGGGCGCCGTCGACAACGGTCGGGAAGACATCCAGCGGATCCGGTGCGTTGCCCTGTTTCTTAGCTGTGAGTACATTGCAGAAACTCTTATATAAGTTCGCAAATGCTTCGAAGTACCCTTCGGGGTGACCAGCAGGGAGGCGTGTGAAGTGCCCGGCAGCAGCCGAGAGGTATCCACTGCCACGCGTCAGCAGCTGCAGGGGGGCGCCCTTCTTCTGGAAGCGGAGAACGTTGGGGTTCTCCTGCTCCCACTCGATAGCGCCATCTGTGCCGTACACGCGAATACGCAAGCCGTTCTCTTTGCCAATGGCCACTTGCGACGACCAGTAGTTCCCCGACGCTCCACCCTTATACTTCAGAAGCATGTACGCGTTGTCATCGAGCGGACGCCCTTCGACGAACGTCTCGAGGCTGGCTGCCAGCTTATCGATCTCCAGTCCCGTAATGAAGTGCACCAGGTTCTCGAGATGCGTGCCAATGTCACCAACGCAGCAGGACACACCTGCATACTTCGGGTCCGTCCGCCAGACAGCCTGGCGGTTGCTGCCTGAGCGCTCGATGGGATCGGCCAGCCAGTCCTGTGGATACTCTGCAGCCACAACGCGGAGGGTCCCGAGAGCACCAGTCCTGACAAGGTCGCGGGCTTCGCGCACCATAGGATAGCCGGTGTAGGTATACGTCACCATGAACTCGACCTTGTGCACGCCGGCACGTGCGACCAGTTGCGTCGCCTCCTCTTCGGTGAACGCCATCGGCTTCTCACAGACAACATTGATGCCCTGCTCGAGGAATGCCTTGGCCACTGCAAAATGGAGGTGGTTGGGGACCGTGATGATAACGAAGTCAATCCTGCCCTCGGTGCGCGCTCCCTCCTTGACGGCCATGTCATGGAAATCGGCATACGCGTGGTCAGCATCGACGCCGAGGTCCTTCGCGACCTGAACCGTCTCCGACGGGATGTCGGAGAAACTCCCGGCAACCAGCTTCGCCTGGTTGTTCATTGCGATAGCGGCGCGGTGCACCGGGCCGATGAAAGACCCTGGTCCCCCGCCTACCTGCCCATACAGGAGGCTGGCCCCTGTGTCGTTCAGTTTAGCTTCGATCATGTCACTTCCCCCTTTCCAACAGAATCGCGATGCGTTTGTACTCGTCTTTCACTGACCGATAGAGTTGACGGTATTCCTCATACCAATGTGTGTACTGCCGGCCTCTCCATGGATCTGGCCGGTAACTCTCGGTCAGTTTGTCCCAGGCACGCGTGTCCGAGCCGACCGCTTTCGCTGCCATCCGTGCGGAGCCATAGGCTGCTCCTTCATCCACGAGAGGACTCCAGATGTCGACGCCAAGATTGTCCGCGATCATCTGGCACCATGTGTGTGATCACGACCCTCCACCTACGATGTACACATTGTTCATCGGCGTACCCAGGTCCCGGATGCATTTGGCGCCTTCCCGCAAAGCAAATACTACACCCTCGTGGATGGCACGCAAGACGTCGCCCTGCCCATGGAACGAGCTGAGTCCGAAGAGGACCCCGCGAGCGTCCGAGTCGCACTGAGGCGTACGTTCCCCATTCAGGTATGGGAGGAAGATGACGCCGTTGGAGCCTACCGGACTGCTGTTGACGAGTTCCTCGATACGTCCGAAGGACATCCTGTCGTCTCACCATGGTAGCATCCTAGTTTCTAATTCTTCTTTACCAATGCTATCCACAGTCTCACACTTGTCAAGACAACCAGCCGTTCGTCCCGCGTAGAGGATGAATCCAGGCCATGTTGCGGATTCCTCCTGTCTCATTGCAGTCCGAGGGCGCACGTCACACTTATGTCATTCTATCACGTGTCGTCGCCAATCGGTGACGTCACGAGGGTTTCGAGGCACTCCTGACGGGCAGGCACGTCGGCTGGGAGGAGACGGCTTGCCTGCCCATTCGATTATTGCTTCTTACGCGTGCTGACGTCGACCGCCACGGCAATCAGCAGAACAACTCCTTTGACGACATACTGGTAAACCACACCGAGGTTCATCAGGCTCATGCCGTTGTCCAGTGACGCCATGACCAGAGCACCGATGATGGCACCGAACACCGTACCCTCACCACCCATCGTCGAGGTGCCGCCAATGATGCACGCCGCGATGACGTCCAGTTCCATACCCGATCCTGCTCCACCCGTTGCCGCATTCAATCTGGAGGTATAAACAATCCCAGCCGTGGCGACCGCAAGTCCCTGAAGCACGAAAATCAGGAAGTTCGTCTTCTTGACGTTGATGCCGGAGAGTTGCGCAGCGTCTCTGTTGCCGCCGATGGCGTACACATAGCGTCCGAACGTCATGTTCTGTGAGACGAAACTGAAGACGAGAACCATCGCCATGACAATAAGAATGGCGTACGGGATGCCGTGATAGAAGACCATGATAGAAAAGACCAGCGCGATGACAACAGACATGCCTACTTGTATCAACATCTGCTTACGTGGGGATGAAACCGCAAATCCATGTTTGATACGCCCTCTGCGGCTGCGCAACGCCGAGACGTTGTACAGGATAATAGCAAGGATGCCAATGAGAGCGCTGAAATCGTTGAAACCGGCAACCTTGATGAATAATTGAGGGAGATACCCTTGGCCAAACTGACGAAACAACTCACTGTTGGGACTGATAGTGTTGCCGCCGGTCACACCCAGGAGCCCGCCACGCATGATGAGCATCCCTGCCAGCGTAACAATGAACGCCGGGACGCCGACGTATGCCACCCAGTACCCCTGCCATAGTCCGATGAGTAAACCAAGGAGCAGCGTTACCAAGACGGCCAGCAGCGTCGGCCACCCCGCCTTGGTGATAAGGGTAGCAACCACAGCACCGGTGAAACCAACCGCGGATCCCACCGACAGGTCGATGTGGCCTGCAACCATGACCAGCACCATTGTACACGCGACGATGGCAATGGTGGCCGACTGGAGGAACAGGTTCGACAGGTTCCTTGTGCTGATGAAGATGCCCTTCGTCAGCACAGTAAAGATGCTCCACACGAGCAGTAGCGCGATGATCATCGTGTACTGCCGTACGTTGACACGCATCCAGTTGCGCCAGTTGCCTCCCGGTGAGTTCTGCGGCTGCATAACCGTCTTGGAGTTCACGTTCTCCATGGCTACTTACCTCCCGTTGCCAAGTACATGACCTTCTCCTGCGTGGCTTCCTTCCAAGAGAGGTCTCCAACCAGTCGACCCATGTGCATGACCAGAATGCGGTCACTGATGCCAAGAATCTCCGGCAATTCGGACGAAATCATGACGATGCACACACCCTGCTTGATGAGCCGGTTCATGATGTTATAGATCTCGATCTTGGCGCCGACGTCGATACCGCGCGTCGGCTCGTCGAGAAAGAGGACCTTGGGGTGTGTCATCAACCACTTTCCCACAACGACTTTCTGTTGATTGCCGCCGGACAGGTTGCCCACCTTCTGTTCCACGGAGGGCGTCTTGATGGACAGATCCCCGACGTACTGCTCAGTACGCCGAATCTCCTCGTTGCCGTCGATGACGCCGTTCTTCCACAGTTTCGCCATGCTGGCAAGCGTCATGTTGCCACGCACATCCATCATGGCGACAAACCCATAGCGTTTGCGGTCCTCGGACAGATAGGCCACGCCCTGCTCGATGCACGCACTCGGACTATTCGCGACCATCTTCCTGCCATTCAACAGGAGTTCACCAGTCCGTCCAACACCATAACTGCCAAAAATCGACATGGCCAACTCCGTTCGCCCGGCTCCCATCAGGCCCGCAATGCCCAGAATCTCACCCTTGCGAACACTGAAGCTGACGTTGTCGATTACCTTGCGCGTCGGCACGTCCGGGTCATGGACCGTCCAACCCCTGATCTCAAGAACCGTTTCTCCTGGCGTATGCTCGACGCGCGGAAAGCGTTGGGTGATTTCGCGTCCGACCATGAGCTTGATCATGCGCTCCTCGGTCATGTTGTTCACATCATCAGTCCCGATGGCTCTGCCATCTCGCAGGACGGTAACGCGATCGGCGATCTGAGCAACCTCCGAGATCTTGTGTGAAATGTAGATGCATGAAACTCCCTTGGCCTGAAGGTCGCGGAGTATCCGCATAAGATTATCGGTCTCGGTTTCCGTGAGGGCTGCAGTCGGCTCATCAAGAATGAGCAAGCTCGCCTTCTTGGACACGGCTTTCGCAATCTCTACCAGCTGCTGCTCTCCAACGCCGAGGTCAATGATCTTCATGAGAGGGTTGCGATTCAGATGAACTTCACGTAGTACCTTGCTTGCTTCGACAAACGTCGTGTCCCAATCGATAATGCCGTTCTTCTGAAACTCACTCCCGAGGTAGATATTCTCTCGGATGCTCATCTGCTTCACAAGTGCAAGTTCCTGGAAGATAATGGCGATGCCGGCCTTCTCGCTGTCCCGCGTTCCGGTGAATTGCAGCTCCGCACCGTTGAACATCATTGCCCCAGTGTAGGACCCGAAAGGATACACCCCTGCCAGAACCTTCATCAGCGTGGACTTGCCAGCGCCGTTTTCCCCAACCAGCGCGTGGATCTCCCCTCGCTTCACGTTGAAGCTGACGTCATTGAGTGCCTTGACGCCTGGGAATTCCTTGGTGATATGGTTCATCTCAAGAATGAAGTCATCCATACCTTTCACCTTCCATATTTCGCTGGGCCCGCACGCTCGATCGGCGGGGTTCCCGCACCTCCATGCCCTTCCGGAACGCATCGGGGGAGCGGGCAAGCCCGCTCCCCGGTTCGTACAATGGTCTTCTACTTGTAGACGTCTGCCTTCTTGAGGTATCCGCTGTCGATCAGCTGAACGTCAATGTTTTCCTTGGTGACAGCGATGGGGGTCAGCAGGATAGAAGGGACATCCACCTTGTTGTTATTAACCGTCTGGGTAGCCTTGGTAAGAGGCTGGCCGGCAAACATCGTCACCGCGGCTTCGACCGCAGCATCGCCAAGCATACGAGTGTCCTTGAACACGGTCATACCCTGGGTACCCTTCACGATACGCTGAGCAGCGGCCAGTTCAGCGTCCTGACCGGTGATCGGAACCTTGCCGGCAAGACCCTGAGCGGCGAGCGCCTGGATGCAACCACCGGCTGTGCCGTCGTTCGGAGCGAGGATGCCCTGGATGTTGTTCTTGTTAGCCGTCAGCGCATTCTCCATGATCTTCAGTGCGTTCTCGGGCTTCCACTCGACAACAGCCTGATCGGCAACAATCTTGATGTCACCTTTGTCGACAAGAGGCTGGATGACGCTCATGGCTCCCTGCTTGAAGAGCTTGGCATTGTTGTCAGTCGGGGCGCCGGAAAGAATGGCGTAGTTGCCCTTCGGAACAGCCTTGGTCAGCCAAGTACCCTGGAGCACGCCGACCTGCACGTTATCAAATGAGATGTAGACGTCGTCGTTGGCGGTATCCAGGACCAAGCGGTCATAAGAGATGACCTTGACGCCTGCGGCATGCGCCTTGTCGACGATGGTTGCGGCAGCAGCAGCATCCTGTGGTGCAAGGATGAGGACGTTGATGCCCTGGGTGAAGAGGTTTTCGCATTGGCTTGCCTGCGTAGCAGCGTCCATGTTGGCGATTTGTGTCAACAGCTCGATGCCCTGGTCAGCACAATCCTTGGTGATACGATCCTTGTCCCGTACCCACCGCTCTTCCTGCAGCGTGGCAAGAGAAAGGCCGATCTTCAGCTTCTTCTCCGCAGGAACAGCGGTCTTGCACCCTGCGAGGACCGAGACGAACAGCATTGCGGCGAGCAGTACGACGATTGCCCTAAACGTTCTCTTCATGAGCCCATTCCTCCTTGAACCATTCTGGCATCACTGCCAGTGCCACAGAAACTCACGCTTGCCAGAAAACCTGACCTTGCGTGCCAACACCAAGCCCAACCCCAAGAGGGCTGGTTCGTCCCGTCACTCTTGTGGCGGGACCTCGTACTAATGCAGACAGTCCACAATTGCCTGCGTCACGAGCGTTTCCAGGTACTCCTGCCGGCCCGAATGGCTGGGCGCCGGCTGTCTGTCGAGGATATAAGCTTCAAGGCTGGCAAAATCGGCCCAACCATCCACGATATCCTTGCCGATACCTGTAGCATAGGATGCATAGCGCTGTTCGACAAATCCGTCCAGCTCGCCACTGTCGATGAGCTTCGCAGCCGCCCTCAGACCCAGAGCGAAAGTATCCATGCCCGCGATGTGCCCGATGAACAGGTCGTCGAGTTCGAACGACGCACGGCGTACCTTGGCGTCGAAGTTCAGCCCGCCCGGCTGCAGACCGCCGTTCTTGATGACTTCCACCATCGCGAGTGTGGAGGTATAGGCGTCAGTCGGCATCTGGTCGGTATCCCAGCCAAGAAGAGGGTCGCCCTGGTTGGCATCGACGCTGCCCAGCTTGCCGTTGATACGGCAGTAGCGCAGCTCGTGCTGGAAGGTGTGACCGGCAAGGGTCGCGTGATTGGCTTCGATATTGAACTTGAAGAAGGGGTCGAGGCTGTAGCCGCGCAGGAAAGCGAGTGCGTTCGCGGCATCGAAATCATACTGGTGCTTCGACGGCTCGAAGGCCTTGGGCTCAATGAGGAACTGCCCTGTGAACCCGATCTCCCTGGCGTAGTCGACGGCCATGTGGAAGAACCGGGCCATGTTGTCCTGCTCAAGCCTGGAGTCGGTGTTGAGCAGGGTCTCATACCCCTCGCGGCCACCCCAGAAAACGTAGTTGAGACCGCCAAGGCGCTTGCTGACCTCGAGCATGTGCTTGACCTGGCCGGCGGCGAACGCAAAAATGTCGGCGTTGCAGGAGCTGGCCACGCCGTGGACAAAGCGGGGGTTACTGAACATGTTAGCTGTGCCCCACAGCAGGCGGACCGGGCTTGTCTTCATGTGGTCCTCGATCAGCCCGACGATGACGTCCAGGCTGCGGTTGGTCTCCCGCAGGGTGTCCCCTTCCGGCGCGATGTCCCGGTCGTGGAAGCAGAAGAACGGTATGCCGAGCTTCTCACAGAACTCGAAGATGGCGTCGACTTTGACTTTCGCCTTTTCCATGGGGTCACTGATTGTCGTCCATGGCCGCTGCATGGTGCCCCACCCGAACATGTCGGTGCCGTCCGCTCCCAGCGTGTGCCAGTAGGCGGCGGCGAACCGCGTCCAGTCGGCCATCGTACGACCGAGGACGACCTCGTCTGCCTTGTAGTACTTGAACGCAAGAGGGTTCCGCGAATCTCTGCCCTCGTATCCAATCGTCCTGATGTCCTTGAACACCATCACTACCTCCGCGTGTCTAGCTTCGCCGTTCAGTGAGCCGTCTGGTATCTTTGAACTGCTCTTTCAGCGCCCTGTACAGCGCCTTGTACTGAGCAAACCATGGATCGTACTGCTGCCTGCGCGACGCGTCGGGGTCATACCGTTCCACCAGCTTCACCCATCGGGATGTGTCCAGGCTCACTGCGTTGGCTGCCATACGGGCAGACCCGTAGGCTGCCCCCTCGTCTACCAATGGGCTCCAGACGGGCGTCCCAAGGTTGTCGGCAAGCATCTGACACCAGAGGCGAGAGCGCGACCCTCCCCCGACGACGCGCACGTCGGTCATTGGAGTCCCCATGTCTGCAATGCTCTCAGCCCCTTCGCGCAGTGCGAAGATGACTCCTTCATGGACCGCACGCAGGATATCACCTTGGCTGTTGAACGAGCTCATGCCATAGAGGACACCCCGGGCATCAGGGTCCCGGTGAGGCGTCCGTTCACCGTTGAGATATGGAAGGAACACGACGCCGTTGCTGCCCACCGGGCTCTGTCCAACCATCTCCTCGATACGGCCATAGGAAAGGTTCTGAGCGAAGCGCTGCCGGAACCAGTCGAGCGCTCCCGCGGCCGAAAGAA
>Ga0209744_1000530_pt1 | contig 12935 bp, 14 predicted proteins | sample BarGraNGADG00311_2_FD_184494 | JGI IMG/M metagenome (GOLD analysis project Ga0209744, IMG submission 184494) | Arctic peat soil microbial communities from Barrow, Alaska - Barrow Graham LP Ref core NGADG0004-311 (SPAdes) (version 2) | ecosystem: Environmental > Terrestrial > Soil > Wetlands >... | reverse complement strand
TTCCTTCCCAGCCAGAAGCTCCTCTCCAAGGTGAGGACCGGGAGTCATATCACCAAGGTGTATGACCAAGCACAAACCCTCGAGGACTTTCGTCCCATCCCCCCGAGGATGTTCTTGTATCCGAGGGGTGTATTGACCAGGAACAACTGGACGAGATGGCCAAGAGAAGACAACCCCTGGTCATCAAGAAACGTGGTAACTACGCGTACTTATTAGATGAGTCTACGACCTGATGCTTCAGGTACATTTTCTCATGAGTTGACACGCCCTTCAGATGGACATCGTCCATGGCGATCGGGTGCGCGTTACTTCGGAACGGGGCTTTCTGGTGACGCCTGCCAAGATCAGCGTGGCCGTTCCCCGGGGCTTTGTCTTTATCCCCAACCATTTTCAGGATACTCCGCTGAACGTTCTCGTGCCCAACAACACTGATCCGGTTGCGCATACCCCCGCGTACAAGGGTGTGCCCGTCCACATCGAAAAGGAGGAACAGCCATGAAGTCACTGTACATCTGCATGGGAAGCGCATGTCATCTGAAGTCCGCACAATTCATCGTCGAAATCTTCCGTAGAAAAATCCAGGAGCACCAGCTTGAGGACGTCTTCGAGCTGAAGAGCTCTTTTTGTCTTGGGCTGTGTGCCGAAGCGGTTCCGGTCAAGGTCGACGAGACCATTGTTCATGGGGTCACCCTCGAGAACGCCTCCGAGATGTTCGAGAAGGAAGTCATGTCTCTCCTCCAGGATACATAAAATGATGCCCGAAGAGGAACCTGTCGCAAAAAAATATACTAAGTCTATACTAAGTCATTCGTTATCAGCAAAGGAGGATAGAAAGAAATGGCTCAAATAAAAGTGACCCGTAAAGCTTATGTACGTAAAGACGGCACCACGGTCAAAGGTACCTCCTACTACACCAAAGACAAAGGGAAACCTGGCAAAACGCCTGGAAGTGAAAAATGGTACCAGCATAATGTGGAAATGAACTGGCACAAAGATGAACCGGCTGAAGTGAGGCGAGCTAACGCGCTTAAGGCACACAAAGGCGATAATCTAGCTACTGCCAGGACGTTGCAGGCATTAGCCAACGTGACTACGGACCCAGAGACGAGCGAGCTGGCAAAGAATGATGCTGATTATTTCTTCGCCAAGCATTAGTAGCTGGGTATACCAGTTTGCATAGACCTGGTGACCGAGGGATTGCGCCCTTCGGATTGAACAAAAGTCCTCAGGGGGGCTGACGATCTCGAAAGCGATCTAGCTGGTGCGGCGGATCAAACGTGAGGAGCGGAACCTGCCGGCCCTTCCGCCGTGCTGCGATGAAGAGCTGGTTTAACGAGCTCCCTGAATTTGGCGGAGGTCGAGCACTGTCTCCTCGGGCTTGAGGAGTCCGTGCATCGCGTCTTGGTCTACATCGGCCACCTTGAGGATGATTCGGAGACGAAGTGGCGATGCCGAAGGGAACGACGACACGGTCGTGATGCCCCCGCTCGCTTCGACGATGCGGTTGAACAGCGAGGCGAGAGCACCCTTGCGGTTGTCTATTTCAAGAGATGCGCGGACACCCGATGCGCGTGAACCGAGCATCTCGATGAACAACCTGAAGATGTCCGTCTCGGTGATGATCCCCACAAGCGTATGCGACTCCGGAGGGCTCACGACGGGCAACGCGCCGATGCTGTGGTCGGCCATGATCGCAGCAGCAATCTCGATGGGACAGTCAGGACAGACCGTGACCACGTCCTGCCGCATGACCTGGCGTACAGGAAGGACAGCGGCCTGGACGCTGGCTTCCACCCAGCCGATGGGCCGGTCCCCGGAGGGCCGCGCGTACAGCAGGTCCTTCTCGGAGACAATGCCGATCAACAGGTTGTCTTCGACGACAGGGAGACGGTGGACGTTGCGCGCGCGCAGCATATTGAGAGCGTCGGACAACCGTGCTTCGGGCTCGATCGTGACGAGGTCGCGCGTCATATATTCACGGACAAGCATGGGCTTCTCCCCGGGGACTTAGCGCTTGCGCGCCGTGCCGACCAGGAATGCACCGGTCAGCGGCTTGAGCATACGACCGAAGAACTCCTGCCTCGAGGCAGCGCTGTCTTGGAACTTGTCCTCGTCGGGCAGTATGTGGATGCAGCTTTCCATTGTCAGGGCGCCAAAGGTGCCCGTGCGGTGGAACAGCAAGCGCAGGTCGGACGACGAGAAGAAATGGGCTGCCCCGTAAATGGACTCCTCACGCTTGGCGTGTTCACGGCGAGCATCGGCCCATGGAGAATCGTTGTTGAGGACGCCGACGACCAGCTTGCCACCCGGTCGTAGTACCCGGGCCATTTCCATGAGGGCCAGCAGCGGGTCCGTGGCAAACTCGAGCGCAGTAATCGACACGACCATATCGAAGGTCCTGTTTTCGTACGGAAGTTTGGCCATGTCGGCCTGATCGTACCAGATGTACTGACCGCGGTCCTGGGCCTTGCGGCGCGCTATCTCGATCATCTTCGAAGAGAGGTCTACGGCAGTGACGTCGGCGCCGCCTTCGGACAACCGGATACTGTACAGTCCGGTGCCACACCCCACGTCCAAGACGGTCTTACCCCGCACGACGCCTACATGCTTGAAGACCAGCGCATTTTCCAGCTCGTCTTCATAGGCGCCCAAGGGTGTCATGTACCAGCTGTCATAAGTGTCAGCCCTGCTGTCGAACAACGCGTTGTCTGCCATGTGGCGCCTCCTGGAGAAAATCCTCTTCATTCATTGTCTGCGAGACACGCAGGAATGCAAGACAGAGGAATGCAAGTGGTGCTATCGTAAATGGTCTGACAGGCTCAGGCTTCTGTCTTCAGGTTGAAGATGCGATAGGCCAGAAGGTACAGCGCAATAGCCAGCAGACTGCCGACCGTGTCCGCGATAACATGTTGCTTGAGGACCTGGGTCGCCACGACCGTGACCGCGGCAAAAACTGTCATCAGCCATGCCATAGGACGGTAGCGCCTCTTGACCCACCAGAAGCTTGCGGCAAGAGCAGACAGGCCACAGTGCAGCGATGGGAAGCAGTTATAAGGGTTGTCACTGGAATACTTCTCCAGTAGAGCGTCGATGTACCTGCTGCTACCCGCGACCAGGTTGGTGGGACGGGGTACGTACGTCTGGAACACAATGTAGACGCCGTTGCTGATAGCCTGGATGGCGATGAAGGCGGCGCCGAATGCCGTGAAGATCTTCGGATGGAAGACGAAGAAGAACAGGAGACAGAAGTAGAGGACAGGCTGCAGCCAGTTGTACGGGACGATGAACTGCGGGATGACCGGGACCCACCGATCAAAGGCTGTCTGCAAGACGTGCACGTTCGTGGTCGCATGGTTGGTCATGGCGTACCAGGTCGAGGACCAGTAAACACCGCCGGCGAGAACGAGGTTCATCAGGTATCTCCACCAGTTCTCCTTCACGAATCGTCGCAGTTTGTCCATGCGTAAGTCTAGTCTAGTTCCTCGCCGTCTCGGTGGTTCTCATGAGCCATGCGTGGATGGCACGTGCAGCTTTGCGGCCCTGGCCCATGGCCAGGATGACTGTCGCAGCGCCCAGCACGATGTCGCCACCTGCGAAGACTCCCGGGACCGACGTCTCCATCGTCTCTTCGTCGGCGATGATACCGCCGTGCTTGTTCGTCTGCAACCCAGGAAGGGCGGCAGGGATGAGAGGGTTCGGGTTGTTGCCGATGGCCACCACGACGATGTCCGCAGGGACATTGTAGGTCTGCCCGGCAATCGGCAGTGGCCGCCTGCGACCAGATGCGTCCGGTTCCCCGAGCTGCATCTTCTGCACGGTCAGGCCGGTGACCCATCCCTCACGGTTGCCGAGGATCTCCACGGGGTTCTGGAGGAAATGGAACTCGACTCCCTCCTGGACCGCATGGTGATATTCCTCTTTGCGAGCGGGCATCTCCTCCTCCGAGCGTCGATAGATGACCATGACCTTGAGAGCTCCCAGCCGCAGTGCCGTCCTGGCCGAGTCCATGGCGACATTGCCGCCGCCCAGGACCGCCACCGATTTACCACGCAGGATGGGAGTGTCGGAGTTTTCGTCGTAGGCGTGCATGAGGTTGGCGCGCGTCAGATACTCGTTGGCGGAATATACGCCAAGTAGACTCTCGCCCGGGATGCCCAGGAAATTGGGAAGACCGGCGCCACTCCCGATGAACATGGCGTCGTAGTCCTTGCGTACTTCGTCGACCGTGAGGGATTTGCCGATGACCATGTTGTACTGGAAATCGACGCCGAGCCTGGTCAGGTAGGCAACCTCTCCATAGACGATCTCCTTTGGCAGACGGAACTCAGGAATACCATATCCCAGGACGCCTCCCGGCATGTGCAGCGCTTCGAACACAGTGACGGCGTGGCCCAGCTTGATGAGGTCACCGGCCACGGTGAGGCCTGCGGGACCACTGCCGATGACGGCCACTCGCTTGCCGCTCGCGGGTGGAATCTCAGGGATGACCGCCGCGTGGTTCTCCCGTTCCCAGTCGGCCAGGAATCGTTCCAGCTGGCCGATCTGCACAGCCTGTCCGACGTCCCGGTGCGCCTTGCCCACCGTGCAGTTCTTCTGACACTGGTCTTCCTGGGGGCACACACGCCCGCAGACGGCCGGCAGCAGGTTGGTCTGCTTGATGATCCCGATCCCGGCGAGATCGTCGCCGGACTCGATGGCCTGGATGAAGTCGGGAATGCGCACGCCGACGGGGCACCCTTCGACACAAGGCTGGTTGGTGCAATGAAGGCAGCGCTGCGCTTCCTGCAACGCCATTGCGGGGGTGAACCCGAAGGGGACCTCGCGGACGTTGTGGACGCGTTCGGCAGGGTCCTGCTCGGGCATGACGACAGGCGGCAGCTTCAGCCGAGCGGCAGCGTTCATCGCGACTCCCCGGCGCCCAGGCCGACATGGCATTCGTGGTCATAGCGTTCAGCTGCCGCCTGCTCCGCCGTGCGGTAGGTCCCGAGACGACGGATCATGCTGTCCCAGTCTACTTCGTGCGCATCGAACTCCGGGCCGTCCACGCAGGCGAACTTGATCTCGCCGCCCACGGTGACGCGGCATCCGCCGCACATGCCTGTCCCGTCGATCATGATGGGGTTCAGGGAGGCCATCGTGGGGATACCGAGTTCCTTGGTGAGCAGAGACGTGAACTTCATCATGAGAGGGGGACCGATGACGACAGCCTGGTCGATGTGTGTCCCGCCGCTTACCAGAGAGCGGATCGCGTCGGTCACGAGTCCCTTGGTGCCGTATGACCCGTCGTCGGTCGTGACGATGAGCTCATCGCTGACATTGCGCATGTCGTCTTCGAGAATGACCAGGTCGTGCGTTCTGGCTCCGAGGACCGTGATGACGCGGTTGCGGGCTTCCCTCATGCCCTTCGCAATAGGGTAGAGCGGAGCTGTTCCGATGCCGCCGCCAACGCATAGCACGGTCCCGAACCGCTGGATATGCGCTGGTTTGCCCAAGGGGCCAACGATGTCGTGGATGGCATTCCCGGGTCTGAGCATGGCCATCTCACGCGTGGTCTTGCCCACGGACTGGACGATCAGCGAAATGGTCCCCATCTCAGGGTTTGCATCGGCAATCGTCAGCGGAATCCGCTCACCGTGGTCAGTCACGCGGATGATGACAAACTGCCCGGGTTTCCTGTGCGTCGCGACCAGTGGCGCGTCGACGACATATCTGACGACGTTGCGTCCGAGCTCTTCTCTTTTGCGGATCGTATTCATGCATGCCTCTCGGTTTTCCTAGTGTATGGATTCATTACAGTATATTCCGAAAAGCAGGAGGCATCAGACTAGTTACGATGAAGGCACCTCTGCTCAGTGGTTTGCAGTTCTTTCCCAATTGTCGTATAACCTAAGCGAGAGAGGAGTAACCATGGTTGGGACATTCATTGCCGGATATGGAGCTGAGATGCTTCGGCGCACGCTCCAGCACATATCGATGGTTGGTGTCGCCCTTGTGCTGGCGGCCTCTATCGGTGTGTCGCTCGGCGTCGTTATTTCCGGACACGAGCGCGTTGCCCGCTGGGTTATCGGAGCCGCGTCGGTCCTGTTCACCGTCCCATCGCTCGCCCTGTTTGCGCTCCTGGTAGTCGCCCTTGCGCCTATCCGGCAGGGGACGGGGCGCGTGCCTGCCATTACGGCATTGACCTTGTACTCTGTCCTTCCTATCGTCCGGAATACGTGGGTGGCACTGCGTCAGGTGGATCCGTCGACAGTCCAGGCGGCTCAAGGGATGGGCATGACGCCCGGACAGGTCATGCTTCACGTCAAGTTGCCTCTCGTCCTTCCGCTCATCATGGCGGGTGTACGCAATGCGGCCGTCATGGGCGTAGGAATGGCGACGATTGCGACACTCATCGGCGGGGGTGGATTGGGCTACTTTATCTTCGAAGGTATCGCCAGGGCCAACCGGTCCATGGTGATCGCGGGAACGATTGCCATCACCCTGCTGGGACTGGCGGTGAACGGTGGGCTGCTGCTGGCAGAAGAAGCCTTAATGCCGGAAAGGCGTGGGCGAGGGGAGCACAGGCGATGATTGAGCTGGATGCGGTGACAAAACGGTATGGAGACAAGACGCCCGTCGATCACCTCTCGCTGAGGATCCCAGACAACGCCATCACGATATTGATCGGTCCCTCCGGATGTGGAAAGACCACGACCCTCAAAATGATCAACAGACTGATTGAGCCGACAGGCGGGGATATCCGTATCGACGGGCGCAGTGTCTACGCGATGGACCCCATCGAATTGCGGCGAAGCATTGGATACGTCATCCAGGAGATCGGCCTGTTCCCGCACTACACGGTAGAGGGCAACATCGGGGTGGTCCCCGGCTTGCTGGGATGGGACAGGACACGTATCCGGCGCAGGGCAGAGGAATTGCTGGAACTCGTTAATCTCGACCCTTCGACATATCTGCGGCGGTACCCGCGAGAATTGTCGGGGGGTGAGCGCCAGCGTGTCGGCGTTGCTCGCGCCCTTGCAGCCGACCCCCGCGTGCTGTTGATGGACGAACCATTCGGGGCCATCGACCCCATCAACCGGCGCAGTCTGCAGGATTTCTTCCTCAGGCTGCAGAGCGAACTGAAGCGCACCGTCGTGTTTGTGACCCATGACATCAGCGAGGCCGTCAAGCTGGGAGACCGCATTGCGATCATGCGGGATGGACGCCTGGTACAGGTGGACGCCACACACGCTCTGCTGGAGCACCCGGCAGATGCGTTCGTCGAAGACTTGCTGGGTGCGGCACGCTCGGCCGAGCAGTTGTTGCTGTACCGGGCTGCGAATTATGTGGATACTGCGTTTACGGTCATGACAACCGAGGAGCTGCACCGTTCGGGCGTGCGGGCAGAGGCACCGCTCATCATCCTCAAAGATGGAGCCGTCGTCTCGGGCTATGTGGAGAAGGGGCAGCTGGTCACCTGTGAAGATCCACAGGATGCTGTCTGCCGGTTTGAGACCGTGAGTGGCAACGCTACGTTGCTGGAGACCGTCGCGACCCTTCTGGAATCCGGGCGCAAGCGTGCCGTCGTCCAGAGCCCTGACGGTACGATCCTGGGCACGCTGAGCGTCCCAATGATCGCCGAGATCATGGCGAAGGTCGCCCGGTGAACGCATTCCAGTACCTGAGCAGGAACTGGCCGGAGGTGAGCGCCAAGATTGCCCAGCATCTCGGCATGGTTGGGGTCGCGGTTGTCGCCTCCCTGATCGTGGGACTCGTGCTGGGCATCGTCGTCAGTCGACCACGGCTGCAGAAAGTGGGACGGGCGATCATCGGGGTTACGGGGATCGCGCAGTCCATTCCGAGCGTCGCTGTCATCGCTCTCATGTTCGTTTATACGGGCATCGGCCCGCGCACCGCTGTCATTGCCCTGTCTATCTATGGTGTCGTCCCCATTCTGTTCAACGTGTCTTCGGCGCTGTTGCTGGTGCCGGCGGACATACTCGAAGCGGCCAGGGGGATGGGGATGACCCCCCTCCAGGTGTTGATACAGATCGAGCTTCCGCTTGCGTCGCAGTCCATTATGGCCGGTCTCCGGACTGCTGTCACCATCGACGTGTCGACCGCCACAGTCGCCTCGGTCGTCGGGGCAGGCGGCCTCGGCGACATCATCTTCGTCGGTCTCAGCGCGGTCCGTCCCGACATGATCATCGCCGGGACGCTTCTTGTAGCATCCATCGCCATCCTGTCTGATGTAGTGCTTGCGTTCCTTCAGAAGTCCGTGGTCTCACGCGGACTGTCGATCCCATCCTAGGAGGTTCATATGCGTAGAATCTGGTGTGTCATGCTCGTCCTTCTTCTTGTAGCGACGATGGCCCTGGCAGGCTGCGCCAAGCCTGCGGGCAAGACGATCACCATCGCCAGCAAGGATTTCACCGAGGGGTACGTGCTCACCTCCCTCGTTGCCGGTCTGCTCCGGAATGCGGGATTCACGGTCAACGAGAAAGCCGGCATGAAGACCCTGATCATCCGGACTGCCTTGACATCAAAGCAGATCGATGCGTATGTGGAGTTCACGGGGACAGCCTGGACGACGTATCTCAAGAAGACGGACATCGTGCGTGATCCCGTCAAGCTGTTCGATGCGGTGAGGCAAGCGGATCTGACGGCGAACGGCATCGACTGGGTGTCGCGCATCAACTTCAATGACACTTATGCTCTGGCTGTCCGCAAGGTCGACGCGGCGAAGTTCGGCAACAGCATCTCGAGCTTGGCTGCCTACGTCGCTCAGAACCCGAAGGGGGCTCTATTTGCAGTCGATCCCGAGTTCTACCAGCGCCCCGACGGTTTCCCAGCTCTCACGAAGTTCTATGGGATGGCGATCCCGTCGAGCCAGGTCAAGGTCATGGATGCCGGCATTACCTATCAGGCGCTGGACAACAAGCAGGTCGACGTGGCGATGGCGTACTCTACCGACGGTCTGCTGAGGAAATTCGACCTGAAGGTGCTGGATGATGACAAGTCGTTCTTCCCTATCTACAATCCTGCCCTGTGCATCCAGAAGGACGTGCTCGCAAAGTATCCAGAGATCCCCACGATCCTCGCGCCGCTCACGCAGAAGCTGACGACGGAGGATATCATCAGCCTGAACTATGCCGTCGACGTGGAGGGCAAGTCGCCCAACGTCGTTGCTGAGCAATACCTGAAGGATAACAGTCTCATCAAGTAGAGGAGGTGCCAGAGAGGAAACGTGACCGGAATGTCGTATCAGTTTCAACCTGCCATGAAGACGGTAGCTGCCATCGCAGCCAGCGTCGAGACAGTGGTGCGTGGCAAGCATGAACAGGTTTTGCTGGCTCTGGTCCCCATGATCGCGGGGGGACATCTGTTGCTGCAGGACGTGCCCGGTGTCGGCAAGTCGACGCTGGCGCAAGCACTGGGCCAGTCCATCGGCGCTTCCTACAGCCGAATCCAGTTCACGTCCGACCTGTTGCCCGCCGACATCCTGGGCGTGAATGTCTTCGAGGCCGCGACCGGAGAGTTCCGGTTCCGTCGAGGCCCCATCTTTGCGAACGTGGTCATGGCGGACGAGATCAACAGGGCCAGCCCCAAGACCCAGTCAGCCCTGCTCGAAGCCATGAACGACCGGCGCGTCAGCATCGACGGGACGACATGGGAGCTCCCGGAACCATTTTTCGTCATCGCTACCCAGAACCCGATCGAGTACGCGGGCACCTATCCCCTGCCAGAGAGTGAGCTGGACCGCTTTCAGCTCTGCACTGGTATCGGCTACCCCGACACGGCGGCGGAGCGGCGCATCCTGACCGAGCACCCGGTGCGCCAGCACTCGGTCCGTCTGGAACCCGTTGCATCTGTGGAGGCGGTGCTCGAGGTTCAGGATGCAGTGGACAGTGTCACGGTAGCCCCGGCACTCCTGGACTACTTGCTGGCGTTTGTCCAGGCGACCCGCAGCGAGGAGCTGTTCGAAGTGGGTGTCAGCCCTCGGGGCTCGATCGACCTGCTTCGGGCAGTCCGCGCGTGGGCGCTGTTGCAGGGTCGGGCATTTGTGGTACCGGACGACGTTAAGAGGATGGCCCCGCATGTTGTGGCGCACCGCATAGTGCGCCGTGGCAGCCGCAAGGGAGCCTCACGCTCGGATGTGGACCACATCTTCGAGCAGGTGCCCGCTCCTGCGTAACGGACGCGGCTCCACATGACAAGCGACATGAGTCTGGCCGAGGTGCGGTTCAGGAGGTATCACCGGGCGGAGCGTCTGACGCGCAGCGGTTTTCTCTTCTTCCTTGCGATCGTGGGCATCGGCGCGGTTGCCATCAACTCGGGCAACAACTTGCTGTATCTGGTCTTCAGTGCCCTGCTGTCAGCGCTGATCTTCTCCGGATTCCTTTCGGTCGCGAACCTGCGGCACGTCGACGTGGCGCTCGAAGCTGCGGATGACGTCATCATGGGTCGCCCTGCCCGGCTTGTGATCCGGGTGCACAATGCCGGCTCATTTCCGCTGTTCTTTGCCACGGTGCGCATGCGCGACGGGAGCCGGACCCCGGCGCTCAGCGTCCCCTTCGTGTCTGCCCGGTCGACCCGGGAACTGCCACTTCTTCTGACCATGCGCCGGCGAGGTCGGGTGACAGGGTTGTGGGCAGAGCTGTCCTCGACGTTTCCCTTCGGCATCGTCCAGATGTTCATTGAAGTACATGTCGACGGGGAACTCATTGTCTACCCCGAGATCCGCTCTGTAGCTCTCCAGCAGCAGGGGGAGCGCGGAGAGCATCGCCTGGAGAGGGCGAGGGCAGGCGGCGACGGAGACTTCTTCTCGCTGTGTCGATACCACGAGGGAGACGACGCACGACGCATCGACTGGAAGGTGTTCGCCCGAAGAGGCGAACCGTATGTCACCGAGCGGGAGGCGAGGTATCAGCAGGAGACACTGTTCTTCCTGGACACTGCGCGCGCCGCATGGTCTGATGCTGACGCCTTCGAGGTCGGCATTTCCAAAGTGGCGAGCGCTCTGACTTCTGTCCTCGAGACAGGGGGAGCATTTGCCCTGGCGCTGCCGGGGGTGTTCGTCGACGGGCGTGAGCGAGCGTCGTGGCAGAGGGCTATGGAGGCGCTGGCCTGTGCCGATCTCGGCGAAGGCCGGCCACGCCCCACGCCAGTGCACAGCGTCACGCACGACCAGATTGCATTTGTCGCGGGTGCCGCGTGAGAGGGTCGCTGGACATCAGGCGCGTGCTGGCATTCATCCTGGGACTCACTGCCTGTGGGTTTCTCGGGATTGTCGAACCCTGGTATCTGCTCTATGGCGCCGCGTTCCTTCTTGCTCTGCCGATATCCGGGCGCGTGCGCGGACGGTGGGCGAGGCGTGTCGTCGAGGCGCTTCCGCTGGCCTGGTTCCTTGTCCTCGTCGTCCTGGGTAAGCCGCTCTTCGCACTGCTGGGGCAGGCGATGCTTGCCGCGATGGCGTGCCGTTTCGTGCTGACCGAGGGGACACACGACTATCAGGGCCTGGTGCTGATCGCCGTGTTCGTGACCGTTCTTTCGGCGGCCGGGTCCATCTCCGTTGCGTTTGGACTCCTGCTGCTGGCGGAGTTCCTCGTGGCGACGCTCCTCCTGATCATGGCACAGTTCGAGGGGCCCGTCCCCAGGATTGGGCGGGGCTTCTACCGGACAGTTGTGGTCTTTGCGCTCGTCTCGTTCGTGTTCGCCTTCGGCGTGTTTGTCGCGCTCCCGCGGTGGACCTTAGGGTACATCAAGGGTAGTTCTGCGCTGGCGACCCAGACGACCGGGTTCTCCAAAGATGTCACGATCACCCCTGGGGAGGTGCAGCAGGACAATACCATTGTCATGCGTGTCGAGCCGCGGAAGGTTGGGTCCCGGTTGCCCCTGCCTGCCTACATCTCAGGCATGCGCTACACAACTTTCAGTGGCAGACAATGGCTGGTCGCGGCTGGCCGCCCCGAGTCCGTGTACGCGTCCTCCGGGATCGATTCATTCGTGATGAGTGAGCAACAACCTGACACGTTGACGACCGTGTACCTCGAACCGACCGGGACGGATGTCGTCTTTGGGTTGGAACATATGACGGGTCTGCGAGGGCAGTTTCAGTATCTTCGCCGCGACGCAGAGGGCAACCTGTTCACGGATGCGCCCTACTACAAGACTATCCGGTACGATGTCTCGTCGCTCGATCGGGACACGGTTCCTGTCGACAGTCTTGTGGCTCGCCGGCAGGCGTTGCTGGACAGGTACCTTCAGGTCCCGGAGCTTTCCCAGGCCTTCAGGGAAGTTGCCGCACGCGTCGTGCGGGGCCTGACGGTCAGAGACAAGGCAGGGGCGACTCGCGATTACCTGCTTGCCAACTATGACTATTCACTGGACCCGACAGCAACGTCGGTCGAGGACTTCGTGGTGAACCGGCGCACAGGGTACTGCGAGCACTTTGCGACGTCTATGGCGTTGCTGCTGCGCGCCGAGGGCGTTTACGCCCGCCTGGTGTCCGGCTTCGTGGCCACCGAATGGAACAAAACCTCAGGATATCTCATTGTGCGGGCCAAGGACGCGCATACATGGGTCGAGGTCCTGGATGGGAACAGCTGGGTCCGTTACGACCCGACGCCCAGTTCCTTTCAGCAGGTGTCAGTGATAACGAACATCCTCGACAACGTTCGCATAGCATGGTACCGGAACGTTGTCACCTATGATTTGTCCAGACAAGTGCAGACAGTCAACAATCTGGGTCGGTTCCTTGCAGGCGGCGGAAGCGCTGTCACGTCGGCGTTCGACGCGTTCCGGGGTGCGCTGGCACGCCTGGTGCGCGACTGGCGCGTCGTTGTGGGCGTATGTGCGGCTGTCGCCCTGACAGTCCTGTTCCTGCGCCGTCGGGTGGAGGACAGGCGTGGCCGGCTCGCTTCAGTGCTAGAGGACCTTGTCGGAGAACGGCGGCT
>Ga0209744_1000526_pt1 | contig 12968 bp, 9 predicted proteins | sample BarGraNGADG00311_2_FD_184494 | JGI IMG/M metagenome (GOLD analysis project Ga0209744, IMG submission 184494) | Arctic peat soil microbial communities from Barrow, Alaska - Barrow Graham LP Ref core NGADG0004-311 (SPAdes) (version 2) | ecosystem: Environmental > Terrestrial > Soil > Wetlands >... | reverse complement strand
GAGCGCCAAAAGGGCCGCCGCCGCTACCTCAACGCGCGTGGGATGGCTGTCGAGGTCGTGCGCGGTGGCGGGCAGTCGTTGCAGACAGTGCGCTGGGTCGCCGAGCAGATCGGCGCGGACTACATAGTGGACTCAAACGAGCTGGACGAGTGGCATGGACCGCCGATGGTCTTCGCATCGTGGGATGAGTGATAGAGCGTTACCGACGTTCCATGGTGAGAATTGGGTCTCGGGCTATTTGCATATACTGAGCCGAACTGATTGGTTGCAGGCCGAGCTTTGCCACGAAGAACTGGTCGATTTCGTGGCGGACGCCTCGCCCGGTGGCAGCAAGCCCAAACTCATGCGAGTAGACGAGCACGGGTTTGTCTTGGACTGATGCGAGAAGTACGTCCGCCTCGGTGAGCACAACAGGATCAATCGTGTCAGGGTTGACAACGGGGAGCGTGAGCATCTGACCCTTCTTGAACTTGAAGATGTCTCCCATACTGCTGGTCGCCGACGCGAGGTACTGCAGGAAGCCGTAGGTGGAGTTGAGCCACAGTAGCAAGACTGAGCGCGCTGCTGGGTTGCGTAGTTGAATCTCCCAGAAGGCAGTAGTGAGGACATCAACGGCGGTGGACATGGCGAGAAGCCTCTCCGTGCTCAAGTGGGGTCGCTCGGCCAGGATGAAGGACGCGGCGTTTCCGGTATGAAGGCGAAGCGACGCGGCGCCCTTCTTAGGTGTGCCGTACTGTACGTCGTCTACGGCCATTTGTATGGTCCTCATGTGACCCTGATGCCCCCACACGACCGGTGTCGCGTTCAAGGCGGTAGATGGGGCGAAGTGGTCCTTCACCTGCTTAATGTCTGAACCCATGGACTTGGCAACGGCCGGAAGGGTCGTCATGTTCGGCAGCTTGAGGATGCGAAGGACAAGCTCGTTGAGTTCTGGATCGGCGAAGACGCACGGTGCCAGCCAGCTGACCGCGAGCCGACTCTGCGGCAGGCGGTAGATTGCGCCGTAGGACACGCTGCGTATGTCCAGGGGGAGGTACTCGTGGTCCTCGATACTGGCCTTAAGCTCGTCTCGTCGGCGAACCACTTGGTTCGCGATCAGCACCGCTTCAACCTCATTGCTGGGTTTCCGCCAGAGATTGACGAACGTAGTGTGACGCTCCTTCTGAGGCGCTTTTGTGGTGCGGGCCACGATGAGCACTTCGCCGAGCTTGGTGTTCTCGCTCCACGCCCAGGGGTCGATTCCCTGTGCCGAGTCGCCCGGGTCGTAGTTCGAAACCACGTACTCAATCTCGCAGTGCTGCAAGTAGTGTCGGCGGACAACGGCCCACGACACGCCGGAAAGCATGCTGCGAGGAATCACGATCGAGATGCGAGACCCTTCAGACTTTGCGAGTTTGAGGCCCAGCAGCATGAAGTAGGCTCCGAGACCCGCTTTGCTGATCCCTGAGGCGCCGAGGGATTTCGCGAGTAGGCCCAACTTCCGGTTCATCTTCTCGCGCGCCTTCGGGTCAGCGTAGCCGAACTTGAGGTTCGGCTTCGCACTTCGAGAGAAGGGCGGATTCATCATTACAAGGTCGTAGTCCTGTGCTGCGATTTCTGCCTCTCGGTTGTCGGCCAGCGACTTCTGTTGAGCACTGGGGGTGAAGCCGCGGCCAGAGAAGGATTCCTGAGGCTGCAAGTAGTCGAGGCTCCCCAAGTGAATCCTGCCGTCTTGACCAACACCCGCAGGCAGGGCGAAGACGTTGGAAGCTCTTATGTTGACCGTCTCGGAATGCAGGCTAAGGGTGGTAAGCGTGAGGTGAGCGGCGAAGTCGAGGATGTCCCAGCCGTGTAGAACAGACTCCACGAGTACCTTGTGGAGTCTTGAGAGGTCCGCCGGGGTAGTAGCGGCCCCAGCAAGGATATACGCATCCCTGATCGCGCTGTAGGCAGCCGACACAAGTGTGCCTGACCCGCAGGCGGGGTCGATGGCGCGAAACTTCGAGATTGATTTCAGGCTGGCCAGGTCCCATTGCGGGTTCGGGGTCCGGATTGAGAGTTCACCTAGCAGCGTAGCCGCGGGGACGCTGGTGTAGTAGGTGGCATAGTAGCGTCCCGTCGTGCGAAGAAGCAGCTTGTGGTAGAGGCGGCCCATGAAGTCATGCTTGAGGAGTACGCCGGACGAGAGGACGCTGGTCGCAGCTCCGACCATCTGCTGAAGGACTCGCTCAGTGGTGGGAGATGTCGGGAAGCTGCGCAATACGTCGCGGGCGAGGAGAAAGACCGGGGCGAAGTCAATGCGCAGGATCTCGGTCCACTGACGGTCGAAGAAGTCCTGACGGCTACTGGCGGTCTCCGCCCTAGCTATGGGTTCGATTGTCGGATTCGCAGCGGCGATGACTTGATGGAAGACGATAGCGTCGAACACGATGAATGAGGCTATGTAGAGGAGGTCGCGGTCGCGCCCCTTCTTCCCGCTTGTCCTACGCGCCATGATCGATTCCAAGAGCGCTCTGGAGCCTGTCGATGACTGCGCTGGACTTGAAGAAGAGGTTCTCGCCCAGCGCCTCGTTGACGACAGCATCGAGGGTCTTCTGAACTTCCGCGACTTTGCGTCGAACAACGTCGTTCTGGATGCGAAGGCCGAATACGCTATTGATGGTTCTGACGAGTCCGTCGATCGTTTCCGCCTCGAAGGTCTGAGTCCTAATGCCCTCGGCGGCGACGAAGAAGATGACGCCGTTGTACGTCAGGCCCTCCAGATTTGCGCAGAGGTCGGCATGGCTGTCAGCTTCCTTGAGTTTGGGCGGGTAGACGATTGCCATGCTGAGGTCGGCGAGGCCGGACGATACGCGCCGTTCCGCGTCTCTGAGCAATGATTGCGAGGCGGTGCTTGTCCTGCCCTCGATGATGAGCCGGATACCGTCCAAGCTGATCAGGACATCGGGCAGGTTGCCACGAGAGATTGTCTCGGCGTTGGCTTCTAGCCCCCTGCTGGCCAGGATGTGAGCGAGTTCGACGTTAATGACTTCTTCTCGGAACCGCGGCAACTCTCACCCCTATCGACAACCCAAAGACTAACAGATGCTGGGCGCGGTCGGAGGAGCCAAGGCGGCGTGAGCATCGGCCGTGCTTTGGGAGCGGCCGTTGCTCACGCCGCTGGGTGGCTTTGGAGCAACGGAAGCGAAGCCTTGTTCTGGTCGAGCGGAGCGAGACGCGCGCATGCGGCGCAGCCGCTTCTAGGGGGCGCGGGGTAAGGGGGCGAGCAACCATCCTCCCAGCCGCTCTGCTTGTCACTATTTTGTCACTGGAATGCGCCAAAAGGGGCCGAAACGGGGTCGAGTGAGTAGGAATGCCCCCTGACCCTTCGTGCAGGTCAGAGGGCATATCCTGTACCGGCGTGGACTGAGCCGCAAACCCTCGAAAGCCACTCATAACCCGAAGGTCGTCGGTTCAAGTCCGGCCCCCGCTACCGAGAAAAGACCAGGGCAGTCACCGTGTGTGGTGCGTGGCCTGTTTGTCTGTCGGGCGCGACTTCTAACTTTCTTCTAACACTGTCCCAATACGAAGCTCTCGAGAAGCCCATGACCCCCCGAGCCCGAGGGGCTGGCAGGCGACCGGTCGGCCGGGGGAGCGCAAGCTCCCCCGGCCCTTTGGCTGCCGCTGCTGCGGGCCGAACGGCCCGCCCTTTGCTGAGCTCCCAGGGGTTCGCCGGCGGCCGGCCGGAGGTGCCCCCTATGCTAGAATCATTAGGGTTTTCCCTCGGTATCGCTCTCAAATCCTCTTCAGACTAGGAACCACTCATGGCCAACATCCTGACGAAGCTGCTCAGCTTCGGTGAAGGCAAGCAGCTTCGCGAGTTCGAGGCCCTCGTGCCCGCGATCAACGCGCTCGAGCCCGACATGCAGTCCCTGTCCGACGACGAGCTCGCCGGCAAGACGGTCGAGTTCCGCCAGCGCTTCGCCGATGGTGAGACCCTCGAGGACCTGTTGCCCGAGGCGTTCGCCGCGTGCCGCGAAGCCGCCGTGCGCTCGCTCGGCATGCGCCACTTCGACGTGCAGCTCGTCGGTGGCATGGTCCTGCACCGCGGTCAGATCTCGGAGATGAAGACGGGCGAAGGCAAGACGCTCGTCGCCACTCTTCCCGTGTATCTCAACGGGATCGCTGGAAGGGGCGTGCACGTCGTCACCGTCAACGACTACCTCGCCAAGCGCGACTCGGAGTGGATGGGCCGGGTCTACAAGCAGCTCGGCCTCACCGTCGGCATCATCCAGTCACAGATGGAGCCGTCGGAGCGCAAGCCGGCGTACGACGCGGACGTCACGTACGGCACCAACGCCGAGTTCGGCTTCGACTACCTGCGCGACAACATGGTGGTCGACGGTGCGGACCGGGTCCAGCGCGGTCACTTCTACGGCATCGTCGACGAGGTCGACTCGATCCTCATCGACGAGGCGCGCACCCCGCTGATCATCTCGGGCGCGGGCACGAAGTCCGCCGACACGTACAAGCAGTTCGCGAAGGTCGTCTCTCGGCTGAGGCCGGAGGTCGACTTCGAGCTCGACGAGGCGAAGCGCACCATCGCGCCGATCGAGGAGGGCGTCCACAAGGTCGAGGAGTGGCTCGGCATCGAGGACATCTACGCCGACGCGTCCGGGCAGCTCGTCAACCACCTGCAGCAGGCGCTCAAGGCGCAGTTCATGTTCAAACGCGACGTCGACTACGTCGTCAAGGAAGGCGAGGTGCTCATCGTCGACGAGTTCACCGGCCGCCTCATGTACGGGCGCCGGTACTCGGAGGGTCTGCACCAGGCCATCGAAGCCAAGGAGAAGCAGCACGTCCGCGAGGAGAACCAGACGCTCGCGACGATCACGCTGCAGAACTACTTCCGCATGTACGAGAAGCTCGCCGGCATGACCGGCACCGCCGTCACGGAGGACGCCGAGTTCCGCGAGATCTACAAGCTGCCGGTGCTCGTCATCCCGCCGAACCGGCCGATGGTCCGCGAGGACCTCGAGGACGTCATCTACCGCACCATCGGCGCGAAGTACGAGGCCGTCGTGGCCGAGATCGCCGAGCGCCACGAGGGCGGCCAGCCGTGTCTCGTCGGCACGATCTCCATCGAGAACTCCGAGCACCTGTCGCGGATGCTCGACAAGCGCGGCATCAAGCACAACGTGCTCAACGCCAAGTTCCACGAGATGGAGGCGCACATCATCTCGCAGGCGGGCCGTCTCGGCGCCGTCACCATCGCCACCAACATGGCCGGCCGCGGCACCGACATCGTGCTCGGCGGCAACGCCGAGACGCTCGTCGAGGACATCCTCATCGAGCGCGGCGCCAAGCCCGAGGATGCATCCGACGAGCAGCGCGCCGACGCGCTCGCGCATGCCGAGAAGATCGCGGCCGAGGAGCACGTGAAGGTCGTCGAGGCCGGCGGCCTCGCCATCCTCGGCACGGAGCGTCACGACTCGCGGCGCATCGACAACCAGCTCCGCGGCCGCTCGGGACGCCAGGGCGACCCGGGCCTGTCGCAGTTCTACCTCTCGCTCGAGGATGACCTGATGCGCCTGTTCGGCGGGGACCGGATGGACCGCATCGGGCGGCTGATGGAGCGCACGCAGATCCCGGACGACGTGCCGATCCAGGCGGGTCTCGTGAGCAAGGCGATCCTGAGCGCGCAGGCGCAGGTCGAGGCGATGAACTTCAGCGCGAGGAAGTACGTCCTCGAGTACGACGACGTCATGAACAAGCAGCGCGAGGTCATCTACGCCGAGCGCAACGCCATCCTCGACGGCAAGGACATCCACGAGCGCGTGCGCGAGATGCTCGAGGAGACGGTCTCCAACGTGGTGCTCGAGTACTGCCCCGAGAAGGTCTACCCCGAGGATTGGGATTGGGACGGCGTCGAGCGCGACCTGAAGGACCTGACCGGCATCGACGTGAAGCCGCAGCGGTTCAAAGAGACCGTCTCGAACCCGTTCGAGCTCGCCGACGAGCTGGCCTCCGAGGCGCTGACCGCGTACGAGGCCGAGGAAGCCGAGATCGGCGAGAACAACCTGCGCGAGCTCGAGCGGCAGGTCATGCTGCGCGTCATCGACACGCGGTGGATGGAGAACCTGCTCGAGATGGACTACCTCAAGGAAGGCATCGGGCTGCGCGCGGTCGCGCAGGTCGACCCGCTGGTGGCGTACAAGACCGAGGCGTACGACATGTTCGGCAACCTCGTCGCGTCCATCAACGAGGACTTCCTCCGCACGATCTTCCACATCCAGGTCATCGTCGAGCCGGCCCCGGTCACGGCCGTGCACGATGTGAGCTACTCGGCTCCGTCCGAGCAGAGCATCTTCGCCGGCGTGGCGCAGGCCGCGGCCGGCCAGGCTGTGGCCGGCCCGTCGCAGGACCAGATCGCGCAGGCGGCGGCTGTCGCGGGCGCGCCCTCGCGCGCGGCGACGATGACGAAGGACAAGTCGGACCCGTACGCGAACGTCGGCCGCAACGAGCCGTGCCCGTGCGGGAGCGGCAAGAAGTACAAGCGCTGCCATGGGGCGAGTGTCTAGCATGGTAGAGGACCGCAGCGCAGAGATGCGGGTGATCCGCGAGCGCGTGGAGCGCATCGGGGAGTACCTGCACCTGGACGAGAAGCGAGCCGAGGTCGAGGGGCTCGAGGAAAGAAGCGGCGAGCCCGGGTTCTGGGACGACCAGGCCACGGCGCAGGCGACGATGACCAAGGCCGCCGAGCTGCGCGACGAGATCGATACGTGCACCGCCATCCGCGCCGAGCTCGACGATCTCGACGTCCTGAACGAGCTGGCGGTCTCCGAGGACGACGAGGCCACGGCCGAGGAGCTGAGCGCCGATCTGAGGGCGCTGCTCAAGCGCATCGACGACCTCGAGCTCGCGAGCTGGTTCACCGGCGAGTTCGACCACGGCGACGCCATCGTCACGATCATCCCCGGGGCGGGCGGGCTCGAGAGCCAGGACTGGGCCGAGATGCTGCTGCGGATGCTGACGAAGTATGCGGAGCGCCGGAAGTGGAAAGTCGACCTGCACGACGCCCCGAAGGGGGAGGAGGTCGGCATCGAGCGCGCCGTGTTCACCGTCCACGGGCGCAACGCCTACGGCACGCTCAGCTCGGAGCAGGGCGTCCACCGTCTCGTGCGCATCTCGCCGACGGACGAGAAGAAGCGCCGCCACACCACGTTCGCGAACGTCGACGTGCTGCCTGTGCTGCCGGACGAGATCCCGGTCGAGATCCGCGACGAGGACCTGAGGATCGACGTCTACCGCAGCTCCGGTCCGGGAGGCCAGTCCGTCAACACGACCGACTCGGCCGTGCGGATCACGCACATCCCGACCGGGACCGTCGTGACGTGCCAGAACGAGAAGAGCCAGCTCAAGAACAAGGATTCCGCGATGAAGATCCTGAGGTCGCGGCTGTACGAGCTCGAGAAGGCTAGACGTGAAGCTGAGGTCGAGGAGTTGCGCGGCGAGAAGCGCGACATCACGTTCGGGAGCCAGATCCGCAGCTACGTGCTGTACCCGTACCAGATGGTCAAGGATCACCGCACCAACATCGAGACCGGGAACATCTCGGCCGTGCTGGACGGCGACCTGGACGACTTCGTCGTCGGCTACCATCGCTGGCGCGTGAGCGGCGCGCCGGAAGCCAAGGTGGCGGGGTAGGATGCGGCTGCTCGCCGATCTGCACACCCACACCGTCGCATCCGGCCACGCCTTCTCCACGGTGACCGAGCTCGCGACCGCCGCCGCCGAGCGGGGCCTCGAGCTCATCGCCGTCACGGACCACGGCCCGGGCGTGCCGGGCGGGCCGCACCCGCTGTACTTCCACAACCTCAAGGCGATCCCGGCCCGGATCGCCGGCGTGCGGATCCTGCGGGGCATCGAGGCGAACGTCGCGAGCGCCCGCGGACGCCTCGACCTCGACGACGAGACGCTCGCGCAGCTCGACTTCGTCGCGATCGGCTTCCACCCGGGGTTCGACTTCAACGACCGCGACCCGGACAAGGTGACCGAAGCGCTGCTGGGCGCGATGGAGAACCCGCTGGTGGACATGGTCACGCACGCCGGAGTCCGCGCGGTCGATCCCGTCGCGGTGGCCGAGGCGGCCGCCCTGCTCGGCGTGATCATCGAGCTCAACGACCTCACGTTCCGCGCGGGAAGCTCTCGCGCGGGCACGGGCGAGCGCGAGCGGGCGGTGGTCGCCGCCGCGATGGCCGCGGGCGCGCCGATCGCGATCGACTCGGACGCCCACATCCACTTCGACGTCGGGATGCGTGACGGCGCCATCGCGGTCGCGCGCGAGCTCGGACTCACCGAGGAGCGCATCGTGAACCGCGATGCCGCGAGCGTGCTCGCCCACCTGCGTGCGCGGCGTCCTCGGCCGGGGCTGGATGCTGCCGAGGAGGGGGGCGCGTGATGCTGGACGCGCGCGGGCTGACCGGGCGTGTGATGCGCAGCCGACGGTTGCGGGACTACCTGCTGATGACCGCCGGCGCGCTCGTGACCGCGTACGGGCTCGACGCGTTCCTCATCCCGAACCGGCTCGCGGCCGGCGGCCTGTCGGGTCTCGCCACGATCCTCCACTACGTCTTGGCGTCCCGCGTGACCCTGCCGGTCGGCGCCACGATGCTGGCCATGAACATCGTGCTGCTGGTGGTCGCCTTCCGGTCGGGCGGGTGGCGGTACGGCGCCAAGACCATCTACGGCACGGTGGCCCTGTCGGTCGGCATCGACGCCATGGCCCCGTTCATCCGCCCGCTGGCCACGGGCGATCCCCTGCTGGCGGCGCTGTACGGCGGCGCGATCACCGGCCTCGGCCTCGGGATGGTCTTCAAGGCCGGCGGCAACACCGGCGGGACGGACGTGATAGCACAGCTGCTCGCGCGGCGGGTCTCGCTCGGCTTAGGTCAGCTGATGCTCGCGGTCGACGCCGTCGTCATGCTCATGGCGGCGCTCGCCTTCGGGCCGAACCTGGCGCTCTACGGCATCGTCGCCGTCTTCGTCGGGGCATCGGTCATCGACCTCGTGCAGGAGGGCCTGTCGGTCAACAAGGCGGCGTACATCATCTCCGATGAGCCGGACGCGGTCTCCGACGTCATCCTCAACGATCTCGGCCGAGGAGCCACGGGCTTCTCCGCCCGCGGGCTGTACACCGGGCAGGACCGCGAGGTCATCTTCACGGTCGTCTCGCGCCGGGAGCTGGACGCGCTCAAGACGCTGGTGCGCGTGGTCGACCCCTCGGCGTTCATCATCATCACCGACGTCCACGAGGTCCTCGGCGAGGGGTTCAAGCAGACGCGGGAGTAGGGCGCGCCCCCTCGCGCGCACAGTCGGCCGTGATGGTATCGTGGGTTCGTCGGCGGGCCGGGGTGGGGCTGCTCACCGACCTCAACGTACCGCCGACCGACCGAGAGCGGAGCGTGGACGGATGCAGCAGGCGGCGGACATCACGCGTATCGAACAAGCGGCTCGCACGCTGCGCTGCGACATCGTCGAGATGCTCGCCGAGGCGGGATCCGGCCATCCGGGCGGCTCGCTCTCGGCGGCCGACATCGTCGCCGCCCTCTACTTCGGCGTCATGGACCACGACCCCGCCCAGCCGAAGATGCCGACGCGCGACCGCTTCATCCTCTCGAAGGGCCACGCGGCGCCGGTGCTGTACGCCGCTCTCGCCGAGGCGGGCTACTTCCCACGCGAGCAGCTCAAGACGCTGCGCAAACTCGGCTCGATGCTGCAGGGGCACCCGGACAGCAACAAGACGCCGGGTGTGGAGGTATCCACCGGCTCGCTCGGCAACGGCCTCGCGATCGCGAACGGCATCGCGCTCGCGCTCCGGATGGACGACAACACCACCTCGCGCGTGTTCTGCCTGCTCGGCGATGGCGAGCTGCAGGAGGGCCTCGTCTGGGAGGCGGCCATGTTCGCGGCGCAGCAGCGGCTCGAGAACGTCATCGCGATCGTGGACCACAACGGCCTGCAGATCGACGGCCCGGTGGCCGAGATCGTCGCGGTCGACCCCGTCGCCGAGAAGTTCCGCGCGTTCGGCTGGGAGGCGATGAACTGCGACGGCCACGATGTCAGGGCCGTCGTCACGGCGCTCCAGGGCGCCTCGGGACATCACGGCAAGCCGACGGTGATCGTCGCGGACACGGTCAAGGGCCGCGGCGTGTCGTTCATGGAGGACCGCTGCGAGTGGCACGGCGTCGCGCCGACGGCCGAGCAGGCGGCCTCGGCCATCGCCGAGATCGAACAGATGCAGGACTGACGCGACGTGGCACGGCGGATACGACGGGAGACTGAAAGTGGCAGACAAGCGCGCGACGCGTGAGGCCTTCGGCGAGACGCTGATCGAGCTGGCCCGCGAGGGCCGCGACGACATCGTCGCACTCGACGCCGACCTCGCGAAGTCCACGACGACGGCGAAGTTCGCGGCCGCCTTCCCGGGGCGCTTCTTCGACGTCGGCATCGCCGAGGCCAACATGATCGACACCGCCGCGGGCCTTGCCGCCGAGGGCAAGACGGCCTTCACCGGCAGCTTCGCGGTGTTCGCCACGGGCCGCGCCTACGACCAGGTGCGCAACACCGTGTGCTACAGCGATCTCTCCGTGAAGATCTGCCCGACGCACGCCGGCGTCACCGTCGGGCCGGACGGCGGCAGCCATCAGATGCTCGAGGACATCGCCCTCATGCGCGTGCTGCCGCGGATGCGCGTGCTCGTACCCGCCGACTTCAACGCGGCGCGCGGCGCGATCCGCGTGGCGGCGTCGACGCCCGGTCCGTTCTACGTGCGTCTCGGCCGAGCGACTCTGCCCGCCGTGCACCCCGACGACTTCGTGTTCGAACTCGGGCGCGCGTACGTCCTGCGCGAGGGCGCGGACGTCACGCTCGTCGCGTGCGGCGTCATGGTCGAGCGCGCGCTGGCCGCAGCAGAGCTGCTCGCCGCCGAAGGCGTCTCCGCCGAGGTCATCGATGCGGCCACCGTCAAGCCGCTGGACGCGGACACGATCGTCGGCTCGGCGGCGAAGACGGGCGCGGTCGTGGCGTGCGAGGAGCACTCGATCATCGGCGGGCTCGGCTCGGCCGTCGCCGAGGTCCTCGGCGAACGCCAGCCGACGAAGCTGGCGCGCGTGGGCGTCCGGGACACCTTCGGGACGTCGGGGGACCCCGAGGAGCTCATGCGCTACTTCGGCCTGACCGCGGCCGACGTCGCCGAAGCGGCACGAGGTCTGCTACGCGGGTAGCCGAGGGCCGTCGGGACCGCCGCAGCAGCTCCGCCGTGCCCGGCGCACACTCTGCTGCCGGTTGTGTGCATCCCATGGAGTTTCGCCGCTTCTCACGGCCGCGCCGCGCCCTTTTGCTAAGATAGACAGTCGGGAATCGTTGTCGCCTTCCATTGGAGCCACCCAATGATCGCTATGAAGAACGTCAGCAAGGCGTACGTGGCGGACAAGCCCGCGCTCGCTGACATCGATGTCGACATCGCCTCCGGCGAGTTCGTCTTCCTCGTCGGGCACTCGGGTTCCGGCAAGTCGACGTTCATCCGCATGCTCCTGCGCGAGCTGCTGCCGTCCTCGGGCGACATCACGGTCGCGGGTCAGGACGTCGTGCACATGCGGAACTGGAAGGTGCCGTATCTGCGGCGCAACATCGGCTGCGTGTTCCAGGACTTCAAGCTGCTGCAGAACAAGACCGCGTACGAGAACGTGGCGTTCGCGCTCGAGGTCATCGGGCGGAGCCGGCACGTCATCCGCACGCAGGTGCCCGAGGTCCTCAAGCTCGTGGGCCTCGATGACAAGATGGAGAGCTACCCGGACGAGCTGTCCGGCGGAGAGCAGCAGCGGGTCTCGATCGCCCGCGCCTTCGTCAACCGCCCTCCGCTGCTTCTGGCCGATGAGCCCACCGGGAACCTCGACCCGGCGACGTCGCTCGGCATCATGAGCCTGCTCAACCGCATCAACAAGACCGGCACGACCGTGCTGGTCGCCACTCACGATCGCGAGATGGTGGACTCCATGCGCAAGCGCGTCATCGCGCTGGAGAACGGCCGCATCATCCGTGACCAGAGCCGAGGAGTCTACGGTTATGGCGATTAACCCCGGGTACTTCGTCCTCGAGGCGCTCTCGAGCTTCAGGCGTAACTGGGTGATGAGCTTCGTCGCCGTCATCACCATCTACCTGTCCCTCCTGCTCGTCGGCGTGTTCGTCGTCTCGGGCATGCTCGTCAACAACATCGTCACCGGCGTCGAGCAGAAGGTGAACATCACCATCTTCGTGAAGGACGGCGCCGCGCAAGGTGACGTGAAGGCGCTGCAAGACTCGATGGTGGCCAACACCGCGGTGAAGAACGTCTCGTACATCAGCAAGGAGCAGGCGCTGCAGCGTTTCAAGAAGCAGATGAAGGAGTCTCCGGAGATCATCAAGCAGCTCGACACGAACCCGCTGCCGGCGTCTCTCGAGATCGAGCTGAAGGACCCGAAGACGGTGAAGGCGGTCGTCGCGCAGGTGAAGGCCGCCCCGAGCTTCGCCAAGGTCGTCAGCCACCCGGACGATCCCGAGAGGGACTTGCGCTACGGCCAGCAGATCATCGACCGGCTGTTCGCGTTCACGCAGGTCGTTCGCGTCGTCGAGTCCGTGTTCATCGCGATGCTCGGTGTCGTGTCCGTCGTGCTCATCGGCAACACCATCCGGCTCGCGATCTACTCGCGCCGCCGTGAGATCGGCATCATGCGCCTTGTCGGCGCGAGCAACTGGTTCATCCGCACGCCGTTCCTCTTCGAGGGCATGCTTCAGAGCATCATCGGCGCGCTGCTCGCGATCCTCACACTCGTCGCCCTCCAGGCCTTCGTGATGCCGAGGATCGAGCTCGTGCTCCAGTTCCTGCACCTGACTCTCTCCGGCGCGGCGCTGGCCCAGCTATCCGCCATCCTGCTCGTGTCGGGTATCGTCATCGGCCTGCTCGGCTCGGC
>Ga0209744_1000524_pt1 | contig 12980 bp, 13 predicted proteins | sample BarGraNGADG00311_2_FD_184494 | JGI IMG/M metagenome (GOLD analysis project Ga0209744, IMG submission 184494) | Arctic peat soil microbial communities from Barrow, Alaska - Barrow Graham LP Ref core NGADG0004-311 (SPAdes) (version 2) | ecosystem: Environmental > Terrestrial > Soil > Wetlands >... | reverse complement strand
GACCTTGGGCAGCACGCACGCCCGACGGACGCACCCCGCTCTTCCGACTCTCTCCGCCTCGATGAACGGATAGACGTTCACCGGGTCTCCCTGGCGAAAAAAGCCGTGGCCCGTTTGAGGATGTCGCGCTCCTCACGCAGCACCCGCACCTCCTTACGCAGTCTGACGAGTTCCTCGCGCTCGGCACTGGTGAGGCCCTCCCTGCAGCCCGTGTCGATCTCGGCCTGGCTGACCCAGCGGCGCACCGAGGACTCGGTGAGATCGAGATCGCGGGCGATCTCTGAGATCGACTTCTCGCTGCTGCGGCAGAGGGCGACGACCTCCGCCTTGTACTGCTCGCTGAACGACCGTCGCGACCGCCTGCCTTGATCCGTGCTCTCCATGCTTCGACATCCTTTCCGGGCACTGAGGCCCTATCTTGGATGTCTGTCAGAACGGGTCAAGCCCAGGAAGCGCTTAAACACATGAATCTCCACCGAACCCGGGGCGGTTCCCGCGCCTATGACGAGAAAGCGATGGATGTCCTTTTCAGCCACTTTTACTCGGCGTTCGCGCGGCCGGCACTCACTCGACGCATCGTCGACATGGGTCAGGCTGTTGAAACTCCTATGGGGCTCCTATGAGCGTTATCCTCACTCACCCTGACGCTTCAATCCGTGTCGAAGAAACCGACGGGAAGCGTGCGATCTCGATCGAACCGAGAGGCGGCTTGTTCATTCCAGTAAGGAAGTGGGCAACAGACTACCCACTCGAACTTATCGAACATGTCCTCCGCGTCAAAGGACCATCTCATCTCTGCGATGAAATCATGCGAGACGAAGATCCTCGCTACGTTCAGCACTCCCTTCGCTGGGACATCCTGAGCTTTGTAGGGCCGGCGGACTTCGCCGGACGGCACGTGCTTGACTTTGGCTCAGGAAGCGGAGCCTCGAGTATGGTTCTCGCCCGGATGTTTCCCGAAGCCAAGATCGTGGGTGTCGAGTTGGAGGCTGAGTCCGTGACGCTTGCCCAGCACCGGGCGGAGTTCTACCGGTTGAAAGATCGTGTCATTTTCCGGCTCTCCCCCGATTCAAACAGCTTGCCGCCGGATATCGGCGATTTTGACTACATCATGTTCTCAGCCGTCTACGAGCATCTGCTTCCAAAAGAGCGGCTGGCCATTCCGGCGATGCTCTGGTCACACTTGAAGCCGGGCGGCATCATGTTCCTTGACCAGACGCCGTACCGCTGGTTCCCCATTGAACTGCACACGACCGGCCTGCCGCTTATCAACTATTTGCCGGACCGCCTGGCGCTTTGTTGCGCGCGCCGATTCTCAGAACGAGTCGGTCCCGACGCATCGTGGCCCGAATTACTTAGGAGGGGCATACGCGGAGGCACCCCGCGAGAGATCATGACAAGTCTGAATCGAGAGGGAAGGACAGCTGAACTCATCCATCCCTCACGGTTTGGGGTTAGGGATCGCATCGATCTTTGGTATCGGGGGCTCACCGCCAAGCGGAACCCACTAGCAGTGAAACTTCTGATGTAAGGAGTTCGGGCAGTCAAGGCGGTGACAGGTGTGACCATGATTCATTCGCTGTCCCTCGCCATTCGGAAAGTGCGTTGAGTCGGCAGGCCGGTGATCGGCTTACGGGCGGAATGGGTGTCCGGGGTCAGCGGAATCCGCACGTCAGTCAAGTGTCCGGTTCCGGGGCGCCGGCCTTAGCGCACAGCGCGTCGTCACCCGCGCCGAAGCGGCCGCTCCAGCACGCGCTCGTAGAGATCTTGGTACGCCCATGTCACGCGACCCCAGTCGAATTCCGCAAGAGCCCTGTGTTTTCCCGCTGCACGGCGCGCGGCAAGATCCGCGGCGCTTGCATCGCGCAGCTCGGCAAGGGCATTGATCCATGCATCGGCATCACCCGCCGGCACGAGCTTGGCGGATTCAGCAATCACGTCGCGGTTGGCGGGTATGTCGCTCGCAACAACGAGGCCGCCATAGGCCATCGCCTCAAGCAGCGTCATGGACATACCCTCTGAGCCCGACGGAAAGAGAAACGCACTCGCGGACTGGAGAAGCTCGAGCAAGACGCGTTGATCCGAGACGAGCGGCACGAAGTGAACGTCCAGACCCTCCGCAGCGACCCGCAGCTCCGCCGCGTGGTCCGGCGCGTGCCCCAGGTCTCCGACGACCACCAGCGGCGGCGCGTCAGGCACGCGCCGGTAAGCCTTCAGAAGCAAGAGGCATCCTTTCGAAGGCACGATACGTGCCGCACAGAACAGCCAGAAGCGGCCGCCGCAAACGCCATGGCGCGCAAGCAGTCGAGCGGCTGCCTCCGCGTCCACAGCCAAGTCGGGGTCAACGCCGTTGGGCACATGGGCGACCGGCCGCCCGTACTGCGCGCTGAGCTCCCGAGCGTCGTGGAGCGACACGGAGGTCGTCACGCTCGCGCACTTCATGCTGAGGGGCTCCATGGAATGCATGAGCGTCCACGCGATCCTGCCCCACTTCCCCACCGGCCCACGCCCATGGAACGTCATCACCGTCGGGTAGCGCAGCCCCAGGATCGGCAGCACGAACCCGTTCTCAAAGCCGTGCACGTGGACGATGTCATAGTCGCCGAGCAGCACGGCATGCAGCGCGCACTTGATGCCCAGCAGCGTCGGCCCTGCGTGCCTCCCCGCAGCGGTGCGCACGGCGATGTTCCGCGCGCCCTTGTACCATCCGCTGCACGTGACCAGCGCGCTGCCATACACAGTGACACGATGGCTTGCGGCTGCCTGCCGAACCGCCAGGGCCTCCACCACGCGCTCCGTGCCGCCGCTGGAGGGAATGCCTTTGGAGCCGATGTGGGCGATGCGCAGCCTCACGTCCGCAGACAGCTCCGTGGGCGCATCAGGTAGTGGGCAATGTGTCCCCCTCTGCCCACCCTTGAACGACCGTGCGTGCCGTGGGCCGTTACCACAGCGGGAAAGTGCGAATCGAGAAGCGGCGGACACGCAGATGCTTCCACCTTGTGGACTTGGACGACATCGTAGCGACCCAAAACGACTGCATGCAGTGCACTCTCGGCGACGAGGGATAGTGCTCGGGTGTGTTCCCTGCAAGGCGCGCGGAGCCTGACCAAACGGACGCCCTCCATCCAATCCCCCAGGGCATGAAGCACGCGCCACCGTAGTAGGTAACCCGATGGTGCGCTGCCCGGCGCGGCAACAGCGCACTGACTACCCGCGCGGCACCGCTTCGTGCTGGCAGGCCCTTGGTTCGAATTATGGCAATGCGCACGCGCTGTTCCTCGTTCCCTTCACCCGACTCGACAATCCAGCGAACGCCCGCCAGCCTACTCCCAACCGACTGCCGTGGTCAGCAACCTGGCCGCGGCTCGCCATCGAGTGAGGCGGACTTCTTGGCGGCCAGCATGAGAGACGACGCCGTACGCGGTCCCCGAAACGCCCAGCCGGTAAGCAAGTAGGTTCCGTGCGCCGCAAGAAGGTACAGCCACATCGCCCAGTGCAGCGGAAACAAAGCCTTGCGCCACCCGCGTGGTCTTGGGACGGGGACCCCGTACCCGGAGGCATAGGCAGCCGTGACGCCTTCGAAGTTCGCTTCTTCAAAAACCTGTGTGAGCTGCTCAAGAGTGTATGGAACGTGGGTGGATCTCCAGTTCTCGCAGGTGAAGCCGAGCAAGCCAGGTACCCCATGCAGGTTGGGGACTGTTGCGAAGAGCGTGCCACCCGGTCTGAGACACGCACCCAGCGCGTGCGCGACTTCCCGTCCGTCGAAGTGCTCAACGAAGCCATACGAGACAACCACATCGAAGCGTTCCTGCAATGAAGCGCAGAACGAAAAGAAGTCCTCGCACAAGACCTCGCCAACAGCATCATGCTCGGCCAGCGTTCGTCGAGCAAGTTCGCAGCCGACCCGATCGAAGTCGATGCCCGTAACGCGATACGAGAAGTCGTTCGCGTATATCGGGAGCCAGCGGGATGCAGCGCACCCGACCTCCAGAAGGCGAAGCCCTTGCTCTCGCGGCAGTACAGAGCGTTGAAACGCGAGCCAGTCCTTGTGCCACGGTGCGCTTAGGCTTCGTCTGCTCCGCGGCTGCCGGCGCCAAGCCAAGGCCCAATAGGCCTCATCCGTTAGAGGCCCCCGCAGTGAATCGTGCTGTCGTCGAGGCCCCTTGAGAGCCAACTCCCGAAGTGCGGCCACCTCCCTATCCACCACGTTAGAGAACTCGCAGTCGCGGGTCGAGTCCCGGGCCGCGTGCGAAAGGCGACTCCCCAGACCCTCATCGCCGAGCACGCGCAGGATCGCGTCGGCGAGGGCGCCCGCATCTCCAGACGCTACCAGGAGGCCATTTCGTCCGTCGGCGAGCACGTCTGCGTTCCCGGCGACGTCGGAGGCGACGCAGGCAGCACCAGCTGCCATGGCCTCGACGAGCGCTTTCGGATGACCCTCCATGGTCAGAGTCGGCAGGACGAAGACTGCCGTCGCGCGCAGCCGAGCCATGACCTCAGAATGGGGCACCCCGCCCGTCAGAACGACGTTGCGCAGGCCGAGCATCTGAATCTCATTCTCCAGCTCCGCGCGAAGCTCTCCTTCGCCGCATAGCGTCAAGCTAGCGCCGGCTACGCTTGCCTGAACCTTCTGGAACGCTTCGAGGAGAACCGTGACACCTTTGCTCCAGTGGAGGCGCCCAGCGTACATGACGCTCAGCGGCTGTCTGAGACCGGCCCCGAGCTCCTCGGGCGATGGTGACTGGACCCAGTTGGGCAGCAGGATGGTTGGACGTCCACTCATCCGTTCGACTTTGCGCTGGAGCCGAGCCGTTGTGACGAGTACTAGATCTGCACCACTCAGCGATGCACGCTCTGCCAGGGGCGCTAAGTGGTACTTGAGGCCCGACCTCTCGTTCTGGCGTGTCTGCTCCGCGTAGTCATACTGATAGGTGACCATCATCGGCTTTCCTGAGAGCGCCCTTAGCACCGGCAGGCTAGGGATGTTGCTGCCAAAGACCTTGACAACATCACCCATTTGCCGAGCTTGAGCCACCAGCCACGAGTAGTAGGCGAGATGGTGCGCCCCGAAACTGGCGGGGGCGTGCCGCATGTAGTGATGGGGCACTCCGATGGTCTGTGTGAAGTCGGCCGAATCGGATGTGAACACGTCCACATCGAAGTGACGGGCGTATTCGCGCATGAGCAGCGCGTGTCGCTCCAAGAGACCGGTACGCCTCATGCCTTCAAGGGAGAAGTCCGGCGATTGAATGACAGTCAGCCGCACGAGATCATCTCCGACTCGCCCTTCGGACTCGTTGAATCACCACGATCTCGCGACCTCCGAACCTATCGCGCATCATGAACGCCTAGTCGCGGCGAGTTCCGCAATCACACGATAGCGATGGACACTCGCAACATCGCGGACGCAAGCCCCACCTGCACCTTCGTCCACAGGCACCTCATGTGCAGACTGCATCAAGCGCTCCCGAAACCAGGTGGCAAGTGGCGTGGAACGCGACCCAGAAAATGAATCGGCCTTTGTCAACAGCTGACCTGCAGCGCACGCTTGCGGCGCCGAGCACCTCAACGATGCAACCTCATGCTCGCATCCGCGACAGCCCCTCGGGTGGCGACATGCTCACGGGCTCAAGCTCGTCCACCGACGCGATCCAACTCGTCGAGATAGAGTCTCTCGTGCCTATGGATGAACTTGCCGACAGTGAAACAATCCTCATACCGACGCCTCCCGTCTTGCCCGAGCCGATGGGCAAGACTCCGGTCGGTCAGGAGCTTGAGTAGCGCTCTGGCGAAGTCGTCGGGATCGACCTCAGTATCGGCTCCCACGCGGCGACCCTCTACAACGATGCCACAGTGGTCATTCTGAACCACCTCCGGCAAACCGCCAGCATTCGAGCACACGACGGGCACCGACGCGGCGAGCGCCTCGACGGCTGCAATGCCCATACCTTCCGAACGCGATGGCATCGCGAAGACGGTGGCTTGGTGTAGCCACCTGCCAGCATCGACCTGATAGCCGACGAAGCGGACGTGGTCAACCAGCCCCAGTTCAATGGAACGTTGCTCGAGTAACGCGCGTTCGGGCCCGTCGCCGATGATCGTCAAGCGAGCACGTTTCTCACGCGCCACCACCCGGGCCATCGCGTCCAGCAAAATGTCCACACCCTTGTAGCGAACTAGCCGGGCCACGATCACCACGTTGGGTTCAGTGCCGGGAGGTGCCGCTTCGAATCTGACTTCGTCAGCCGACGACGACGCGACGGGCGCCTCTACACCGTTAACGATGACCTCCACTTGAGCCGCATCGACGCCGTAGGTAGAGCAGAGATTCCGTGCCACGGCCTCCGAAATGGCGACGTTCTTGGTGGCGAGATGGGCGATGACGACTCTAGCCACGGCCTTTCTTCTGAGGCCGTGCATGCGGTGGAGCGAATGAGTGGTAAGCAGACGAACGGGAACACCCGCGACCGCGCCGGCGAGCACGCCCACGCCTGCGTCCATCGAACTGTGCACGATACGAATCTCGTGCCGCCGGAGCAATACAACAAGGTGCGCGAAGTTGACCGCAGCCGTACACATGCCGTCGCGAAGGGTCGTGCTCAGCACTGCCGTCGGAACACCAGCCTCTCGGGCGAGCCGGAAATAGTCGCTACTGCCGTCTCCGGCCACTGCAACCAGAAACGGCCGGAATAGACGGCGGTCCAGCCCGGTGACGAGCGAGAACAGAACCCTCTCAGCGCCGCCTCCACCATCGTAGAGCCATGGGTTTGTGACGTATGCCACTGGGATCGGGGCGGTAGGTGCAGCGCCCTGGCGGGCTGACGGCGCGCTCGGCGTGCCAAAGACCATTCTGTGAACCGAGCCATGATGGTCCGGGCGAACCCCTTCTTGGGTGCTATCCTCTATCTTGCAGCCTCCGGTTCTTCCTCATGGCAGCCGACCTCACGATCCACGCCCACTCGCACACGCACGATAGGTGCACATTGGGCCTCTGAATCCGCATCATATACGCACCGTGCAACACGAGAAGAGCAGGTCAGCTGGCCACGAACTCCTTGGGACACTAGCGCAGATGGTGTCCACAGACGCTGTGTGCGCCAGTCGAGTGCCTTGAGATGAGGCGAGCGCAACACGATCAGGCAACGGTGAGAAGGCGACAAGCGGCTCCGGCGCCATGGCTGTGCCACTAGACATCGCTGACAGCGAAACGGCGATGCATCTCGGAAAGCGTCACGAACTCCACTCCGGCAGCACGGCAGTGGCGCAGCACGACAGCGATGCGATCGATAAGCCGTTGGACATCTTGTCCTCGCAAGGCGTAGGGACTCGCGCCGGCAATGACCTCGACGCTGTGGAACATCATGGTCAGCGCGACAAGGCCTGCGCCTGAGTACGTCTGGACGTGGTAGTCGATTGCGCCAAGCATCGCTCTTCGGGATGCAAACGAAGGCCGGAGCCACACCGGAGCGGCGAGTCTACGGGCAAGCCGCTGTGAGAGCGGAGACGCGGCACGCGTGAGGCGTCCTGCCAAACGGGACCGGCAGGCCCACGAGGGCGCAGTCGTCACGGGCACTTCGAGAATGGAAAGGCCTCCTGGCCTGCACACATCATCCGCTGACGGTCTATACGGCTGCTCCGGCGCGTGCGAGAAATCGAGGGTGCCCTGCGGGTCGGCCCAAACGACACGGGGAGTCACGCTCGAGTCGACTGTATAGCTTAGGCTATCGAGTAGCCTGAGAGTACGCGCGCTCGCGGCGAAACGCCCCGCGCGGAAGGACGACGGAGCGTAGCCGAGACGTTCGCGGAAGAGCTGCGTCAGCGCCGCGAGCTTGCCTCTCTCGACGGCCTCCTCGTAGAAGCATTCCATGTCGTTGGTTGCAGCCGATGAGCCGTTGCGGCGAGTCGGACCCGGCTCAATAAACTCACCGTGCAGGTGGGTTCCAAGTTCTGCCTCCTCCCCGAGGCCCGAGAGTGTGACCATGCTTTCATCATCCTTCAGAACACTGGGTGACAGGAGGTATGTCGGCCGAGCGCCGTACTTGGCGAAGAGCGGCTGCAGGACCTTAGGCACGCCTTCTGTAACGGATCGAAAGCCAAGAGGCATCGGCATTCTCCACTGCGAATCGCAGTCCTGCTCCGTGTCGATCGTGATGGCCAGCAGGACTGACTTGCCGCTCACGCAAGCCGCCTGGCGGTCTTCTGCGCGGCCTCAACCACAGCGTGCCGCATGGGTCGCAGCACTTTCTCGTAGGACGGTAGCAGCTCGATCTGATGCGTCGAAAAGCCCCTCTTGAACTGGTTGATCGACGAAAGCGCTGTGCCTTCTGCTGCAGTAGGGTCGATACCGCCTAGGTCGAATACCGAGCATTCTCCGGCCTTCGCCCACTGTATGGCGCGCCAGAGGCCAAGCTGGCTCTTAGGCACGCCGCGGGAACTACCTGGTGAGGAGGCTCCGAACGTGTACACAGCACGCCTTCCGTGGCGCAACACCACATGCCCGGCCAGAAGGTCGTCACCGAGTCTCGTGAGGAGGATTACGCCATGATCGGGGTACTCTCGAAGATGATCGCCAAGTCGTTTCAGCTGGGATTCGCCAAGTGCGCGAATCCCGTGTGCGCCAGCCATCTCAGCGTAGAGGGCGACGAACTCAGAGATGTCCGCTGTGTTTGTCGCCCTAATGACTTGGACACCGATCCTCTCGGCTTTCCTCACCTCGTAGCGTGTGGACTGGCGAAATGATGCCAGAAGCTCAGCTTCGCTTGCATTGAGGTCGATGTCGAGGCTAACGCTGTGCACCCCATCTCCGGCGTTCGAAGACCTGAATCCATCGTGCAAGAGGCTCTCCTCGACAGAAGCCGCACACACGCGAGGCCAATAGGGGCCGACAGTCAGACACGTGGAGCCTTGATCTGACAGGACGTCCGCCAGGAGAGTGACACATTCCGAAAGCGTCTCAGCGCGGTCAGAAACCGGTCCGCGATCCACATGGTCTGTAGACCAAGCCACGAGCGGCAGGGTGTGGCGTCTAACCAAGGCACAGCCCACGAGCTCGCCGGCGTCCTCAAACTGCGCGTACAGATGGCTCACACCAGGCCGACACGCTTTGATGCGGGCCCAGAACGTAGTCTGGAACAGCGATCCGCGCTCACTGGACAAGACGAATCGGTTGAAGCGAGCTGCTTCACTCTGACTGAGCTCTTGTCGAACGCGACAGTTCATCAAAGCAGCTCTCGCCCGCTCGGTTTGTGAGCAACGGCCGCCAGGTAGAGCCCTCTTCCGATCTCAATGTGGTTCAACGACAGCCAAGCATCAAGCGCCCTCAGCGGGCGAACAAGCGAGGGCACATGCCGGAACGCGGGGAAATTCAGAACGCGCACCACGTCGATATCAACGTAGCCGGCCTCGCGAAGCGTGTCGCGCAGTTCGGACGCGGTGAACGCGTATCGGTACAAGCCCTTGCCCCAATAGCCCTCTTTGTCGGCCCGGATCATGCCGCCCCAGCGATAGACGCTGACCACAAGCCTCCCCCCCGGCCTCAGCGCCCCGAATACGTTCCTCAGTGCGGCAAATCGAAGGGCGTCGGACGGTACATGCTGCACTACCTGAACGGACACTGCCGCGTCGAACACTCCGTCGAACTGCACGTCAGCAGTGATGTCCTGAGTGGCCGCAGTAACGTCTTCGAGGCCCAAGTCGGCCACCTTCCTGAGCAGGATCTCGACGCTTCGCGGGGAGAAATCGATGCCGTGCACCGCGGCCACACGAGGAGCGATCTCAAGCGTCATGCGTCCAGTCCCACACCCCACGTCGAGGACCACTTCATCGAGCCGCGGCTTAAGAAGACCGAGGACGACCTGCGTTTCCGTGTCATGCCACCAAGCACCGCGCCGACGATAGACATCGTCGTAGTCGAGCGCCTCTTCTTCCCTCACGAATCTCTCCATGGCTTGATCTCGCTCGGCCTTGTGGGCTTCGGTCGGAGTGGTTTGCGGGATCACTGCACCGAGCCGCTGGCTGCCAGGATCGGGGCGCCTTCGCTGGATGGCTCGAGCTGCCAAGTCCGAGAACTTGGAGTTGGCGTTGACGGGCCTGGCTAGCATGCCCTGACCCCGGCGCATGAGCCAGAGCGTACGAGAGCACCCACGTCCATTCGTCAGCGATGCCTGCTTGACACGCCGACCCGCCCAGTCAAGGGTGGCGCCGGCAAGCGCTGTGATGCCCTGAGTACGTGCCACCCACGCAGCCTTGCGGGCGTTTCCGTGCAACGCAAAGACAGCACGCACTGTCTTGCCGCTGAGCGGGCTCACCCCGTTCCTCCGCCACACCTCCTCGTACTCAGCCATCAGTCTCGACACTTGTGTGGTCTGCGTTGCCTGCGCAGAATGGTAACGGTAGAGAGACAGCATCTCGTCAACAAAGCCCAGGCTGCATCCCGCTCCGACCAGCCTGCTGACCCACTCCCAATCCCCTGCGAAGCGCAGTTGCGGGTCAAACCAGATGTCGCGCGAAATGACCCAGTCCCGCCGCAAGTACAGCGCGGAATGCGATATGCACATGTAGTACCGCATGAGCCACGGCGGAAAGCGCCATACCGTGCTGTTCTGGACAGGCAGAGGACGCAAGCACTCGTCTACCACCAGCGTCTTGCCGTAGACCCCGTCCAATTCGGGCCTGGCTCGCCAGTAGTCGATCACGCTGCTGACCACTGTGTTGGATGCAAGAACGTCATCACCGGCGACAACCACGAACACGTCCCCGTTGGCAGCGGCAATCGCCTCGTTCTGAGTGGCGTACTGCCCCAGATTCTGGCGACTCCACGAACGCAAGTGACCGTAGCGTTCGAGGATGGATCGCGTCGCACCGCCATCATCTGAGCCGTCGTCGATGATGATGTGTTCGAGCCGAGGATAGTCCTGGTTCAGCACGCTCTCGATAAGGTCTTCGAGGTACGCCGAGCCGTTGTACACAGGCGTGACGATCGTGACCAGGGGATACTCATTCACGGCTCACCTCGGCAGAGAACCGCTGGTCAGGAGTCAAGTCGGAGACCAGACGACGAGGTATCGGAGGTGCCGCGCGCAGAAGCCTCGCGCCGCACAGATTCCTTCTGCCTTCTCAACACCACGGGAAACAATCTGACGACATCCAACCACACTCCCGGCTCCCTGCACCGCCCCAGACTCAGTGGAAACGCATCGAGATGGATGTTCCTTCCTCGCTTGCAGAAGCCTTGGTATGGTACTCCTGCTGGGCATCGTCACCAACCAGCAGCCAGCAAAATCGATGTTCTGAACCCAGGGGTTGCAGATGCCGGCAATGCCGAGGCTTCACGAGACGGTCCGGGGGCGAGCATCTGCCAGGAATGCCCCCGTTGGTACAAAGACTGCTAGCATCAAACGACTCGGACGCCGATTGCCGAGTCATAGCGAGGACGCCCGTGACCATTCTGTCGACGATTTCAAATGCGACTGACCCCGCGTGGCAGGGTCGCCCACTGGGGGTTTGATGATGCGACGAGCATGGGATGTGCCCTCCCGCGCATTGGGGGTGCCCCGAATCAAGAGAGTGCGCACGCGTGTGCGTCAGACACTCGTCGGAGTCCGCAAGGGCGTGCTCTCGGCAGCCGTCTACGTCGTAGCGCCCGTCGTCGCGCCGGCTGCTCGCCGCGGCATCGGCAGCGGCGCGTGCTTGCGCCATGGGTTCCTGCCTGTGCCAGTCCACTTCTACCAGCCCATTCCCGATGTGGCTGACCTTGAAGACCGCGGTGTGTTCTCAGCCAGGAGCGATATGCCCGGAGTGGACTTCTCGAGTCGACGGCAGGTCGAACTCCTCGTTTCGCTCGGTCGAGAATTCGGTGAGGAGTGTCGGTGGCCGGCCAGTGAGTCTGGCACTTCGGATGCAAATGTCTTCTTCACAGAGAATGGCTCGTTCGGTTTCGGCTGCGCAGCGAGCACGCACTGCGTGATTCGGCGCTTCAAACCCGAGCTCGTCATGGAGATCGGCTCCGGACAGTCTTCGACTGTTATCGCGGAGGCATTGAGGATCAACCGCTCGGAGGGTGGCGTCGATGGGCGCCATAGCGTCATCGATCCCTACCCGTCGTCTCGCCTCACGCTTCCTGGGAGTCAGCCCATAGAACTGAGGGAGTCACGCGTCGAACTCGTCAATCCGCGTGTCTTCGATGAGCTAGGGGCGGGGGATGTTCTCTTCGTAGATTCAGGCCACACCGTACGCATCGGAGGAGACGTCAACTACCTCTTCTTGGAGGTGATTCCTCGACTGGCTCCAGGTGTCCTCGTGCACCTTCACGACATCCCCCTTCCGTGGGACTACCCGGCAGCCTATGCCACTGGGCGCGAGTTGAGATTCTTCTGGACAGAGTCGTACCTGCTCCAGGCCTTCCTTGCATTCAACTCGGCCTTCGAGGTCATGCTGGCCATGCGCTACCTGATGACCGAGGAGGTGGCGGCATTTCGGTCAGCGTTTCCCCACTACGATCCGGAGGCCCACGTTGCGCGGAGCGGCAGCTTCTGGATGCGGAAAGTGGGCTGACCCGCGGTGGCAAAAGGCACTATGCAGGGGGAGTGAAGCACCGAGGTCCATGCTACGCACGATGTGGACGGCTTGACCGGGCTCATGAGTTGATCCTGCGACCAACGCGCAGAAAGCTGGGCGTGCCCGCCGCGGCCGGCACCGGACAGACCGCGACCTTGCCGGAGCGCGTCTAACGGAGTACAAGGACCGCACATCTGCAGCTCATCAAGTGCTATCGGTTTCCGGACTTTCGACTCGTAACCTATAGCTCACCCGTCATGTACAGCGCCCCCTGCTGACTCAATGGCAACATTGGGGGTAGCCACGCGCAACCTGCGTTCCGCAGCTAGTCGCCCTTCTGGCCCACGTCCCGACACAAAACCCCTGCTCAGAGGCTTTTGGCCTGGTCAGAATCGCGAAAAGGCATAGATACACGCTTAGGGTTA
>Ga0209744_1000519_pt1 | contig 13016 bp, 5 predicted proteins | sample BarGraNGADG00311_2_FD_184494 | JGI IMG/M metagenome (GOLD analysis project Ga0209744, IMG submission 184494) | Arctic peat soil microbial communities from Barrow, Alaska - Barrow Graham LP Ref core NGADG0004-311 (SPAdes) (version 2) | ecosystem: Environmental > Terrestrial > Soil > Wetlands >... | reverse complement strand
CTTTATTCAAAAGAAGGAGGGGTTGAAAGATATTATAATGAGCACGATGGTTTATCCAATAACCAGGCATTGTGTATTCTTGAGGACTATAATAATAACCTGTGGATCAGCACTTCAAATGGTCTTTCAAAATTTGATCCTGATAAAAACCAGTTCCGCAATTATTCGGGCAGAGATGGATTGCGGAATAACCAGTTCACCTATGGAGCAGCCTATAAAGCAACGGATGGTGAGTTACTCTTTGGCGGTATTTCAGGATATAATATTTTCAATCCGAAAGATATTTTGACTGATGATTTGCCGGTTCCTCTTGTTTTTACGGAATTAAGGATTTTCAATAAACCGGTGTCTATATCTGACATGAAAAATGCTGTTCTGCAGAAAAGTATTTCTGAAACAACACATATAGTTTTAAAATATGATCAGAATGTTTTTACTCTCGAATTTGCAGCACTTGATTTTGTGAATAGCACAAACACACAGTATTCATATTTTCTCGAAGGTTTTGATAAGAACTGGAATGAGCCCAGCAGTTCGAGAACTGCTACATATACCAATCTGAATCCCGGTGATTATCATCTCAGGATCAAAAAAGTAATACAGGGGAATCCTCCTCCTGAAAAGGAACTTACACTGTCAATTACCATTCTGCCTCCATTCTGGATGACAAGGTGGTTCCGCACTCTGATAGTTCTGATGATTGTTCTTTTAGGTTATACTCTGATAAAATTTATAATCAATCGTGAAAAAATAAAAAATGAACTTGTTTTTGAAAAAACAAAGGCAAAGAACCTTCACGAGCTGGATATGCTTAAGCTCAGATTGTTTACAAATATTTCACATGAGATCAGGACCCCGCTTACTCTTATCCTTGGTCCACTTGAAAAACTGATCTCCCAAAAGGTTCCCGCTGATGAAATACCATCCCACCTGGCTCTGGTTTACAGGAATTCACGACAACTAGACAGGTTAATTAACCAGTTACTCGACTTCCGCAAGCTAGAGACCGGTAACCTGAAACTTGAACTGACCAGCAATGATATAGTCAGCCTTGTGTCAAACCTTGTTCATTCCTTCGATGAATACGCCAGAGAGAAAAAAATATCTCTTGAGTATCATTCACTTAAGAAAAAATTAGTTGCACTTTTTGATCCTGATAAAGTTGAAACTATCATTAATAATCTTATTTCAAATGCTCTGAAATATACTGCTGAAGGAGGAATAGTCTCGGTCCATCTTTCACTTGTTTTTTCAAGTGATGATGAGAATTCTTTCAATAATGCAACAGAGAAACAGTATATTGAAATAGCTGTTAAGGATTCAGGCAAGGGAATTTCACAGGAAAATATAGAAAATATCTTTACCAGATTTTTCAGGGTAGATTCAAAAAATGAAAGTTCCGGTACAGGAATTGGCCTTTCTTTGGTTAAAGAGCTTGTAAAACTTCATGGCGGGAATATATATGTTTTTAGCAAACCCGGAGTTGGATCAAAGTTTACTGTTCGTCTTCCTTTCGTATCTGAGACCAAACAAGACGAAACAGATAATGCTGGAGATATCAGTCACATTGGTATAGCGGAAAATTTGCCGGGTAATAATGTCACTAACCTTCTTGAAAAGCCAAATTTGCAGATAATGCTTATTGTTGAAGATAATCCTGACGTACGTTATTTTATACGTAGTCATTTTGAGCCAGTGTATTCCATATATGAGGCAAAAAATGGAAGGGAAGGATGGGACCTTGCAATAAAGCTTATCCCCGATGTGATAATCAGCGACATTCTTATGCCTGATATTGACGGATATGAATTCTGCCGGCGTATCAGGAAGGATGAAAGAATCTCTCATATTCCGGTGCTGTTACTTACAGCCCTTCATTCAAAGGAACATGAGATCGAGGGTCTGTCTTGCGGAGCCGATGATTATGTTACAAAACCTTTTGATATCTCTGTTCTCCAGACAAAGATTGAAAACATGCTGTCGCTTCGCAAATCACTAAAAGAAAAATATACAAGGGAAATAATCCTTCAACCTGCAAGTATAACTATTTCCTCACCTGATGAAAGATTCCTTCTCAAGGCGATGAAAATTGTCGAAAATAATATTTCTAATTCAGACCTTGATATAGAACATTTTGCAGCTGAGGTTGGTGTAAGTCGGATGCAGCTTTATCGTAAGTTTAATGCTCTCACGAATATGACTGTTAAGGAGTTTATCAGAAGTATCAGACTGAAACGGGCAACACAACTTCTTCTTGACAAAAAAATGACTGTGACTGAAATTGCTTACGCTGTGGGATTTAAAGACCTGTCTAATTTCAGAAAATGCTTTCACCGGGAATATGGCATGAGCGCTTCTGATTATGTGAAACAGGATGCCCCGAAAGAAAAGAGGGAAAAGGCGTAGGGAAAAGCTTTTAACCTCTTAAAATCAGCTTTTAAATATCTTATTTATCAGGTTTCCTCATACCATTTGTGATGAATTCACCCGTTGTTTGGGAAAGATATCCCGCTATGGGAAGGACAGCATAACTGTTTGGGAAAAAAAGTACCAGTCTTTATTCACTCAATATCTATCTTGTAAGAAATTTGAATGTCAATGAGCAAGATTGATCGTGACCTGAAAAAAATCAACTGGTCCATCCTTTTAATTTCAATAGGATTGATACTGGCAATGGTCTTACTATTTCTGGTAAGCTTTTAATTATAATATCAAATATCAGACAGAAAATTAATAAAGGAATTATTATAAATATGACTAAAACCAACCTAAACAAAAAAACTATGACAGAACTAATCATTGAAACAAGAAAAGCCCCGGTGCCGAAGTTCATTTGCCGTTGGGTTTTATTGATGTTTGCTCTCATGTTGCCTGCGTTCTCCGCCTATTCACAAAATGTAACCGTTAAGGGAATGGTGACAGATGTAACAACTGGAGAAGCATTAATCGGAGTGAACGTTGTAATTAAGGGTACAGTGCAGGGGGTAACAACAGACGTTAATGGCCAGTACATCCTTAATAATTGCCCTCAGAATGCAATATTGACTTTTTCTTATATCGGTTATACTGCTGTTGACGTCGAGGTGCAAGGAAGAAGTGTTGTTAATATTCAACTTGAATCCGGTAGCAGCCAGCTGGATGAGGTTGTTGTAATCGGTTACGGAACTGCAAAGAAGAAAGATATAACCGGTTCTATTTCATCTGTACAGGGTAAAGATATTGCCAGAACCCCTGTATCAACAGCTGCAGAAGCGTTGACAGGAAGAATGGCAGGCGTTCAGATTGTCACCACTGAAGGTTCTCCTGATGCAGCCATCAAAATCCGTGTTCGCGGGGGTGGTTCTATTACACAGGACAACACACCCTTATATATTGTTGACGGCTTTCCGGTAAGCAGTATCTCTGATATTCCCGGATCGACGATTCAATCTATTGATGTGTTGAAGGATGCGTCTTCAACTGCTATTTATGGTGCAAGAGGTGCCAATGGCGTTATTATTGTGACAACAAAAGGGGGCGTTGAAGGCAAAATTAAAGTAAACTATAATGCTTATTATGGCTTCAAAAAAGTGGCCAATCACCTGAAATCATTGGGTGTTGAGGACTATGTAAAGTGGCAATATGAATTTGCCCTGTTATCCGACAATCTTACTAATTATCAGAAGTTTTTTGGTCTATATCAGGATATAGATTTATTCGCCGGACAACCAAGTACAAACTGGTATGATCAGGTCTTTGGACGAACTGGAAATACCTTCAGCCAGGATTTAAATATAACCGGAGGAACTGAAAAGTTAAAATATGCATTTGGTTTTGCAGGTTTAAAAAGTAAAGAGATCATGTTAGGCTCTGATTATAAACGTAACAATTTCTCTTTAAAGCTCGATAACAAGCCTGTTGAAAATGTTGGACTTTCCTTTACAATCCGCTATTCCGATACCAAGATCTTTGGAGCTGGAGCAACAGATCAGACGAATGCCACACCAAATGATGCAAGGGTAAAACAATCTATGATTTTCCCTCCAATCCCATTCACGGCTATGGGCAATTTTGAGGATGAAGAAGTATCAAGCTCTATGGTAAATCCATTATCTGCTGTCAATGATAATGATCGTCAGCAGATAAGAACAAGATTTAATCTTGGCGGCAGTTTCTCTTGGGAAATCGTTGATGGTTTGGAAATCAGAACTGAAGCCGGTTTAGACAACTATATTACTAACGATGACAGGTTCTTTGGATTGACTACCTATTATGTAAAAAACACTCCTGCCGCAGCGTATCAGAATATGCCTGCCCTTGAGTCAAATGAATTTAAAAGCCTGAGTTTAAGGAATACAAATACTTTAAATTATGATTTTAATAATATCATTCATAATGAGGCTCATTCGCTTAAAGTTCTCCTTGGACAGGAACTGATCGTTACCCAGTCTAATAATATGTTTAACCAGATCTGGGGTTTCCCAACCTTTTTTAGCGCTGACCAGTCTTATAAACTGGTAAGCCAGGGATTTTCAAACAATTATACAAATATCTACAATCCGGATAATAAATTACTCTCCTTTTTTGGACGTGTGAATTATGATTTTAAAAAGAGGTATCTGATTTCAGCAACTTACAGGGCTGATGGTTCAAGCCTGTTTTCCAAAGGCAATCAATGGGGATATTTCCCTTCTGCCGCTCTGGCCTGGAGAATCTCTGAAGAACAGTTCATGAAAGACCTTTCCACACCTATTGATAACCTTAAAATACGTTTCAGTTATGGTACTGCCGGTAATAACAATATCCCGCCAAACCAGATATCACAGATATTCACCGCTGGGACTTCTTCATATATCGATGGGTTTACTTCATTCTGGTCTCCGTCGAGTACTATGGCAAATCCTGATTTAAAGTGGGAAACAACTTATACACGTAACCTCGGATTGGATTTCGGGTTATTTAAAAGCCATCTTAGTGGTAGTGTTGAATTGTATTACAATACAACAAAAAATCTTCTCATAAAATTCCCTGTTTCCGGTACCGGATATGATTATCAATACAGGAATATGGGCGAAACTGAAAACAAAGGTCTTGAAATTGCACTAAATGGGGTACTTCTCGATAAAGAAAAGTACGGACTTAATATTGGCTTCAATATTGGTTTCAACAGGAATAAAATAGTTTCACTGGGAATGATGAATGACTTTGGCCAGCCTTCAGGCTGGGCATCAACTGAAATAGGAAACGATTACTGGATTGCAAAAGGAGGCTCTGTTGGCCAGATGTCCGGTTATAAATCCGATGGCAGGTATGAAGTATCAGATTTTTCGGGCTATAATGCGGCTACCGATATCTGGACTTTAAATGAGGGTGTTGCAGATGATAAAGCGATTATTGGTACGGTACGGCCGGGAAGCATGAAGCTGAAAGACCTTGACGGCGATGGCATTGTAAATGGTAATGACATCTCTATTGTAGGCAATGTGAATCCAAAACATACAGGAGGGTTTAATATTGATGCCCGCGCCTATGGTTTTGATATGTCAGCAATATTCAGCTGGACCTACGGAAATAATATTTATAATGCCAATAAGGTTGAATATACAACCGGCCGGTACCAGTTCAGGAATATGATTGATATTATGGCTGATGGAAAAAGATGGACCAATCTGGATCCGGCAACCGGGGAAATTGTTAACGATCCGGCAACACTGGAAAGCATGAATGCAATGACCACAATGTGGTCACCATATATGACAAGGCATGTATTCAGCGATTGGGCTGTTGAAGATGGTTCTTATCTTCGTTTAAATACTCTTTCACTTGGTTATACAATTCCTGTCGAAATGACAAAAAAGGTTAAAATCCAGAACCTGAGGTTTTATGTTTCTGCTTCTAATGTATTTATCCTGACCAAATATACCGGTTTCGATCCTGAAGTTGATTCAAGAAGAAATACCGGTCTTACTCCCGGTCTTGATTATTCGGCTTACCCAAAAAGCAGGCAATTGTTATTTGGCTTAAATCTTACTTTTTAATCTGACTTATTTCATAGATATGAAAAAAACAATATACATACTAAGTTTCATTTTTGCCGGCTTATTTATGTCGTGCGAAAAATATCTGGAAACCCCTTCCAAGTCAACTCTTGATGAATCATTGATATTTTCCAATGCGGCATTGGCTTCAAGTGCTATTGACGGAATAAAAGTACCCTTTGGGGAGACCAATTCTTACAGAGGTAGACTACTAACCCATTATGGTGCCAATACTGATATGGAGTGGATAAATTCATCATCTGTAAGCGCCAAGGGAGATTTGTCAAGATATATTAATTCTCCCATCAACACAGATATGAATACAGCAAATAATGCCTGGGCTATGATGTATTCAGGTATTGAACGTGCTAATATCTGTATAAGAGGTATCAGGGCTTACGGGCTTCCTACGGCAACAAATGATATGGGGCAATTATTAGGAGAAGCCTTAACGCTCAGAGCGGTATACTATGCTGATCTTTTAAAGACCTGGGGAGATGTTGTTGACAGGTTTGAACCTGTTTCTTCATTAACAATGTATCTGGCAAAAACGAGCCGTGATGTAATTTACAAACAGCTGCTGGCTGATCTGAAGGAAGCATCTAATTTAGTTGCCTGGCCAAGTACAACTGCTACTGACAGAACGGGTACAACTGAAGGAATTAATAAAGCTTTTGTAAAGGCATTTCGCGCACGTCTTTGTCTGGCAGCAGCAGGTTACTCACAATATCCCGACGGGATACGAAAGAGTACCGATCCTGAACTGTCTGTCGAAGTTCTCTATCCGATTGCATTACAGGAATGTCTTGATGTAATTAATATTGGGGCTTCAAAGCTTGAGCCTACATTTGAAGGTTTTTGGAGAAAGGTTTGTACGGAAAATATAAATGTCGGAGGAGAATCATTATGGGAGATCCCATTTGCCGCCGGACGTGGCCGTATGGCGTATACATTTGCGATTAAGCATACAACTGCTGATCAATTTACGGATCAGAATCAGGGAGGAGTCTTCGGGCCGCTTCCAAACGTATTTTACGATTATGATGTAAAAGATACCCGAAGGAATGTTACATGTATACCTTATTTCTGGGGAACTGCTGTTGGAGGAATATCAAAGCAGGTGATGAATCAGGGCTCCGGTTCATCTCCGTCTGTTAACCAGTGGTATTTTGGTAAGTTACGCTACGAATGGATGACCAGAAGAGTTACTTCTACAAATGATGACGGCTTAAATAAGGTTTATATGCGTTATGCAGAGGTTTTATTAATGGCCGCAGAAATTCAAAATGAACTTGGAGATCTTGATGCGGCAAAGGATTATCTGAAACAAATCCGTGAAAGGGCATTTGCGTCATCCGATTGGGCCGCAAAAGTGGATGCTTATGTTGATGCCATTGCTGGTAAAGATCAGATGTTTGCTGCTATTGTCAAAGAACAGGGTTTTGAGTTCTGTGGCGAAATGGAACGCAAGCAGGCTCTTATCCGCTGGAATTTGTTAGGAACCAAAATGGCAGAGGCTAAAACAAAAATGGCCAACCTCAGTAACCGGACAGGCGAATATTCTGATGTACCGGCAACGATATACTACAAATATGCTGCAGACGGGGTATCGCTTTCATTTTATGGATTAAACAGGGGCGAAACTACTGATATGTCGGGTTCCTATACTTTTAGTGCACCATTTGTTAGTCCGACAAAACTGGATGCTACAAAAATTGGTACTCTCTACACGAACAACCCGGATGCGAATCAGTTCTGGCCTATCTGGCAGGTGTTCCTCGATGCAAGTAATGGCATGCTGAGTAATGATTATGGTTATTAAAATATTCTAAAGAATAAACTATGAAAAAGATATTTTCAAATACTGGATTAATACTTGGCTTATTGATCCTGCTGCCTTTTAACTCGTGTAAAAAAACAATAGATCCGGTTGTTTCTGACCTAACTTTTACCAGGGCATTTACTCCGGTAGACTTCAGTGCCCAGATAAGTAATATAACGACTGTGACTTTGAGTTGGGTCGCTGTTAAAAATGTTGACCATTATGTGGTTGAAATTTATCAGGGTACCGATTTTGTTGCGAGTAATTTAGTATTTACTGCTGATGTTGTAAGTACTGCAACTTCTTATACATATGTATTGCCTGCAGGGGATACCCAGTTTTCAGCCAGGCTTAATGCGATTAGTAACATTGAGGGGGTTACAGATTCCAAATGGATTTCGGTAGGTTTTAAATCACTTCCTGAGAATTTATTTCTAGGATATGTATCTGAATTATCTGGTTTTCAAACTTGTACTGTAAGATGGAAACCAGGTTCCACCGCCACTGCTCTTTCATTTGATAATGGTACAAAGACATCCTATCCGATTTCTGCCGCGGAAGCAACAGCAGGTGTTAAAATCGTTACAGGTGTGGCAAAAGGCAAATATCAGATCAGTTTAATGAATACTACTTTTGTCAGAGGAAAGACAAATGTTCTTGTTGAAGGCGATGTATTACTTGCTCCGGGAAGTGATTTGGTAGCTGCAATAAATGCTGCAGCACCCGGTAATGTGATTATTTTACCTGCTGGTGAAGTATTCAAGTTTGCCATCAATTCAATTATTAACAAAAGCATTAAAATCAGAGCAATAAATAAGCAGAATCCGCCTACTCTTTGTGCAAGTTCAGGAGCAAGCTTAACTTCACCTATGTTTCTTATTGATCCTTCATTAACGAGTTCTGATTCTATTGTTTTCCAGAACATAATTATAACTGGTTATATAAATAATAATGTATCTGAAGGTCTGATTACGGGTGTTTACGATCAGGGAACTTCAAATGCCTGTAATATTGGTCTTCTTAAATTTACGGGTTGTGAACTTAAGCATTTCAGCAGACACCTGATAAGGTTAAGAGGTACCGCAACCCAGATTATAGATAGGTTTGAAGTGAATGATTGTATCCTATCTGATTATGGAACAAATTCTACCAGTTATGGAATTATTAGTTCGAATACCGCAGCCGGTACAATTAAAAATATAAAGTTTAGTAATTCAACTATTTATAATTTTTTATCCTACCTGGTTCTGTACACCAGTGGCACATCATGTAATAGTGTTATTCTTAATAATTGTTCGCTCAATCAAATTACTAATACTACTGCCAGTACAACCAGGTATATTATGGATCTGAACAATACTGTTTTTACCGGAAGTGGTGTAAATATTAGTAATTGTATCTTCGGAAGTACTGCTGCTGCCCATACAAATGGAATACGGACTTCCGGAACATTACTATTCACAAATTCGTATGGCACTTCTGATTTTGATGATACTTTTACTCCGGCATACTCTGTCAAAAGTTTAATGACTGCTTATTCTGGTGCATCAATTGCACTATGGACAAACCCTGTTGCAGGGGACTTCCATTTCCTTGATGCAGGATTTGCCGGGAAAAGCAGCACCGGAGATCCGCGATGGAGACCTTAATAGTTTTAGTTTGGAAGCATAGTTAGCTAAATTTTCATCTTCAGGGATCGGGAGATCAAATCTCCCGGTCCCCAGGATGAATTATCGTGACAGTTCCTTCATTTTTTTGTCATTTTTGCCTGGATATGAGAAACAGTGAAAGACTTTTAATAATATAGAAACTAAAAGATTATGATCCGAAGAGACATAAAGTTTATAATGCCATTGGTGCTGATTCCTTTCTTTTATTCATGTGTAAGTGCGGAGGGTGAAAATCGATCTGCAGCAACAATGTATAAAGATCTGGAGTTTGCCATGCCTATGGTTTCCGAGCCAGCTTTTCCGGCTTATATGGTATCAATAACTGATTTTGGAGCTGTTAATGATGGCCAGACCCTGAATACAAAAGCTATAGCTGATGCTATTAATGAAGTCGCCGGAAAAGGTGGAGGGAAAGTGGTCATCCCGCGTGGATTATGGCTCACCGGTCCGATTATCCTTAAAAGCAATATTAATCTGCATATTGAGGATGGAGCCCTTGTAATATTCAGTTCAGATAAAGATCTCTATCCTTTGATTGAGACCAGCTTCGAGGGGAATAATACTTTCCGGTGCATTTCGCCAATATACGGGAAGGAGCTGGAAAATATTGCCATTACAGGCAGGGGAGTCTTTGATGGCGCTGGAGAGGGATGGCGGCCTGTCAAGAAAGAAAAGATGACAGAATCACAATGGAGAAACCTTATTAGATCAGGCGGAGTAACCAGCAAAGATGGTAAAATATGGTACCCTTCGGAATCATCTCTGGAAGGGCAGAATTTAAGTGAGATGAATGTACCGACAAAGCACACTAACCAGGCGGATTTTATTAAAATCAAAGATTTTCTCCGTCCTGTGATGGTGAGCCTGGTAAACTGTAAAAAAATACTGATTGACGGTCCTGTTTTCCAGAATTCTCCCGCCTGGTGCCTGCACCCGCTGATGTGTGAAGATCTGACTATAAGGAATGTAACAGTAAAGAATCCCTGGTATTCACAGAATGGTGACGGACTTGATATCGAATCGTGCAAAAACACCCTGGTTTACAATAGTAATTTTGATGTGGGAGATGATGCTATCTGCATCAAATCAGGCAAAGATGAGGATGGAAGGAAAAGAGCCAGACCAACTGAAAATCTGGTGATAAATAATTGCATAGTTTACCATGGTCATGGAGGGGTTACAATTGGCAGTGAAATGTCAGGTGGAGTAAAAAATGTTTCTGTCTCTGCCTGTACATTCATAGGCACCGATGTGGGTATTCGTTTCAAGAGTAACCGTGGCAGGGGAGGTGTAGTTGAAAATATTTACTTCTCAGACATTAATATGATCAATGTTCCGACCCAGGCTATCTCTTTCAATATGTACTACAGAGGAATGTCTGTTACAGAAATTCTTGCTGAGGGGACCAACGTTGAAACCACAACAGGGGAGGCGCCGGGGGTGACTGTAGAAACGCCTCAGTTTAAAAACATCTCCATTAAGAACATAACATGTAAAGGAGCTTTGCAAGCTGTTTATCTGGAAGGATTGCCTGAGCTGAATCTTGAAAAAATTACTCTTGAGAATATTGATATTGAGGCAGATAACGGGTTAGAATGCCACGATGCCAACGGGCTCTCAATCAAAGGTCTGAGGTTAGTAACACAGAAGATACCGGCAATTCGTCTGGTTAACAGTATGAATGTTGATATTGAAAAACTCCATGTTCCGGAAAGTCAAAATCCATATATTGATATCAAAGGAGCTGTTTCTAAAAATATTACGATCAGGCCGGAAAATACTTTGAATGAAAATAGAGTAATAGTTGGTAAAGAAGTAAACAGGGGTACAATAAAAATATATTAATGGATTATTCTGATTTTCAGAAGCCGGAAAGTACTTTTTAAGCAATCCTTATTGGGGAAGGGTTAAGAAAAAATAGGGATGAATTGTATGAAAGGCACTAAATAACACAAAAATTATTATTTTTGCACTCCAAAGTTAAGGTACGTTTTAGTTACATCCTTTGTTTAAGCTTCGGATGTAAAAGAACGCTTTGACATCCACGGTCGGTTAACCGAGTGGCTAGGTAGCGGTCTGCAAAACCGTTTACGGCGGTTCGAATCCGCCACCGACCTCAATTTAAAAACAAAAACCCGCTGATATTCAGCGGGTTTTGTTTTTTGGTGGCTTATTTGGTGGCAGGAGTAATAATGACTTTATACATGAAAAAAGAATTAATTGTATTATTATTAAATTCTTGAATCTGGGGTTGGCTATAGTGCGGATTAGCAGCCGTTTATTTTTTCCAAAATATCCCGCCTATTCGTAATGAATATTTTATTCCGAAAAACTGCAAGATTAAATTGATAGTATTGATGAAAAAAAATTTCATCATGTATAGTTTTCTTTTTATTGAACTTTCAGCATATTCTGTTGTGAAAGAAACATTTCCTGTTTTCTCCGCATAAGGAGGTTCCTCTCTTTTCTTTTTCTCTATGACAATGATGCTGTCGTAGTAGTGAATAGAATCAACTGATTTTGTAAATCCATTCACACGTAATGACCTTTGTTTCGAATGGTATGCATTCAGAAAATCAATGAAATTTTTGCTGTACTCAATGAAAGAGCCTTTGCGTTTGTATCCCCCTCCATAACCTACCAAATAGGAGGTATGCAGGTCTTCACAAAGATAAATTCCGTCTTCTTTGATCGAATCAAATAATTCTTCATAACTAACAATCTGCTGAATCATGGTATGTCCTCCGTCATCTATTAAAATATCGATTGGAGGAATCTGTGTCTTTACCTCTCTTAAAAAATTCTTGTCTGATTGGGAACCAATAAATATTTTGATATTCTCTTCTTCCAGATTTTTACACCTTGGATCAACATCTATACCAAATATTCTTGCTTTCTCGCCAAAATATTCCTTCCACATTTGAAGACTGCCGCCTTGTGAAACTCCTATTTCAAGAATTACAACTTCTTTATTTCTATAATGATTGAAATGTCTATCATAAATATCAAAATAATGCAGGTATTTATAGATGAGTCTTTTGTTGTTTTGTCTGAAATACTTTTCTAAATCATTCATATTCGTTGTTATCGTTAATTATTTTTCTCAATTGTCTTAAATGGCTCAACTATTCATACATACCTTAAAGGTAAACATAATTGACTAGTAATGGCTTTATTGTACACCTTATTGACTTTTATCAACCCCCAAAATATTTTTCTTAAGAGGAAGAAATATCTTCCGAACTGCTCTTCCGGAATGGGTCAGGCTTTTATAGCCTTCCGGCTTTTGTAATCATCACTCTTGAGTATAAATAGTAATGATTCCTGAGTACTTCCTGATAGGTGAGTAAAAGCATTCAACTCTTTTCAATCTTCTATTAGAGAATATTAAAAAAAGGGGCCCCTGATACTGGGGAAAATCAGTAAGTTTGAGATATTAAGCAGATTACAGCTATATATCCTGTTATTTCTCCGAATGTCGCAGGAGATGGGGAAACAGGCGCTTAC
>Ga0209744_1000514_pt1 | contig 13054 bp, 9 predicted proteins | sample BarGraNGADG00311_2_FD_184494 | JGI IMG/M metagenome (GOLD analysis project Ga0209744, IMG submission 184494) | Arctic peat soil microbial communities from Barrow, Alaska - Barrow Graham LP Ref core NGADG0004-311 (SPAdes) (version 2) | ecosystem: Environmental > Terrestrial > Soil > Wetlands >... | reverse complement strand
CGTAACTGCGGATTGCACCGTTCCCCGGTAGCTCAATCGGTAGAGCAACTGGCTGTTAACCAGTGTGTTGCAGGTTCGAGTCCTGCCCGGGGAGCCAAACTAATCAAGCGGGGCGTTTAGCCACAAGGCTGCCCCTCTCCCACCGCCACTCATGTGGGGGGGCAAGGAACGTTCCTCTTCCTTTGTCTTGATTCCGATATGAAGAATTCAGGCTCGCCTTTCTGGGTATAATCGAAGAGGCAAAACAAGAAACATCAGGGGGTCTGGATATTAAGATGCCATCTGGCAGGGCCTCCATCATGGTCACCTCAGAGACACCAGTAAAGAAGATCATGTGCGAGCGGGCCATGTACTGGAACAACAAGGGTGGGGTACGGACACCATCTGGGGGTATGGAGATTAGAAACTCCGAGTTGTTTCGAATCCCATCCTCTCCTCCTGATGAACGAAGCGAATGGCCGATGTCATATGGGATTCGAACCTGCCAATAGGGGATATAATAGTCAGGTCAGGGATCTAATAATGGGAAGTACTGATCAATTCACATCGGCTTTGTTCTAAGTACTGGGTCATACGGGGGTGCGGCAATGAAAAGTGCGACCAGCAGAAGAAATCCGAATATTCGATCAAGAAAGCCCGGCGCTTGGCTCGCAAGTCTGCTATTCACACTTCTAGTCGTTCTCGTCCTTCCCGCTACAGCTCTTGCTGGAGGTCCACGGGCCGTCATCGAACCCGTGAAGCAGGCTGTCAAGAATTACGTAGCCAGCTCTGACAAAGGCCTATCTGCGCCTGACATAGCTTCTCAAATCAACAAGTATGGAGTATCAAGTGTCCCCAGCTACGGGCCAGAGAAGGTCTTCAACCCTGGTAGCACGTACTTCATTTCCGCTGCGGCACTCTCGGCGAACCAGTTCGTTGTTTCTTACGAGGATATGGCCAGCGCGGGCGAAGGCACCGCCATCATCGGCCAGGTCAGTGGGAAGACCATAACCTACGGTCCAGAGAAGGTCTTCACTACGTTGCCGAACCAAGGATATACGTTCACCTCGGTAGCGGCTCTATCGGCGACCAAGTTCGTGGTCGCGTATACCGATGGCGGGAACACAGACTATGGCACGGCTGTCATCGGTGACGTCTCGGGAACGACCATCACATTTGGCACACCGAAAGTCTTCAACTCGGCCAAGACGCTCTCAATCTCTGTCTCAGCCCTGACTGCCACGGAGTTCGTGCTGGCGTATCGCGACGTCGGCTACTCTAGCTTCGGTGAGGCCAATATAGGATTTGTCTCTGGGAACAACATAAACTACCACTTTGCAAACGTATTCAACGGGGCTGTTACTTCCGACATATCTGTCTCCGGGCTGTCTGCGACTGACTTCGTCATCGCCTATTGCGACCAGGGCCACGCCAACTACGGCACCTCGATAATGGGAACCTACTCCCTCAGCGGACTAAGCTACGGTCCTGAGAACGCCTTCAATAAGGGGGAGACGTTCCACCTTTCTGTCGCAGCCCTGACGGCGAGTAAGTACGTGGTCGCCTATCGCGACCTGGGCAATTCAAGCTACGGCACTGCCATCATCGGAGATGTCTCTGGAATGACCAGCACCTGCGGTTCAGAAACGGTCTTCAACACGGCTTATTCAATTCCTAACTCTGTCTCAGCCATATCAGTGAGCAAGTTTGTGGTCGCGTATTGCGATGGCGGGAACTCGGACTACGGCACTGCCATCATCGGGGATGTCTCGGGAAATACAATCACTTTCGGTCCAGAGAAGGTCTTCAAGTCCAAGGGTGTACAAGCCATCTCCGTATCAGCTATGTCGGCGAACAGGTTCGTGGTCGCTTATAGCGATGAGAGCAAAGGCGTCCCTGGCACCGCCATCATAAGCGGTGTCGATCCTGCACCTGGTGCTTCAACCTGGTACCTCGCCGAAGGCACCACCGCCTGGGGGTTCTCCACCTACATCACCATCGCCAACCCGAACGCCACCGCAGTACACGCTTCCCTCAACTACATGACCGGTTCGGGGAACGTCTCAGGAGGTGCAATCACCCTTCCCGCATCTTCCCAGACCACCGTGAACCCCGCAGACACACTTGGCAGCAAGGACTTCTCCACCAAGGTGACCTGCACTGAAGGAAAGACGATAGCGGTGGACCGCACCATGTCCTGGACGGGAACGGGAGCAGCCTCCCCCGAGGGCCACTCCTCGGTAGGTGTAACAGCTCCCGCAAAGATTTGGTACCTGCCCGAGGGCTGCTCTGCCTTCGGCTTTGAGACCTGGCTCCTTATTCAGAATCCAAACGGGAGCGAGGCCTCCTGCGACGTCACCTACATGATAGAGGGGGAGGCCCCAAAGACGGTCAACCACAGGGTACCGGCGAACTCCCGCCAGTCCTTCAACATGGAGACAGACATAGGCCAGAAGAACGCCTCCGTCAAGGTCGCCTCTAACATCCCGGTCATCCCCGAGCGGGCCATGTACCGCAACGGCCGCCGTGAGGGCCACGACTCCATCGGGACGACCTCTCCGGCGACTGACTACTACCTGGCGGAGGGGGCCACCGGCTACAACGTGGGCTACATAACCTACGTGCTGGTGCAGAACCCGGCGGGAAGCCCCACCGACGTGGCCATCACTTACCTGACAGGGTCAGGACAGGTGGCAGGCCCCTCCTTCCAGATGCCTGCCAACTCCAGAAAGACCATCCGCCTAAACGACCAGCTCCCCCTTAACACCGACGTCTCCACCCGGGTGCACGGCAGCAAGCCCATAATCGCCGAGCGAGCCATGTACTGGAATAACGGCACTGGTGAGGCCTGCCACGACTCAATCGGCATGTCGGCGCCCCACAAGACCTTCTACCTGCCCGACGGGCAGACGTCAGAGGGAAGGGAGACCTGGACCCTGGTGCAGAACCCGAACTCCTCGGTGGTCACCGTCGAGGTGATATACATGACGAGCACCGGCACGGGTAATGTCACAAAGACAGAGAGCATCCCCGCAAACTCGCGCAAGACCTTCAACATGCTGGAGCACTCCGGGATCAACGGTCGTGCGTCCATCATGGTCAGGACCTCGCCCACGGGCAAGAAGATCATGGTCGAGCGTGCCATGTACTGGAACAACAGGGGAGCGGGGACGGATACCATCGGAGGGTTCTCTGACTGATCAAACACAAAGGACAGATAACCAGGGGCAGTCTCATCGGCTGCCCCTTTTCATATCTACTGACTCGCTGCAAACCAGGCTGGATAACACTGGACAGCGCCAAGATGGAATTCCGCACGGTGCTAGCCTGATGTTACCTGTGCCAGAAGTCGGTCTAGATCCCAGGAGGCAATATCGTTCCCGATGACAGCAGTTCGAAATGTGTCCACGATGGGGAGCCATTTCCCCTTAACTATACGGGTATCAAGGATTCGATCAGATTCTGCATGAATCCTCTCCTGTGATGGGTGCTTCATAGAAGGTTGCATCGTCTTATTCATAGAGTCTTCAAACTGCCTTCGATTTTTTCAAATGTCCTTTCCCAGCAGTATTCCTTCAGTATCTCGTAAGCCCAGCTATTCTCGTCTGCTGGCTTATCCAGGATCCGATCTATTTGATTTCTGATACCCGCACAGAGATGGTCTTCAAATTGTGTCAAGGGGATATCTACTTCTGTGATGCACTCAGTAGAAGGTAACTCTACAAATTCGACGATTCCGCGTTCGTGATAACTATCCGGCAGCCAGCTCCTGACTGCGGGTAGATCAGTAGATACAACCCGGAGCCCGCATGCCAGGGCTTCCAGAAGTACCAGGGAAAAGCCTTCTGAACAAGATGGAAGAACAAAAATGTCCGAGTTTCTGAAGCAATCTGCTAGCTCGGTTTGGGACACGTGTTCCGTTATCTCCGCCCCTAGCTTCATGGCGAGTTTCTTTATGGAATCAAGCTCATCTCCGGCGCTGGAGCCTATCAGGCGGAGAGATGTCATTACATCAGCGTCTTTCAATCTGCCATACGCTCTCAGCAAAGATAATGTACCTTTTGCCATACTCAATTTACCCGCGTACACGAGACGAATTTCATCACCCTTAGGTCGGTACTTGGGTGGATAGTGGATTTCAGGATCAATCCCGGGTGGAGCCGTGAATATGTTATTGCCTTGAACCGAGTAATATCTCTCGATCTGCTCTTTCTGATACTCGCTGGATGCCAGGATTGCCTTCATTTCCTTGCTTTTCTCAATAACGTAACCAGAATAGTCAATTGCTTCGTTGAGCTGAGCGATATCCGTACCATGGCATATGGTGACCAATCTAAGATCTGGAAATAGATCCTTAAATAGAGAAGACAGAACCCAAATGTGATGACTAATGACGAAGTCAGGTTCAAAAGCATGTACCGCCTGCTCAAGTGCTTTACTGAATGCCCTGATCCATCTTCGATAATCGTCCTCGCGCAGTTCTTTCCATGTCGTGCTCGGGTAAGGCATGACATCACTCATTCCAACTACTGGAAAAGGAAGCTCTTTCGTATTGAATATCGCGGGGAAGAGTTTGACCTGGTTTCTATTCAAGTTGGGGTCTGGATTGTACTGCTTTGGGATACCGGCAACGAGTCCTTGCCGGTATCCCTTCCTGGCTGCCTCGGACACGATTGCCTGAAGATATACACCACTACCTGTAAAACCAGGTACCTGGCAGATTATTTGTAGAAGACTCTTCATAGTTCCATTCTTTCCCAGGTGTGCTACCAAGAGCAGTCAACGCGATGCCGATTGGAGACAATCCTCAGATAGTAGTTACCTGTGTTCCCCAAACGCCTTCACAAACGCCGATATTCTAACATGGTGCCAACCGTGCCAGAAGTTGGTCTACATCCCCAAAGGCACTATCGTTCCCGATGGAAAAGGTTCGAAATGTGTCCACGACGGGGAGCCACTCCTTTGATCATACGGGTCTAAGAGATACAAGCTAATTCAGCTTGATTCGATTAATCAACTTATTGTCTTCCGCCTCACAAGAATGGGCCTCTTGTCGAGCCGCTGTTTCTGCTGTGTGTAGGAATACTGGAGTAGTTATCGTGCTAGAATATAGGCGTTAGAGGCGGCACATGGGGAATACCGGTAACATTATTCATTGATGGCGATGCGATATCATGCTTAAACTCAAATGTAACAAATGCAGTTTCTCCATCATGACAGGCGAACTGACTACTTATATTGTCGACAGTGATGGAACGACAGAGACTTTTGCAGATGTCAGTGATTTCCCCAAGGAAAGACGCGTACTTGGAGAAAAGCCGGGCATGATGATAGAGGACTTCTGCTTAAGCTGTAAGAGCCAGATAGAGCGCATTGTAATCGATTCCGGCAGTGATTTGTCTGACGAGCCAACCACGAATAGAAAAGCATGTCCTAAGTGCGGTGCAAGTGAATTAATCTCACAATCTTCAGGATCGGTAACGTGCCCTTCATGCGGGAAGGGGACAATGTTATTGTTGGGGCATATTCAACTTGACGATTCTTAGTCTACGACATACCACATTTAAAGTATTGAATTTAAATCGCTGAAGGTATCATTTCCAGAAGCTGATCCAGATTCACGAACGTACTTTCATCTGTAAATGAAATAGTTCGAAATGCGTCCACGACGGGGAGCCAAATCGGACGGAAGTCCTGTTCTCTCCCTTTTGCTTCTACGCTCTCCTGGTAGACCACATTGGTTATTACGAGTGAATCCGTGGAGGCCGGGGGTTGAAAATCCGTGAGTTGCTGTTTATAATAGTACTAAACAGAGTACGAAAAGTCAAATCGGGAGAAACAATGACGGAGGGGTTCCCGGACCTGCTAAAGAGAGCAAGACTGGAGGCTGGATATACTACCAGACGGTTGAAGGATGAGCTTCGAGCTAAGGGCGTTGAAGCGTCAATCACATATACGAGTTTCGTGGAGAACGGAACTACAAAGCCCGGTTACAACTACGCCGCGACCATAGGACAGGCAACCGGTATTGGCACGGAGCAGGCGTTACGATCTGCTTTCCTGTATAGGGTGAAATGGGCTGTTGACCGAGAGCGGGAGCAACTTCGAATCCTGGCAGAGGAGAAGGGTCTATCAGAGAGGACAGTCAAGAGGATTACCAATCTGGAAATCCCAAACATCTAGGAACTGACGCAGGTTACGTCGGTCCTCCTACACCCAAGTCACCTAGCCTACGTGAAGTTAAAGTTCCAAGACTGCGCACCCTATAACTCTGGCCTGATACAGCGCGGCATATATACTTAATGTAGTCAAGTAATATTGGGGTTGAGTAATAGTTATTCGGGATCACAACGCGGGTTCCTGCCGACGTAAAGCTCGCAAGTGGGTCGATATACAATCACTGAGCCAAGAATTGGAATTGTCGCGCGCTGATTTGAAATGGAGTGTTCAATGGCATCGTGGGTCCCCTGGGTGGTAGCAGGAGTGTCCGCGTTTGCCCTGATCGACGCTGCTCTGTACGCCCGGAAGGTGCTGAAGGCGGATCCGGGAAGTGAGAGGATGCAACGCGTATCGGCTTCAATACGTGAAGCTGCGATGGCGTTTATTTCCAGGGAGTACATTTACGTCTCCCTATTCCTAGCATTCATGTTCCTCTTGATATGCGTCGCTCTTCGCTCACAGGGCGGCTGGATGGCGGCGCTGTGCTACTTGCTCGGGGCGTCTTTTTCTCTCCTCGCCGGGTATGCAGGTGTGACGGTCGCAACGAGAGCCAATGCGAGAACCGCGCAGGCCGCCATCAAAGGACAAGCAGGGTCTCTGTCCGTGGCATTCAGCAGCGGAGCTGTTATGGGACTCACCGTCGCGGGGCTCGGCCTCCTTGGCCTTACGATCTGCTACCTAATATTCGAGGTTGCGCTCGGCCTGAGTAACTCGATCAGCATCATCATCGGATACTCATTGGGCGCTTCAACCGTGGGTCTATTCGCCAGGGTCGCCGGCGGAATATTTACCGAGGCGGGCGACGTCGGAGCCCACCTTGTCCAGGCGCAGAACGAGCCGATGCCAGATGACCTTCTGCAGAATCCGGCGCTGGTCACTCTTCGTGCAGGAGACTACGTGGGAGAGGTTGCCGGCATGGGGGCAGACCTCTATGAGTCATACATCGCTGCAATCATCGCTCCCATCGCTATATCCGCAACTGGCATCGTCTTCAAGAAGCTCAGTACAGGTGGAATGATCCTACCACTGGCAATCACAGGGGCCGGTCTTGCCTGCTGCATCCTCGGAGCTCTCTTTGTCAGGACAAAGAAGGAGGGTGGAAGGGCCGTTCAGAGGGCCATGACGTGGCCTGTCTACGGGTCAGCAGCGCTCGCTACCGTGAGCTCATTCCTGCTTATCTGGGCAATCCTCAAGTGGAACAACATAGGCTTGTTTTACTCGGTGATGATGGGTATTCTTGCTGGCCTGGTTATCGCGCTGACTGCCGAGTACTTTACGTCCAGTCATTATTCACCAGTACGTAGCATCGCCCTTGGGGCGGGGAGCAGCGGTGCGATAGCAATACTACAGGGCTTCATTTTCGGACTACTGTCGGTGGCCATGCCGATTCTGATCGTCGCCGCCGCCATCACTGTATCCTTCATTACAGCCAACCGGGTCATACCCGGCGGCGGCGGAATATACGGTATCGGCCTGTCTGCACTGGGAATGCTGTCCATCACCGGCATAATCGCCGCTGTTGATGCGGCGGGTCCGGTAGCGAGCAACGCCCTCGACATCGCCAGTGACAGCCGTCTGGACCAGCGGGCAATCGATGTGACCCGCGACCTTGCCTCTGCAGGAAACACGACCGCCGCGATCAGTAAAGGTTTCGCGATCGGTGCAGCCGCGCTTGCGGCGATAGCTCTTCTCGCCGCTTACTCACAGGTGACCGGCCTTTCAAGGATATTCCTGATTAGCAACTACAAGTTCATAGTCGGCATGCTACTGGGAGCCCTCGTGCCTTTCGTGTTCAGCGCGCTAACCCTGAAGGCCGTCCTGCGCGCGGCTTTCGTCGTTCTCGAAGAAACGAAACGGCAATTCAGGGATATTCTCGGACTGGCAGAGGGTGCAGAAGGGGTCGTTGCGGACAGCCGTCGATGCTCTGACATGACTGCGAAGGTCTCTGTTTACCAGATGCTACTCCCCGGGGCGCTCGCCATAGCGGCTCCACTCGTAGTGGGACTGTTGCTCGGAAAGGAATCTCTCGCCGGATTCCTTGCCGGAGCGCTCGTGGCCGGATTTATTCTGGCTACAATGATGGCCAACACCGGGACTGCGTGGGCCAACGCCAGAAAATTTATCGAGTCGGGATCGCCCGGCGAGGAGGAGGAATCGACAAGAGAGGCTATCCTCATCGCGGATACGGTCGGCAATCCTTTCCGAAATACCAGTAGCCCCGCAATGAACATACTGATAAACGTGATGTCCATGGTGTCCCTTCTGTTCGTACCGCTTTTTATGCATTGACACGCCCCCCAGTGCGAGGTCCAAGTTGGTACCATTGACCGGTTTCCCCCGCAGATTTGCATTGAAGGCGTTTGAACCATATACTTAATGTTGTTAATAATTAATAGCTATAATCAACAGGTTTCAGAGGTACTACTCAGGGAGCTGCTGTGAGGAGGACCGAGACAGTGGGCGACATAGAGCACAACATCCTTGCCGCATCCAAGATAATGGTCAACATCCTCGCCGAGTCGCTCATCCACGAGGGCTATGAGAACGTTACCGTGGCCCAGTTCCGCATCCTGGACATGATTTACAACGGGACAGACACCCCCATCGACCTTGCGAAGATGCTTGACGTTTCCCAGCCTGCGATCACCGTCCTGTTGGAGAAACTGGAAGGTAAGGGGCTGCTCACAAGGCTAATAAACACGGACGATCGACGTAGGGTTGCGATCGTTCTCACTCCCGATGGAATTGACCTCGTTGAGAAAGTGAACGACTACCGGGCGAAGTACCTGCAGAAGGTCTTGAGGAAGATGGGCCGTGACCGGTCCGCGCAGTTGCAGGAGTCATTAGGGGCATTCAACCTGGGTTACTCGCAGCTGAAGAGTAAGGCACTCGAAGCGTTCGCGGGTCATGACATCAAAAGGCTGGAGAATAAGTCCGGCGAGAAGACATAGTCATGACAGACGGGCAGCTGGATGCGCGCCTTGCGCATGAGACGGACATCGAAGACCTCCTCGACCGACTCTCTGCATCGCGCGGGGGACTGACTTCAACCCAGGCTGCGGAGCGCCTCGCAGAGTTCGGCTACAACGAGATCCCCGAGAAGAAAGCAAATCTCCTCCTCAAGTTCCTCCATTACTTCTGGGGGCCGATCCCCTGGATGATCGAGGTCGCCGCGATCATCTCCGGCGCTATCGCACACTGGGAGGACTTTGCCATTATCATGGTTCTCCTGCTTCTTAACGCCGGAATCGGGTTCTGGCAGGAGAAGAAGGCAGACGACGCGATCGAACTCCTCAAAGAGCGTCTTGCGCTGAACGCTCGCGTGCTCAGAGACGGCTCCTGGTGTGTCATTCACTCCCGCGACCTGGTCCCCGGAGATATAGTTCGGGTGCGCCTTGGCGACATCATCCCCGCCGACGTCAAGCTCATGGAAGGGACACAGCTCTCGATTGATGAGTCCACACTGACCGGGGAATCGTTGCCCGTGGACAAACATACAGGGGACGTCTCCTATGCAGGCTCCATCGTGAAGCAAGGAGAGATGGACGCCCTGGTCATCGCAACCGCCATTCACACCTTCTTCGGCAAGACAGCCCAGTTGGTTGAAGACGCCAAGACCAAGAGCCACTTCCAGAAGGCCGTCATAAAGATCGGCAATTTCCTAATCGCGCTCGCAATCGTGCTGGGGATCGCTGTCTTCGTCACTGCAATCCTGAGAGGCGACAGTGTTAGTGAGACGCTCCAGTTCGTGCTAATCCTGACCGTGGCCGCTATTCCAGCCGCCCTTCCCGCTGTGCTCTCGGTGACGATGGCGGTCGGCGCCAGCGCGCTATCCAAGAGGGGGGCCATTGTCAGCAAGCTTGTTGCCATCGAGGAGTTCGCGGGCATGGACGTCCTGTTCAGCGACAAGACAGGGACCATCACTAAAAATGAGCTGACGATTGTGGACGTGGACGCATTTGAAGGGTTCACGGAGGATCAGGTGCTTCTCTACGGCGCCCTGGCCTCGCGTGAGGAGAACCAGGATCCAATCGACACGGTGGTGATTGAAAGGGCAAGGGCCGACGGGATTCTGGAAGAGCAGGGGAGCCGCTACCAGGTCGTTGAGTTTCAACCGTTCGATCCGACGGTCAAAAGGACCGTGGCGACCGTCGAGGACCCCACAGCTCGCAGGTTCAGGGTCGCGAAGGGAGCCCCGCAGGTCGTCCAGTCAATGTGCGAGTGCGCTGAAGCAGATGACGCGGCGTTCGACCGCTGCATGGTCGAGCATGCCGCAAAGGGCTACCGAACGCTCTGTGTTGCCGTCTCAGACAACGGCGAATGGAGGAGCGTGGGTCTCCTGGCCATAAGCGATCCCCCGCACGAAGACTCGGCCGAGACCATAAGGACCGCGCACTCCCTGGGGGTCGAGGTGAAGATGGTCACCGGGGACCACGAGGCCATCGCACGCGAGGTCGCAAACCAGGTGCACCTCGGCGATAACGTGATAACTCCCGAAGGTTACATGGGCAAGTTCGACCTTCAGACGGAGGGCATCCTGGAAGAGGCGAATGTGCTGGCGCGGGTGCTTCCGGAGCATAAGTACCACGCGGTCGAACTTCTGCAGGACAGGGGGCACATCATCGGGATGACGGGTGACGGGGTCAATGATGCCCCTGCACTGAAGAAGGCGGATGTAGGCATCGCGGTGGCGGGCGCCACGGACGCGGCCCGCTCCGCCGCAGATGTCGTCCTGACCCTCCCCGGGCTCTCCGTGATAATCCACGCGGTGATGGAAAGCCGTAAGGTCTTTCAGCGCATGAACAACTATGCGATATACAGGATCGCCGAGACTGTACGCGTCCTGTTCTTCATTGCTGCAACGGTCATAGTCTTCAACGCCTACCCGGTGACGGCCGTGATGATTGTCATGTTGGCCCTTCTGAACGACATACCTATCATGGCGATCGCGTTCGATAATGTCCCGACCTCGGATTCCCCCGAGAGATGGCAGATGGGCTCCGTACTGGGCATGGCCACCTGGCTGGGGTTCTTCGGAGTAGCGACTTCGTTCCTCATATACTACCTGGGACGAGACGTTATGCACCTGTCGCCTGAGGTCCTGCAGTCCTTTATATTCCTGAAGCTCGCCATCGCCGGGCACCTGACCATCTTCCTTGCCCGAACCAGGGGGCCTTTCTGGTCGAGCCGCCCGAGTGCTCTGCTCTTCTGGTCCGCGCTCATAACGAAAATCATTGCTACGCTAATTGCAGTTTACGGTCTCTTCGTCAGCCCACTCGGCTGGTCGCTCGCCTTGTTAGTATGGGGCTATGCGCTGGTCTGCTTTGTCCTTGACGACCTGCTGAAGGTCCGTCTGTACAAGCTTATCGATCGCCGCCAGTCAAGAAGACTCTGCGCCATCGAAAGCAGAGCGGAGGAAGCGGCGTGATAACCCTGCGGAGGTCCGAATGAGGATCGATGAATCACTGCGCGACGTTTTCGATGGGTTAAACGAATCCGTCTATTTTTTGGACTTGGAGGGCAAGATAATCTTCACAAACAGTATGTTCAGCCATCGGCTTGGCAAATCGCGTTACGAACTGGAAGGTCGGAGCATATATGATGTCGTGCCTGCCGATATCGTCAAGAAGAGAAGAAGCTGCATCGACGAGGTAGCAACCACTGCAAAAGCAATGACGTACGAGGAAAAGCGTTTCGATGAGGTTTTCCTGAACTCCGTCAGCCCGATCCTGGACAGTAACGGGCGAGTTGAGGCTGTTGCCTTTGTTGGAACTGATATCACCGAACAACGCAGGCTCATGGAATCCCTCGCAAGCGTGAATGAGAGATTGGAGGCGTTTGCCCATGCGGTCTCTCACGACATAAAGGGCCCCCTTTCTGCCGCGTTCGCGGCTGCCGAAACTCTTCGAACCGATACATACTTATCAGCCCGTGAGGGGGCTGACGTGCCTCTCGATAGAGTCGTAGAAATACTGATCAGCAGTCTTAACAGGGCATTTTCCCTGGTTGATAACCTTCTGATGCTTGCCGAGACAGGCCACATAAACAATCCGGCGGAAGAGACCAGAGTCTCCGATGTCCTTTGTGAAATACTTGAAGAAAAGCAACCCCAGATAAAGGAGCGAGGCGTAAGCGTCGAAGTGTCAAAAGACATGGGCACAATGAAGATCGAAAGGACTCACATATACCAGTTGTTATCCAACCTGATCAGCAACTCGTTGGCCTATAACGACAATTTCTCTCCGGTGTTGAGCGTTCGATATCTCGGGCAAGATATGGACGGTCGTCACACCTACAGGATAAGAGACAACGGCCCCGGGTTGCCGGCCGAATTGATAGACGATATCTTCGAGCCTTTTGTAAAAAGCAAGGATGGCAACGCAGGTCTGGGTCTCGCAATTGTAAAGCGGATAGTCATGACGCATAACGGCCACGTCAGAGCGTACAACGATAATGGCGCCGTTTTCGAATTCGCCCTGAAGGATGTTTAATAAGTTCTCATTGAAACGGCCTATGGAGACGTCGCATGGCTGCCCAACTCCAGTATAAGGACATCACTTCAGGCCAGGCGTTCGAACTACTGGAAGCGACGCCCAACGGCCTCAGTGAGGCTGAAGCCGCAGCTCGTATCGATAAATATGGCCAAAATGAGATAACGGAAAAGCGCGAGAGCCCCTTTGTCTCGTTTCTAAAACGCTTCATTCACCCGTTTGCCATAATGATCGAGTTCGCGATCATCGTCTCGGCGTTTCTTCGGGATTGGCCCGACGTCATCCTTATTACTTGCCTTCTTGCGCTAAACGTATCGGTCGATTTCATCCAGGAACGCAAATCTGAGGGAGTGCTCGACAGCCTG
>Ga0209744_1000513_pt1 | contig 13055 bp, 4 predicted proteins | sample BarGraNGADG00311_2_FD_184494 | JGI IMG/M metagenome (GOLD analysis project Ga0209744, IMG submission 184494) | Arctic peat soil microbial communities from Barrow, Alaska - Barrow Graham LP Ref core NGADG0004-311 (SPAdes) (version 2) | ecosystem: Environmental > Terrestrial > Soil > Wetlands >... | reverse complement strand
TTGGCTTGTTGTAATTTTGTTGCAGCATCTTCCGATGCATTTGCCGTTTGTTGCGTTCCTACGTTAGAACCAATAGTTACACCACCGGATTTTGCTCTTAATTCTTCAAGCTCACGGATGCGCCTCTTTTCCCTCCATGATTGATCCTGAAACTGGGCCAGACGATAAATCTTTTCAGCCTGTTCTTTTCTAAAGCCCGGCAAAATCAAAACCTGATCTGAATCTTTAGAAATCGCCAGGTCGGTAGAACCAAAAATTTTCATAAATATGTCGGCTCCAAAGATTCCTACCTTAATTTTAGCATCACCAAGATCCTGCCATCGAAAATCGGTCATATCAAATCCGCCAAATAATCCTCTTTTTATTTTTATGAATCGTCCCGATGTTGCAGCTATAAGAATCCGTCTGTTGGTTAAGGCAAAAAGTCTTCGTTGAATTGCCCATGCATCAAGCGTTTCACCGCTTACGAGAACTGAATTCAGATGATCAAGTGCTTTGTTTAAGTGGGAATCTTCGGATGAATTGTCATTGGGTGCCATTGTAATTAAGTATTTATGTAAATATATTTTAAACTGTCAAATGTAAAACAAAATGTTCAAATGTTTGTTTCGGCAATCTTGCAATTAGTTGCGATTAAGTGGTTTAATATAGGTTAAGAAAGACCTCACTCAGGGTATCCTACAGTTTGGGCAAACAGTACTCTCTGGGTTGACTTCAGTTTGAATTCGTTTACAGTATTCTCCTTGTCACAGTTATGAAACCAGGCTGCCAGCCCAAAAGATGCAGCAAACAGATAAATATTCTGGGCAATGAAGCCGGTATCGGTATAATAATAAGACTTTTGCACTTCAGGATCTCCAATGGCACGGTCGGGTTGAGAAGGTCCGAGGTCATAACGACTGAGGTCAGCTATGTAAAAAATATTAAGAGGTGCAGTTGCAGCACCTCTGCGGACTGATCTCGCACGGAAATCTCCTTCAACTACAGGTGACAGGCTGTGTTGAATTGGCTCATAAATGTAAACACCTTTAGGCGTAGCTACGTAAAGATCAATCTCCTGAGAATTGCTTGCTGAAGGAGCAGTTCTGCCTTTTTTACCGAATCCTGCTGTTTCGCGGTTCACCCCGAAAGCAGCCCAGAGCAGATTAGATATTACCTGTATTGTTAGTTCCTTTGAACTGATTGTGCGGGTCGTTTTTCTTTCGAGCAAACACGCCATAACCGACTTACCTCCGCTTTTTTCTGGTTGCGGAAGAACAATAGGTTGCATTTCCTGAGGACCAGGAGTATTCATAGAAAACGCTGAGGCAGATCCTGCAATGACTGCCAGGGAAGGGACGGCTTTTACAAATTTTCTGCGATTCATTTTATCTGTTATTAAAGTGGTTTTAATTTGATATGAAATAAATATTGATGCATGTTATACGGCAGACATATATCTCGCCCGAAACCTCGGGATCCTTTCATATAAAATTACTCAATTTATCTAAATATGACTATCGGGAATTAATAACAATGTTAATTCCGAGTCCACACAACTGTATAATTCCTCACAATTTCGTTATCAAATTCTCTTCATTTCTTTGGTGAATTTTACTCCCTATCATTTTTTGCCCCAGGAAAAAATCAATATACTGCAACCATAATAAAACTGAAAAACAGTCAATTATATATCGAAAACTTTGTTAAAACCTCTATGTAATTTTTAAAATCCTGTTTTAAATAACTTTTTGGGTTCCCGGTTGTTTGTTACCTGATACAGGATAAAAGTAAAACAAATTCTGTCTACCATTTTTTACTCTTATCAGAATGAATTTTTTTAATTGTTCTAAATTGTTATACAAATTCTAAAATTAATAAGCTTTATGAAAACATTAATTAAACATTATCCTCTTTTCTCTAAGAAAATGATACTAGCATTAGTATTCGTTGTATTAGTTTTTGCGTGTTCTAAAACAAATAATAATCCGACAAGTGCAACTGCCAAATTCTGCGCAACAATTAACTGGAGCAACACTGTTGGTACATCAGGAAATTTTAAGGCGGCATTGCTGAATGGTAGTTATGGGCTGACGTCAGCCAGTGTAACAGATGGCGGAACAACCAAAACAATAACATTTAATCGCGATGCGTCTGGTCATCTCATAAACGGATCTGGGTTTGCATATACCTATGATAAAGACAAATTGGTAAAAATTGTCTCGAGTGATATGACAGCGACAGGGTCAGGCACATTCACATTTGATACTAACGGTCATCTGACAAATGCAGATATCGAGGGCTTTGATAATACAGGTACTTCCTCTATGAAATATACTTATACATATGACTCAAATGATGATCCGGTTAAAATCACAGCTCATTTAGAAAGTACAAGTAGTGAAGGAACAAGTAAAGCTGATTATGATATCACTGCTGATTACCTGACAGATAAGCAAAGTTTTTTGCCGCTTTTTCCGGAAATTACTCCTTTTTCAATCTTATACGCATATGGTTTTTATCTGAGCAAACATCTGATCAATAAATGGGTGATCAAGATTAATGGTACAGCTGAAGATGGTACTGCCCTTCCTACAATAAATTTTACTCAGCAATATACCTATACTTATGATGCCGATGGCTATGTGGCAACCATGGTTCACACCGGTAATCCTAACAATATTTATACATTTACCCATTCAGACTGTAATTAATTGATATTAAATTGATTTATATTTAATTAGTTACAATCAAAGGTATGGTTAGACGTCTGTTCCTACTCTTTCTAATCGATTTAATAGCTTGTGCTATTCAGTCTCAGAACCTGGAGGGTCTGAGCAAACAGAAACCAATCCTTTTAAGCGGTGGAATAACTGCGAGGACAATTTTTTATGATGCAAATGGAATACCCAACAGACGTCAACCCTTTTCTTACATCTTCACAGGCAGCCCGACCATAAGCATTTTCAACAGTTTCACAATACCATTATCTTTTACTTACAGTGAACAGGACAGGTCTTTCCGGCAACCGTTCAATCAATTTGGTATGAGCCCGTATTATAAATGGATAACAATTCATGCAGGATACAGGAATATCAACTATTCGCAATTCACACTAGCAGGTCATACCATCCTGGGAGCCGGAGTCGAACTTCATCCCGGAATTTTCAGACTGGGTTTTATTTCAGGCAGGTTTAACAGGGCAACTCCTGTGGATACCAGTACAAAATCTTTTCAGCCATTTACATATTCCAATCACGGTACAGCAGCTAAAATCGGAATAGGTAAAGGTGTTGATTTTTTTGAAGTGAGCATGCTAAGAGCAAAAGATGACAGCAGCAGTGTGCATCCTGTTAAGGAATTTAGGGGCACAGTTACTCCTGCTGAAAATATAGTAATTGGAATAAACGGACAGATCAAATTTCTGAAAGATTTCACTTTTGCAGTTGAAGCTGCTACCAGCCTCTACACAAGGGACCTGAAGAATACTTCTCCTTTAAGTGATAGTGCAAATAAAGGGTTTACTAAAATATTAGGAAACTTTATCAGCACCAATAGCACTACAGAGAGGTATAATGCAATTCAAACAAGCCTGGCGTTTCACCAGAAGATCTTCTCTGCCAGATTGCAGTACAGAAGAGTAGACCCCGACTATAAAACCATGGGAGCATACTTTTTTAACAGTGACATAGAAAATGTCACATTTGCCCCTTCACTGAATCTGCTTAAAAATAAATTCAGATTTGGTGGCAGCATTGGTTATCAACATGATAATCTTAAAAAACAAAAGCAAACAACCAGTAGCCGGATAATAGGTTCGGCAAATTTATCCACCGATTTTAACGATCATTTCGGAATTGATTTTTCCTATTCCAATTATTCCAATACCCAGCTCAGAAAGACAATTCTTCTGGGAAATACTTTCAGAATTGCGCAGATATCGGAAAATTACTCCTTTACTCCCAGGTATATCCTGGCAACGGAAAAATATGTTCATTCATTAGTCTTCTCAGCAAACTATAATGTTTTCTCAAGCGTTGATAAAACTATTGACAATTTAAGTGATACAAAAAGCAATAACTACTTTTTAAATTACCAGATAACTCTTGTTCCAAAGAATCTTACTTACACTTTCAATCTGAATTATACCGATGTAAAATCTGCATCATTTGAAGATGGAAATTACGGCGTCACTTTAGGTGTAAATAAAGTCATGAATAACAGTAAGCTCACTGCCGGGTGGCTTGGTTCATTTTTAAAAGGCCTTCACGGGCCGTCAACCGGACTGATTCTTAATCAGAATGTAAACGTGAATTACAGGATAAACAAGCATCATAGTTTCGGGACAACGGTAAATTTTATTAACAATAGATCTCAACAGACCGTATTCGCTCCCTCTTACTCCGAATGGCAAGCAGATCTGAATTACAGGTATGTTTTTTGAATTTATTTATGAAACTATTCAAAGAAAATGAAAACGATGTCATATTTTCTCAGCTTATCAAAACTAGTTCGAATAGTAGGTTTTCAAATCCTGTTATTAATACCATATTCGGTTTTTGCACAATCTGCCTATACAGTCAGCATATCAAATGTACTAGTAATTGCTCCTTACTCCTCTCAGTTATCAGCTTATATAACCAATCCCTCCAAAGTTGTTATTACATTACAGAAAACGGCAGGAACTCCACCTATCAACATTAAATTATTTGCCTCCTTAACCGGAGATAACGGTATACAAATCACCACCAACCAGACAGCCTTAAGCATTCTGAATCAAATATCATTGACTGCAACTCAGCCAACACAGGTAGTGAATGCCCTGTATATACGAAACTTATTTGACCTGGATAATGTCACCATCCAGGGAACCACCGCAACCAGTTTACAGACCAGCGGACTTCCATCCGGCAATTATCAATTATGTGTTCAGGCGGTTACTGCTGATCCTGACCCTTTTACAGGTGCGCAAGCCGGCGCCCCTGCATCAGATCAGATATGCGGGAATTCCTTTAACATTGCTCCTCCTTCGGCCAGTATTTCAATTTTAAATGTTCTTTTAATTCCGCCTTATTCAAACCGGATTTCGGACTTTTTAACCAATCCATCAAAAGTGGTGATTACTGTCCATAACACAGGCACATTCCAACAATATAAGATCAAATTGCTGCCATCACTGAGAGGAGATAATGGCGTGCAGATTTCCACTAACCCGGCCAATCTTAATTTACTAACGGAAATAACTCTTAAAAGCGGCCAGCCAACTGTTGTTTTAAATGCCACATCATTGTCGAATCTGTTTAATTTAGAAGGAGTTACATTTAAAGGGATCACGTACAATGACCTTGTCAATGGAAATGGCTTGCCTGAAGGATCCTATGAATTATGTGTTACCCCTGTGGCAGCTGAAGCGGATCCGGCAACCCAGCAACTGGCCGGACAGCCACTCTCAGATGAAAAATGCAGCAATCTATTTGCAGTTAACAACATAGAGCCTCCTGTGATAATTAATCCCATAAGCGGAACTGACATGATGGTTAAGGTACCGCAGAATATTCTGTTCAACTGGTCAATCCCTGCAGGAGTTAAGGGTGGCATTAAGTATGATTTTAAAATGGTTGAAATCCAGGACACTCTCAGGGATGCAAATGATGCGATGCAATCGGCTACATATCCTGCCTTTTTTGAACGGTCGAATACGAGCAATGTGATGCTCTATGGCCCCGGAGACCCTCCTCTTACGCCCGGATTCAATTATGCATATATCGTTACGGCCAGTGATCCAAGCAACAATGCTATTTTCCGTAACGGAGGCCGTAGCGAGGTGGGATATTTTACTTACAGACTACCTGTTAAAAATAATACCCCGATGCCTCCCTTAAGTAACAATAACCCGCCAAACAACCCAAATAATAATCCGCTGCCAAATCCTGTACCAAATCCATTACCACCGCCCAATATTGATTTATCTCAACTGACAGGAGATCTGAATTGCAGCTGTAAAACTCAGGCTCCTTCTGGTTCAGTTGACAACTCTGATTTAAAGCAAAACTCCAAAGTTGAAGTTGGAAAATTTGAGATGACGATAGTAAGCATAACCATTACAAATGGCAAAGCTTCGGGAGAAGGTAAAATGCCTATTCCATTTTTAAATATTAGCCAGGCAAATATTCGGGTAGTGTTTTCAGATATGACTGTTGCCAGGGTAAACGGAACAAATGTGATGCTTACCGGAATTGTAAAAGCTAAACGTGATAACAATATCAGTCTTTCGCCAAAAGTTGACGATCCGCAAGCAGGGGTGAATCCTTTCACCGTTAATGATGTAACCAACCTTGAAAGCTATTTTACCAATAATACAAACAAGCTCATTTCAAACATTCAGAACGCCAGTATAGATTTTGATATGCCTTTGGGAATAGATAAAAACATAGGTGGTAAAAAACTAATTATTTCATTGGTAGATTTTACTTTCACCCCCGAACAGGCAGGTTTTTCAGCCTGTATGGCTTATACAATTCCTGATGACAACACGATCATTTCACTTGGAGCAAAAAATATATGTCTCAAAGATGCAAGCAGCTTTTGCAAAGATTTATTTCTGTTCTTAACCAATGATATAAAAATCAACGCACTTAATCTTACATTAAAAGCTATAGCAAAAAATGATTCCGGAACTTACGTCTCGTTTACAAAGGATGGTTTCCGTAAGCTTCGTGTACGAGCCGATTACGAGTTTTCACAAAATCTTATTGTGAACCAATCGAATAAAGGGCCGGTAATAGCTACTTTGATAGCAGATGTTGTAAACTGGAACGACTGGATGGCTACCATGAACATCGATCCATTTTATCTGGCCGATAATCAGGATTTTAGTTTTAATCTGAAGGGTGTTGCCACGTATGATCACTCTGATATCAGGAATCCGGTTGGAATGCCGACTAAAGCAATTGAGAGTCAGCAGCTTACTAAAGATAACTTTTTGAACAAAACATGGTATGGATTTCTTATGCCCGAGCTGGATATTACATTACCTGCAGTTTTCAAAAATTCTAAAACGAATACCCCAATTACAGTAAAGGTCGAAAACATGATGATCGACAATATGGGATTGACCGGCGAAGTACATGGAGACAATATTCTAAATATAGATGACGGGAACCTCGATGGATGGGCATATTCATTGGATTCTATCGGACTCAGGTTTGTAAACAATACGTACACTGATGGAGGTCTTAAAGGAAAAGTCTTATTGCCGATTACAAAAAACAACGTACAATCACAATTAGATTATAAGTGTACCCTGACACATGAGAGCAATGATGTCAAGAAACCTTTGGCTTTCAATTTTGTGATCAAACCAAAGAATACAATTGAAGTTCCTGTATTCGTGGCAACAGTGGATATTGACAATACATCGAGTATTGTTGTTAAAGTTGATAAAGACTTCAGCGCCGTTGCAACGCTTAATGGCAAGATGGATATCTCAACACCCAAGGGTGGATCAGTTCCTGAAATGAAATTATTAGGAATGGAATTTCAGGGGATGGTTTTACAGAGCAAACCAAAGTACTTCTCCGTTAAAAAATTCGCTATGAGTCTTAACAGCCCTCCGAAAGAATCGTCAGGGTTCCCTATTAGCATAGACTCTGTTAAGCTTATAACTGACAACGGAATTGGTATCCGGTTTGCGATGAGTTTCACATTAGCAGATATTAAAGCTATGCCGAAAGCCAGTACTGTTTTTTCAATTACAGGGAATCCTGTTCAGATGCAGAATGGAAAACTTGTATTTGATTTTAATCCTAAGTTAAGTCTTGAAAAGATCTCCATTGAAGGCGATATGTCAGTGCTTAAAGTGAAAGGATTTATTCAGTTCTATAATGGTGATGCTACCTATGGAGATGGTTTTAAAGGAGCCATCCAGGCCATATTCCCTTCTTTTAGCGTAGAAATAGATGCAGCCCTTCAGATAGGCAATGTGAATAGTTATAGCTATTGGTATGTCGATGCTTTGATCGATTTTGGGAAGACGGGTATTCCTATGTTTCCAAGTATAGCAGCCTACGGTTTCGGAGGTGGAGCATATTACAACATGAAAAGTAATTATGATCCTAAAAAAGCCATGGATTTAAGTAAGAGTAAGAGTGCTGACGTGAATTTTGGTCAGTCTCCTTCAGCCCTGACTTATGTTCCGGAACAGGGCACCATGGGAATAAAAGCCTCAATCATTTTCGGATTGCAGCAAAGGGAGACCTTTAATGCAAACGTTTCAATGATACTTGGCTTTAATTCGAACGGGGGTATTGAATCTTTCACACTGACAGGTGATGCAAGAGTGATATCAAAAGACAAAGACACATATTTAGGCAAGGGTTCTCTTGTAATGCAATACCAGTTTGATAAACAGTTATTTGATCTTGGATGCCAGGTCGATCTTAAAATTGCAGCAGTTACCGGTAGCGGGACTCTCGCACTGCATGCTGAACCTACGGGTTTTTATCTGAAAGTAGGGAGAGCATGGCCGGTAAGCAGCAGGGTCAATATTAATTTTGGTCCGCTTAATGCAAATTTCTACTTCCAGGCGGGCACAATGGATCTCGATCCTATTCCGCCAATTCCAAATGAGATTCAACAAATATTGACCAAGAGCGGTATCAGTACGGATTTTTTGGCGAATGCCCGCAGCGGATTAGAGTCAGACGGAAGCGGATTGATCTTCGGCGGTGGATTAAGTTTTAATGCCGGTGGATGTTTCCTGATAATCTGTGGAAAAGTTTATGCCGGAATTGGTTTTGATGCTTCACTTCAAAAATATGCAACTGACTGTAACGGGAACCATACCAGTACCTCGCAGATCGGTATTGATGGCTGGTATGCCGTGGGACAGGCATATGCCGGTGTACAGGCTAAGCTTTATATAGATATGGGGATAACTCAGGCAACAATCTTTGATGCCGGCGCAGGTGCAGTATTGATTGCAAAACTGCCGAATCCTGAATACTTTGCAGGGGCGGTCGGGGGTTATTACGATATAGGTATTGCCAGTGGAAATTTCAGCTATGAATTTGAATACGGAACAAATTGCCGTCCTGGAGCAAACCCGCTCTCACAGTTGACCCTGATTGCAGATATGGACCCGCATGATGGCGATAAAGATGTTGAAATAAATCTGAGCCCGCAGATCGGAACAAATATCGAAATCGGAAAATATTTTACACTGGATGAAGACTTCGGTAAAGAAGTCAGAAAAAGAAGCTTCAGGTTTACCAAAGATAATATTGCTGTAACAGTTAAAATGGGAGATGATCCTGTTCCTTTTGAAAAAAATGTTTCAGAAGATAACAAAACTCTTTATGTATATCCTTCCGGATATCTCAAGACTCAGACAGATTATACTATGACAATAACAGCATCACTAGATGAATATATAAACGGATGGAATCCTGCACTTAAACCTGATGGAAAGAAATTTGAAGAGAATTATACAATACATTTCAAAACCGGCAATGGTATTAAAGAGCTCAAACTTGAAGATGTCAGATACACTATGCCATACCAGGGTGAACGGAATTTCTGTTATGCAAAAGTAGCTCAGGGATTGATTAATTGCTGGAGACCTCCGGATTTCGATATTTTCGATATTGCACATAAGGATGAAAAGGATTCATACGATATCTCATACCTTGTAAGGTTTGTACCTGCAGGGTCCTCTCCCTCATCAGCAAAAATCACAGAGGTTCCTGTTACTTTTTCGGGTAACGATTTTCTCTTCGACATACCTGTTGATCTGCTGAAAGAGACAATTTATGCCGTTCAGTTTATAGGCCAGTGGAAACTGAAAAATTCAAAGGGAATGATGGTAAGCAAAGCCAGTTCGTCTCAAGGCAAAGGCTTAATATCTCCTGCTGTTTTGATTAACAGTGGTAATCAACTGTTTGAGAATAAGCATATCAATCAACGAAGATTATCACTGCAACCATTCCAGCAAAAGCTTTTTGAATTTTATTTCCGTACCAGCAAATACTCCGATTATGTTGAAAAGATGAAAACACTTGAAGTACTGGCAGGAGACTTTAAAGCGCAGGGAGAAAGAGATAAATATGCCCGTACAGTGAGTGTCGGCGAGAAAGAACTTGGCAATCCGGATAAACTGAAGGATCTGTTATCCGGTTCTTATATGCGCCATGGAAACATAAGCAATGCATATCCTCTTTCATTTTGTGTTTATTGTGATGAACAGTATGATGTTTATGATGTGACAGGAAGTGCAATTGTGAATATAAAGGCCGGACAAACTTACAACGTTCAGCCATTGCTTGATTTTAAAACAACATGTTTTGAAGACTGGGCAAAATCTATCTACGAAAGCCTTGCCTCGACAATCAGGGCGGGAGGACTTAATGATTTACCACTGAATACCAAGGGAGTACAGATTTTTACAGATTATAATGCGGCTGCCATGCCACCACTAACATATAATGAAATGCTTACAGGCATCAATACCAGTATTGCTACAGCACCGGCAATAGAGTGTGGAAGCGGATCAACTGATCCATTTGTTGCTCAGGCCTCTTTCTCAGGTTTTTCAGGATTATCAAATAACACAGTATCTGTCATCTCAAAATCATTGAATCATTCTGTCAGTTACGGAGGGTTTCAGTCAGTCACTCCTTCGTATAGCCCTCAGACAGTTACTTTGGCGCCTGATCCTATAGCTCAAAAATGGTATACATCAAAAAGCCTGTCTCTGAACGTTTCTTTCTCATATGGATCCTTTATGAATAGCGGCGGAAATAACAACAATAGTGTTGTTGCATCCAATGCAGTTATTTCAAACCTCTACGGAAGCAGTCTGAATGCCGGAGGCAATAAACAGGCTTCTTTCAGTTCATTCTACCAGAACATGGGAAATGCCTATGATAAAGTGGCGAGCATTCAACCCGTATACGTCAAAGATCCATGCTTCAGAACCAATTTTAACGGGATAAAACGACCCGGCGCTCAAACTGGTAACGATTCAGTGAACATTTTATTTGGCAAGTAATTCCGAACAATAAATTTAAAAATATTAACATGAGGCGGTTTTCAATTTTTTTCCTTTTTCTGATTATAAGCTTTGCTGCACTTTCACAAAACAAGAAGACACAAACAGTCATGCCTGCGGTAAAGGATACCCTCAGAGTGTCTATAAAGCTCCAGGCGCGTTTTCAGGGTGACTCCATTGTACTTCGCTGGGGATTAAATAACGCCTTCGCATGGCGAAAGCTAAATGAAATCGGATATAATATTGAACGGCTGGAATTAGATGCGAATAATAAACCGGAAACCAGTTTTAAAAAATTGAATAATAATCCTTTGAAACCATGGACCGAAGATGAATGGAAAAGAAGAAGTGCATCATCCGATAGTTATGCCATGGTGGCTTCCAAAGCTTTATATGGTAAAACATTTGTAGTCACTGCAGGGGATAAAACAAAACCGGGAAAAAACTCCGCCACCTCAGTAAATTCATTAAGCCAGGCTGCGGCTGGAGAAGAACAGCGTTTCATTCTGGCAATGATGTCAGGAAGTTTTTCACCAGCTGCTGCCAATGGTTTAGCATTACGTTTTAGCGATAAAAACATACATAAAAACAAAAAATACATATACAGGGTTTACGCAGCTTCAACATCGCCAATGTTCACCTGTGATACAGCACTGTTCATTATAGAAACAAAAAAGGAATTTGCTATTGCTCCAGTTCAGAAATTATCAGTATATGAAGGTGATAAACTGATCTCATTGCGATGGCATGATGTGGAACATTTTGCAGGTTATTATATTGAGCGTTCAGGGGATGGAAAAACATTCGCCAGGCTAAGTGAGAATCCTTACATTCAATTTGCTTCTCAGAAGAATTCACAAGATGATGAATTCACCTACAACGATACTATTCCGGTGAATTATAAAAAATATTACTACCGGATAAAAGGTATCAGTATCTTTTCGGAGACAAGCGAACCATCTGATATAATTACAGCCCAGGGAAGAGACCGGACTCCTCCTGAACAGCCATTTATTTACAAAGCCGAATATAAGGGTAATAATACTGCAATAATAGATTGGGCACCATATACATCATCTCCCGATCTTAAGGGATTTTTCGTCTCAAGGGGGCAGGATATAAAAGGTCCGTTTAACGTATTGCATGACAAGATACTACCACCAACAACCAGGAATTTCACAGACAACAAGGTAATAGAAGGTGGCTTGAATTATTATGTCCTCACGGCTGTAGATACAGCAGGGAATATAGTAACTTCTTTGCCCCGCTATGTTGTAACACCCGACAATATTGCCCCTGTTAAGCCGACAGGGCTAAGAGGAAAAATTGATATGAAAGGGGCAGTGAAACTCGCCTGGCACCAGGGAAAAGAAAATGATATTGAAGGATACAGGATTTACAGGGCTAATGCAAAAGACCAGACCTTTAATCCAATTTCCTCAACTATTCCTGATACACTTTTTCAGGATACTATTACCCTCAATACATTGACCAAACATATTTACTACAAGATTGTCGCTGTTGATAGAAATAAAAATAACAGTCCCTACTCAGATGTTCTGGAACTTAAAAGACCTGATATTGTCCCTCCTGTCGCGCCTGTGATTGATGACTTTAAATCGGGTGATAAATCGATGGAGATCCACTGGGTGTGCAGCAGCAGCGAAGATGTAGTGAAGCAAATTATCTACAGAAGAACAAAAGATCAGGAATGGAAAGTTATTGCTCAACTGGCGCAGAAAATAAATGTTTATCGTGATACCCTGGTTGAAAGAAATAACTGGTATGAATATAGCCTGGAAGCAGTTGATGATGCCGGTTTACATTCTGATAAATCATTCCCGCTTAATGTAAAAGTATATGATTCAGGTATAAGGCCGCCTGTGCAGAATTTTATTGTCTTAAAAAGTCCTGATGGAAAATCCTTACAGTTATCATGGAAATATCCTGAAAAAGGTGACTACCATTTTGTCATTTACCGTTCATTGGATGGAAAAGATCTAATGACATACAAAAATCTTGCTGCAGA